>ENA-UOYA01000424-UOYA01000424.1-activated-sludge-metagenome-genome-assembly--contig:-NODE-424-length-57345-cov-7.241194_pt1 | contig 57345 bp, 47 predicted proteins | sample MGYA00238163_ERZ764804 | MGnify/ENA primary metagenome ERZ764804 (study PRJEB28919, sample SAMN05720223) | activated sludge metagenome | isolation source: Anaerobic digester | place: Hong Kong...
TCTACACACAGGCATACACTCTTTCCCTACACGACGCTCTTCCGATCTCCGCGTCATCGATCAAGGCCCGGGCATCCCGGCGGAATTACGGGACAAGGTGTTCCGGCTCTATTTCACGACGAAGGAGAAAGGGTCGGGCATTGGACTGGCCATGGCGTTCCGCGCCGTGCAGTTGCACGGTGGCACTATTGATCTGGTAGATACCCCGGGCCATGGCTGCACGTTTATATTGAAATTACCGGCACAGGGTGCCTCATGACGAAGCGGCTCCGGTTGTTGATCATCGTGGCGATGGCTCTCGTCCTGCTTCTCGCTCCGGGTTGCTGGCCCTTCGGCAAGAAGCGGGCGAAACAGCTTCCGCCGACGCCTATTCCGCCGGCACAACCGCGAGAGCAGGAGAAGGTGGAAACGCCGGCGCCTCCAAAGATCCAAAGCGAGCCGCCGCCTGCGGCGCAAACCCCTCCATCCTCCATCGAGGCGCAAGGCAAGCTCCCCGCTCCGCCGCCTCCGCGCTCTTCGAAACGCAATAGGCGCGCCAAGCACCCTACGGTCGCGGAGGAGCCGCCGGCGGCTCAAGCCCCTCCCGCGGGGGCCCCATCGGCGGCTCCGCAACCGCGCCTCGGGGAAATGCTCAGCCCCGAGGAATTGCGGGAGCATACCAGGAACTACGACTACAGCTTGCGTGAAACACAGCGTATGCTCGCGCAAATCCTGAAACGCAACCTGACGGCCGATCAATCCCAATCCGCCGCCAGGATTCGAACCTTCCTGGCACAGGCCGAGGAGTTGCGCCGGTCGGACCTGGTGGCTGCTGTCAACCTGGCGCGCCGCGCCGAACTACTGGCCAGAGACCTTCTGGGCCAACTGCCTTGATGGCGCCTCCACCGAGGCGTTCTGTTTCTCTAATTGTTGGAGAGCATTCGATCCCGGCACGTAAATGCGTACCGCCACACGGCGGTTCTGCGCCCGGCCCGCGGGCGTGCTGTTGTCGGCTGCTGGAGTTTCCTGGCCAAGGCCCAGCACGTGCACTCGGCGCAACGGCACATTGTGCTTGACCGTGAGGTATCGCGCCACTGCTTCGGCTCGCCGCTGGCTCAGGCTCAAGTTGAGCGCGCGATCCCCCGTGCGATCCGTGTAGCCTTCGAGTTCCACCACGTAACGATCCAGCGATGCCATCTGGCTCGCCAACTCGTCCAGGATGGCTTTGCCTTGCGGCGTCAGTTCGCTGCTGTTGAGCCGGAACAAAACCGACTTTTCCGCGTGCAGTTCCAGTTTGTCCTGTTCCTCTAGCGCCCGTTCCAGCAGGCTGGCACGGCTCAATCCCTTTTCGGCGAGCGTGCGGGCTTCGTCGGCGCTAAGGCCCGCCCTCACAGCTTTCCCCTCGGCACGCTGGGCGTTCTCGTTGGCGGTAGTCGCCTTGGCGTCGGTGTCCGACAAGTGCTCCTTGGTACGAGACAAGTCGTTTTCCAAGCCCTCGATCCCGCCCGCGAGTTCCTTATCCTTGTCCGCAGTCCTCTTGTCGATCTGGCTGACTTTGGCATCCAGTGGAGCTACAGTCGAACGCACGTAGCGCTTCGTCGCGCAGCCCATTGTCATCATGCCAAGCAATGCGATGGCGGCTACCCCGAATGACCGAACACGATTGATTTTCATACATTCTCCTTCTGGTCGGGAACCGTCTTTGTCTGAGGAAGCTGCCTCGGAAACGTTGGCGGATTTACCATCTGTAACCGGTAATTCTTACCGGAACACCCGCCATGAACACTGCGTTTCAAGGGTTCGCGACCGTGCACACCATGGATCTAAGCAAGTGGGTGGCCAAGCGCCGGCGGGCGTGGTTGTAGAATGGCCGGTGGCATCCATGACACACACAATGAGAGTCGTGCTCTTCCTTCTCCTTCTCGCGCCGCTTGGCGCGCCTGCTGCCGGCCAGACACCGCCCCGCCGCGGGGAATGGATGCGTCAGGCGGGCTTCGGCGTCTTCATGCATTACCTGGCCGACAAGCCCGATCTGAGCGTTGATGAATGGAACCGCCTAATCGACGGTTTCGACGTTGAAGGACTTGCCGCGCAGCTTTCCAGCGTCCAGGCGCGGTACTTCTTCATCACCCTCGGGCAGAATTCTGGACATTACCTTTCGCCCAACCGCACCTACGACGAGATCGTGGGCATTCAGCCGAGCAAGTGTTCGCGGCGCGACCTGGTTGCGGACCTGGCCGCGGCACTCACCAAGCGCGGCATCCGCTTAATGGTGTATTTGCCCGCAGGCGCACCGGACCGGGACGAGGTGGCCATGCGCAAGCTGGAATGGCGTACAGGCCCTTACCGCAATGCGGAGTTTCAGAAGAAATGGGAGCGCGTGATCGCCGAGTGGTCCACGCGCTGGGGTAAGCGCGTCTCGGGTTGGTGGTTCGACGGCTGCTACTGGCCGAACGCCATGTACCGTTCGCCGCAGCCTCCCAATTACGCCAGCTTCGCCGTCGCGGCAAGGAAAGGAAATCCGGATTCGTTGGTAGCTTTCAATCGCGGCGTGGTCCATCCCATTCACCCGGAGTCGGCGGAGGAAGACTACACGGCGGGAGAAACCGACAATCCCGAGATGATCAGCCGCAACGGCAAGTTCTGGGAAGACGTATCGCAGTTCCACGTGCTCACCTACCTCGGCAAATGGTGGTGCGGCGCGCCGGCGCGCTTTTCCGACGCCGACGTAGTGCGCTTCACGAGGATGGCGCTTGCGCGCGGCGGCGCGATCACCTGGGACATCCCGCGCGACGCCCGGGGTCTCATCCCGGAACCGTTCCTAAGCCAACTCAAGCTCGCCGGGGCGGAGGCGGCATCGAGGCGGCCTCCGAGGTAATCTTAAGCTACCGGGCGGCCTCGATCTTCTCGACTTTGATGATCCCGGTCTTCTCGTATACGATCCCGGCCACCTTAACTTTCTTCGCGGCGAACTTTTCGGGCGTTTGCTGGTCGCTCAGACGGTACACCTTCTTGCCGTCGTAGAGCGCGTACTTGGCGCCGTGTTTGACGCATTCCCTCACGCACTTCTCATCCGGGGAAACGCCCATGTGCTCGTGATCGGCGCCGCACATGGTATCGGTAATTACGCCCACGAACGTGCGCGTGTCAGCGGCTGCAAGCAGGCCGCCGGCCAGCAAAAGGGTTGTGATGGTTTTCATTGGATTCTCCTGATTCGGTTCTGATTGATCCGCCACCAGAGGTCGTTGTAGCGGTCCTCGGTGAGCGGTTGTTTGAGTTGAAAGTGAAAGCTCTTCAAGCCTCCGTAGTCGGTTTTGGAACGTTCGTACGTGGCGACGGTGAACTCGAACGGTCCTGCACTGCTGATGTTGTCGACGTCGGAGTAGCGCCAAGTGCGTGATGCGCCCGGCTCAGCGGTCTCGAACGCAACGCGATCGGTGCTCACCACGAGCGTTCCTTGCGCGCCCTTCACCCGTCCGGTCCGTTTCGCCGGCAACTTCCAGAGGATTAGGTTCTGCTCATCCGCCAGCGCGGCGACCAGCCGCTGGTGGAGACGATTCTTCAATAGCTGATACGCGCTTTCGAAAGAAGCGCCGGCTGGTAGAGTGAACTCAAAGCTGCGATCTGCGCCCAACAGCCACTTGCGGTCCTCGTAAGTCAGCACGGTCATCCGCCGTGGCTCGATCTTGAGTTGCTGGATGTCGGAGAACTCCCAGCGCCACCCGTGTGGCTCCTTCGACGGCTTGCCCTCGAAAGCAATGCCTTGCTCATCGACGCGCAGGACGCCCTGGCAGCCTTTGCGCAGGTGCTCGTGGCGCACATGGAAGCGCAGTTCGCCGTCAGCAAACGCGCGAGCCGCAAGCAGGATCACGAAAGCTGTTTCTTTAATTCGAAGTGCCATTTCCAAACCTCGTAGATTGCGGGATAGACCACCAGTTCCAAAAGGAAGCTCGTGAAGATGCCGCCCACCATAGGCGCGGCAATGCGCTTCATCACGTCGGCACCGGTGCCGGTTGACCATAAGATGGGCACCAGGCCGGCGAACATCGTGGCGACGGTCATGAACTTCGGCCGGATGCGGCGAACGGCGCCGTCGAGGATGGCTGCCTGCAGGTCGGCGAGGCTGCGGAGGCGTCCCTCACGGCGCGCGCGATCGTAAGCCAGGTCGAGGTACAGCAGCATGAACACGCCCGTCTCGGCATCCACTCCCATGAGCGCGATCAGCCCCACCCACACTCCGATGCTCATGTTGTAGCCGAGCGCCCACAGGAGCCAGATCGCCCCGACGGCGGAAAACGGCACCGCCAGCACGATGATCAACGTTTTGGTGACCGATCTCGTGTTGAGATAGAGCAGCAGAAAGATCAGGAAGAGGGTCAGCGGCACGATGACCAGCATCCGCGCCCGCACGCGTTCCATGGCTTCGTACTGGCCGCTCCATGCGATGGAGGCTCCCGGCGGCAGTTTCAGGTGTTCACGTATCACGCGCTTCGCCTCGTCGATGTAGCTGCCGACGTCTCGACCCGCGACATCGGCATACACATAGCCGGTGAGCAGGCCGTTCTCGTTGCGGATCATCCCCGGGCCGGCCACTTTGCGCATGTCGGCTAATTGGGCCAGCGGCACATGCGCCGCGCCGTTCATGGCTGGCACCAGCGCGCGTCCGAGCGCGTTCACGTCCTCGCGAAAGTCGCGGAAATAGCGCACATTGACCGGGTAGCGTTCCCTGCCCTCCACCGTCGTGGTCACCGTCTCCCCGCCGATGGCGTTCATGATCACCGTTTGCGCGTCCTCGATGGTGAGCCCGTAACGCGCCAGCGCGTCGCGCTTCCAGTCGAAGTCCAGGAAATATCCGCCGCTGGTGCGCTCGGCGAAAACGCTGCGGGTGCCGGGAACGCGCGGCAGCAGCATCTCGACCTCCGCGCCCACGCGGTCGATGGTCGCTACATCGGAGGCGGAGATCTTCAGTCCTACCGGCGTCCGCACGCCGGTTGTCAACATGTCGATGCGCGCCTTGATCGGCATGGTCCAGGAGTTGGCGATGCCCGGAATCTGGAGCGCCTCGTTCAATTGATTGGTGAGTTCCTCCGTCGAGATGTGGTCCGGCGTGACGCGCCGAAGTGCGCCGACAAGCCACCCGGGCGCCCAGTTCGTGTACCAGGTCTCGACCTTCCGCCATTCACTCTTCGGCTTCAACGTGATGACGGTTTCGAACATGGAAAGCGGCGCGGGATCCGTGGATGTATCCGCGCGCCCCGCCTTGCCGAAAACCCGGTCGACTTCCGGGAACTGTTTGATGATGCGGTCCTGGACCTGCAGTACGCGCTCGGCCTCCGCAATCGAAATGCCCGGCAGCGTCGAGGGCATGTAGAACAGGCTCTCCTCGTCGAGCGGAGGCATAAACTCGGAACCCAGTTTCTCGAAGACAGGCACCGTCGCGGCGACCATCGCGATCGCGCCCGCGATGACGAACCACTTCCAGCGCAGCGACCATTCCGCCACCGGGTGGTAAAGCCGGATCAGCATGCGGCTCACCGGATGCTTTTCTTCGGAGTGAATCTTCCCCACCAGCACTGCGTTTGCGGTCCTGCATAGCCAGCGTGGGCGGAAGTCGAAGTTGCGCGCGTGGGTGAATATCAGCCGCAGTGCCGGGTCGAGTGTGATGGCTAGCACCGCCGCCACAATCATGGCGAGATTCTTGGTGTAAGCCAGCGGCTTGAACAAACGCCCTTCCTGCGCTTCCAGCGTCAGCACCGGCAGGAAGCTCACCGCGATCACCAGCAGGGCGAAGAAGCTCGGTCCACCCACTTCCTTCACCGCACTGATGATGACCTCGTGGTAATCGCCCGGGCGCCCCTCGCGCTCCCATTCTTCGAGCTTCTTGTGCGTTTGCTCTACCACAACAATGGCGGCGTCCACCATGGCGCCGATGGCGATGGCGATCCCGCCGAGCGACATGATGTTCGATGTGATCCCCATGGCGTTCATCGGGATGAACGAGATCAGGATGGCGATGGGGATGGTAAGCACCGGGATGATGGCGCTCGGGATGTGCCAGAGAAAGAGGAAGATCACCAGCGAGACGACGGTCAACTCCTCGATCAGCGTGGACTTCAGGTTCTCGATCGAGCGCAGGATGAGCTCGGAGCGGTCGTAGGTGGTGACCAGTTTCACGCCGGCGGGCAGCCCCGGTTCGATTTCGTGCAGCTTCGCTTTCACGCGCTGGATCACGTCGAGCGCATTCTCGCCTTGCCGGATCACCACAATGCCGCTCACGACGTCGCCGGTTCCATCCAGATCCGCAACGCCGCGCCTGATATCGGGTCCCAAAGTCACCCGGCCCACGTCTTTCACGCGGATGGGAACTCCGCCAGGACTGGCCGCCAGCGCGATGCTTTCGAGGTCCGCCTTCGAGCGAGCATAGCCGCGCCCTCGCACCATGTACTCGGCCCCGCTGAACTCGACCAGCCGTCCGCCCACATCGTTGTTCGAAGCGCGCACGGCTTCGACGACCTTGGAAATCGGCACGCCGTAGGCGCGCAGGCGGTTTGGGTCCACGTTCACCTGATACTGGCGCACGAAGCCGCCGAGTGGCGCCACTTCGGCTACGCCCGGCACCGACTTCAGGTGGTAGCGGAGATACCAATCCTGTAACGAACGCAGTTCGGCCAGGTCGTACCGCCCGCTCTTATCGACCAGCGCGTACTGGAACACCCAACCAAGGCCGGTCGCGTCCGGCCCCAGTTCGGTGGACACCCCCTGCGGCAGCTTGCCAAGGATCGGTGAGAGATATTCGAGCGTGCGGGAGCGCGCCCAATAGATGTCGGTCCCTTCATCGAAGATGATGTAGACGAACGAGAACCCGAAGTCCGAAAAGCCTCGCACGGCCTTCACCTTCGGCGCGCCCAGCATGGCGGTAACGATCGGATAGGTGACCTGGTCTTCGACGATGTCCGGGCTGCGGTCCCATCGCGAATACACGATCACCTGCGTATCGCTCAGGTCCGGGAGGGCGTCGAGCGGGATGTGGTGCATAGACCACCAACCGGCCGCCGTCGCCGCCGCCACCATCAGCAGCACGATCAGCCGGTTGCGCCCGGAGAATTCGATAATTCGGTCAATCATGCGCGTGCTCCCCGTGCGCCATCCCCGGCATGGGCGTCTTCAGGCGGCTCTCCGAATCGAGTAGGAAGTTTCCCGAGGCGGCTACGCGCTCCCCCGCCTTGACTCCGTTCAACACCTCAATGCGGTCGCCTACCACCATGCCCGTCGTGATGCGCCTGGCCTCGAAGTAACCCTTGCCGTGATCGACGTACACAGTTTTGGCGAGGCCCGTATCCACGACGGCATCGCTCGGCACAGTCAACCGGTTACCTGTGCCGATGGGGAACTCGACGTCCGCGTACATATCCGGTTTCAGCACAAGGCTCCGGTTGGCTACCTCGATGCGTGCCTTGACAGTGCGCGTCACGGGATCTACTTGCGGCAGGATGTAACTCACGCGGCCCGCTATCCGCATACCCGGCGAGTAGGAAAGCGAAACCACGGCAGGTTGCCCCAAGCGGACGCGCGGCGCGTCCATCTCGAACACGTCCGCAAGAACCCACACGCGACTCAAATCCGCCAGTGTGTAAAGTTCCGTTTCCGGCGTAATGCGCTGGTTAGGAAACGCGTTGCGCGTGATGATATAGCCGGAAGCCGGTGCGTACAACGTCACACTGCGAATAGGCTTGCCGGTGCGTTCCACTTCCCGGATCTGCGCTTCGCTCAAATCCCAGAGCTCCAAGCGTCGCCGCGCGGCTTCGATGAGCGAGGTTGTATCACCGTGCACACCTTGCATGCTGCTGTGCGCCAGGTCGTGTTTCGCGCGCAATGCCAGCAGGTACTCCTGTTGGCTGGCCAGCATCTCTGGGCTGTAGATAGTGAGGAGCGGTCGCCCCTTTTCAACCAGTTGGCCGGTGAAATCGGCGAACACCTGCTCGATCCAGCCATTAATGCGGGCATGGACTCGCGTGATGCGGGTCTCGTCGAAGCTCACTTTACCGACGCTGCGGATTGTGTCGGTCGCCGACGTGTATTCGGCTTCGGTAAGCCGCACGCCGGCTAGCTGCCGTTTGTTGTCCGGCACCTGGAACGCACCGGGCGGAGGCTCGTCGGCGTAAACAGGTTTGAGTTCGTTGCCTGTTTCCGGATTCAGGCCGGGCTTGTCCGAGCGGTGGTTCGCATCCTGAGGGTCCACGTAATAGAGGATCTTCCGATCCGTTTTCGAGGACTCCGCCGCGTCGCCTTCTTCGTAAACCGGTTCCAGGCGCATCCCGCAATCAGGCGCGATGCCTGGTTTGTCGGACTTGTACGCCGGGTGCATCGGATCGACGTAGTAGAGGATCTTGCGGCCCGTCTTGGCCTCAGCCGCGCCGCTGGCACGGCGGGCGAACCACCGGTTGTAACCGTAGCCACCGGCGAAGCCTGCCGCGGCGATAACGACTGCGAACACAATCTTGGAAATCTTCATGGTGCCGCCTCAATCAATCAGCTTCTGGGCCGTCATCTCTTCCAGCCGCACCAGGGCGAGATGGAAGCTGAGCATCTCCTCGCGATAGTTCACTTCGTAGTCGAGCCTGGTGGTGAAGTTGTTGAGCACCGTCAAGAAGTCGACGGCGCCGGTCTCGTAAGACGCGAGCGAGGAGGCTAGCGCCAGGCGCGCCTGCGGCAGCACGGTGTCCGCATATAAGCGCATCAGGCGCTCGGAGGTCTCCGCCATCAGATACTCTTCGCGGATGCGGTAGTGCAGCGCCTGATCGGCGGCTTCCCAACTGCGCCGTGCCTGGCTGAGATTCATCACCTGCTCAGTCACGCCGGCCTGCTGCTTGCGGTGAAACCACGCCGGCAGTTTGAAGTCCACGCGGAACTGGTACATGTCCGGCATCTGGCCCATATTGAAGTAGCCGGCCGAAAGCGTGTAGTCGGGATAGTAATCCCTGCGAGCCAGATTGACGGCTAATTCCGTGCGCTCGACAAGCTTCTGCTCGCGCATGAGCGCGGGCGAAACTTTCGAGGCGCGGCGGAACAATTCGTCGAGGGTGACTGTGAGCGTTCCCGGAGGGATCTCAGGAGGCGCGCCAAGCGGAGCCCGCGGATCGCGCGCCAACAGCGTGTTGATCTCCGCCTCCCGAGCCCGCCGTTCCTGCTCAATCTTGATGAGACGCGCTTCCAGGATCGAGCGGGCCGTTTGCGCCTTGAAGATGTCCTGTTGCGCTGCCTTGCCCACGCTGTAGCGCACCTCGGCCACACGCAGGTACTCAATGAGCAGGTCGCGGTTGCGCGCAAGAATCCCGATCACCGCGTACGTGTGGTGCAACCTGTGATAGGCCTGCTTCAGGCGGGAGATGACGCTGAGGCGTGTCTCCTCATAGTTTGACCATTCCGCCTCGGCCATCTTCGCCGCGACGTTCCCGCGCAGCTTGCGCTTGCCGGGAAACGGAAATTCCTGCGAGACCATGATGCCGGCGTTTGCGGTAGGTTCCGTTCCGATACCAGCCAGTGGCCACGGCTTGCCCGCGCTCGTATAGCCGATCGAAACCATCGGGTCCGGGAGCGCGCTGTCCATGCCTGGACGCTGTCTCGCCGCTTCGTAACGCTTCTGCGCGGCGAGAATCTCGGGATTCGCGCGCAGCGCGACGTCGATAAGTTCGTCAAGTTTCAGTACAGGCTGGGCCGCTGCCTCCGCAGCAACCAGCGCCAGCAGAAGAAGGCAGTTCCGCATTCTCTCCTCCTCCCCGGCGTACGCCGGGACACCAATGGACACACGACGAGTGGAAGAGAAAAAACTAGATACGGAAGGTTGAATTCAGGATGAGTAGATTCGGCGGAGGATGGCTGTCGGGCAGAAACTCAACCGCCCAGACTGCCTTCGGAGACGCGGGAAGGCTATCTGCTGCGACGCCCTCGGCCATGGTTATTGGAACCGGCGCCGTCAGCCCGGCTTGGTCCACCTTTTCGTAGGTCTGCGGGGCGAACTGAGAGTGCGGGCAGGGTTTCGAATCCTGCGGGGGCGCCTGATGATTGGAATCCGGCTTGCAGCAATCGTGCTCTCCGATGGGATCCTGCTTGGCCGGTGAACACGCTGCACACGTGGCCCACGATGGCCCTACAACCAAGACGAATGCCAACGCGATTCCCAGAGTCCTGAACACCTGCCCTTAGGGTATCACATCCACAAACCGCTTAATCCCGATCAGATTCGGACCTTCCAGTTCGATTTGGTAGCGTCCCGGCGCCGCATCGGGCGGTGCGGCAACTGTGGCGGTACCGGGAACCGCAATCGCGATGGATTTCGCATCCGCATCGCCGAAATTCAGCCCGCGAGCGATCAGGGTCGCCCGCATGGCGCGTCCCGGCCGCGTGAGTAACCGCACCGCCACCGGCCGCGACTCGCCAGCGCGCATCGGCGGCACCGGTTCCAGTTCCGCCACCGCCGGCCCATCTGCCTCCCGCAGCAAGACCATGAACCAGTTCGTGCCACTCACTGACAATACACCGTTGCGACCTTCTTGCCTGAAACCGGCTGGTCCGATCCGGGTTGTCTCGATGTCGTACAGATACGCCCCAGCCACCGGCTCGCCTAGGCCACTTACGCGAACCGTGAAGGGCTTGTGTTCACGCGCCAGTCGAATCTCCTTTGGAAAGTCCCACCCGTTGGTCCCTTCCACTCGGGCGCACACCACCAGGGAATACCCGGCACCGTGAAACAGGCGGCAGGTGACACCGGGCAAGGATGGTTGAGGATCGGTGTCGCCCACCTCCCCATAACTGAGCGTCGACGCCACTCCGTGCCGGACCGCGCGCCAGTTCTCGTCCAGTTGCTGCATCTCCTGCTGTATGCCATAACCGTTGCTGCCGCCGGGCAGTCCCGCCAGAGACCCGTAGATCGGACCGATCTGCTGATACAGATAAGGGCGATAGCCCGGCAGCGCCACTCGGATCAGGGGGATCTCACGCCCCATGACGGTGTTCAGGTGCAGCGCGCCGTGAAACCAGGACGAGTAGAAATCCACCGGCGCTTCCGTGGTGAGCACACAATCCGGATTCACCGCCCGCACTGCACGGCTCACTTTGTCCAGCAGTTGCTGGATCCAGCGGTTGTAGCCGAACGGTGACTCATGGTGATGCGCCGGGTTATAGCATGACAGAAAGTAGAAACCCAGCGAATCCAGACGCACCGCGTCGGCACCGGTCTCGCGTACAAGGCGCGAGGCGACCTCGGCCAAATGGTCCTGCCACTCGACGGCCCCCGGGCACATCTGGTAGAAGCCCGCCTTGGTGTAGGAACCCGTGATACTGCCGTCGTGGTGCATCACACTCCAGCGTTCCGCCTTGCCCGACTTCGCCAGTTCGCTGGACTTGTGTACGATGTAGCCTTCCACATAGAAAGCAAACCGGTAGCCGAGCTGGTGTATCCGCGCGATTCCCTCTTTCAGCGCGGGCGCTCCACCCAGATCCTCTCGCAGAACATTGTCCCCATCGGTATGCACCTGAGGATCGCGCGAGGAGCCTTGCGTATGAAAAGCGTACTCGTGCAGATCGGCCGGGTACTTGAGGTACGCCGATGGTAGTTCGGAGAAGCTGTCCAGGCACTGCGTCAGGCCGCCGCATCCGCCCGGCGGGAGCACTCCGCCCTTCTTGGCGAACCACGCGCCCATCCAGCTGTCTATCCTGTCTCCCCACGCCGGCCGCGAGGCCATGCGGAAGGTGCTTCCATACCAGTCGCGATACGCGCGCGCCACCGGCTTCCAGTCGCCGCCCCCAATCATGATCTTCGTGCGCGGCGCTTTCCAGGATTCGCCGGAGTTGAGCGTCTGTGGAGGGAAGTAGACCACGCCGATGCGCGGCTTTACAATGCGGAACCACTTGTTGCGAATCTCAGGGTCCAGTGTGATCAGTCCGAAACTGACGTCCGCGCTCTTGTCCAGCAACGCGTGCCACTGCATCGACATTTGCCCGCCGTTGCCGTAAATGCCGCCGGACTTGGTCCACGCTGGTGTGATGCCGCCGCCTTCGCGCAGCGTGGTCTGCATATTGGCTTCTCCCGTACCTAGGCGAAAGCCGCTAATGTCCGGGAAACTCGCCATGAAGGCCGCTGCCTGCGGCTGCAAATTCGTGACCCGCAGGTCCCATTCCGATGCCCCGCCCTGATCCGGCAGCCAGATTTCAATCTCCGCCTCCCAACGGTTTCCTGTATCGCGATAGGTGAGGTGAAGCGCGAGGCCAGCTCCCGTGCGGCGGTGTGATGCGCTGATCAGGCGAGAAGCTGGCGGCGTGAAGATGGATCCCGCGATGGCCGCCGGATCGGAACGGGTGAGGAAGACCGTCCCCTGCGAGGAGATGTCGAATGCAGTATGGAAATCGGAATAGATTGCGAATGGACCGCCGTCGTCCTTGCGGTCCTTCAGGTATTCGTCGTTCCTCAAGACGTTCCACAGGCTCAGCATCTGGCCGGTCCGCTTATCGAAAACGATGCGGGCGGCGGAGTTCTCCAGGCCCACCTCGGTCTTCGACGCAATGGGTGTTGCCGCGGCAAGCGCCAGCGCCGGCAGCAGGACGTTAACAAACAGCAGTCCAAGCTTCATAGGTAGATTCTGACGCGGTAATGGCGGCCGCCGCCAGTATTTTTGTGCGAAACAGACTATGTTGATTGACACTGGCACGACATGGAGCCATGATTGCTTCCAGCGTTGTAATTCCACCATGGAGGGAAACGATGATGCTAAAGGCTCTTCACCCGTCCGGATGTGCCTCGGCGCTTACGGCCCTGGTCATGTTTTTCGTGGGATGTGCCTCCGCACCCAAGCCGGCACCTGACACTCGCATCGCCGACGAAAAAGCCATTCGCGAAGCCGATGCCGCCTGGTTGAAGGCGGTTGCCGCGAAAGACGTGGATAAGGCGCTGTCGTTTTGGGTTGACGACTGCATCACCATGGAGCCCGGTCGGCCCATAGTTGTAGGGAAAGAAGCGGTGCGCAAGTTGTGGCAGGATTCTATGGCTCTGCCTGACATGTCCGTGACCTGGACCACAACCCAGATCGTGGTTGCAAAGGCAGGAGATATCGCTTACCAATACGGACCTTACGAATTCTCTATGAAGGACTCAAAGGGAAAGCCCGTGCAAGAGAGGGGCAAATACCTGACCGTGTGGCGGAAACAGGCTGACGGCAACTGGAGGGTAGTGATCGATACTTTTAATTCCGACGCTCCGCCGCCAAAGGCTGAGAAGAAGTAAAGCGGCTGGAGTTCTCTCACGCGCCTTCCAAACCGGGGTTGTCGAGAGTATGCGGTAGACGAAGGTCACCTTGAAATGGCAGCCGGAGCAACCAGGCCCGCGATTCCCCCGGCAAACATCCAAACCGCCACTACCAGCAGCAGGATGCCTAGCACGCGCATTGTGAACCGGTAGCCTCGCCCGGCCAGGACATTTCGCGAGCGGCTGACGGCCATGGCGACGAGAATCTTCGATCCGACAAGGCAGGCATAGAATCCACCTGTGAAAGCAAATGCCGCGCCGCCGCTTCTGGCCCAGCCCTTGAGGAGCAAGGGAGTGCCCACCATCGCCCAAAATAGGTACACGTTAGGGTTGAGGAGATTGATCAGAACGGCCTTGGTGAACGAGCGGGGCGCGGGCTGTCGCCCATTAAGATCGGCCGTGCACGCGCGCAGCGACTCATAGCCAAGGTAGCCGACGAAGGCGCCGCCCACGACCGACATCCACGCCAGCGCCTGGCCGAGGCCGGAGATCCTCGAGAAGACGAAAAGACATAGCAGGACGATCGGCGCATCGGAAATCATCGGAGCGAAGGCGACCCGCAACCCGTCCCGCAAGCCGTGGCGCAACGTCTGTGAAACCAAGAGCGCCAGCAGCGGCCCCGGCGACAGTCCGGACGCGATTCCGAGCGACAACCCGCTCAGTAAGTACGGAAGCACATTCCAATCTACCATCCCGCCGAACGCCGGAAGAGCGAAACGCCAGGTACTCCCTACACGCCTATTGTGGCTTCACCGACAGCATGCAGAGCGCAGTCACATCCCCCCGTTGAAGACGGGCCGCCGGATGCGCCAGCCGGTACTGCCAGAGAGGCATGTCGCCCGAGTTCGCTTCCCTGCATATGTCGCCCAGCGCCTGCAGTCTTCTCTCAGGGCTTAGTCTGCCCCACTCGGAGAAGTTGAGATGCTTTCGCGCGTCCCTCACGTCGCCAGCCACCTGCCAGGAGACCGGCGCAATGTGGCTATACCAGGGCCACACCGTAACGTTCGAATGGCAGTCCTTGCAGGCTCGATCAAGAATTGCCCGAACCTGCGGCGAGGGATTCGCCACCGTTTCAAAAGACAACGCCGCTTCCGACGGCGGATTGCTGCGCGTGGGCTGACAAAACTGCGCACCCACGAACACCACCGCCAGGACGAGAAGCACAATCTTGGTTTTCTTTCCCATGCCACGTACCCTACCCTGCCGTAGCCGGCTTAGGAGTCTTCGGGGTGCTTTCCGGAAGCTTCGGGGGCTTGATGTAGTCGGCCGGGATCTCGCCGGTGAGCGATTTCAGCCATGTGACAATCGACTGGATTTGCTCAGGAGTCAGCTTCTTGCCGACCTGGTATTCGCTCATGCGCGCGACAGCGTCCTCTATCGTGCCGACCTTCCCATCATGGAAGTAAGGGCCCGTCTTCTCGATATTGCGGAGGGACGGAACTTTGAACACCATCTTGTCCGCTTCACTCTTGGTGAGTTGGAACCGGCCCTGATCCGCCTGATCCGGATAGGGCTTGATCACGCCGAGCCTTTGGTACATCGTCGCCCCCAGCAGCGCGCCGGAGTGGCAGGTCTGGCAACCTGCTGTGATGAACGCGTTGAACCCTGCCTTCTCGGCTGCCGTGAGAGCTGTCTGGTCGCCCTGAAGGAACTTGTCCCACCGGCTCGGAGTGATGAGTTTGCGCTCAAAAGCGCCGATGGCTGTAGCCATGTTCTGGAACGTAACCGGATCCTTGTCCTTGGGAAATGCGGCCTTGAACGCCTTAACGTACTCCGGCATCGACTTCAGAACGGCCGTCACGGTCTTTTCGTTGGGCATGGCCATCTCGACCGGATTCGTGACCGGACCCTTGGCCTGTTCCTCGACGGTGGGCGCACGGCCGTCCCAAAACTGCGCCACGTGTCCGGCAGCGTTATAAACCGTCGGAGAGTTACGAGTCCCTCTTTGGCCCTTGTGACCTTCCGACGTCGGTTCTCCATCCACCCCGTACTTATCCAGTTGGTGGCAGGTGTTGCAGGATGTCTTCTGTTCGACCGATAGTCGCGTTTCATAGTAAAGCATCCGGCCGAGGTTGATCTGTTGCTCTGTCAAGGAGCCCGAAGCAGGAGGCACCTCCTTGGGCAGAGGTGCGAACATCTGGAGCGCATCGGGGTCGACTGCCTCCGAGACTACGGCTTTCTTGCCGCAGCCAATTCCCGTCAGCACCAGAGCGGCAATCGCAAATGCGACAGCAAAATCAGCTTTCATCACGTGTCCCTCCAACGCGAACAGTATATATGAAAGCCTCAAAGCACGAACACCCATGGGAAGAGATCGCGAGAATCTAAGGAGGCTGATGTGTTGCACCTCGCATCAACGAGTACGAAGACGATGTTAGCGATGTCTTGTGCTGTCGTGGCTGGCGAAGGGGAGGAGGCCCTGAAGCGCTCCTGGCGTTTCGGACGCGATGAACGTACGGCTCAAAACCGCGGAGGACTCTATGATCCTGGAACGCGCGTCAGTTCGGCTTGAAGACTGCCATTGTCGAACTCCGCCTATCCAACGGAATGGTGACTTGGTGGGTGTCCTGACGATGCACAAGATATGAGAGTACTTAATTATTCAATCGTCCCTGCAAGGCTTGGCGGGGGTTAGAGGATTCGGTAACGGAGAGTTCCTGACGGGATGAGCCGGCCCCGGGTTCTCAGACAACCGGGTTCGGCTCATCCTGCTGCGGGGTACAGAGGCACTCCCCGTCGCGCTGTGTCATGCAGCTACGAACAACGTGTTGCCATGACGGTTCACGAGAAGGAGAGGTGCCTTCCCAGCGTTGCGTATCGCCTGCCGGTAATCCGACACGTTATTGATTGGCTTGTGGTTTACTTCCTGGATCACATCCCCTTCTTGCAGGCCGGAATCCACAAACGGGCTGGCGGGGTCGACGCTGGTAACGACGACGCCTGAAATGTTCGCTGGCAGACCCAGTTGTCGAGCGGTCTGTGGTGTCACGTTTTCGACTGCGACCCCTTCAAGTCCGCTGTCTGCACTCGATCTCTCGGATCTCGCGCGCTCTGCTCTCGATGGCTCCAGTTCGCCGAACTTCGCCATCAACTGGTGTGTGCCACCGTTCGGATAGAGTTCTGGGTATGACTCCATCGACGTACCGGCGCGGCGGCGCGGGCACAAATGTACACTTCGCCGTCGGCGTATGTTCCCTTGGGTCGATCCTGGTCGCCCGAAGCGAGCGCGGTGTTTGCTCGATCGCCCTGGGCGACGATCCGGACGCCCTGGTGCGTGACCTGCAACACCGGTTCCCACGGGCAAGCCTGACCGGCCCGGATGCCAAATTCGAGCGGTTGGTTTCAAAGGTGGTCAGCCTGGTCGACAAACCGCGACTCGGTGTATCGCTGCCCCTCGACATTCGCGGTACCGCATTCCAACAGCGGGTCTGGCGTGTGTTGCGAGAGATTCCGGTTGGGTCAACGATGAGCTACATAGAGATCGCCAGGCGGATCGGCACCCCGAGATCGGTTCGGGCCGTAGGGCAGGCCTGCGGCGCGAACAGCCTGGCTGTGGCTATTCCCTGCCATCGCGCGGTACGACTCGACGGACAACTCGGCGGGTATCGTTGGGGCATCGAACGCAAGCGCGCGCTGCTCGATCGCGAGGCGCGCGCCGGCACAAAGGCCCGGCGTTAGCGGCCCACCCTGTAGACCTCGAACTCCAGCACGGCGCTGGACGGTTCTGGATCGTCCACATACAGCGACAGCGTGTAGCCGTTCTTCTCGGCTGGCGCTTCCAACACGTGCGCGATACCACGTTCCCGTAGCGGCTTGATGACCCATCGCCCCCCGGCTTCGCGCGGCACCGGCCGGGCGAATGTCGCCTCGACGGCGTGAATGCCGTCGCCCGTCAACCGTTCGATGCGGATCTTGTCGCCCTGAATCCGCAGGATGTTCCGCGCATCCACCGAACCTTTCCAGTGCAGGAATCGCTCCGCCTCCGGATGCTCTGCCAGCAGCCTCCGGTCCTCATCCCGCGCGTCCAGAATTCGCTGTCGGATCTGGTCCGGCGTGGGCGCTTCGCGCAGGATGCGCTCCGCGCTCTCCAGGTTGCTGAGCGCCCGTTCGGCTAATGTCACAGTCTGATCGATGCCGGCCAGTTCGAAAAACTGGTAGCCGGTCCGGTATGCTGCAGCCGAGGCGCGTATCGCCGCGGTATCCTTCACGAGGCGCTCGCGGGCATCGGGAGTGCTCTTCTCGCGGTACGCGAAGTAACTCAGGATCAGCCGGGTGTAATCGCGCGTCAGCGCGGTGGTCGCCTCGTAGTGTCCGATCAATTGCCCGAGGTTCCGGCCCGCTTCCGGCGGATCGATGCGTCCGCACACTGCTTCGAATATCGTCCGCATCCGCGTCACGATCTCGCGGCCTCGTCCCGCTTCCGTGTAAGTCTCCCCGGCATACGGTTTCAGCTTCAGATAAATGGTGTGCAGGAAGGCGTCGTGCTCGCGGCCCTGGTCCCAGAACGCGTTGCCCTTCAGGACGATCTGGTTCACGCGGATGTGCTGCTGTGGAGGCCATCCGTCGAGCGCAACAGGCTGCCAGTAGAAGGAATGCCGCGCCGCATCACTCCCTAGGAACAGGATGCGCGTGACGTCATCGGCTGCGGCGGGACCGAACGTCGCCGCGGCCCACTCTCGCGCGATGGCATCCCCATCCCCCTTGGGATTCCAACTCATTCGTGAGAATACGTATAGCACCCCCGGTTGTAAGAGGTTCCGCATCGGGCGAGCCGCCATCACGCCAACTAACCCACGCTCGGAAGCGTACTGCAGGGCAGCGGCGGCCCAGCGCGCGGGAAAATCCACCACCGTGCCGAAACCTTGGTACTGGCTACCCAACTCCGCCAGCGCAATTGTCCCGTGCCGGGTCTGGCCAAAGGTCGGATTGAAAGGCGTGCCGTAGTACCAGGCGTCGTGCTTGGTCAACTTGATCACGGGGTAGAGGTTCTCCAGCGGCAGCGGCCCGAACGTTCCCTGGTAAACGTCAGGTACGGCGCTTAATTCCCAGTCGTTGGTGGCCCACGTCCAGGGCAGCATCAACTTGCCGAACTCGCCCGACACCACCTGGTGGACTTTTCCGAAGAACGCGCGATAGCGCTCCTCCATGCGTGGATCGGGCTCGGTTTCTTTCGAATGCACAATGTCCAGCGCCCGGAAATCGTAACTTGGGATGATCTCGCCCACGCACGGGGTCACGCCGTCCAATTCCGGCATCGCCCGCAGCAACCGGCGGTACTTGTCCGCCATTGCGTCCCAGAAGCGGGGATCTTTCACCGAAGCTTTAGCCCCCGCCGTTTCGAGCCATGCCGGCAGGTAGATGGCCTCCTCGGCGTAGGGCACCACCTTGATGTGGTGGGCGTGCGCCTCGGCGATGATGGCCTTCAGATAGTTCCGGTAGCGACGGGAACGCGGCCCGTATACCGGATCACTGGACGGAACATAGTGCTCCAGGCCACGGAACGTCACCCCGTTGTAACCGAAGCGCAGCACGTCACGAAGCGTGTCTCGGAACTGTGCCACCACTCGGGCGATCTCTGCGGGATCGTCCGGCGGGCCGCCGGCCGAATCCGGCACCCCGCTCGAGATGAACATCAGGCGAAGCCGCAGCGCTGGCGCTTCACTTCCATCCGGAGGCGGGAACTTCCGCAGGCGCCGCGTCAACCACACCAGCCGTTCGATCCCGTATGCCGCCCCCAGTCCCGTGGACGCACGCAATTCAACACGCCCGTCTGCGGCGCGCCACACATATCCTTCGTCAGGCGTGGCGCCCGCTTCAATCCGCACATCCACCGGAGGCTCCACAACCGTGCGCCCCAGCGACGCGAGCGCCGCTCTGAGATCTTCCATCGCCAGCGAGACCGCAGGGTCAGCCGCCCAGAGGGCCGGCGCCGCGGCCAAAACCAGGCACCACTTTCGAAGCATGAGCCAAGACTACCAAACCTACGGTCACTTGACTGCGGGACTGGTTCTGCGCGAACTTAAGTCTCGGCACGCGTTACAGGGGGCCACACATCATGTTTCAGCAACGATCTCATGGTGTTCACCTCAGGATTCGACCGTGGCTGTTCTGGCTTGCACTCCTTCCGGTGGCCGCCGAGTCGCCCTTTCCCCTTCGCATGGCAAGCGGGGAGACCAATCTCGCCCGCTATCGTGAAGCCGGCGCCAACGTCGTCGCGTTGGGAACGGGCACCGGGTTAACCCAACTGGCGACGTATGCCGAAGTGGCCCCGACGGCCCTGCCCGTTGGTCATCCTCTGCGCACTGAGATCGAGCAGCGCAGGGCAGAATTCCGTGCGCAAGTCCGGGAAGCCGCGCGCCTTGGCCTGGCCGTCTGCATTGGCACGGATGAAATCCAGATCCCCACCCCTGTCTTCGACGCCCTGCGCTCCTCTATCACGCGCGCGGACGATCCACGCCGCGTCGATCTTGAAAAAGAAGAGTTCTGGAAGATCTACCGTGCCAAGTACCGCGAGGTGCTGCGCGCCTTTCCGGAGATCGCTTACGTGCAGGTACGCACGGGCGAGAACTATTCGCACCTGTTCAACGGCTACACCGGTCTGCTGATCGCGGAGAAGGATTTCTCGCCCACGCGGAGCGACGCCTATGTCCGAAACATGCAGCGCCTCATCGATGAGACGCGGCGTATCGTCGTGGATGAGTTTCACCGCAAGCTGATCTGGCGCTCCTGGGACCTCGGCAACTTCGGCTTTCACGCCAATCCCGCCGTGTACGACCGCGTATTCAGCGGCATCCGGAATCGCGAAGGCCTCATCGTCTCCATCAAGTACACGCACACGGATTTCTGGCGCTACAACGATTTCAATCCCAACATCGGGCGCGGCGGCCTGGACCAGATCGTCGAGTTCCAGTGCGCGCGCGAGTACGAGGGTAAGGGCGCGTTCCCCAACTATGTGGGCGAGGAACACGCCGCGGCCATGCGCTACATCCGCGAGCGGGGCGCCATTGGCGTCTCCGTCTGGCACTTCGGAGGCGGCTGGGGCGGTCCCCATTTGAAGAACGACCGCTGGGTGCGGCTGAACATTTACGCCACATCACGCCTGGCGCAGAATCCCGATTTATCCCCGCTCTGCCTCGCCGAAGAATGGGCCGCGAAGGAATTCGGAGTAAAGGCCGCCCGACGCGTGGCGGACATGCTCATGCTCTCGGACGATTGCGTGCTGGCCTTCAACTACATCGCGCCTTACGCTCGCCGCCATGAGGGTTGGCTCCCCAACCGCAACATCCTTCGCGACGACATCATACGTGGAGAGAAACAGCTCGGCGGCGAGGGAGGACTGCGGCTGCTGTACGAAGGCTCGAAGGACGCTATCGACGAAGCCTGTGCCGAAAAACGCAGGGCCGTCGAACTGGCCGCCCGCATGCTCTCGATGTTCGAGGCGGCACGGGACGACATCGTCGCCGGACGAGGCAATCAGACATACAGGGAGGCTCGAAACTCGCTCGTCTACCTCCATTCGCTCGCGACGGTCGTCTCCCATTACATACAGGGGATGTTCCGCTACTACCAGTGGAAGGACACGGGTGCGGAAGCCGCAAGGCGCGCCGCCCGCGAGCAACTCGACCTCTGGCGCGAGGCCTGGGACAGCTATCGCGCCAACATCCCGCGCCTCGAAGGTACTGCGTCGCTTTATCGCTCGCAGAACTCGCAGCGCCCCGATTCAACCGAGGGCGCCATGGAATGGACCTGCGAAGCCGCGCGGCTTGACGCGCGCTAACGGGGGGCAAGAGCCGGAGGCTGTTCGCGCCAAGGCTTCTTCGCTTTGTAGAGCGCCATCCTCGCTTGGAGCGCCTCCCGGTTGCTTTGTACGGGCAAGGCCGACTCTTCCCGGCTGACTTTCACGGCATCGTCAAAGCGACCCGCCTCCGCATAGGCCGCGGCCAGGATCTGGAGCGCAGCCGGGTCCTTCCTCGAAGTAAGGCGCGCGGCCCGCTCTGCGAATTTGAGCGCATCGGGGCCGTTGCGGACTGCCGGATCCGGATGCGTGGCCAGCATCCAGGCGGTCTGCTTCAGCGCCTCAAGATAGTCCGGGCTCGTCTCGATGGCCTTTCTCCACGGGGCAATGGCTGCCTCCGCTTTCCCTCTCTCAAAAAGCACTAGGCCCAGGTTGAATAGAGACCGTGCGTGAGCGGGGTCCAGTTCCACCGCTTTGCGAAACTGAGCCTCCGCCTCATCCAGATTGCCTTTCATGGCCAGCGCGCCGCCCAGGTTACCATGCGCCGGCACAAAGCCGGGCTGGATTTCGGTGGCCTTGCGAAAATGCGCGATCGCATCGTCGGCGCGCCCCTCCTGCATCAGGGCCATCCCGAGATTGTTGTGCAACGGAGCGTAATTGGCGTCGATCTTCATAGCGTCGCGAAGGACCGCGATCGCCTCCCCGGTCCTCCCTTTCAGTGCCAGGGCACCGCCGAGTCCGCAATGCGCTTGAATGAACAGCGGTCTGAGTTCTACAGCTTTCCGGAAGTGAGCGATCGCTTCATCCAATCGTCCCACCTCGAACAATGCCATCCCCAGACTGTTGTTGGCGCTCGCGTCCGCTGGATTGATTTTCAGTGCCTTGTTCCATTCGACGATCGAAGCTTCGTACTGGCCCTTCTGCTGTAACGCCATGGCATTATCGGCGAAGCGGTAGGACTCAACGGCTGGCACCTCGATTTTCCGGAGGCCGTCCGGTGGGATATTCACGAACTCCGGAATGTTTACCGCGCGGTTTGCGGCTGTCGCGTTCTCGATCAGGATGGCCGGACTGTCGTTGCCGTTCTCGTCCAGGTGGGTCAGGAACATCTGTGTGTACGGCGACCAGCTTTTCGAAGAAAACACCACCCAACGGCCATTGGGTGAGAAGCTGTGCCAGGAGTTCATGAGCGACGTATTGCAGCGCATGCGCCGAGCCTGGCCGCCTGAAACCGGAACAATGTAGAGCTGGCTGTCGGGACGCATCAGCAAGCCGTTCCGGCACTGCACGAACACGATCCAGCGGCCGTCCGGGCTGATCTTGGGGAAGCTGTTGCTCATCCCGTTGTGCGACGCGCCTTCGATGGGCTCCGGCACACCTCCACGGCCTTCGTTGAAAGGAATGCGGTAGAGGTCATATTGAATCTGCACCTCGTTGGGGTCGTTGGCACGTCTGGCGGGCGGCGCGCCTTCCGGATTGGGCTCCTTCGCCAATGCCCGTGCAAACACCAGGTACTTTCCGTCCGGACTCCAGACGGCGCCTGCCTGCACATAGCGCGGGTCGGCGGCGCCCGGAAGCGGCTGCAGCATCGCCGTGGCGCGGCTGTACCATGCCAAGACGCCCTGAGTCGGAAAGAACACCTGCAGGAAGCGGTAGTCGGTGAAATTGGCCACGTAGTAAATACTAGGTGGCTCTTTCGTCATCCCTGGCGTCCGTGTCGCTGCGTTCTCCAGCGCTGTGCTGTTGACCGTGGTCACAACGTAACGGCCATCCGGGGAAACTTGCGACATGAACCCCACGCGCGTCTTGCCCTCCAACCTGCCGCGTGCGGCGCTCCATTCGATCACGTCCTTGTTCCGGATAGACATCACCGGCGAGATGGAGGCCAGCGTATACATGCCTTTGCTGTTCTGCGGGCCGTCCAGATCCATGCCCAGCGTCTTGCCGTCGAGGGAAAAGGAATGGCAGTTGGCGCATGTGGGCATGCCGTCCAGCAATAGGCGGCTGGTCCTTTCCCCGACGCTGCGCAGGCGCCAGGCAATCAGCCGCACGGCCTCACTGGCGAGGGGCTTGATCACGCCCTTCTCGGTCTCCGATGGCATCAGCGGCACGTCGCGGAAGAAGATCGGCGCGCCGACGGGATCATTGGATGTTCGCATTGTCACGCGGCCGCGGCTGACGACCCGGCCGCCATCGAGTCCACTGATCGTAACGGTAGCGGTGCGCTCCACCGAGCGTTTCTTGATAGCGTCCCAGGTTGCTGAGTCCGGCTTCCAGGTATGCGCCTCCGCTTGCCAAGCGCTCAGTCCTGGAGGCTCGTTGGTGTCGGAAACACATCGCGGATCGATCTCGCCGATTCGCAGCCGTTCGCCAGAGGAAGTGGCACTGATAGCCGGCTTCCCATCCCCGAAATCCACGTCGATGTGCCAGTTGGCGGCGCTCGTAACTGGATCCCGCCAAAGGAACGTAGGAGGAGTGATCTCAGGAGGAAAAATGGAGCCGTCGGCAGGGTAGTCGATCATGATGACCGCAGGCGGCGTCGAGACCTGCAGGCCAAGGACAACCGCTGCGATAAACAGTAATCCGATGACAATCCGGACCAGGCAAGTTCGCACAGAAGACGTCCTTCCCCCAGCCAGTGTTCTTTCACTTTACAACACGGCGCCGGCAGCGTCTGAAGGACGGGCTTTGAGCCCGCGCGAGACTGAAGTCCCGCCGATGGCCCCCTTCATTCCTCCATTCGCAGAACCTGCAGCAAACCCTGTATGTAACCGAACGAGAAGGCGAACGCTTGGCGCCCACCCGCGTCGCCTTCGATATGCGGAACGTGATCTGGCATCAGCATGCCGTCGTAACCCACGTCGCGGTACGTGCGCAGGCAGCATAGCATGTTCACGTCGCCATCGTCGGGAAAGGTCTCCTGGAAGTTCAGGTACCGGCCCTTGATGTTACGAAAGTGGACGTTAAAGATCTTCTTCCGCTCACCAAAGTAACGGATCACCTCGTGTATCTCGCGGTCGGGGTTCTGAAGCATCTCCGTCACTGTGCCCTGGCAGAAATTGAGGCCGTGGTAAGGGCTGGGGCGGATGGAGATGAACTTCTTCAGGCCAGCTACGCTGCCGAGCACGCGGCTCACGCCGCGAAATCCCTGCGGTTCGGGCATGCCGGGGTCGTGCGGATGACACGCCATGCGGACCTTGTACTCTTCGGCTACGGGAACCACCCGTTCGAGAAAGTATTCGATGCGTTCCCAGGCCATTTCGGCAGTCACTCTACCGGCTGCAGTGAGGGGCGGTTCCTGCTTTGCTTTCTCGTAGACGAAGGTACTGAGGCTTGCGCCGCCACGCCCAGCGGTCCGTTCCGAGCGCACCACCCCCAGGATGCTCAGGTTGTACTTGACGGCCGGGATGCCGGCGCGAGAAACGTTGCGGATCATCTCACAGATCTGGTCGATTTCCCGGTCGCGCTCCGGGCTTTTGCCCAGCATGATGTTGGGCATCTCGACGTGCTCGATAGGCAGCGAACTGAGCGGGAGCGGAACCATTTCGAGCCGGATCCCGTGGGACTCCACGCGCTCCCGCAGCCGCATGAGCGCCGCCGCGCTCCAGGCTTCATCGAGCGTGCGTGAAGGCAATGTTGCGCAGGCACGCCTCACCCCGAACGCAGACATCGCCTTGAGATCGGCTTCCGCGGTACTGTGTTGGGAACCGGCCTCCATTAGTACCGGCCTCGCAGCGCCGCGGCCTATGGCAGCCGCCGTGGGAGCAGCCACCGCCAGTTCGAACAGTCTTCTCCTCTTCATGACCTCACGAGGATGTCACGGGTTCAGGAGAAGCGTCAAGACAGGCGTCAAAAACAACGGCGCCTCCCGCCATTCGCGGGAGGCGCCGCAGTGAAATTCAATCTTTCAACTTACAGGAACTTACAGCCCCTTGCTGGCCATGTACTGGATCAGGTCGATCACGCGGCAGGAATAACCCCACTCGTTGTCGTACCAGCTAACGATCTTCGCGAAGTTGCCGTCTATCACCTTGGTCAGCAAGCCGTCGACGATCGAGCTATTGGAGTTGCGCAGCATATCGCTCGAAACCACCGGATCCGTCGTGAACTGCAAAATACCCTTCAATTCGCCCTCGGCGGCGGTCTTCAGCGCGGCGTTGATTTCCTCGGCCGTGGTCTGCTTCTTCAGGATCGCCACCAGGTCCACTACCGACACGTCCGGCGTGGGCACGCGCATGGCGTAACCGTCCAGCTTGCCCTTGAGTTCCGGCATCACCAAACCGATCGCCTTCGCGGCGCCGGTGGAGGTCGGGATCATGTTGATCGCGGCAGCGCGGGCGCGGCGCAGGTCCTTGTGCGGGAAGTCCAGCACCTTCTGATCGTTGGTATAGCTGTGGATCGTGGTCATCGAGCCCTTCTCAACTCCGAAGGTCTCGTGCAGCACCTTCACGAACGGAGCCAGGCAATTGGTGGTGCAGCTAGCATTGGAAACCACGTTGTGCTTGGCAGGATCGTAAAGCTTATTGTTGACGCCCATCACGATGGTGATGTCTTCGTTCTTGGCCGGAGCCGAGATGATGACCTTCTTCACCGTGCCCTGGATGTGCTTCTTGGCTTCGTTGGCGTCGGTGAACCTACCGGTCGATTCGACGACAAGCTGCGCTCCGAGCGAACTGAAATCGATTTCCGCTGGATCCTTCGTCGCGAACACCTTGACCTGCTTGCCATCCACGGAAATAAAATCCTGACCGGCCTTCACATCATTGGCCAGGGGGCCCAATACGGAGTCGTACTTGAGCAGGTGCGCCAGTGTCTTGGTGTCGGTCAAATCGTTGGTCGCCACGATCTCGATATTGGGGTTGCCGATCGCGGCGCGAAACACGTTGCGGCCAATGCGGCCGAAGCCGTTGATCGCGACTTTAATAGCCATCGTCCAGAAATCTCCTTTGGTTTCGGAATCTACCTGAATTTATACCAGTCGGTATCTCTTTCATGATATCAAAGCGCCCGTTTACTGGCGATTGGAAGCCGTCAGGTGCTGCTTCACAAACTCGAGCGCGTCGGGCACATAAATGGCGCTCAGCGTGTGACCTTTGTCGTACCAGATCAGTTTTGTCGTGGGGCCCTCGATGTATTCATGGTAGGAGGCCTCCACTCTGGCGGCATCATAAAGGTCGTCCTTGCGGCCCATGAGCATGAGGAAATTCTTGCCGCGCACGCCCCAACTGTAATCGATGGGCGAAGCGACGCCGTAGCCCGGGCTGTATAGCGGCGGCACACAGGCCACCGCCACGCGGATCCGCGGCTCCACCGATAACAGGTAGAAGGAGTCCATGCCGCCCATGCTGTAGCCCACCAGACCGATGCGCGACATGTCGATGTCGCCGCGCGCTGCGAGATAGTCCAACCCGCGCTGGTAGTCCTTCACGGTTTGTACGCTGATTTCGGCGTAAGTGAAGTAATTCTGGCGTGGTGGAGCGTTGGGATCGCTGAAGGGATTCACGTGCTGGTAGTCGATCTCTGCGTTTCGTTCTCCGTGCGTGGCCGCATCCAGCGCCATCACGGCGTAACCTGCACCCAGCAGCGCCTTCCGCATTTCCCCGCCGCTGTGGTTGTTGCCGTCCACATACCAGGCTTCCTTCGACCCTGACCACCCGTGAAGCAGCATCACGAGCGGGTAAGGCTTCGCGGCCGTCTTCGGAAACTCCAGGTAACCCGGCACAAGGAACCCCTGCGCGCCGCGGAAGACGATCTTCTCCCGCAGCGTACCGGAACTATCCCACTGGCGCACCACGCGTGCGTCCAGGGGAATTCTTTTCTCGGCGACGTAAAACCCGAGCCGCGCGCGAAACGCCTCCTCGCTGATGCGCGGGTACGGCGTTTGCGCCACCAGCCCGGCGCAAAGAATTAGACTGAACGGGTACAGCAACATAATCCACTTTATGAGCTTTAGTCGCTATCCTTTTGATTTACCGCTAGATCGGTGGGGATGGTGGCTTCACGGTTTCGCCTCCCAGCCCGGCGTAGGCTTCCTTGACGCGCACCACCTTGCTGCCGCGGAAGGTCACGAAAGTGACGCGCCCGGGCGGCGTGCCGTAAATCCAGTCTTCCAATTCTTCGCCATCCTTGGTTTCGCGCACCTTGCTGCGGGGCTTGCCCATGGCGAGCAGCACCTGCTCGCGGTCCATGCCTTCGATGGCGCGCTGCTCCTTGATGGCTTTCTTGATCGGCGGAGGCAGTGTCTCCACGTACTGCTCAGTCACACTGTGCTTTTCAAAATCGAGCACGGGCGCGAGAAACTTCTTGATCTCGGCGGCCTTCATGGCGGGAATGGGCTTATGAAACAGCAGTGCGACCGTGGTGCCGCCGGGCGCCGCCGTATACGGACCGCCCACACGGCTCATGCCTACGTTTGAGCCGATTTGGACATTCTGGTACCACTTGCGGCCGCCTTTGAATCCGCCATTGATATCCAGTACCAGCCGGTCGTCATCGATGGTCACCTTGGTGACCTGGACCAGGTCGCCTTTCCTTGCGGCCGGACCATGCTCCCGTTCTGTGGCGTCCCATACCGCCTTGTCGAACTTTCCGTCCAGTTCGATGCTGAGTGCCTTCTTCGAGCGCGGCAACGGCACTTTGGCTGTGGCGAATTCGGCCGTCAGGCCACGAATGATCTCGACGCGCTCTTCGAAGTTGAGTTTCTCGCCGCATCGCGAGGGGACGGTCAACAAGAGGCACCCGGCGGCAAGCGTGGCCAGCGCTCGCATCACTCCACCTCGTCTTCGTCCGCAGGGACCAGCGGCGGGTGCTGTTTCAAAACCGGGGCCTTGGCCAGGGCCACAAACAGAAGCAACACCACCAAGGAAGTAAACAGGCTTGCTTCCGGACCATACTCGCCGCCGCTCCAGAGCGGACCAGTGTGCCATCGCATTCGGTACCCCGTTAGCCCCATTGTAAACCCGCTCAAATTGGCGCCGAACAGCGGCAGGACCCAGTTCCAGCCGAAGTGTAGTCCGATGGGCAGCCATAGATCCCCGGCACGCAGGAACGCGTAGCCCAGCAGCACGCCCCACAAGACCGTATTGAGGAATCCGAGCGGAGAAACGTTCAAGTTGTCCAGATGCGCCAAGCCGAACACGATCGCCACCGGCAGCACGGTGGCGTACGCCCCCAGAGGGCCGAGCAGCACCTGGAATCCGTAACCGCGGAATAACATCTCTTCCCCGAACGCCCCGAACAGGAGCATTACCGTGGTGAAGAGGATCATGCGCCATTGCGGCTCGTTGCCGGGGATCGACTCCAGGTGCGCAAGTCCGAACAGGAGCGGAAGCCCGGCCACCGCATAGGCCGCCAACATCCCGCCCAGGATACCGATGAGCGCGTTCCGGCGCGAGGCGCGGCTCCAGTTCAGGCCGATGGTGGTGAGGCGGGCGCGCTCGTAAATGCGCAGCGAAAGCACATTGGCCACAAGGGCAGCCAGGAAAACGCTGAGCACCGCGGCTGCGAAGCGGCCCGCCAAAGGAAACAGCACAATCCCAAACAGGCGCATACCGAACAAGCACGTCAAAACGTACACACCCACTTTCAGGATGACGTTCAGCCGCGCCTGTAAGGGTGAATCGGGCATCAAACGGCCGCGGATCTTAGGACAACTTCGCCAGCCGCGCGTTCACTTCGGCGGAGAACCGGCGGATGTGCTGCTCGAGAAAGTCGGCTGGCTCGATGGACGCATCCCGGACGAGCGGCGTCAGATCCATGCCGAAGTTCAGCATCTCGGCGGTGTCGACCGCATGGCTCTGGAAATAGGTGGCGTGTGCCCGGCGGCGGGCCTGCGTCGCCAGATCGTAGCGCTTGCCGCCGGCGATCTGCGAATCGAACACGCCGAGAATCGCCGCCGCTATGTTCTGGTGCTCGTCAAGTTGGAAGACCACCTTGTCGGAATCGGTCATCCAATCCAGATCGCGCCACACCTCGCAGCCGTACAGTTTCTTCGGCCGCGCCTCTTCAGGCAAGGACCGGATGGCCGCGATAACCCGCAGCGCTGTGGCCACGTGAGTATCGTGCTTGTCGGCCAGGTTGTGCGTATAGATAACTTCGGGCCGGGCCGCGTTGATGAGCGCCGCAAGGTCGTCCTTAGGGCCGGCTTCGGCCGCATTTTTCACGGCGGAACTCGGATAGTCTAGGAAGGCCACCGCGGTGTATTCGCCCACATAGGCCGCCTTCTTCTGCTCGACACGGCGCACCTTGCGCATCTCCAGGTCGGTGTACTTGGCGTACAAACCGTCTCGCGGACTCCCTGCCCCGTCGGTCACGATGGTGGCCAGGAACCACTTGTCGCTCTGTCCGAAACCGGCCATAACGCCTTCGGTGGCCATGATCTCGATGTCATCCTGATGCGCCGAAACGGCCATGTGCGTGGTACGGGCGAGCGCGGCATCCACCGCCGTACCGTCCGGCACGAAAATCTCGCTTGTCGACTGCTTCAGTTTCATTACTTGTTCTCCTTGGAAATGCGCGGCAGGCTCGCGGCGGCGATGGACTGTCCGACGCGACGGCTCTTTTCGTCCGGCAAGGCAATGAAGAACTTGTCAGCCATCGCCGGAAACTCTTCGCGCAAAACTTGTTTGGCGCGCTCGACCATGATGTCCCCGCCGGGGCCCGTGGTCACTCGGCCGAGCACAAGCACGTGCTTGAGCTCATAGAAATCCGCGTAGTGAGCGATGCCGTAACCGAGGTAGGTCCCGATGGTCTCGTAAACTTGCTTTGCGAGCGCATCGCCCGCGCGCATCTTCTCTTGCAGAACCACCAGCTTCTCGGGCAGGCTGAGTCCGGCAGGGAACTCCATACCCGCGCCCGTAGCCACCCGGTTGGCTCCCACCTGCGAGAAATACTGCACGCCGCAACCGGCGTCGCCGGACCACTCGTCAACGGGCCCGTTCTCCCGGTAATCTACCGGCACGAACGCAAGCTCGTTCAACCAACCCGTGATGTTGCCCGAATGATCCACATAACCTGCCGCCTGGCTCGATCCGAGCGCGATGCCAAGCACCGGGTTATCGCCGATGGACATCGAGCCCGCCAAGGCCGTCACTTCACCGTCGTTCACCACTTCGAGCGGCACGCCCAACTCGTCGCGAATGCGCAGGAACATGCCCGCGATCTTTTCCTCGAAGGCCTTTTTCGGCACCCCGCGGAACAGCGACGCCACGCGCGCACGGTTGTTGATGTACACGCCGGCGGAGCTGCCACCTACAGCGTCCAACCGCGGCATCTTCGATGCGGCACGGCGGATGGAATCGAGAACGCCCTGGTAGTGGTATTCCGGATCGCTCTGGTTGCGCGGATCCCAAACCACTTCCTCACTGTAAATGGCCTCGCCGTTCACGACAGCGCTGGCCTTGCGATCGCTTGCGCCCAAGTCGAAACCGACGCGGCAGCCGTCCAGGTTGCGCCCTAGCGGCGTCGTGGATTCCTTCTCGGCGGGCACCTTGTCCGCACTGGTCACTACGACCGTGAACGGATGCTCGTAGACACCGCCCATGAATTCGGCATCGAAGGCGCGCGCGCCGCCCGGAGCGTAAGCCGCCTTGATGTATTCGCCAATAGCCGCCGGACCGCCGACGTAAACCTTCCATCCGCCGCGCTGCCACAACAAGAACTTAACGATGCGTTCTATATAACGCTGGCTCAACGCGACCGAGCGGCTGTCGCCGGTGATCACCTGCGTCGAAAACGTGGACACGGAGCCGTCCGCGCGTTCGAGCGCCAGTCTCAGCGGGACGCCGCCCGGAGCGCAGAGTTTGCGGAACTCGCGATTAAAAAGAGAGGCCGGTACGAAACCCTTGTCCAGAGGCGGGGCCACGCGCATGGAGATGGGGAGTGTGAGGTCTGACATATAAAATTCAATTTTAGCCCTTTTACGACGGTGTCAGCGGAGCCCCACCTGACTGCTATCATGGGCCGTATGTGGCGTAACAGCTTGGGCGTGGTCGCGGGCATGCTGGGTTGTCTTGGACTCGCAGCCGAAACCAGTACATTGCGCCCTACCATGGGCGCGATCCGTTGGGACGCCTGGCATGGACAGCGCGGAGGACCCGGCCGAGCCGTCGAGCGATCGCTCGGGCCGAGCCAATGGCACTACCGTCTACCCTTCTTCGCCAAGGTTTTATCGCCGTCGGCGGTCAGCATCGACGGCAGCTCGCCGGAAGTGATGGATCGTGAGATCGCCTATGCGGCCAAAGCCGGCATCGACTATTGGGCCTTCGTGACGTACGACGCCAAGGATCCGATGAGCCTCGGCCTGGCGAATTATCTCAAGAGTCGGCGCAAACGCGGCCTGCGTTTCTGCCTGATATCAGAGCAGCAACGGTGGGGCGGCCCGGACACTTACGAAGGCCATACCCGCCGTTTGGTCGCGCTCATGCGCATGCCTTCCTACCTGCGCGTCGCAGGCGCCCGCCCGCTGTTGTACCTGGGCTTCATCAGCGACGAAACCACGGCCTCGCGCTGGGGCGGCATCCAGGGCTTTCGGAAAGCCGTGGACGACATGCGCCGCCTGGCGCGCGAAAGTGGCGCCGGCGACCCCTACATCGCGATCATGGACCCCATCGCGACACGTGCCGCCATGCTGCGCCGCCAGTTAGGTGCGGATGCGGTGAGCGCCTATGCCGTCCAGGGTGGCGACGCGCGTGCCCCTTATTCGAAGCTAGCCGCTTACGCCCGCCGCTTCTGGGACGATTGTGCCTCGACAGGCTCCGCGGTTATCCCCATCGCCATGAGCGGCTGGGATCGTCGACCCCGAGTGGAAAGGCCCGTACCATGGGAAACGTGGCAAGAGCCCGGCGCCGGTTTGGATGTGTACTATCAGGCGCCTACGCCCGCCGAATTAGCGAGCCATGTCGAGGAAGCATTCCGCTGGATCGACCAGCATCCTCAGGCATCGCCTGCGCGCACGGCTCTCGTCTATGCGTGGAACGAAAACGATGAAGGCGGCTGGCTGGTGCCAACGCTCGGCGAAGGCACCAAACGCCTCGACGCGCTGCGCCATCTGCTCCGGCCGGCCCGCTGATGCAACGCGCTTACTGCGCCTTCACCCAGGTGGCGATGTCGTCGATAACTTCGGTGTCCATGCGCCCGGGCCGCATGTATTCGGCCGGCAGGCTCTTGCCCTCGCCCGCGATGAACAGGTGATTCAGCTTCGGGTAGGTCTTGAACAATACGTTCTTGCGGTCGCCGAGCGCCGTCTTCCAGCCGTTGAAGTCCTCCATCGTAACCTGGTAATCGCGCTCGCCTTGCAGAATCAACATTGGCTGCTTCAACTGTTTGGCCATCTCGGCAGGCTTGTATGCACGCAGATCCAGCCAGTACTCGGCGGGGATAGCCAGCGGCAGATCCCTGGCGGACGTGCTCGCCGACAACTTCGGATCCTTCACCGCCGCCACCTTTGCCTTCATGGCGTTTAGCGTCTCGTCTTTCTTGGCTTGCGGCATGGAGGGCTCGTTCGACAGAATGTAGGTCATTTGCTGGATGATCGCGTCTTCTATGGGGCGCGTCGAACCCGCCAGCATGATGAATCCTCGAATGGCCGGATCCGCGGCCCCGATCCTCGGAATGGCCATGCCACCCAGGCTGTGGCCGAGCACGAAAATCCGCTTGGCATCGATGCCTTGGGTCTTCTTGAGTAGCGCTACCGCAGCCACGGCGTCATCGACGGTTTCTTCCTTTAGCGTAATGGAGCCTCCCGCAGTCGAGCGGTTAGGGTATTCCTTGGTGCGCTTGACGTAGCGCAGCACGGCAACGCCCCGCGAAGCTAGGCCGTAAGCCAGATCGCGGAACGGCTTGTTGGCGAAAATCGTCTCATCCTGATCCTGCGGACCGGAGCCATGCACCAGGACCACCGCCGGGAAGGGTCCGCCAGTGGCGGGCGTCGAAAGCGTCGCTGGCAACGGCCAGTCACCCGCATCCACCACGAGTTCGCTCTCCTTCACGTTGTCCGGCTTCGGCACCACAACCGTGCCCGGCACCATACGCACTCCCACCATCCCGCCGGAGCTGTTGAAAGTAAAACGAAAATCCATAGGCGAACGCTGGAACTCGCAGTTCACGATCACCAACTCATTCAGGCCGGCCGGTTCGTGCTTCGCCCCGACCTGCTTCTGATAAGTGCCGAACTGTGCCGGCAGCATCTTCCACACCTTGGCGAGCTGCTGGGCCGTGAGCAACTTCTGGATGGAGGCGTCCAGCATCTTGTTGGCTCCGTCGAAGTCCTCCTTCGCCATCAAGTCGACGAAGGCCTTGCCGCGGGCTATCAATTCCTCCGGCTTTACGTTCTGCCCCAGCGCGGGGCACGTGCACACCAGGCAGGCAGCCAGTAAGAATGCGAAAAATCTGCTCATAATTCCGAACATACCACGCACCGCCGGACATTGTAGAATATTGCAGGAATCGATACCTTGCGGAGAGAATGCCCATGAAGCGCATTTATGTCCTCATCAGCCTGGCGGCCTTGGCCGGGCTTCTGACTGTTTTCGGCGTCGCCGCTAGGGAGACGCCAGCTTCGCCAGCCGATCCTCTGGTCGCTGGCTTCCGCAAGACCACCGTGGCCAGCGTCGCCGACGCCGTGGACCAAGTGGTTGGAGAACGCGGATTCCTTTCGCACGATATGAGGCCGCGCGTGGGAGATCAGCTCGTTGGCCGCGCCATTACGGCGCTCGTCAGACCAGCACCACCCGAGAAGGCAACCGCGCAGCTCAGCGCCAAACATACTGTCGGGCTCATTGACAACGCCAAGCCCGGTGAGGTCGCGGTGATCGTCATCGAGGACGGGTTGGACGTGGCGGGCATTGGCGGGCTGATGGCCACCACGGCGAAGGCGCGGAATTTGGCGGGAGTAGTTGTCGATGGCGGAATTCGTGATGTGGCGGAAATTCGATCGCTCGGGTTGACCGTCTTTTCGCGAAGCATCACTTCGTCCACGACGGTCGGCCGTTACGCGAGCGTCTCCAACCAGACGCCGGTCAACTGCGCGGGAGTCGTAGTGAAGCCTGGCGACATCATCGTGGGGAGTGAAGACGGCGTGGTTCGCGTGCCGCAGGAGAAAGCCGCCGAGGTACTGAAACGCGCCCAGGAGATGGACGAGCGGGAGACGAAGATGGTTCCTTACATCCTGAAGTTCAAGTCGCTCACGAAGGTTGTGCAGATGTTCAACCGCATATGACACTCAGGCGCTTCACCTACGACTGCCCCGGAAACTGCTAGGTTATTGACTAGCTAAACATTTCCGGACTGAACGTCGATAGTGGGGTTATGGAAGAAAGGCGCGCCCAACCGAGAATGCTTTGCGCGGACCTGGTACGAGTTCACTTCCGGGACAAGTCCGGGCGTGAGAAAACCAAGGTCGCCAACCTGGAGGATATTTCTCTGGGCGGCGCCTGCCTGCAGCTTGATGATCCCTTACCCAAGGAGACGAATCTCCGCATCGCCCATCCAAAGGGAGAGTTCCGGGGCCGCGTGCGATACTGCATTTACCGCGATATCGGTTACTTCATCGGCGTGGAGTTTGAGCCCGGATGCAAGTGGTCACGCCGCCTGTACAAGCCGGAGCACATTCTGGACCTGAGGCAACTGGTCAACCGCTCCATGAAACGGGCCGAGAAGCAAGCGGCCGCCGCCAATCAAGCTCAATAGTTGAGCAGCCAGCGAGCCTTCTCGAGCACTTTTTCCACGCTCGGCAGGAAAGCTTTCTCCAGCGGTGGGCTGAAAGGGATCGGCGTATCCGCCGCTGCCACCCGCACCACGGGGCCGTCCAGGCAGTCGAATACGTGCTCGGTGATACGAGCCGCGATCTCGGCCCCGATTCCACAAGTCAACGTATCCTCATGCAAAACAATGGCCTTGGAAGTCTTGCGGACACTCTCCAGGATGGCTTCCTCGTCGAATGGGTAGACGGTGCGAAGATCGATGATCTCCACCGAATAGCCTTCTTTTTCGAGTTGAGCGGCGGCGTCTGCGGCCATATAAACCGTGGCGCCGTACGTGATGATGGAAAGGTCGCCACCCTCGCGGAAAATGGCCGCCTTGCCGATCGGAACCGTGTAATCGCCGTCGGGCACCTGACCTTTGATCTTCCGGTACAGAGCCTTGTTCTCGAAGAACAGCACCGGATCGTTGTCGCGGATGGCGGACTTGATGAGTCCCTTAGCATCGGGGGCCGTGGCCGGAATAACCACCTTCAACCCGGGCACGCGGGCGAACCACGCTTCGGGATTCTGCGAGTGGAATGGGCCGGCGTGAATGTCCCCGCCGCTCGGAGCGCGCACGACCATGGGAACAGGCGCGTTCCAGCGGTAACGGCACTTGGCGGCGAAGTTCACGATCTGGTCGAAGCAGCAGGTGATGAAATCGGAGAACTGCATTTCGGCCACCGGCCGTAGCCCCATGAGCGCCGCGCCAATGGCGGCCCCCGCGATGCCCGACTCGCACACCGGCGTATCCACCACGCGCCGCTCGCCGAAGCGCTCGATCATGCCCGCAGTCACCTTAAACGCGCCGCCGTACACTCCGATGTCCTCCCCGATCAGGAAGACGTCCGGATCGCGCTCCATCTCTTCAGCGATGCCCTGACGGATACCCTCGAGAAAAGTGATTTCCATAACTTACTCGTTCCAGGCAAAACCGCAAGGCTCTTCATAGACGTTGCGGGAAAGCTCCGATGGATCCGGGTAGGGCTGTTTCTCGGCCCAAGCGACGGCCTCTTCGATCTCGCGCAGTACGCCCGCCGCAATCGAATCTATGGCCTGCGCGTCAGCCCAGCCGTTCTCGAGCATCTTGCGCCGCAGTTGGTCGATCGGATCTTTGCGCCCCCACTCCTCGAACAAATGCTTGGGGACGTAGTCGCCATTGTCGTGCGCCGCGTGCCCCGACATACGAAATGTCTTGCACTCGATAAGATAGGGCCCGTTGCCCGAGCGCACGTGCGCGGCGGCTCGTCCGGCAGCCTCGTAGACGGCAAACACGTCGTTGCCATCGACGATCTCGCTGGGCACCCCGTAAGCCGGCCCGCGGTCCGCCACGTTCGCCACGGCCATCTGGTTCTCGACCGGGACCGAGTAGGCGTACCCATTGTTGTTGCAGACCATCACCAGCGGCAGCTTCTGCACCGAGGCAAGATTGAAACCTTCGTGCCAGTCTCCGCGGCTGGTGGCGCCATCGCCAAACACCACCCAGGCTATGTTGGAGGAGCCTTTGTACTTGAGAGCCAGGGCCGCCCCCGCGGCCACCGGGATCGAAGCAGCCAGCGAACTGATGATGGCCACGATCCGCCGGTTCATGTCTCCCATGTGCATATTGGCGTCGCGGCCGCGCGTCAGGCCCCCGATACGCCCCATATACTGTGCGAACACTTCCCGTGGCGTGACGCCGCGGATGAAGTACATGGCCATGTCGCGGTGGCAGGGGAACAGAACGTCTTCGGGGTGCGCGGCCATGCCCACTCCTACAGGGATGGCCTCCTGTCCCCTACCTGTGTAAACACTGCCGACTATTCGCCCTTGACGGTATAACTTGCGCTCAATCCTGTCCTCCACCTCCCGCATGAGGGACATATAGTAAAGGAACCGCCTGGAAAGGCAGGCCTCCGTACCTGATTCGGATGCGCATTCCACAGGGATAGGCGCGGTTTCAATACTCTTGGCTACCGCCATTACAGACTCCCAGCAGGCTAAGCGTAGATCTTAGCCCTAAACCCTAAAGTATACGCTATCCGCCCGGTACACCGGATTGCTCAGCAGTAGGAACGGATTGCCTCGAACTCGGACTGGAAGTTGACGATGATGCACGGCTCCCGGTCGCCGAGGCCCAAAGGAGCCAAGGTCTCGATCACTTCCGGTGGCGGCGGAGTACCTTTCCCAGGGAACAGCGTGAGCCCCATCTTGTTGACGGTGAGGTCGGCGGCAGCGATGACCGAAGCTAGCGGCACAGGCAGACCCCCGCCAAACGACTCGTGGTGACTGGTCACGGCCCTCTGCACCTCCAGCGGCAAATTCCAGCGCTCCATCACGAGGCCGGAGAGTTCTGCGTGGCGGAACCCCAGCACCGCATCCTCGCACGCGGACCACTCACGGCCGGTATTTTCAACCATATCCAGCATTTGTTCGAACTCGGAGGGGAGGGCGACAGCGATCAGGAGTTTGCCCACATCGTGCAGCAACCCGGCGGCAAAAGCGCCTTCGGGGTAATTCACCTGCGCGTTCTGCGCGATCGTGTCGGCGAGAATCGCCGTAGCTACCCCGTGCAGGTTGAACCGGCTGGCCGGCCATCGCCGCGCGGTGCAGGCACGCGCCCAAAGCTGCGAGATCGACAAGCTCAACGCAACGTTGCGCAGGCGGTCCAGCCCGATAAGCGCCACGGCGTGCCGCACCGAACTGATGGTGCCCCGGCGCCCGTACATTGCCGAGTTCACCATGCGGAGCACCGTTCCCGCCAACACCGTGTCTTTCTCAATCTGTACCGCCACCTGCTGAAAACTGACGCTCTCCCCGGCTAGCGTGGCGATGAGTGTGCCGAGTATTGGCGAGAACGGCGGCAGTTGATTCAACGCACACAGCGCCTGGTCCTTCAGGTTTGTACGCGCACCGTCAATGACCATAGCTCCCACGTACCTCATATCGGAATCCACGCGCCTTGCTTGAGCGAAAGTGGTAAGCTACCGTGCATGAGGACCACCCGTAATCTTGCGTTTTTGGTCTGTTCCTGGGTCTTTGTCGCTCTGCCTCTCGCCGCTCAATGGGATGAAGGCGGCTTCGGCGGCGACGTTCCTTACGTTCCCACCCCTCAACCCGTCGTGGATGCCATGCTCAAGCTCGCCAACTTAGCCAAAGACGACATCGTGTACGACCTGGGCTGCGGTGACGGGCGCATCGTTGTCACAGCGGCCAAGGTCTACGGCGTTCACGCCACCGGTTTCGATCTCAATCCGGAACGCATCAAGGAGGCCAACGAGAACGCCCGGCAGGCCGGCGTCGAGAAGCTGGTGAAATTCGTCGAGAAGAACCTGTTCGACACCGATCTGCGCGAGGCCAGCGTGGTGACGCTCTACCTGCTGCCGGACGTGAATATGCGTCTGCGGCCGAAGTTGCTCCGGGAGCTAAAGACCGGTTCGCGCATCGTCAGTCACGCCTTCGACATGGGGGATTGGAAGCCCGACAAGAAGATCGAAGTCAATAACCGCACGGTCTACTTCTGGGTCGTGACCGACAAAGCCCGAGCCGACTTCGCGCAGGGCCAGCCCGCCGCCCGCTAACCGTTTTCGCGGCAGGCTTGCTGTACGATCCTCTCGGCGATGTCCCGCACCACGGTCCAGTGCAGGCTGCTGCCGAGTTCGCTGTCCGAACCTGCAGCCAGGTTCGAGCCGCCCCAGATCCGCGCGTCCTTGATGTCTTCGGCTGCCTGGAGCGCCTCAATCAACTTGGGCACCTGAAAGATGTCCTCATCGTAAGGCGATCCGCGGATGATGCTGTAGGTGTAGCGGCCGTTGGGGCGCTTGCACACCAGGCTGATCAGGTTGGTGTGCCCCTGGGCGGCTAGCACCAACCGCGAGTGCGGGTCACCGTGCTCGTCCGCGATCACGAAGTTGTTCGGAGACTCGTAAAGGATCTCCGGTTTCGCCACGATGGGCGCTACGCCGGCGCGGCCCTCAATCAAATCGAACAGGCGGTCGCAAACCTCGCGGATGGTATGGCGGACCAGTTCGGCGTCGCCGGTCATCTTGCCGTGCATGCGCTGCTGGCGATACGGGTCGAAAACCCAGGTGAAGTGATTCTTCACCAACTCTTCCAGGTTGACCGGGTACAACCCCCCGCAGACGTCGATCTTGTTGTTGTACTGAACAATCCAGCGCAGAAGCGGCGTGCCCTCCGCGCGTTCAAGCATGTTGTGATATTCCAGGACGAACGCGGCCAGGCAGACGTCCTGGTCCGCGTTCCAGGTGTAAACGTTCACGGGCTTCTGCTTGCGCAGCCACCGTTCCATGAGTCGGCCCTGCCGCACGGCGATGTAAGCTTGCATGGCGGCGCTCATCGTGGCTTCCCGCACCACCCCGGCGTGGTGGTCGAAGTGGACGTAGTGTCCGCGATGGCCGGGCACATCGTCCATCACTTCCAGCCCGATGGAATACTCCGGCGCTTCCCGCATGAAATGCGCCCAGTTCTCGAAGCGCTTTTCGAGCACGTGGATGGCGATGTTTTCGAACTGGTCTGCCACTCTCGACAGATTAGCGCGGAACGGAGGCGCCGTGTTGACTCCGCGTTAGAGCACCCGGCGGACGCCGGGTAAAGCCGGCAACGCCGCCGCCACTAAGTAGCTTGATATCACGCCGATCAGAGTCGAGAGCGCAGTGAGCGTCAAGGGACCCCAACCAGTGCGCGAAACCCACACCTGCGCCACAACGACCAGCGGCAGGTGCACGACGTACACCGCGTATGCGTTATCACTCAACCACACGCCAAACCGCGAGCGGTGGTCCCACCGTGTGCGAAATGCGTAAAGCGGGCCCATGCACATGCCGGTGCACAGGAACGCTTCCCACGTCACCCAGAACAGGCCGGACCGGTCAAATCCGCCCGGGGTGCGCCGCAGGAACCGCCATCCCAACAGCGAGTAAGCGTAGCGAAACGCCGCCAGCGAGAGCCCCACGGTGAGCCACACGCGCCCGGCCCGTTCTGGGATATCCGGCAGCCAACCATGTCGGTACGCCAGCAAGCCCAGCACGAACAGCGACGCGTACTGCGGCAGGTGCGCCAATTCGACCGGTACACCGATGAATACCCACCGGTCAATAGGGAACCAGTGGCGCACAATTCCGCTCACCACGCCCAGGCCCAGTGCGTACGCGGCGATTGCCATGTGCGAAGAAGTTGTATAACTTAATGGACGGAAAACGGGGTCAGGTCAGCAGGGCGTGGCCTCCGTGGCGCTTCGCGGCACGATTAACGGCGCGGCTTTCGACGTGAAAGAACCGCGTCCTGAAGCTCTGGCCGCGGCCTTCTTGTTCGAACACAGAGGTGAGCCCAAGGTTCCCGAGGATGAGCAGGCATTGGCGGGCATCCGTATCAGCAGCGTGTGCGGCCAGGTGACGGACCGTATTGTCCAGGAAGCCGAGCAGACGCAGAAGCGGCGCTTCGTGATTACCATTTCCGAAGAGGAGATGAGACGAGGTCGACAAGAAGCGCTGAAGAAATACGACTTGACGGCCGTGGTGGCGAACCACCGCGCAGAGGCCCGCTTGCTGTACGATGCCCTTGTCGAGGTGTACGAAAGAGGCGGCGATCCCCGGAAGGTCTACGATGCAAGGCTGGCCCCGCGCGAGGTGCCACAGATGCACTGGCGCTCCGGCCTGATCACATACCGCACCCAGGAAGCCCGCTCCAGACTGCTCAAGGAGGTCCTGGCACCAACACCGGACACCTCTCCGCTGGATCCCTCCATTCGGGCTAGTCTGGAAGACCAGAAGCTCCATGCGGCCGTCGGCGCAGAAGTCGGTCAAAACGACAAGACGTTCCGCCTCTACAGTGAAGAGCAGGCGCGCTTGGTGGCGAATGGGAACGGTTCGATGCCCAACGCCCACCACGAGTACCTGGAAACCCGGCGAAAAGCTTGGTGGTATGCGCAGTACGCGCAAGTGCAGGTCACCCTCTCGGATCCGAGCTTCGCCAACCGCTGCGGCTTGGCGCGATTCGGAATCGTAGTGCCCGGGAGCGATACTCGCTAAGCGACTCCCGGCAAACTAGCCGCCGGACGCGAGGTTCTGTACCACCGCGTCGGTGAACTCGGCGGTCGATGCCGTGCCGCCGACGTCGCCGGTGAGGTGGTGCCCTTCCTGATACACCCGCTCGACGGCGTTGCGTAACCGCGCGGCCGCGTCGATCTCGCCCAGGTGGTCCAGCATCATCGCGCCCGACATCATGATTGCCGTCGGGTTGGCGATTCCCTTCCCCGCGATGTCCGGCGCCGAACCGTGCACCGCTTCAAACACCGCGTACTCGTCCCCGACGTTGGCGCCCGGCACGATGCCCAGGCCCCCCACGAGGCCCGCGGCCAGGTCCGAGATGATGTCGCCGTAAAGGTTCGGCATCAACAGCAGGTCGAACTGCTCCGGACGCATCACCATCTGCATGGCGGTGTTGTCGACAATCAACTCCTTGTACTCAATCTCGGGAAAGCCCCTGGCCACCTCGCGGGCACAACGCAGGAACAGACCGTCGCCGAGCTTCATGATGTTGGCTTTATGCACGGCCGTGACCCGGCGGCGCTTCATCTTGCGCGCGTATTCGAAAGCGTGCCGCGCGATGCGCGTGCTGGCCGTCCGTGTGATCACCTTCAGGCTGGTGACCACGTCGGCAACTACTTCATGCTCCAGGCCGGCATAAAGGTCCTCGGTGTTTTCGCGGAAGATCACCATGTCGATGACCACGTCGGAGTAGCGCGTTTTGAGTCCGGGCAACTGGCGCACGGGGCGCACGTTCGCGAACAAGTCCAGCCGCTTGCGCAGCGCCACATTCACGCTCGTGTAGCCTCCAGCAACCGGCGTAGTGACAGGCCCCTTCAACCCGACGCGCGTGCGCCGGATGGATTCGACCACGTGAGCCGGCAGTTCCTCGCGATGAGCGGCGATGATGTCGGCAGTGAGTTCCACACGTTCCCAAGCGATATCCACCCCGGTGGCGTCGATGACGCGCATAGCGGCTACTGCCACCTCGGGCCCGATGCCGTCGCCGGGGATGAGAGTGACTTTGTGCGGCATGCCCAAGATTATGTCAGAAGTCCGAACGCGAAAAGTGGCGGCTACTGGCCCGCGCAGAACTGGACTTTCTGGCCCACCTGATACGCCTTGATCTTGATGTAGACGTGGCTAGTGTCTTCCCGCAGCAGGCGTTCGGCCCGGGCCAGCGCCGCCTGTTGCGCCACCGACAGGCGCTCGCCGCGCAACTGCACGAGACACGCCTCGGCCAACTGCAGAGTCAGAGGAATGTCGACGAACCAGTCGCCCAGCGTGTAGAAACCGGCCCATTTACCGTACTCGGCCTTGCGAAGAGCATCGAGCACCGCGCGCGCCTCCCGTGCGGCTGCTTCCACACTCACCTGCTGGGAGAGGACGCTCGCACCCGGCGTGGCGGCTTCGGCGATGTGGCGCAGCATCAGGTTCGAGTGCCGGTGCAGGTCGACCTGCGTCGCGATGTGCGCCTGGAAGAACTCACGCCGGCCGCCTGGAACCAGCGGACGTGCCTCCTCAGCCAGGCGCGCGGCTTCGTCCCAACGTGGCTCGGCCTGGCGGCACATGTTCACTACATGGGAGGTGTAGCCGGGGTAGGTCGAAACCTTGAGGAACCGGAAACGCACCGGCATGGACTCGTCGCGGCGCATGATGCGCACCAGCAGGTCGCGGCCAAGCTGATGGTAGAAATCGTCGGCGATGGTTTCGTCTTCGTGCTCGCCGTAACGCGCAGGCGCTTCGTGATAGGCGCGGTAGCAGCGCTCGACGGCGGGCGCGGCGCCCTCGCCGAATTCCTCCCTGCACCAGCGCGCGAGCCAATCCGCGGCCCGGCTGGAGCCTGCGTTCCAGGCCACGTCCATGACGGCGCGCGTGCTCATGACGTGGGGCCGGATATTGGCGGGATTCAGCAACATGTATCCGGTGGCTCCGGCCCCTGCGGCGCGGCTGATCTCGCGATGAATCCGCTCGACCGGCACCCGTTCGCTGAAGTTGTTGGCGTTGCCGCCGATCACACCCGTGTGATAGTAGATCCCCTGGCCCCGGCTGATCTGGCCGCCGTCCTGGAGCAGCCCGGCGCCATTGTCGGCCCAGACCAGCGTCACGTCGGGAGGCAGCTTCAAAAGCCCGTCGCGCATGAGTGCGCTGCCCTCCATCCAGGAGTTCATGATGAACTTGGGATTCGGATGGGGCCAGCCCTTGCGAACGATTGCGATCTGGCGTTCCACCGCTTCGCGGATCAGCTTGGCCTTGCCTTCGGGGGTGGTGGGGACGTCGGGGGTATCTCTCCAGAAGGGACGGTCGTAACGGCCACGGAGGCCCACGGTCCATACGACTTCAATGTCGCGCGGGTGCTGAGCTACGGAGCACTTCCAGGCGGCAGTTAGCATATCCAGCGTGTAGGGCTTGTCCTCCGGCCACTGGTAGACATTCAAACCCAGGGGCTCCATGTGATGGTGGGTGATCACAAGTCCGCGGTCGGCGGCGGCGCGCACCGCAGGTTCGTAGGGAAAGACGAAAGTGTTCGGGATGATCATGTTTCCCTTGGAGCGCAGTAGGGCCTCGAAAACACGGTCCCAGGTAGCCATGGAAATGCCGCTCTTTTCGTGAGAACCCGGCCGCCACGCGGTCATGAGGTCTTCGTCGTTCATGAACCAACCGCGGTAGTGGAAGGTGGGGGACCCGTCTTGTGCGTCCAGGTTGGCGGGCAGCACCACGCGCTCACTTTGCGGGGGCGCATGGTCCGTCCACCAGTAGAACGGGTCGACTTCCAGGAAGCGCCGGGAGAATTCGTAGATGGCGTAAATGGTTCCTCGCACGTCGGAGCCGGTCAGCACGATTGCCTGGTGCACCGGCGAACCGGGCCAGGGATGGGCCACGGCCTTCATTTGCAGGACTTCCCACCCCGCCGGCCGCGCCATGCCCTTGGGAAGATTCCGGGAGAAGGCGATGCAAATCGTTGTGGTTGAGGCGCCCGCACGGTCGTGTGTCAACCGCACGGGCTTGCCGAACACCGCTTGCATGTCGGAAACGAGATCCCGAGCAGCCTTCTGAACCGGTCCGGGTTCGCCCGCGTCAATCAACACGGCGGTGCCAGCGTCGATCGCGAGTTGGGCGTGGGCGGCCGTCGTGAGCAGTAGGCAAATGAAGAAAGCGAAGCGGCGCATGCGCATCTCCTCCGGGCGAGCTATCAGGATACACCTCCGCTTGTGGGAAAATGGTGGGTCATGCCAATTATCCGACGCGCGCTCATCAGCCTGACGGACAAGGGCGGAATTGTCGAATTCGCCCGTGAGTTGACCGAACTCAACATAGCACTGATTTCCACTGGGGGCACCGCTCGCGTGCTGCGCGAAGCCGGCCTCAAGGTCACCGATGTCAGCGAGGTGACCGGTTTTCCGGAGATGCTCGATGGCCGTGTGAAGACTATCCACCCGCGCATCGCCGCCGGCGTGCTCGCCATGCGCGAGAACCCAGAGCACATGGCCGCGCTTGCCGAACACTCGATCGGCACCATTGACATGGTGGTGGTGAACCTCTACGCCTTCGAGAAGACGGCAGCCAAGCCGGGCGTAACGCTCGGGGAGATGATCGAGAACATCGATATCGGAGGCCCCACACTGATCCGTGCGGCGGCCAAGAACTGGCAGGATGTCGCCGTGGTCACCGACCCTGGCGACTACGCCGCTCTTGCCGAGGAACTCCGATCCAACGCCGGCCAGTTGAGCAAGGTCACGCACTGGAAGCTGGCGCAAAAGGCTTTCGCGCTCACGGCCCGCTATGACTGCGCGATCAGCGCCCGCCTGGCCACCATCGACGCCGAAGGGGCGCCGAAACCGGTCGAAGATCTGCCCGAGGTGCTCGAAATCCGCGCGCCGCGCAAGGCCAGCCTCCGATACGGCGAGAATCCGCACCAGAAGGCCGCGATCTATGTCACTGGCGAGCCGGGCATCGCCAGCGCCGAGCAGTTGCACGGCAAGGAACTTTCTTACAACAACTACGTCGATCTGGACGCCGCCTGGCAGTTGATTTGCGAATTCGACAAGCCGGCTGCCGCCGTCATCAAGCACACCAATCCGTGCGGCTGCGCCGAACAGGAGACGCTGGCCGAGAGCTTCCGCCGCGCGTTCGCCTGCGATCCGGTATCGGCGTACGGCGGAGTGTTGTCGTTCAACCGCCCGCTGGATGGGGAGACCGCGAAGGAAGTGGCGCGCACCTTCTTCGAGTGCATCGTCGCTCCGGACTTCACGGAGGAAGCGCTCGCCATCCTGACGGTGAAGAAGAATCTGCGGCTGGTGAAGATCGGGCAGAAGGCCGGCCCCGGCCTGGTCGTCAAGAGCCTTCCCGGCGGCTTCCTGGCGCAGACCGCGGATACGCACAAGCTGGTTCATGCCGACACGATCCTGAGGACGCTCCGCGCTCCGACCGAGGAAGAATGGTCCGCTCTCGACTTCGCCTGGAAGGTCGTGAAGCACGTCAAATCGAACGCCATCGTTTACGCGCGCACCGGCCAGATCGTGGGTGTCGGCGCGGGCCAGATGAGCCGGGTGGACAGTGTCAAGTTCGGCGCGCTGAAGGCGGTGCTCCCGCTCGAAGGAACCGTCCTCGCTTCGGATGCGTTCTTTCCCTTTCCCGACGGCGTCGAGGAAGCGGCCAAGAATGGCGTTACGGCCGTGATCCAGCCCGGCGGATCGATGCGGGATGAAGAAGTGGTGGCCGCGGCCGATCGCCTGGACCTAGCCATGGTCTTCACCGGCGTGCGGCACTTCCGGCACGGATAGATTAGGAGAAAAACGCTTGAAACAACTCGCGAGCGCCCTCGCTGCATTCGCGGCGTCTTGCCTCTGTGCGAGCGCCGCTCCGGCTCCCAGCGTCGCCGAAGCCAGAACATTCCTCGATCAAGCCGAAAAGCGACTGCTTGCCTTCCAAGTAGAATTCAGCCGCGCCGATTGGGTCAAGTCGACCTATATCACGGACGACACCGAAGCGTTGGCGGCGGCGGCCAACCAGCGCATGATCGACTTGAACGTGAAGCTCGCCAAGCAGACCACGCGATTCGACGGCGTGAAACTACCCGCCGACCTGGCGCGCAAAATGAAACTGCTGAAACTCTCGCTGACCTTGGCCGCGCCGTCGAACCCCAGCGAGAGCGCCGAGTTGACGCGCATCGCGGCGTCCATGGAAGGCACTTACGGCAAGGGCAAGTATTGCCCGGAGGGCACCCAAGATCCATCAAAGTGCCTGGACCTCGAACAGATCACGCGTATCATGGCCACCAGCCGCGATCCCGGTCAACTGCTGGAAGTCTGGCGCGGTTGGCACACCATCTCGCCACCCATGCGTCCAAGCTACCGCCGCTTCGTGGAACTGTCTAACAAGGGCGCCCGCGAGTTGGGCTTCTCTGACACCGGAGCCATGTGGCGCTCGAAGTACGACATGCCGCCCGATGCGTTCGCCCGCGAAGTGGACCGGCTGTGGGAACAGGTGAAGCCGCTCTATGTTTCGCTGCACGCTTACGTGCGCAACAAGCTGCGCGAGAAGTACGGCCCCGGCGTGGTGCCCGAGCGCGGGCCGATCCCGGCGCACCTGCTCGGCAACATGTGGGCGCAAAGCTGGGACAACATCTACCCGCTGGTGGCCCCCAAAGACGCCGATCCGGGCTACGATCTCACGTCGATCCTCAAAGCGCACGGCTACGATGCGCGGCGCATGGTGAAGTCCGGAGAGGAGTTCTTCACGTCACTGGGATTTCCGCCGCTGCCCTCCACTTTTTGGGAACGCTCCATGTTCCAGAAACCACGCGACCGCGAAGTGGTGTGCCACGCCAGCGCCTGGGACGTCGATTACGTGGACGACCTGCGCGTCAAGATGTGCATCGACATTACCGGCGAGGACTTCGTCACCGTCCACCACGAACTGGGCCACAACTTCTATCAGCGCGCTTACAACAAGCAGCCGCCGCTGTTCCGCGACAGCGCCAACGACGGTTTCCACGAGGCCGTGGGCGACACCATCGCTCTCTCCATCACGCCGGAGTATCTGATCAAGATCGGCTTGCTCGACAAAGCGCCGGACGCTTCCAAGGACATCGGCCTGCTGCTGGCGCGCGCGCTCGACAAAGTGGCGTTCCTGCCTTTCGGCCTTATGATCGACCAATGGCGCTGGCAGGTCTTCTCGGGCCAGACGCCTCCGGAAAAGTACAACGAGGCGTGGTGGCAACTTCGGGAAAAGTACCAGGGCGTGGCCGCGCCTATCGCGCGCACGGAAGCGGATTTCGATCCCGGCGCCAAGTATCACGTACCGGCCAATGTTCCTTACACGCGCTATTTCCTGGCGGCGATCCTGCAGTTCCAGTTTCACCGCTCCCTGGCCGAAGCGGCCGGCTGCCACGGACCGTTGCACCGCTGCTCAATCTACGGTAGCCAGGAAGCCGGCAAGCGCCTGATCGACATGCTCGAAATGGGGCAGAGCCGTCCTTGGCCGGATGCGCTCCAGGCGCTCACGGGCAAGCGCGAAATGGATGCCACGGCCATAGTAGACTATTTCGCGCCGCTCAAGAAGTGGCTCGACGAGCAGAACCAGGGCAAACCCTCAGGGTGGTAAGGCGCCCGCCGATTTAGCGAAAAACCGCTACTCGACCTCGTCGGGGGTCCCGACCAGTTCCTCGTCCCCGTTGGAGTGGCAAGCTTCGCGGTGCCCGATGCCGTACTCGTAGCCCTTGTCGAAAGCCCGCAGGTTGAGGTCCTTGAAAGCCGGCGGCACGCTATCGGCCACGGACTTGCGCAGGGCGTCTGGCTCCAGGAGACCGGCGACGGCAGCGAAGAAGCCCACCATCACGATGTTGAGCACCATGCGCTTGCCGAGTTCTTCGGCCAACCGCGTGGCAGGAACGCCATAGACGCGTATGCCGTCCGGCACGTTCTCCAGGTGCACCAGGTCTTCTTCGACCAGCAGCAGGCCGCCCTTCTTCAGATCCGGCACAAAGCGGGTGTAGGCTTCCTGCGACATCACAACCAGGATGTCCGGCTTGGTGACGTACGGATAGTGCACAGGCTGATCGGACACGATCACCTGGGCGCTGCAGGCGCTCCCCCGGGCTTCCGGCCCGAAACTCTGCGTCAGCGTGGCGTAGCCATCGGTGAAAATGGAAGCTGCCTTGCCGATGACCATGGCCGACAGGATGACGCCCTGTCCGCCAAAGCCCGCCACGCGTATCTCGGTCACATACATGTTATTTCTCCCGCGGGAACGAAGCGCTCGCCAAGCGTGCGCGACATCTGACTCCGCATCGTTTCCAGGTAATCCGGCCGCTCGCGATCCACGAACTTGCCGACGACGATGTCGCCGCCGATGGTCAGATCCGCTTCGCGCGTGGGAGCGCCGTTGCGGACCTTGCTGTGTTCCTTATAGAACTTCATGGCGTCGAGGCCGTCGCCCATCCTGTTGCGGCGCTGATAAAGCGTCGGGCACGGCGAGATAATCTCGATGAAGCAGAATCCGTGGCGGGAAAGCACTTCCGCCATGGACCGCGCCAGTTGCCGGACATGGAAGGTAGTCCAGCGCGCCACATACGCCGCGCCGGCGCTCTCGGCCAGATTCGGCAGGTTGAAGCTCGGCTCGTAGCAGCCGTAAGGCGAAGTCGTCGTAATCGCCGTGGCCGGCGTGGTGGCGCTGGCCTGTCCGCCGGTCATCGAGTACACCAGGTTGTTCACACAGATGACCTTGATGTCGACGTTGCGGCGCGCGGCATGAATGAGGTGGTTGCCGCCGATGGAGGCCAAATCGCCGTCACCCGAGTAGACGACCACGTCAAGCGACGGATTGGCCATCTTCAACCCCGTGGCGAATGGGATGGCGCGGCCGTGCGTGGTGTGAAAAGAATCCAGACGCAGGTAGCCTGCCACGCGCCCGGTGCAGCCGATGCCGCTCACGATGGCCAGCTTATCCAGGTTAGCCTTGGATTCTATCAGCGCACGCGTAAAGCAATTCACCGTCGTGCCGATGCCGCATCCGGGACACCAGATGTGCGGCATGCGGTCCATGCGCAGGAATTCTTCGACGGGATTCAAAACGTTCAGTTCACTCATTGCGCGGTCTCCAGGATCGCCTTCAGAATGTCGTCGGGACGGTGCACGCCTCCGCCGGCGTGAGACACGCTTATCACGCGCGTCTCACCCCCTGCCACCCGCTGCACCTCGCGGACGATCTGGCCGCAATTGATTTCGGGCACCACCAGGGCCTTGGCATTCCCGGCCAGCTTGCGGATATGCTCATCCGGGAAGGGCCACACGCCGATCAGGCGGCACTTGCCCACCTTCACGCCGCGCTGCCGAGCCGTTTCAATCGCCTTCTGCGCCACGCGCGAGGTGATGCCGTAACTGATCACAACCACCTCGGCGTCCTCCACGGCCTCCTCCTCCACCATGGTGAGGCGGTCCGCCGCGCGCAGGACCTTTTCCCGCAGCCGCCGGATCAGCTTGTCCTGTGCCGCCACGTTCATGGAAGGATAGCCGCGCTCGTCGTGCGTGAGCCCGGTCATGTGGAAGCGGTAACCTTCGCCCGCGTGTACCATTTCCGGCACCAGGTCGGGCCCTGTCGCGTAAGGCTTGAATTCTCCGGGCGGCTTCGACGCGCGCCGCCGCGGGTAGATTTCGATCTGATCCGCCGGCGGGATCACGACTTTCTCCGTCATGTGCCCGACACACTCGTCCATCATGAACATGACCGGGACGCGGAACTCCTCCGACAGATTGAACGCCGTGATGGTCAGGTCGAAGCACTCCTGCGGCGAGTTGGGCGAAAGAGCGATGATCTCGTAATCGCCGTGGGATCCCCAGCGCGCCTGCATCATATCGGACTGCGAGGGAAGGGTCGGCAGACCCGTGGACGGGCCGCCGCGCTGCACGTTGATGAACACGCACGGCGTTTCGGTCATCACCGCATAGCCGATGTGCTCCATCATGAGCGAGAAGCCCGGCCCGGAGGTCACGGTGAACGACTTCGCGCCGGCCCACGCGGCGCCGATCAGCGCTATGGAGGAGGCCAGTTCATCCTCCATCTGCATGAACACGCCCCCCACGGTTGGAATCCGGCTGGCGAAGCGCTCGACGACTTCGGTCGAGGGCGTGATCGGGTAGCCGGAGGCGAAGCGCGCCCCGGCCGCCAGTGCGCCTTCGCAGCACGCCTGGTCTCCGTCAAGAAAATGTGCGCCGGTCAGTACGCCCTTCGGGTCAGCGTGCATTGTTGACCTCCGCGGCGCCCTTGCGGCCGAAAATCGCAAAGTCCGGACAGTACATGCCGCACAAATCACACCCGCTGCATTTTTCAGGAGCAACCGCGTGGGGAGGATGGTAGCCTTTCGCGTTGAAGGCGGAGCTGAGCGCGAGCACTTTGGTGGGACAGAACTCCACGCAGAAGCCGCATCCCTTGCAGCGTTCCACGATAATACTTACAGTACCTTTGGCCATCACTAAATTTCAGTGTAGAAAACCCGGCGGCCAAACTCCAACTCAGGTGGCGGACCGCACTCAACCGGGCAGATGCGTTGGCCCGTGTGCTCTCCATGATCCGTATGCGGTTCCGTCACAGGTTTGGCGGTCTCCGGGAGGGCGGTTTCGTGGCTCTCGCCGGGTGCGGTGGGCGGAGGCGGGTCCATAGAATCAACAGGTTGCGGGTTCAGTCCGGGTTCGGTCGCAGCGGGGATTTCGGGGTCAACCGGTTCGGATTCAACGGGTTGCGGAGAAGGCGCGGGGAGGGGCCAGTCCCGGCGAAGCTGACGGAACTGGTTAAGGACGGCTTGGCGGTGAGAGTAACGGGCCTTGCCCTCGGAAGTTTTGGGGCCGCGAGACCGGGCGCGGTTGTGCCGGGCGGCTTCGAGTTGTTTGTGAGTGAGTCGGATAAGGGGCATGATTCGGGCTCGGTGGGGATTGTAGCAGGCGAGGCGACGAAACCACGCGATGTGGGCGGCCTATGTCGTTGATAATCCGGGAAATAGGAAGTCTGCGTTCGCGGTGAACGCGATTTTCCGAGGCTGAAGCGGGACCTCAAGTCAGTTGCCTGACCTCGTGGCTTGTTAGAGCGGCCAACCAATATGTCGCCGGCAGAACGAACAGCAAGGTGGGATGCTAGGCAGATCTCACTTAGGTCCTTTCGCTGGAGAACGGCCCGGCCTACAGGCCAACCAGCGGCCTTAAGGATTCGATTTCTCTCCAGTGGGTGGCCCATGAGTGGGGGAAAACGGAGAAGGAACCCTGAGCGAAAATGGAGCACCGAGGTCGGCGGTAGTAGGCCGGCAATGCAGTGGTGCTCGAACGAGCCCGTTCGTCCAGTGTGGCCCCGGGTTGCGTGGTCAAAACAGTGGAGACGCGTGCCTACCTGCATGGTGGGCGAAGCGATCCCGTTTGGGAGCTTGCCTCTTTTCACGACTCGGACCGTCGGCTCTCGGCAACTTCCATGTCTGAGGATCACATGTCTCGCAAACGAGCAAACAAGAACAAAAAAAGTTGCCCTGCCGATTCTGCATCCAGATGCTGCCGGCATCGACATCGGAGCTACGGAGATCTATGGAGCAGTGCCGCCGGACCGAGATCCGGAGCCTGTCCGCATGTTTGTCACGTATACACAGGATCTAGAGGCACTGGCCGACTGGCTGCAGCAATGCGGGGTTCGCACGGTAGCGATGGAGTCCACCGGAGTCTATTGGATCCCACTCATGCAGATTCTGGAGACTCGCGGTCTGGAAGTCTATCTCGTAAACGTCAAACACGTCAAGAACGTTCCGGGACGACGTACGGATGTCTCGGACTGTCAGTGGCTGCAGTACTTACACTCAGTTGGCCTGCTGCGCGCCTCATTCCAGCCCGCGCAGGACATCCGTGCGCTCCGGTCGTTGCTGCGGCACCGCGACAACCTCGTCGCAATGGCTACGTGTCACGTGCAGCATATGCAGAAAGCGCTGGATCAAATGAATCTGCAACTGCACCATATCATCGCTGACATCACTGGTACGACAGGCCTAGCAATCCTCGACGCCATCTTGAGTGGAGAACGAGACGTGAAAAAACTGGCGCGGCTCCGTGATCCGCGTATTCGGGCCACGGCAGAGACCATCGCGAAAAGCCTGGTCGGCGATTATCGACCGGAGCACTTGTTCACGCTGCGGCAGTCCGTTGTGCTGTATCGCGAATATCAGAGACAAATCGAAGAGTGCGAGGCTGAGATGCACCGTCTGATGAAGGGGCTGGAGACAAAGACCGATCGGTCGATCCCCTTGCCTGCCGCCAAGGATTCGATCAAGAAGTGTAAGGTGATGAATCCTACCAAGGCCTTAGCCCGGCGCGAGGAGGCTTATCGCATCCTCGGCGTGGACCTCACAACAATCCCTGGCATCAGCGTATTACATGTGCAGACCATAGTGGCCAAGTTGGGATCTGACTTCTCAAAGTTCCGCAGTGCTGGTGCGTTCAGTTCCTGGCTGGGCCTGTGCCCAGACAATGACATCAGTGGTGGTCGAGTGCTGTGGAGCGGGACCAGGAAGGCGAAAAACCGCATCGCCGTCACGCTGCGGATGGCAGCGCAGTCGCTGCAGCAGAGCCGGTCCGCATCAGGCGAGTTCTACCGTCGGATGCGAACTAAACTCGGGGCCCCCAAGGCGATCACCGCCGCTGCCCACAAATTGGCACGAATCGTTTACCACCTGCTCACGACCAGGGAACCATATGACGATAGTGTTTGTGCGCAGTCAGAGGAAAGGTACCGGCAGCGGACTGAAAACCGGCTGAAAGCACAAGCGCACGCGCTCGGCTTTCAACTCGTGCAGGCTAAATCCTGACCTTTCGGGGAAGGGGTTCCTTGGGAGCGTTGCTTTAGTGAATCTCGCCGTCACCGATACAAAGCCGGGAGTATGATCTCAATTGGCTGGCTTGAGCAACTGGAAGCTGTGAAGTGATCGCACCCATCAACGCTTCATCGTCGGCGCCTTGCTCCGGTTGGGTGGTGAACGCTCATCTCGGAGAAGGTGAGGCGACAGGAAAGGCGGTTCCCGCTCGACGGGCTGGTCAGTATCTCCACTGCGCTGGGGTGCCGCGTGCGGGTCAATCTTGAAGGCGGCTGGGAGCCGCGGGGGCTTCGGGCCCCGGGTGCTCCGGGCGGCTGGTGGGCAGATGGAGCCGCCAGCTTCCAGGGAATGTGACGGGAAACCGGGGCGGCTTGGGAGATGTGGCGCCAGCAGTGCTGCCGGCGTTGCAGGCGTGGCCGCTTGCTCCACGGGGGAACTGCTGCACTGGGGCTAAGTGGTGGCTGAGTGGTGTAGGTAGTGCCAGCACCGGCGCCATCGGCCTCCGGTTCCGTTGATAAGATAGAGAACTTCCATGTCGACTTCCAACGCTGAAACCGCCCTGTGGGCAAGCCTACTTGACCGACTCGGAATCTTTCCCCCATTGGCCTGGGGATACCTCGGCCTCCTGCTGTTTATGATCGGGGTCGGTGTGGAGTCCGGGTACCTGTCGCCTTTCCTGATGGAACGGGGATTGTCGCAAGCCGACGTGGCGGCTGTGTTCACCGTCTACGGTGTGACGGCCGCGGTCGCAGCGTGGTTCTCCGGCGCGCTCTCCGACCTGTGGGGACCACATCGGGTCATGTGGCTGGGGCTCGTCATCTGGATCGCCTTCCAGGTGGTTTTTCTGTGCGTGCTTGCCTCCGGAGCCGGGTATTTCACCTTGATGTCCGCATACGCGACGCGCGGTTTCGGCTACCCCTTGTTCGCCTATGGATTCCTTGTCTGGATCACGGCCGCGACACCGGCCCGAAGGCTGGGCACCGCAGCCGGCTGGTTCTGGTTCGCGTTCACGGGCGGGCTGCCCACGCTGGGGTCCCTGCTTGCCAGCTTCACGGTGCCGGCCATCGGCGCGTACAACACTCTGTGGGTCTCGCTGGCGCTGGTGGTGGCGGGTGGACTGACCGCACTGATCGGGACCCGTGAACCCACAGGCCGGCGCCGGCTCGCGCCCGAGGGGGAGAATCCGCTGAAGACCCTGCTTTCGAGCGTGACCATTGCCTGGAGGGAGCCCAAGACGGCCATCGGCTGTGTTGTCCGCATCATCAATACGGCGCCGCAGTTCGGCTTCCTGGTGTTTCTGCCGGTCTTCTTCACCAGCGTTGCTGGATTCAGTTTGACCGCATGGCTGAGACTGCTCAGTTCCATTTTCCTCAGCAATATCGTCTGGAACCTGCTTTTCGGCATCATCGGCGACAAGTTTGGCTGGCGCCGCACGGTCGCCTTGTGCGGCGGTGTGGGGTCCGCGTTCACGACTCTGCTGCTTTACTACGTTCCGCAGTTGTCCGGCGCGAACTACGCACTGTGCATTTTGGCCGGGATTCTCTATGGGGCCACGCTGGCCGGGTATGTCCCGCTGTCAGCGCTGATGCCGTCACTCACACCCCAGCACAAAGGCGCGGCCATGTCGATGCTGAACCTTGGGGCGGGCGCGAGCACCTGGGTGGGACCGGCAATCGCCGGGCTTTTTCTGGCGCCGCTGGGCGTTGGCGGTGTGATGTGGATCTTCGCCGCGCTATACCTGGTGAGCGCGGGACTCACGCTGTTGCTGAAGATTCCTTCAGCCGATTGACCTTCCCAGGTCGATGAAGGGGATGGCAACTCTCTAGCAGGACCAGGAGCGGATGATGAATCGAGCGATCTTCTTAGCAATAACAGCGATCGGCTTCCTCTATGGAGAATCCGAAGCCGACCTGGCAGCCCGATTCCGCAACCCGCCAGCGAATCGGAGAACGCTTCAGATTACTCACAGTTTCCCCTCGGACGAGAATGCTGTAAATGCACGGATCGAGGAGTTCTCACGCCGGGGTTTCGGCGGCCTGGTCGTGAGCGTCGGCGGCCGCGCGGACTACCTCACCAGCGAGCAGAGGTGGAAAGAGTTCCGCACCGGAGTCCAAGCTGCGCGCTCGCGGGGGATGACACTGTGGATTTACGACGAACGCGGATATCCCAGCGTCACGGCGGGTGGGCTTACTTTGCAGGGCCATCCCGAATGGGAAGCCCTGGGTCTCCACTGCATCATCAAAGATCCCAATGCCAAGGAGGCGGTGAGCGAGGACTTGCCCGATGGCGAGGTGGTCAGCGCAATGGCATTTCCGGCAAAAACCGACGGATTGCGCTTTGAGGAAGGCATCGATATCACGGACTCTGTACGCCGGTCTCGAAAGCTCAGAACCGACGATCCGGCGAAGCCATTGCTCTTCGCTTTCGTCCGGACGGTTCTGTATGAGCGCACCCACGCAACGGCAAACCTCTCCGACACGCTGCACTACCCCAACATCCTGATGAGGGAGCCCGTGGGACGTTTTCTCGAACTCACGCACGAGGCTTACGCACGCCGATTTACCCCCATCGGTTCGTATTTCGAAGCGGTTTTCACCGATGAGCCTTCGCTGATGAGCCTCTACCTGCGGCAGGGTTCTCCCTATCCGCCGTTGCCCTGGAGCGACGAGATTCCGCGTAAGTTTCGCGAGGCGTTCGGCTATGATATTGCGACGCGGTTGCCCGCGCTGGCCGCCGACTTTGGCGTGGAAAGCACTCGCGTACGATGCAATTTTTGGGACTTGATCGGGCGGCTCGTTTCGGAGAACTACTTTGGACAGATCCAGAAGTGGTGCCGGAATCACGGGATCGCGTCGACGGGCCATTTGTTGTACGAGGAGGACCTTGGTTATCACGTGGCGCTGTACGGAAACTTCTATGAATGCGCTTCGAAGCTGGATATCCCCGGCATCGACTGCCTGACCTCCGACCCGGCCGGGGTTCCGTGGTTTATCGCCAAGCTGTTGGGGTCGATCAGTTGTGTTACCGGGGCTGCAAAAACGATGAGTGAAACATCGGATCATGTCCAAGCGCAGAAGAAGATCCAGGTGACTGCGGAGCAAATCCAAGGCACCATGAACAAACTGTACGTGTCGGGGATCAACACGACCACCTCTTACTATCGATGGGCCGGCCTGGACGATCAGACGGTGCGTTCCTTGAATGAGCGGATTGGGCGCATGGGCACGCTGCTCGAAGGGGGACGCCATCGTTGCGATGTGGCCGTGCTTTACCCGCTCGAAAGCGTGTGGGCCCGATTCACCCCGCAACGTTTTCAGGCCAAGCCTCCGAAGGTGGTCCGCATCAACCGCGTCTATCGCGAAACCATGCAGACGCTGTTCGAGAACCAGAGAGATTTCGACATCGTCGATTCCCGAACACTGGTTGGCGCCTCCCGCGCCGGACGCGCCCTCAAAGTTCGTGACGAGACCTACCGAGTCCTGGTATTGCCAGCGGTTAGTGTGCTCCCGGCCGATGCGATTCGCAAGATCGACGACTTCGCGAGGCGCGGGGGAAGAGTTATTGCGATCGGCGACCGCCCGTACGACGTTGCCGGCTCCCTGACAGCCAAGGTGGAGTTGCTTCCCGAAGATCAGGTAAAAAGCCTTCCGGCGTTGCTCGACAAGGCCGTGGATCGCGACTTGCGTGCCGGCCCGCAATCGCCGATCCGGTACCGGCATTTCGAGAAGGCGGGCCGGCAGATGTACTTCCTCATCAACGATTCCCCGCGCCCTGTGACGGAGATGGTTCGCATGCGTGCAAGCAGAAAGCCAAAAACATGGGACATTAGCACAGGAGTGGTCAGTAAGACGCGGTGCAGCCGGAAAGGGTGTCAGATTTCGCTGGGGCCCTATGGCGCAACGTTTTTGTCCTTCCAGAGTAGTCAGTAATGCTACAAGAGCCCGTGGCCCGCCAGCATATGATGGCCGCGGCCTGGACATTTTGGTTGCTGGTAACGGAGCACAAGAAGGAATTGGAAATGAAAGCATTTATCCTAGGACTGATCCTGCCTGTGGCCGCCGCGGCGGCCAACATCGGCGCCGTAGTGTTGGTGGATTCGCGGGCGGAAAACTACCGGGATTTCGCCGAGTTCACGCAACTCTACCTGGATCACTTCGATGTGCCGCACACGGTTTGGGATGTGGCCTCCCGACCGCTGACGGACGATATCGGCAACGCGAGCCTGGTTATCGTGGGGCACGAAGGCGTCGCCGTTGGCCGCATGGATCCGCTGCGGCGGGCAATCGAAACTGGACTCGGGGTTGTGAGCTTCGACGGCCGGTTCGGGGCCGGCTACTGCACCGCCGCGAAGACGGGCCGGGGCGAGCCGGTCACGATCCTTTCCGATGCGCACTACATTACCGCGCGGAAGAAAAAGGGGGAGAAGATCCCGCTACGCGGCGAGCTTCCCCTCGCCGATTGCGGCGCTCCCGGGCCGGCCTTCGAGGTGCTGGCACGCGCGGGCGACCGGCCACTGATTGCAGCAGGCAGTCAGGGCAAGGGCCGGGTCGTGGTTTTCTCCTCCTATGGGTGGCTCGACCCACAGCACCTGGGATTCTTCGGCGGCATGGACGACCTGGTCTGGCGCAGTTTCGTGTGGGCGGCCAGAAAGCCGTTCGTGATGCAAGGCATGCCGCCTTTGGTGAGCTTCCGCATCGACGACTGCTTCGGGGGGCGCGACCGCGACTGGGCAT
>ENA-UOYA01000425-UOYA01000425.1-activated-sludge-metagenome-genome-assembly--contig:-NODE-425-length-57152-cov-18.461933_pt1 | contig 57152 bp, 46 predicted proteins | sample MGYA00238163_ERZ764804 | MGnify/ENA primary metagenome ERZ764804 (study PRJEB28919, sample SAMN05720223) | activated sludge metagenome | isolation source: Anaerobic digester | place: Hong Kong...
AAGTCGGAACGTGTTTGCCGTTCAATCCCCACCTGCTTTTATACTTTAACGTTAGCGGTAATTATAATGACTGTTCAATAGCATATTTTACTGCATAACCATTTTGAAGTTCACTTCTCCATTTCTTATGGTCTTTTCCCCAAGAATGGTCTCCATCATATTTACCTTCTGCTTTAAAATCGCCATTTACCCATATTTTGTACTCAAACGAATAATAATATTCATCTGTTTTTACTTTAAAAATTTCTACTTCTATTTTTGTTTTCATAAAATAAATAACTACCGCTAACATAGGTTTTACGCAAGTGGGGGTTAGTGTTTAAACCCAGCTTACGTGCTTTTAATAATCTTTTGTGCAGGCTGAAAGTTTATCGTTCCAAAGCCCCACCTGCGTAAAGCCTCGAACCGTTAACAGTAATGCTCTCCGCACATTCTGTAAACTCGGTTTTGTAAATTATCTCTTTCGGCTCGTAGTTTTTCACGTGCCAATTCAAAATCTTCTTTTTTTGCATCTTTACTTGCTCCAAATTCTCTATTTAAAAGTCCACCCAATTTTATGATTTCGCCTCTTTCAAATTTGTCAACTAAATCAATAGCATCATTTAAACTATCAATTTTGTTTTTCATATTAATTAGTAATCTATTCATTTTTTATTTGTAAAAGTTAATAAAAGCACTACTGTTAACAAGTGTTTGTGTCAATAGCTTTGGTTGTTTTTTCCTGCGGAAAAAACTCTGATAAACTCAATCTAGTTTTGTACTTGCAATGTTCAGTCTTGAATTTCCGCTACTGAACACAAGCACTCGAACGTTAGGCGTAATGCCGCCCGACGCACTAACCGTGTCCTAAAATCCGTTTTAAAGCCCAAAATTCAGGATTAAAAATTGATGCTATCAAATCATTAAATCCGTTGAGAAAAAGCACAATCATAATTACAGAAGTTATTGCGGCAAAAATCATTGGTACTATCAAAATTTCTTCTTTGTAATAGTATTGCGAGTTTTTTCGCTCATCTTCTTTTGAAAATCGGATATGTAATTTAATTGTCCAATAAACAATAGCAAACATAATTGTCATTTGAATTACTGAAACGATAATATCATATTTTGCCTGTCTTACCAGTACCTCCCAAAGATATTCTGTACTTGTTCCTAATTTTTCAGCTAATGCCACTAAGGCTTCTTGTGTTTTTTCGTTCATGATTTTATTTTTTAGTTGTTAATATTATTTTACTTCTCTTATGCGGCACATACGCCTAACAGCACCTACCCGCCAACGGGACAAAGAACCCCGTCGGACGGGTAGCTGCGAAACGTTATGTTTAATTTTCAGTTTGTTTTGAATTTATTGCTTTATCAAATTCCTCGTCAAGCATTTTGTGAAAATAGCTTACATTATAGCCATAATCATCAGCAGTTGATATTGACATTGTTTTGATATTCTTCACTTCTTTTGTTAATCTTTCAGCTATCTGACATACTCCCACGGTTGAAACTCGTGGGGTTCTGAACTACGCTTAGTCTAATGACTTACGTTGGCGTTCAAGGTCGATGCCCTCAACCCGAAATCTTTAATATTTAAAGCAGCGTTTATATCTCGGTCTAATTTATGACCATTGCTACAAACCCACTCTCTGTCTTTTAATGTTAAATTTCTATTTCTGTCTCCGCAAATGTTACATATTTGAGAACTTGGTTCAAATCTTCCAATAACCCTCAAATCCTCAACTTTGTATTCAAGAAACTGCCTAAACATTCCCCAACCACAATCTGAAATAGCAAGTGCAAGGTTGTGATTTTTAACCATTCCACTTACATTCAAATCTTCGATACAAACAGTTTCATAAGTAGTCGCAAGATAAGTTGTTACTTTATGTAGTAAGTCTTTTCTTTGATTTGTAATCTTCTCGTGAAGTTTAGCAACCCTTAACCTTTGTTTATAATAGTTGTTTGACTGTTCTTTTAACCCTTTCTTAAATTTTCTTTGCAGAGAACGTTGCTCAACCCTTAACTTTTTCAAGTTTGATTTTAAGTACTTTTGGTTTTCAAATATTTCTCCATCACTTGTTATTGCTAAGTCTTTTATTCCTAAATCCACACCTACTGCACCTTTACCATATTTAGGTTTTTCAACAGTTTCATAAGTTATCGAAACAAAATACCTATTTGTTGGTGTTTTAGATACCGTTGCAAATTTAATAACCCCTTTTACCTCTTTATCCTTGTAGAATTTTACCCACCCTACTTTTGGAATGAAGAATTTAAAGTTTTCATAGTCCACTTTTACATTTTGTGGTATTCTAAACGATTGCCTATTTTGTTTTTTCTTAAACTTTGGAAAACCTTTTTTGGCTTTGAAAAAATTAGTGAAAGCATTGTCAAGATTAGATATAGATTGTTGAAGTTGCTGACTACCTGACAGATTTAACCACTCAAATTCCTCTTTCTTTTTAACTTGTGTCAGCTCTTTCATTAAATCAAAGCAAGATAATTTAGTATCTTCTTCTTGATATGCCTTAATCTTTCTATCTAAAGCCCAATTATAGACAAAACGACAGTTACCAAAAGACTGATTTAGTTTTTTAGCTTGACCTTTTGTCAGTTTTAATTCGTATTTAATTGAGCGTATCATTTATCTTACACAAATTTTGTTTTTATATAAACTTCTTATTATCTATTGCAACTATCGTGCCAAAAATTCATCCTACAACTGAAGTTAGTAGGCTTTCTTTTTTAAACTTCGTAATCCACGCACTTCTAAATTTAAAATCCATTAATTTATCAGGTGGTGTTTCTAAATATTGAAAATATTCTGTTAATCTCCCCATTCTTATTTTATATTAATTAAATACTTAATTTCTTCCCAATCTTCTAAAAAAATATCTCTATCTGCTTCTATTATAACATTACCTTCGTCTTGATACATTAATTGTATTTGGGCATCTATAATAGCGTTAGCATGTTCTTTTGCAGTGTTTTTATCTTCTTCTTTTGTTATATTATAGTAGCTATTGAATATTTTATCTGCTATCTCTTGATTAGTCATAATTCTATATTAGTTTACAAAGTTAAGGATAATATTTTAATTACACAAATATTTTTTATTTAATTTTTGAATATTATCCTTTATCTCTTTTCCTCTTCTTTTTATTGTTGCTATACCAAGCTTTGTTTTTTTTGAAATTTTACATAAGGTTATTTTCCCATCTGAATTAAAATCCCAATTTTCTATACAATTTACTATTTTTAAATCATTGGGAGTTTTTCTAAATTTAGCCATTTCTTTGACACTAATATCTTTTTTTTGTTTTTTTGTTAAATTACTTTTTGGGTTGTATAAAATTCTCCTTGTTTTATTTAACATTACCAATGGATTTTTATTTTCAAAAACTTTTCTAACTATCTCGTTTAATTCTATTAAACTTAGTTTCGGTTTAAATTTATCTTCGTTTATTACACTACAAACTCTAAACAAACTATCGTGCGAAATCCATGTATTTAACCCCCTTATTTGAGAACAAATGATAAACATAGATTTATTTCTATTTCCTTCAAAAATATTTTTTGGTATGAATACTTCTGCATATTCTATTTTATTTTCAAGTACAGCATAATCCATACCTTTGAAATCATAATTATCTTCTATTTCTTTTAAATTAGAAAATCTTATTTCACTTATATCTTGGAGATTTTTTGTATCATTTAATACCAACCTATTAGAAGATTTAATAATGTTATTAAATGATACTTTTTTATTTGAATTAAATTTGTACTCTTTATAGTTAGGATTGTAATATATTTCAGTATCATAACCCATTACATTTAATCTATCTTTAGATGATGCTTGTTTATCTAAAGTAATGCCTAATACCTCTGACATCTCTACTACATTTTCTAATAAATCGTCTGATAAATTACTACATTTTATTAACACACCATACCCATCATTTGATAATGACTTCCAAGATGCAACTATAAAGTCAAATTTAGAAAAATCAAAATAGTTTATTCCATCAACATCAAAATAAATAAATCCATTTGTTCTAATAATGTTATCTTTATTGACATAATCTTTAAATGTATTTAGGAAAGTAATACAAGGTAGAGAACTTTTTATACTTTTATATAGAGGGTCTTCTTTTTTTAACGGAGATTCTTTATAAACCTTACGTGCCATGTCAACCTGAGATTTCTTTAAAAAATCAGGTTTTTTCATTGACTCTATAAACTCATCTAATGTTATTGAAGTTATTATAGTTCGATTATAAAAATTAGATACTACTTGAAACATAGTTCACTATTAAAATTATGAAAGTCGCCTAAAAATAAAAAATCCTTTTAAAGCTACTACAAAGGATAATTTAAATTAAGCGACTTTTCGTCTTATCTATATCTTCTTTGTTTTATTTTATAAGTAGTAGCTATTACTATATAAAAACAATTTATTTTTATTTTAACGTGCAGGAAAAAAGCGATTAAATCTTTTATCGGGCACAACTCATCAAATCCTTTGTAAATCTTAAACTCAAGGTAAAAGACGAATTAAACTAAATCAATATCTTTTTCAGAATTTCTGAGTTTTTACAAATTTACAACAAATTTTTTATTAAACCAAATCTTCAGGTAAAAAAGTTTTAGGTTTATTTTCAAACATACTGTGAAGAAAAATATCAAAAAGTAAAACACATTGAGTAATTGATACTCTATTTACAGTTCCATTTTTATATTTTTCAAACATTTTAAAGATAATTTCCTCGTAAAAATCTTGGTTTTCGTCAATATGATTTTGGTTAGTAATCACTCGTGAAAGCCTATCATACACTTCTATTCGGAATTCTTCATAACCTAATAGCTCTTCCATTCTTCTTAATTTGATGCAAATATACAAATAAAAATAATTACTTCCAAAAGTTTAAAGCTTATTGTTAAATAAAGTTAAAGTTTTGTTAAAGTGTTTGGAAATTTAAAATATTTGTTATAACTTTGCAGAATGAGAGAGGAAAAAATGTTTTTCACTCGTGATAAATCAAGACATACTCGCTATTTTAGAAAGCATTTTGTAAGATTTCTAAATAAACATTGTCTAAGCGGAGAACCCTTTTATAAGTATCGGAGATTTAAATACTTACGTATATATTATGGCGAGCACGCCACTATTTGCGTAATTAGGATTCATACAAAAGCTGTCAGAAAAGTTATTGTATATTTCTTTAATTCTAAAGAACAGACTTTAGTTTTAAAAAGAGTTTATAGAGGAGTTCAAGCATGGAGAATGCGAATGAATGTTTTGAAAGAGTGTCGCCTAATAAAAGAAAATAATTTAAAAACAGAAAGAAGAAATGCCCGACTTAAAAAATCTAACCTTTAAAAACCAAGAAGTAATTGTTTACAAACCAACCACAAAAAAAACTGAAAATGCGTTTGACCAACCATTAACAGATTTAGATGCTTTAATCGAAGTAGAAGTGGCAAAAGTTGGAGAAAGGTGTGTAAAAACAAATGAAGGTGATAAAATACTTGTAAGAAAAGACATGCTAAAAGATATTTTACACAACGATTTAAGACAACGATATAATATAATTTACAACGAAGAAATAATATTTGGATGGATGGATTAGTATTACCTACTTCAAAAAACACTGTTGAAAGAGTAAGACAGATAGTTCACATGGTATGTATATCCTATTTCTCGGATGTAACTGCTCGTGAATTAGACGTTTTATATGAATATGTTTTACATGGAAGAACACACTCAGCAAGAGCAAGTTTTATTTTAAATAATCCAAGTGCCACAAAAGCAAATTTTTCAGTTATCTGCGACAGACTTTATAAAAAAGGAATACTTTTAAATAATCCAATAAGACAAGGAAAATTATTACATCCTGTATTTGAAAACGTTAGAAAATTATATGTTGAGCAAAGTACACCTTTATTAATAGTTAAAACAAGTGCAGAATAAAGATACTTTAAAATTAGATATTGCCACAAAAAAAGATATAGTAAGAGAATATTGTTCAAGAACAGTAATGTTTGATGAAGAATTTGTAGCAGAGTTTTTAGATATTATGATTGAGTATATAAAAACAAAAATGCAAGATTCGAGAACAACTTCAATAAACATACCTTATCTTGGAAAACTATCAAGACAATTTAATCCTGACAAATTACTTTTTGCACATTGGAAAGAAGACAAAGAACTGCACGAAAGATTACTAACAGATTTAATATTTAATAAAAAAATAGCGATAGTAGGTGGAATTTATCAAAGTCTTGAACAGCCGAAGGAATACGAATTACGACCTTTTGTTAACAAATAACAGACGAAAAATATGTAAGTGTTGTCCATTCAACACGAAAAATATGGAAAAAATACCTTTTAAGAAAAGAGTATTAAAGTTTTTATCAGATACTCTTTCGTGGTGTTTTGGTAAGTTGAAAGTGGATAACTTAGGGAATTGCTCTGAGTGTGGGTGTTCGGTGTACTACAAGAGCCGTGAAATAGAAGAAAAATGTCCAAAAAATAAATGGGAAAAATAATGAATATTGAAAAATTAACAAACAACAACTTTACTCTATCGAGAAACGGAAATAATTTTATTTTAAATCTCGGCGAAATAACAAAAGAAACAGATAGAAAAACAAAACTAAGATTTACAGACGTAAACTCAAAAACATTTCAAATAAATGGAACTTGTGGTTGTCTAACAAAAGAAGTAAATATAATTGATAATAATACTTTAGATGTAACAATAGAATACACAAGATGTGATTCAACATTTAGTAAAGTATTTACAATTCACAATAACGGAAGATTAACAGAATTAACACTAAAAGGAAAATGTCAGAGCAAAAGTATTTAGGAGCTTTTTACGCAAAATTATTTGATTATTTACAAAAATCAGAACAAGATGGACTTAATATAGGTGAGGCTTTGGCTCAGATAGAAATTTCCGCCAAAAAAAGATTTATAAATCAACAAGATAAAGAAACCTACGAAGCCTTAGAAAAAGCTATGAAAGTAGACCAAACAGACGAACTATTAACAGATGAAGAATTTAATACTTGGGTAAATGCTAAATAACTTAAAAAACAGAATAGAAAAAGATTTAAGAGAATACTTAGACTACAAACTTCTATTTGAATCAAAAATAAAAGAATTTGAAGACACTCAAGAAGATTTTGCAAAACAAGCTATGGAAAAAGAATTTTCCGCAGAAGAAATGTTTGATAAAAGGGGATTTTTAAATCTAATACAATATGATTTAGCACTTGCATTTTCAAGATTATTCTACACTTATGAAGCATATAAAGATATTGTAGAAATTCCACAAGAAGTAGAACAAACAATACAAAAAGAGCTAAACAACCAAACAGAACAACACATATATAGTTCAAAAGGAGAATTAGTAAATAAAGAACTCTACGAACAACGAAAGCAACAGTTCTTAGAGATTAATCAAAAACTTCAAAATCAAGGGGCTCGATAAGCCTCTTTTTGCGTTATAATATATGAGTGAATTTATAAAAAACTTTATTAAAAAAAATAAAGAACAGTTTGTCAAATATAAGACTTATATTCAAAACAATAATTGGACGGATATGTCTGTGGACTCTTCTTTAAATGACGAGTATTTTAATAACTTGTATTCAGAAGACCCAACAAAAGTAAAAAAAGCAGAAATATCAAAACTTATAAGAGAGCAGATAGCAAGTCAAAAAGACACAATAAAAACAAAAGCAGATGAATATAAACTACAAAACGATTTAATAACAAACTTATTAAATAGGGTAGTTTATTTTGTAAATAAGTCAGCAGGTGAGCACCAAAACAAAACTTTTAAAAAATTTATAGATTTCTGTTTAGAAATTGTAACCATACATACAGATAGAGTTGATGATTATTTAGCCTCTATCGATATATCTAAAATTGAAAACCAAGAAGTAAGGTCTGAGGAGATAAAACTTACTAAAGATTGTTTTGCGGGAATAACAAAAATACAAGAAACAATTACATCACTAAATATAAAAGAAGACCAAGCAACTGAAGGTATACAATGGTTAGACAATCAAAAAGCTACTGTTGCAATGATGAAAACCTTATTGTTACAATACCCAGAAATTAAGATAAAACTTGATTCTATGGATATTGATTTAGACGCACCCCCACCACAAACTATACACATACTAAATGAAAATCCTCCTAAATATAACCCTGATAAAAATTTTTGGGAGCAAGAAAAAGATGTTCTAACTTATTATATACAAGAATTAAGAAAAATAGATGAAGGTGTTGTAATTGATGGTTATCATATCGATGGTTGGCTGTATTTTCATTTCAATTTTTTTGTCACAAGTATACCACACACTGTAATAAAAAACGGAATAGAAGAAAACGAAGATATTATAGAAGTACCGCAATTAAGAGATAATGAAATTATCATAACAGAGTATTTTAAAAAAAGTAAAAAAGAAGGTTTGATGAGTTTGGTTGCGGCTACAAGACGTTTAGCTAAGACTACAATGAACAGTTCTAGGATATATAGAGCAAAAATATTAAATAAAAAACAAATACTTTGTGCAGGTGGTTCAGCAGAAGATTTAAATCACATACACGGAAATTTGGACACTTGTATAAATAATATAAATCCTGCATTCAAACTATATTATTTATCTCCAACAGAAGATGGTAGAGGAAAATGCTATGGAATAAAAACAAAAGCAAATAAATCTAAAATAACAACAAACGTTTTTATTATAAACTTAGAAGGCGGTACTAAAAAAGGTAAAAAAGAGTCATTGGCTGGTTTTACTCCTGATGAATTCATTCTCGATGAATGCTATAAATTTCCTTTTAAATCTCAGTTAGAAGCCTTAGAACCAGCACTTTGGGGAGCAGGTATTTTAAGGTGTAATACATTATTAACAGGAACAGGAGGAGATTCAGATTTAGCGGTAGATGGTATTAAAATGTTGAATAACCCCGAAGCAAGCAGAGTGTGTTTAATGGATTGGGATTTACTTGAAAAGAATGTACCAGAACATTTAAGAACATGGAAAAGAAGAAAGTTTGGATTGTTTCTTCCAACACAAATGTCCATTAAACATAAAAAAATAAAAAGCAATTTAGCTGATTTTTTAGGCATACAATCTGAAACATTATCTAAAATTACTTTATGGGTAACTGATTGGGAGACTGCAAAAAAAGCCGAAGAAATAGAGAGACAATCTAAAATAAATGACAGATTATCCTATACTAGATTACTTGCATATCACCCATTTGACCCAGAAGAAATTTTTCTATCAGGTAAAATATCCCCCTTTGCAAACGTTGTAGAGGAGGCAAAAAAACACAGAGATTACTTACTTGAAACAGGTAAGTGGGATGGCAGAAAAAATATTATTAGAAACACTAATGGTCAGCTAGAGATGACTTCAGCTACAGAAGAGTTATTACCTTTTCCATTTACAGGAGCTAATCAAGATGCCCCTTATAACATAATAGAAGACAGAGATATGGAAAAAGCCCCGCTATACTACTATGTAGCATCAGGAGACTTCTATAAACAAGAAACATCATCAACAACAGATTCTGTTGGTACTGTTTTTATTCACAAATTTCCTTTAATAGGAGATAAAAGTGGCGGAATGTTGGTAGCTAGTTATGCTGCAAGACCTAAAACATTTAGACAATATAATGAAAAAGTTTTAAATTTATTAGAGTATTACAATGCAAGATTTCTACCTGAAAATGAAGATATGGCAGTGTTTCAAACATATTTAGAAACTAGAAAATTAGAACATGTTTACTTAGAAAAACACATAGATTTTTCAGGAGCTTTACAATGGTCAGAAAACTCAGCTAGAAAATATGGATATACAGCCAGGCAGTCAAAACAAAAATTAATTGGAATGTATGCAACATATTTAGAAGAACCTTTAAAAGTTGAAAATGATTACGGACAAGAGGTTGAAATAAAAAGGGTTCAAACTATAAATGACATACATCTACTTTCAGAAATAATAAATTTCAATGAAAATGGAAACTTTGATAGAATAAGTGGTGATATAGGGGCTGTGGGATTTATGCACTTTTTAGTTAAAAACTCTATATATCCAAAAGTAAGACTTGTAAAGTCAGAATGGGACACAGAAAAACCAAAAGAAACACCTCAAAAAACACTAAGACAATTCACCACAAGACGTTTAAACCCCTTTGGTCGAAGATAGAAATCTTACAACCATTGTTGAACTTTTGCAAGTATAATAAAAATAAATTAAATTTGCAAATTAATTTGGTAAAAAATGTCACAAGACTATAATTTATATAAAAACTTAGGTGGTGGAGGCAGTACTAAGACTATGCCTGTTCAAACTATTCCTACAAGAAAAAAGAAAGTAGGATGGGTACAAGCTAATGCTGAGTATTTTTATTGGGAGGCGATTAAACAACTTAGAAAAAATTCTGTTTTTGGCGATATAAGAAACATGGCTAATGGTGAATTTACTTACACCGCAGTCGACTTAGAAAGAACTTTACATAATACATCTTTTGAGGATACTTTAGGTAAATTCAAAAAAGATATGTATATCCCAACCCACTTAAAGCATTTTGATTTTATAGGAATTATCGCAAACGCTATTATAGGAGCTTTTGGAGAATTAGACGACTTATATAGAGTAGAAAGCGATGATGATTACGCTACAAACGATTTTATTCGTGCAAAAACAGAAAGACTTCATCAATATGCTCAAAAACTTTTTGAATTAGAGGTAAATAAACTATTACTTGTAAGAGGTATTGACCCAGAAAAAGAGGATTTTCAATCACAAGAGGAGCAACAACAATATATTCAAATGTTGGAGCAAGAGGTTAAAAAACTATCACCATTTGAAATTGAAAAAGAACTCGCCACAAACTTTAAAGTATTAGCAACAGATTGGGCTAACAACGTACTAAAAGGAGATAAAAGAAAATTCGGCTTAGATGTAAGAGATAAAAAAGCCTTAACAGATTTTATTTTAACAGGTAGATGGTTTAGACATTATAAAGTAGGATATGATTACTATAATGTAGAGGACTGGATGCCAGAAGAAGTATTTTTTGATGAACAAACAGATACTTTATACCCACAAGACTGTGATTATATAGGAAAGCTAACTCAAATGTCTTCAGGTAAAATACTAGAAAGATTTGGGCATTTAATGACAACCAAACAGCAAGAAGCTATTGGAAACTATTTCAACCAAGACACAGATTATGACAATTCTAAAAACCCTAACAAAGCGGGTGCTTATACGCCTTTTGTTGAAGCTCATTTAGTACCGTTTGAAAATTACTACGACCACAAAATAAATCTTGAAATGGAAAGTGCTTTAGGAGCTCCTTTGGCACAATCTATGGACAATGATGGAAATGTAACAAGACATTGGATGCCAACACACGACCTTTCTATGTTAGGTAAATCTACAATGAAATATAGAGGTGGTTATAGAAAAGATATTGACCCAAGAAGAGATGTTATAGAAGTAATGGAAGTTTATTGGAAGTCTAGTAAACGAATGGGGGTTTTAGTATATAGAGATGATGCGGGAAACTTAATACCTGAAATAACTACTGATGATTTACTTCAAGAGTTCATAGAAGAAAATGAAATTAAAACAAAACGTAATCAAGATATTGAAAGTTTAAAAAGAGCTTTTAAAGAAGATAGGTTAGATGAGTTTGAAAACACTCGTACTTACGTTTACATTCCTGAAGTGTGGCACATGATTGTTTTAAAAGGCAGTAACTCATCTATTTTAGAAGAAGATATTATCTTAGATGCTCGACCATTAGACTATCAAATAAAAGGAGATAGTAATTTCTTTGAAGTTAAAATCCCTGTTGGTGGAATTATAACAAATGGGCAGATTGCAAAAATACTTCCGTATCAACAATTACATAATGTTTGTTTAAATCAAATTACAGAACTTATTTCGGATGAGCCTGGTGTATTCTACACTTTTGATATAAATGCCATACCTGCCGAATACAAAGACCAAACAACAGAAGAAGTTTTATTCTCTTTAAAAGACACGATTAAACTCACCAAAATGGTGGGTATGGATTTAAGTAGAACTAATACACAAGGTAGTACCGTATATCCAAATGTTTTCCAAAGAAATGAAGTAGTCTTTAAAGATATGGTTGTTTACAGACGTGATATGGCAGAATATTTCAAACAACAAGCATATCAACAGGTAGGAATAACTCCTCAGATGTTAGGAGCACCATCAACTTATGTAAATGAAGAGGGTATACAACAACAAGCCACAGCTACATATAATTTAATGTCAAATATATTTGATGATTTTAATTTAAGTAGAGCTAAATCAAATGAACTTCATATAGCAATTGCACAATTCTGTGAAACAAATGGAATATCAAACAATAGATTAATTAAGAATTCAGATGGTCAGAACCACTTCATAGATATTTTAGCAGAAGACCCTGAATATTTCCCTTTAAGAAAACTTAACGTATTACCTGCAAATAACTCAAAAGACAGAAAAATAGTTCAATCTATCCAAGGTCTTTTAATTAATGATAATACAATACAAAAAGATTTTTCAGATATTGTCGATATTTTCACAAACCCTTACACTTTGGAGTTAAGACAAATTGGTAGAAACATGAAAATTCGCCAAGACCAGTTGAATGAACAACAAAGACAATTTGAAGACCAACAAGTAACTAAACAACTTCAAGCACAGGAAAAAGCATTACAAGCAGAAATGGCTCACGAAGTTAATTTAACAAACTTAAAAGGAGAGTGGAAACTTAAAGAGGCTTATTTAACAGCCTTAGGAAGAGATAGCGCATCTACAAAAGATGATAATTTTGGAGACTTGACTAAAGCATATAAAACAGAAGCCGACATAGAAAACGCTAATAAACAGATTGAATTAAAAGAAAGACAATTAACACAAAAAGAGAATATGGATACAGAAACCAAAAAGAAATGGTTAGCTGAACTCCAAGTAAAACAAGAACAAATACGTCAAAGACAAAGAGATAATTTGTCAAAAGAGAAAGTAGCTTTAGTGAACTATCGACAATAACAAATTTTGTAATAACTATTTAACAAATTTTGTAATATTACACTGAGTTTTGAACTTTTGCACAATTAAAAATTAACCTATAAATTTGCATCAAGAAAAAATGGAAGAACCGCAAGTAATGGATTTAAGGTCTCTATTAGGAGAACCAAAAAATCAACAAGAACAAAAACCAACACCTGAAGAAGTACTACAAAAAATTCAGTTGGTTGATGAAACACCAAAACAACAAGAAGAAGTTAAGGAAGAAGAAAAAGTAGAGCCTAAAGCAGAAGAAAAACCTGCCGAGGAAACACAAAAACCGCAAAAACAAAAAACGGTAAAAGAAAATCCTTATGACGCTCAACTTAAAAGTCTTTTAGAATTAGGTCTTATTAAAGATGTTGCTATTGGAATAGTAGACGAAAATGGAGAAACACAAGAAGTACATCTATCAGAATTAAAAGATTTAGACCAAGATAAACTAAAAGGAATTGTAGAGAACTACAAACAAGCAGAAGAAGAGGATTTTAAATCTAAGTATATTTCTAAAGAAGGTATTGACGAAGTTACTGAAAAACTTATTGAACTTAAAAAAGCAGGCGGTAACGTAGAGAGTTTAATACAACAAGAAGTGAATTATATTGATACACTTCAAAAAATGAAAGAAAATATTTCTGACGACCAACAATCTGCTAATATTCTTTTTCACGAATTCAAAGCTAAAGGACTTTCTGATAAGGTTGCCAAAGCTCAAATCGAAGAGATTGTTGAAAATGGCGAACTTACAAATGAAGCCGAGAAAATAATCGACAGAGAGATAAAAAGATACGAAGATTCTTTAGAAGAAAAACGTCAACTTCAATTAAAAGAGATTGAGGCACAAAAAGAAAAGCAAAAAGAATTTTTAAAGAATTTCTCCGCACAAATAAAAGAAAAAGGAATTCCTGAAAATGTTGCAAGAGTTATAAAGGAAAACGTAAAGCAAAACAAAGATGGTTTAACAAAAATAGATGAACTATACTTTTCAGCTTTAGAAAATCCTGAATTATACCCAGATATAGCATTTCTTTTACATAACCCAACAGAATATAAAAATTGGGTAAAAGGTTCGGCAAAAGTAGAGGGTAAAAAAGAATTAATGAAAACAGCGTTCTCTATTAACTGGTCAAATGTAAAAACAAAAGCTAAAACAACAGAAGACGATATTACAGATAAACAGCGAGAATTAGCTGATAGACTAAAATTACAAACATAAAAAACAATTAAAACAAAATGAGTTATTTTTCAAATCAAAACTTACAAATGAATGGGTCTGCTCTAACAGGCTTTGGTATTATTGGTAAGCAAGAAGTAGACTTATTACCTGCACAACAAGGGTATCAAGATAGTTCCACTTTAAGTACTTTTATAGACCTTGACCCATCAAAAAACATGATGTTACTTGAGTCTGCGTGGGACAAACAAGTACTAAAGAGAACATCTTTTGCAGATAATCTTTACAATGACGCATTAAAAAATAATGCTGTATTAGAGATTAACGGGAATGAGTTTTCATACAAAATGGCAGTAGAAACCGACAACTGTATGAGAATTGTAGAAGATAGTTCTGACCAATCACCTGATGGATTTTTAGGAGGGGATGGAACATCTTTCTACATTGTATTAAACAAACAATTAAGTCCTTTCCAAGTTATTTCATGTGATATGGCTTATGGTGATGCTCTTATTGTAGACGACCAAGAAGTTGAATATGTAGGATATGGATTTAAACATTGGGTTAAACTAGTAGGTTCAGAAGAAGACAGATTTAAAAAATACGATGCCTCATTATTAAAAGCCGATATTCAGTATACAGTTATGTCAGGTAGTTTCATTACAGAATATTCTGAAAAACTGGCTAAATCAGGAATTCCTGCTGGAACAACTTATACCGAATGTAAATTTAGACTAGGTTCTGGACAAGGTTGGGAAACTTGGATTACAGGAGTAGCCGACAGAGTAAAATTATTACCAGGATATGTAACTGCTGATACAAACGCTTATTTACAAGAATTAGCTTCTATGGGGTTAGACGCAGATACAGATGTTGCTGCAATTTCATTCAAAAGTGGAAACAGACAAATTACAACTGTTGCTAACTTAGTAGAAATGATGGCAATTATAAACTTCCTTAAAAAATACAATACTTCATTAATGTTTATGCCAGGAGCTAGAATCTCTACTTCAAAAGGGGTTTTAGAATTAAATGAAGGTTTGTGGAGACAAATGCGTAGAGGAAAAATCTTTACTTATAATAGAAAAGGAAACTTTGATTTGCAAGACGCACAAGCTGTTTCTAACTATGTATTTAAACATAATTCAATGCGTCAAGACGATAGAATGCTTAGAATTAAAGCAGGTTCTATGTTAGCAGATAATTTAGAAAAATTAATACAAGATAATGCTATCGGACAAGTAAATAACTTAGGAAACTTAATTAATGCTGAAAGCGTTATGGGTCAAAAAGTTGTTTCGGGAAGTTTAGACGATATGAAAGTTAATAGAGTTAGATTCACATCAGCTTATTTACCAGGAGTAGGTATGTTAGAAGTTTCAAGAGATACTACTATGGACTACATGGCAGAAGCAGATGTGACACGTAGAGGAATTAATCCTAATGGATATGACCACACTACTTACTCAGGAGTAATTTGGGATGTTACAGACCAAACTTTCTCTAACAATGCTAAATTACCTGATGGTGTTACACAAGTTGGTGGAGAAACAAGAGCAACTAAAAATGTTTATTTAGTTCGCCCTGAGAGATTTCCGATTGTATGGGGTAGAGAAAACGGACGTTACTCTTCTCAAAAAGCATCTGATATTGTTGCAAGTTCAAAAACAATGCACGAATCTTTCTTCATCTATGGATATGGAGCTATGTGGTTAACAGACCCTTCTAAATTCGTTATGATTGAATTAAAAGAAAAAAGAGCTTAATTAAATTAAAATATCCTCCCGCTTCTAACCAAAGTGGGAGGTTTTAAACCAAAAAAAGAAAGAGAAAGAGATATGCCAACAACAACAAAATCTGTCGTTAGAAAACAAAACGTCAGTAAAGAAGAATTAGCAGTAAAGTCAAGTATTTTACAATCTAAAGCAAGTAAAGCAAAAACTTTAGAAAAAATTACCATAGGTGGTTGTGATATTTATTTAGGTAAAAAATACACTTTAGACCATAAATTCGATGGAGATGCACCTGACGGAATGAAAGAAATAGGAGCTACAAAATTCCCATTTGATAATAATGTAACAGTAGGTACAGTCTATTACGATGAAAGTAGACGACAATTCGATACAGGATTTTATGTTCACTCACATTGTAATAGCAGAATAGATACAGACCTTGTAGCAAGCAGAGTTGATATTTATAACACTTATATTAAAGAGCCTTATGAAGTGGCTATAAACGAAGATGTTTTTGACACTAATGTGGATTTTTGGAAAAATTATAAAATCACAATGACTGTTAACAAAACATTCGATACTTCAAACCCAATAGAACTTTTTGATTTATATAATGCAATTCAACAAGGGTATATTTGTGATGTAAATGAAACTAATCCTTTTTACAGAAAAAACGCTCAATTTACTATATCTAACTTAACTCAAACAAAAGATAAAGTAAAAGCTAAAGTCAAAAAACAAAAATCTTCTTTAAAACAATTCTTAGATTTAATTGAAAAAGACAGAACTAAATTAGACAGAATTTTACTTTATATTAATGAGCCTGACCCAACAAACGTTGATGAAGATACTTTAGAGATGATGTACTTCTCTAAATTTACCTCAGATAAAGGAGATTTCATAGATAGATTTACAGAAGCTATTGATAAATACAACACTACAAAAGGTAAACTTGAAATGGATTACTTCATTGTAGCTAATAGACTTTATAAAGCAGGATATATTAAAAAACACGCAGGTTCTTTCTTAACAAAAGACGAAGATGTTTCTTTAGGAAATTCATTACAAGACGTAGCAAAATTCTGTATCGCAGACGTTAAGAAAAAAGAAGTTATTGATAACCTTTATGAGGTTTTCGACAGAGAAAATAGAAAAGACGAATAATGATAACAATAGAACAAGCAAAAGAAAGATATTTAATTAAAGCCGAAAAAAACGGAATAAATGACAATATCACCACTGACAATTACAGATTTTGCTTGAACTTTAATGAAAGTCAAAATAAGTTCTTAACTTTACACTTACAAAACAGAGGAATAGATGATGTAAGGTATATTCAAAAGTTTCTAATATTAGATAAGAAAATACCTTACTCCTCAAACTCTAAAGATAAATATAATTTTAAACTTCCAACAAATTACTTTGATATAGCGGACATAAGGGCTAATGCAAGTAAGGGAAAATGTAAATTACCTTTAGAACTCATCGAACTTCAAACAGAAAATTTAAATCAAATACTACAAGACGAGTTTAGAAAACCTTCTTTTGAGTGGACAGAATCTTTGTTCACAATAAACTCCGACCAAGTTTCCGTTTACACTGACGGTACTTTCCAAGTTGATGAAATACTATTAAATTATTACAGGTATCCAAATCAAATAAAGTTAGTAAACGAATTCAACCCAGAATCAAACTTTAATGAAACAATACCTATTGAGTGGGATGATAAATCTTTAGACGATATTATAACTTTAATGGTTTTCAATTCAGACATCAACGAAAACAATCCAAGATTTCAATTACAAACATTAAAATTACAAAAATAAACTAAAAAAACAGAAATTAATAATTATGTCACATTCAACAATTAGTAAAGGACTTGTTACCAATAAAGGACAAGTATTAACAGATGGTACAGCAGGAAACTTAGGAAAAGGTCAACTTGCATTTGTACTAGACAAAGCAGGTCAAGGAGGAGCTAAAGTAGTTTCTAACTTTGCAGGATTAAATAACAAAGAAAGAATTGCTATCCGTTTAGGTAGAAATCCTTTACCAAGCGGTTTAAGAGACCAACACGCACCTTACTACCAAACAGACTTTTTCTCACTAAATTCTATCGTAGATATTAAAGCACATGCTTCAAAAACAACAGAATTTACTTTTGATAGTTTCTTGGCAGGGTATGATGGTATCAACAATTCAACTGCACTTTTTATTCCTGAAGGAAAAGCAGGTACATTTGATTTTGTACTATATGGGAAACCAATTGAAATTGAGTTTGGAGAAAAAGAACACTTAGTATCGGTTAAAGTTCAACGTCAAGTAGGGGAAACAATGCAAGAAGTTATTGTTCGCTTAGTAGATGAATTGAACAACACAACTGTACCACGTTCACGCAAAAAAGTTTCAGAATATGTTACTATTGATGTGGTTGATAGTTCTAACTTAGCTTTAGCAGGTACGGCGAATGTATTTTCGACTTTGACTATTGCTGATGAAGGAGATTCAAATGCTTTAGGATTGGTTCAAGCATCTTACCCCGACTATAAGGTAGTTAAAACAGGCGTAGCAGTAGATGGAAAATCTATTTATACTATTTTACACCCATCAACAGATTCTTTAGCTAACTTTTCACAAGTAACTACTATAACAGATGGAAAAGGGTGTGAAGATTGTTTGGCAGGATATACAGCTATTGATGCAGGATATGTTTACCATGTAACATCTCCAACAGATGCAGAAACAGCAATACAAGCTTTAACAGGATATGTTGACCATACAGTAGTAGGAACAGCAGACCAAGGAGTTATTTCTTACTCTGTTGTATTAAATCAAGAAATCGTCGCAACAGAAAAAGCATCACTTATTTCAGGAGCAGATGGTTTAACTATTTTATTTAAAGGAACAACTGAAGAAGTTTGTACTAAAACATCAACTGTAACTACTGCTTGGGTAGATTCTCAAACTTGTTATGCTTCGCAAAAAGCTTTCTCTATTCAATTACCTGACAATGATTGTGGAGATTCAAGATTAGCAGAATTACAAGCTAACTATCCTGAATTAACAATTGTGGAAGGTGTTTATAATGGAAATTCTACAAGAACTGCAACTATTTCAGGAAGCTCAGGAAGTATGGGGTTAGTAGTAGGTGGAACATCATATACAACACCATATAACACAAGTGTTGCTCAAACAGCCTCAGATTTTGTAACATCACATGCAGATGCAATTGAAACAGCAACAGGAGCAGTAGTTACATCAGCAGGAGCAGTTATCACTTTTACAGCACCAACCGCAACTTTCCCAACAATTACAGCAGTGGCTTCAGGTTTAACTGAAACATTAGGTACTGTTACAAGAGTAGTAGTAGCATCTGAAGGTGGTTGCGCAAGAAAATATGCTACTTTAGTAACTACTAACATTGTATGTTCAGAGTGTGATAATATTTTCTTACAAAAATTTGTAGCAGAAACACCAACAGAGTTTCAAGGAATTGCTTGGGAAGAAAGTGTAACAGTATTTGACGAAGATGCTAAAATGGGTATTAGAATTACAGGTAAACCTTACTTGTTATATCCTGAAAATTACGCATCAGACCAAATCCCATTCATTGAGACTTCAACTAAAATTCGCTCAGTTGCAGGTGGATATAGAGAAAATGACTATGTTAACTTCAATATTTCTAACGCAGGAAGTTCTACAATTTTACCAGGATATGATGCTTCAACAGAGTTATTCAAAGTAAAAAGACTTTCAAGAGCACAAGACAGAAAAAACCTATCTCACATGTTAAGAGGTATGGAAGAAGTTTCAAGAGCACATTACTTGGGTGAAAAAAGAGAATTCAACAACTTATTTGCTCGTACAAATTTAGGAGAAGAAACTCTTTTAGACTATAACAAACGAGTTATTACTTATCACATTGTTTACCAAGACACTAAGTTGTCACAATCAGCAGGTGGAAGAAGTAACATCACTCACGAAATTCCAATCGTAGTTTTAGAAGGATACCACCAAGGTATTGAAGATATTGTAAATAATCTTGCATCAAAAGTAGGCTTAGATACAGTAAACCCAACAGGAAACTAATAAAAATTAAACTAGCTAAGGAGGAGTAAAACACTCCTCCTTTTTTATATCATTTTACAATGGATTGGATTTTAAAGAATTGGATAGAGATAATAGCATCACTTAGTGTCTTTTCCGCACCAATGGCTTGGATTTTTGGTGGGAGAGCTGCACAAAGGCAAGCACAAAAAAAAGGAGACATAGAAATTAAAAAAGAGGAAATAGATTATGCCTCCGAAGATAGGGAATACCAAAGGTCAGTAATTGACGATTTAAGAGCAGATAGAGAGCTTTTAAAAGCTGAAAAAAATGATTTAAAAAACGAAGCAAAAGAAGAAAGAGATTATTTCAGAAATCAATTAGACGAAGTAAGAAAGATTACAAGTTCATTACAAAAACAACTAAATGACTTACATACTTCATACGCATTGGAGGTTGAAAAATCACAAGCTTGGTTAGTAAAATACGACGAGTTATCAAAAAAGTATGAAGATTTAAATAAAAAGTATGATGAGTTGTTAAAAAAATATAAAGAAGAACACAAAGATTACTTAGAATTTAAAACTTTATATGATAATCTTAAGTTAGAACTTGATACCTATAAAAAAGAAAACAATTAAAAATGGATTTAGAAAAATTATCAAAAGAATTTGATATACCTAAAGACAACATTAGAAAAGTAATAGCTGTTGAAAGTGCAGGTAGAGGGTTTGACCCAAAAACAGGTAAAATAATAATTCAATTTGAACCAAGTTGGTTTAAAAGAAAATTTTCAAACTGGGCTAAGTTTTTAGGTATATGGCAAAATAATGGTGTAGAAAATCAACCTAAAGAGTGGTCAGCATTTAATGATGCATTTGCAAAAAATCCAACGTCTGCTATGGAAAGCACATCTATAGGGATGATGCAAGTCATGGGATTTCATTGGAAACTACTAGGGTTTACAAGTGTTGGACAGATGTGGGACTATGCAAAAAAAGGAGAATATGAGCAAGTTAGATTAGGACTTCTTTTTATAAAAAGTAATCCTAAAATGTATAAAGCTTTGCAAAACTCAGATTGGGATACATTTGCGTATTATTACAATGGCGCACAGTATAAGAGATTTAACTATGCAGAAAGACTTGAAAAAGCGTAAGTAAAAGTTACGCTTATAACAAAAATATAAAATAAATATGAATTGTAAATTTAATTGGTTTAACTTACTGTATCAAGTAAAAGAAGCTATAAAGCCTTATTATAATCAACTTTCAAAAGAGAGTAGAAACCCTATCTTTTTTAATTTTCCAATGAGATTAGATAAGTTATATAAAGAATTAGTTGTCTTAAACCCTTTATGTGCAGAAGTTGAAGAAAAAGAGTTCATTTGGTACGAGCTCCCTAAAAAAGTAGAAGTTATATGTAATTTAGCAAATTGTGTACCACAAATAACCTATAATTTTGATGTTGTAGCTAGTGATTGGGGCTCAGCAGGAGTTACTGATAGTTTATCGTTTAAAAACTATATAAATTCTATGGGTAACAGTGCTGAAGTAAATGATTTTAGTTTGGTTGATGGAAGATTAAGATGTAATATAGTATTTAATACACCTAATTCAATTTTAGATTTTGGAACTACATCCCCATCTATAACAGATGTTTTTATAATTAACCCAGATAATTTATCATTCTTATACTTAGGTTATAATAACATATCAAATTTCAATCCTGTTGAGCCTTTGTCTAATAGCTTAACAGAACTTACTTTTTATAACAATCAAATAGTAACATTTGACCCAAGCATACCTTTACCGAGTGGTTTATTAGTATTGGTGTTAGATTCTAATAATATTACAACATTTGACCCATCTATACCCTTACCAGACAGTTTACAACAATTAAGTGTAAGTAACAATCAAATAGTAACATTTGACACAAGCATACCTTTACCGAGTGGTTTATTAGTATTGGGGTTAGATTCTAATAATATTACAACATTTGACCCATCTATACCCTTACCAGACAGTTTACAACAATTAAGTGTAAGTAACAATCAAATAGTAACATTTGACACAAGTATAGCACTACCAGACAGTTTAGATAGTTTAATTTTACATAACAATCAAATAGTAACATTTGACCCAAGTATAGCTTTACCAAGTAACTTAAGACAATTGACTTTATATTTAAACGATATTGTAATATTTAACCCATCTATAATGTTACCTATTAGTTTGGAGATTCTATATCTTACCTATAATAAAATGACTGATGCTGGATATACAGCATCAGAAGTATGGGCTAACTCTCAACCATCATTTACAAATACATGTGATGTTAGAATGTTACACAATATAGATTCTCCAATTGGTACTAACTTAGAAGCTATTTTATTAACTAAAAATGCTGTAATAAACCCTTTACCATGATTATATACATAGATTTTGAAGTAATACCAACATATAATCCAAAAACTTTAGTGGTTGAAGATGCCTCTGACTGGTTAGATGCAGATGATATGCCTGCCTATATTTCAATTACACCACCTGGAGCAAAGGATGCTATAAATCATATTTTTCAAAAAAGAAAAAGAAATAGATTTAATTCTGTAAATTTAAATATGAGTTGTTTAACAGAATGTGGAGAACAAACAAGATTGGATTTACCCGACGGTATATGGACTATATGTTTACAATCTTCTTATGACGGGTTGAATAAAAAGAGATATTATTTAAAAACAGACAGGTTCAGATTAGAACTAGATAAAGTTTATGTTAGATTGAACGGAGTATATGATTCTGAAGATGAACCTATAAGAAAAGATTTAAGAAAGTTAGAATTTCTATTAAGAACAGCAGAAGCCTTCACAAGAGATGGAGATTTTTACAAAGCATCAAGAGACTTTTCAGAAGCACAGAAATTATTAGAAAAACACAAAGAATGTAAAAACTGTCACTAAATGTCTACACAATCTATAAATGAAATATCAAGAGAAAGACACTTGTTTGAGGCGGAAGATAAATTAAAAAAGTTTTCAGATAAGTTATTCTTAAACTCTCATTTTAAAGTAGGACAAGAACCTAATTTAGATGAAGTAGAATATTATATGTTTGTACATAGAGCATATTGTACAGACAGTTGTGAGTTTCAAGGATTTATTCAAAGAAAGTTAGAGGGATTGCTAGAATGCCCAAAAAAAACTAAAAACAGAAGAAATTTACAAGACCTAATAGAGCAATATGCTTTAAGGTACAATAAGACAGAAGAAGAAGTTATTGAAACTATAATGACTTGGGAAAATACTGAATGGTAATAAAATGGATACTAAAAAGCAATTAAGATTATACAAAGAAGAAAGTTTACCTACATCACCGATTGCTGATTCTATTTATGCTATTAAATCACCAACAGCAACAAGTGTTGTTTTATATGTTATAGATTCAAACGGTGTTGCTTTTCCACTAAGAGATTTAACAAGTGGTGGAAGTGGTTCAGGAATTACAACATTAGTTAGTGGAGACAATTCTATAACAATAACAGGTACTTCTACAAGTAAGGATATACAAATAGCTCAACCTTTATTAGATTTAATAAATTCTGCAATACAAAGCGGAGCAAACATATCGGAGTTTATAAATGATATAGGGTATTTAACAACCGAAACAGACCCTATATTTCAAGCATCTGAAGCAAGTCTTTTTATTTCAGGAGATAAAGCTAACTTAGACAATCAAAGTGGAGTAAATACAGGAGATGAAACTACTTCTACTATACAATCTAAAAGACCAATAAAAACTATTGAAGGAGAATCAATAGAAGGAATTGGAAATGTTTTATTAAATAATAAAGCTGATTTAGTTGGAGGTATACATTTACAATCTCAATCAAGACCTTCTAATGTTATATATAATTCAACTAATGGAGTTTTATCTTTTACTTGGGCAGATGGTAGTACACAAAATATAGATTTACCAGTTGAAAATTTATTTGAAAATGCTTCTTATAATAGTAGTACTCAGATATTAACTTTAACTACAACAACTGGTGGAGTTATAGATATTGACTTAAGTAGTTTAGTTGATTTACCAGAAATTGTATTATCTCTTAATTCGAATCCATCTGTATTACCAACAACAGGTCAAAAAGTTTATTTTAGAATAGATAATGGTTCGTATTGGATTAATAATTCTGGTACATGGTCTAATGAATATAAAGGCTTTACACAAGCTGAAAAAACAAAATTAAGTGGTATTGAAGATGGCGCACAAGTAAATGTAAATCCTGATTGGAATGCAGTTGGTGGTAGTAGTCAAATACTTAATAAACCAACAAATTTATCTCAATTTACTAATGATGTTAATTTTGTTAAATTAGTAGATTCAAATGAATTATATGATTATAAAACAGTAACTTATAATAAAACGACTAATTTACCTACATTTACAAGTTTAATAACAAATAATGTTGAAGGTATAGTTTTAGTTATAACAGGAGCAACTTCAAGAAGTTTTGTAGATACTAATATTTATACAAGAACAAATAGACTGGGCATAGTTACTTCTTCAACAAATACTTTAGCACAAGTTAGACAATCTTCTCTTTATATAAATGGTAATACTGGTTATGAAGCAATTTATAAATTTGGATTTTCTGAAAATGCTACAGATACTGCAATAAGAGCTTTTATTGGGCTGTCAAGTACAACAGGTTTATTTTCAAATGTTGAACCAAACACTTTACTGAATGTTATTGGCTTTTGTAGACTATCAACTTCAAATAATTTACATTTAATTTATAATGATAATTCAGGAATTGCTACTACAGTTGATTTAGGTTCTAATTTTCCAGCTAACACAATAGATACGGATGTTTATTTAGCTAAAATAAATACTGTTGCAGGTTCAAATTCAATAGATATTCAATTATTAAGAGTAAATACAAATCATTTATATACTACAACACTAACCACAAATATACCTGCACTATCCCAAGGGTTAAATTTTGGAATGTATATTGTAGATACAGCAGGTGCAAATACAGCTACTGGTATAGATTTTATGGGTATGACAATAAAAAATTAAAAATATGATTGAATACAAAATATCAAAATTAGGTAATATTTTAAAAGTATCAAATGGTTCTACATCCCTATTAAACATGGATGAAAAAAGCGAAGATTTTAAAAATTATTTAAACTATTTAAAAAATAATGGAATTGTAGAATCTTCTAATTTAATATCTGAAGAAGAAAAACAAGAAATCATAAAATTAAAAATAGAACAATTAAATATTGAACAAAATTTAGAATTACAAAAAACTGATTGGTATTTTACAAGAGAAATGGATACAGGAAAAGAAGTTCCTCCACACATAAAAGAAGAAAGATTAAAAATAAGAGAGAAGTATAATAATTTAATAGATAATATATGTTTATAAATATAACATGCCCATCTTGCAGTAAAGTATTTAATAGAATAAAAAAATTTTTAACCACAACTAAATATTTTTTCCACAAAGATTTTATAAAAGAAAGATATTATTTACATTTCTTTATAACACCTTTTGTGCAAGCACCAATTACATTTGTTATCTATAACTATACAAATATAACAGAGACCAATATATTTTTTCAGATTTTCATAAATTGCCTTATAGGTTTTTTTGGTAATTTCTTTAGAGAAATATATTTAACAGATGATGAAAAGGGAGTAAAATACTCATCAGAAGATGTGAATTTTGGAGCATATAGCGGTATAATAACAACATTAATATCAAATATAATATGGGGTGTAACAATAAAATAAGATATACTTGTGGAGAGCCAAAAGTGTATTCAGAGTGTGTAACATATCAAGGAGTAGTTTCAGAAAATTCAGCGTTATTTGAACAAGAATGTTTAAATGCACAAGAAGTTATAGAGGATGTTTACTCTATGGTTGACACAATAAAAGAAGAAATAGACTTAACGGATTTAGAAAATGATTGTATTACTTTTACAACACCTAAAACCCCAAGGTCAGTAATCTCACAGATGTATAATAAATTGTGTGAATTAGAAGATACTGTACAATCACAAGCACAATTAATAGAAACAATGCAAGAACAAATAACAGATTTACAAACTAATAATTGCTCGTAATATGGAACTAATAAACAAAATAAAAAATAACCGTTATTTTAATAATTTAAAAACTACAAAAGAAATACTTTTAGAACTATTAAGTAAAATAAATAATAATAGTTCAAGTGTAGAAAGTATCCAAGAAATAACAGTAGGAATAGAACAAACAGTTAATAATGTGTCAGCAAGTATTGGAAGTTCAATACCTTATAAAGAGTTCTATTTTGTCGGGTTAGGACAAGGAGTGCAACCTACATTAGTACTCGTAGATACATTTACTATAACCCCTACCTTTACATCAAGTGTATCAGGTACAACAAGGATAACATCTACAGGAGCGTTCCCAGATTTAACAAAAGTATTTATAGATAATGGAAGTTCTATAGCAAAACCTAACTTAGCTTTCTCTCCAACATCTGACTATATAAATATAACAACTCCGTTAGATAGTATTATAAGTATAAAAGTTTACAATTAATAATTATGTCAACAAATTGCAATAATAATGTAGTTATACCAGAGCTAATTTCTGAAGAGTGTAACGGAATAAGATACTCCACAAAATGTATTATACATACTCCTGCAATAGCCTATTTAGGACTTTCAGCAGGAGCAACACAAGAACAGATAAACATAGCTTTTGTTAATGCCTTAATATTTAAAGACCAAACAATAACTGAGTTAACACAAAGAATAGAAACCCTCGAAAATCCATAAAAATGAGCTGTAATAAATGTAGAACAACAACTAATGTAAACTGTGGTTGTAACCCAAAACCTTGTCAAGAACAAGATTGTGAATGTCCTGTATTAGGTATGACTTCTGATTGTGTTACTTTTACAGAAGATTTACCCTGTTCAGGTATACAAGCAGGGCAAACCCAAACAGAAACAATAGTCCAATTAGATGCTTTTATCTGTGAAAAATTTGACCAACAAAATGCTTATTTTACTTTAGTTAATACAGGAAATGGTGCAGAAGTTTATAAAGGAGTTAACGGGCAAGGACAAAAACTGATTAGAAAAATAAATTCCTCTGATGATTTAATAAATGTAACACAAAACACAGATGATATATCCATAGGTATAGATGAAGCAGAATTAAATACCTTTATAGAAGCTAATCAAAAACTAACGGTTGTATCTAATGCAGGAACAACAGGCGAAACTTTAGTAAAAACAGCAGTTGTAACAGGAGACACAACAACCTATCCAATTAAAAGAGTAATACATTCAGCACAAGATGGTAGCGGAGAATCTGTAGTAAGAGATTTGCAATCAAATACAGACGATTTAACTTTGCGCACAAAAAAATTAAATTCAACTACATTAACAATAACATCAACAGATGAAGAAGTAAGCATTGATGTCCCAATGTCTGCTCAAATTCCTGCGTTATATGTAAATAATCTATATGAACCAACTTATGATGAGTGGTTAGCTGAAAATAAAGCACAAAATTCAGGAACTGCTGTTGTAGGATTTGAATTTATAGGTAAAGGTACTTTAGCACAACCGTTCACTGATACAAGAGTATTTACATTAAATTCACCTCTTACCTCACCTACTATAACTTCTAATTCAGCTATTCAAAATGCGTTAGACGGAGATGAAGTATATAGTTATGTAGGAAGCGGTAATAAACTGAATCCTGAAAAATCAGGACAAAGAGTTATAATACAAAATAATTCATCTTCGTACATTTTTACAAACACTTTTAACTATACAAACTTAGACTTAAGAATACAGGGTAATGTCTTAGCGACTACTTCTGAATATCTTATAAATATGGATGATACTACAAGTTTTGACAGTACGTCGTCATTAATAAAGATAACAGTAGAAGATGGAGGATTACTAACTGCTAATAATTCTTTAGGGTTTAATAATTCGGGAAATACAAACAACACAAATACTTATTTAACAGGAAGGACAGTATCGCTAATGACATTAGGTTCAGCAAGAATAGATTTTTCTTATAATGGAGTAGACGTTCTTACAAGATATGTTTTCAACGGAAATGGCAACAATAATGACGGGAATATTCATTTTGTAGTAAATGCAGAAATTGTAGCATATTATCAAGGTGTTTATTTTTCAAAAAATAAAAATAAAATTGATTTTTATAAACAATCTTGTTCTGGTTTTTTTAATGGAAGTTGTAATACAAGCTTAAAAGCTTTTCATTCCACAGGAGGACAAATAAGATTCTATGAACAAGGTGGCTTAAGTGTTTCCTCAGACGTATCAGGAAGAGACTATGGGATAACTTTTGAACCAGAAGATGATGGTATAGGATACTGTTCTTTTGAAATAAACTCATCTATTATAGGTTATGCTTGTAATTATTTATTTGTAAAATTAAATAATGAACATGTAGATTTAAAAATTAGAAACACTTTAGGTAGTGGTGGTACAACTTTTCCTTTAGGTTCAAATACAGTTGTTAATGGTCTTTTTGAAAACCTAGGTGTAGATAAATGGAAAATTGAATTTAAAAATAACAATTTTACTTTTACAGGTATAAATTTTGATAAAGTAGATTTAACTAATGCTAATAATATTTCAACTATAAATTTTATAGGAAGTTCACTTATTGAAACATTAGTTATATACGACTCTAAAGCGTCTGCTTTAAGTGGAGGACTTTCAAAAAATTCAAAATTCTTAAAAAGAGTTACTGTAAACGCAGACGACCTAGTAGCAGGAGTAGAGTATAAAGTAGCTACTTCAGGAAGTCCATCCTTAGGTACAGTAGGAAATTGGTTCACAGCCACTGGTTCTGAAACAGGCACAGGAACAGCATATTTCGAGTCAATCGAATTAACATAGAGGTTTGGTTCACCTCTCATTTTTCTTTCTTGGTTTTTAAAGGTAAGGGTTAATTCTCTTACCTTTAATTGTTTTTAACAATGGTTGTTGAACTTTTGCGAGAGTGAAGATAATTAATTAAATTTGCAAATTAAACTAAAACAAATGGGAACATATAGAGAATTTGTCTCAAAAATAACTAACCTTTTAAAGTCAAATAATAAAGATGAATATATACCTAAACGTTTTATTTTAAGCGTTTTAAAAGATACCGCCATGCAATTAATTTCGCAAAAGTGGATGGACAGAACTATTTTACAAGAGAGTAACTTATTCACTACAATTAACTGTTTTGAATTTGAAAAAATAGAGTCGAAAAAATGTGACATTGTAGAATTTAGACTTTGTAAAACTTTAATGAAGTCAAAAGAGCCTTTGCCAAAATTAGTTTTTTCAAGACTTGGTGCTTCTATAAAAGAAATCTACTCTTTAGACGGTGAGTATAAGTTTGTATTTGTAGATAAGGCTCAGTATGCCCGCAATAAAAAAAGACAATACAAACTGAAAAATGAAGTATATATCTATTTAGATACAGATAACCATTTATACATTCCTGACCAAGAAATTTACTCAGTTGACTTAGTTGTCCTAACTTTAAATCCCGAGGATGTAAAAGACTGTAAAGAAAAAGAGTGTAAATCAAATTGGGACTTTGAGTTTATTGTTCCTGATAAACTAAAAGATGTTGTATTTACTCAAGCACTTCAAATTTTAGGAATTTCAAAACAAATTAGAGAAGATGAAAACCCAAACAACGTCGCAGGGAAATAGAAGAATGAAGCGTAAAACGCTACCTCTATTAGATTTTGCTTATGGAGATAAAGAGCTAAACACAGAAGATTTTTTCAGGTTTTACTACCAAAAAAGAAAGAAAAAAGGTGGGAAGATAAATGACAGAAAAAATATAAAGAGTTTACTTGGTGGAGTCTTATTAGAGATTAAAAAACAAATGACCGAAAGAAAGAACGGAGTTTATTTAGAAGATTTTGCCTATTTCTGCTACAAAAGAAAAAATAAAATTAAAATGAAACTCGCCGATAAAAGCCTTTCAATATTAGAAAGATATTTTTATACTTATGTTTCAATTAGCGTTTTTAAACAAATGTTTACTTGTATAGACGAATGGGAATTACTAGAGCATAATAAAGCTCAAAGTTATAGAGCTACTAAGATAGATTATATACCAAAATATAACGAACTGAAATACGTTCTAAAATTTAATAAAAACTTTTTTGACGAATGACACTAGAAGAATTATTTGCAGAGATAGAAACAACATTCTCTAATTATGCCGAAACAGGAGATATAGATAGAGTTACTATCAAAACGGTTGTTATCCAAAAATTAAGAAAATTTGGTAAAAATATTTGCGAAAAAAGAGAAACTATTATAGATGTAAAAAACTCTCAAGCATTACTTCCCGAAAACTTTAAATCTCTGCATTTAGCTTTAAAACTAGAAGATTTTGACTTACAAGAGTTAGAAACAGATAGAATGGTAGCAACAAGAAGATATGTTGAAAATCCTGCCGTATTTGACAGAATAAGTAACGATTATATTGTGAACCATTGCGACACAAAAGTAATAACAGAATATATAAGAACAGGTACAGAATCAATTCAAAAGTATTATCTACCACAATTTTTATCACTTCAAAAAGGAATTCAAAAAGATACCTTGGATGTAGATTGTTTGAATTTACACCCATCAATTAGAGAAACTTATCCTCATACGATTTCAATCACAAATAGGGCTTTAAGAACTAATTTTAAAGAGGGTAAGATATATATCCAATATAATAGTCTACCTGTTGACGAAGATGGAGAAATAACAATTCCTGAAATCACAACAGGAGATATAAGAGATTACATCTTAAACGAGGTTAAAATAAAAATAGCAGAAGAACTTATAGCAAATAATAAAAATCCAACAGGATTATCTCAACTATTTTCAATGTACAAGCAAGAAAACAGAAACTTGTTTATAGCTGCAAAATCAGAGGCTAATTGGAATGGTTTAGGAGATGATAGAAAATGGGCTACAAAAATGCATTTGAAGAATAGACAAAATATGAATATCTATAATCTGCCACGAAGATAAAAAAAAATGAAACAAAAGAAATCTATATCTGCACCGAAAAAAGGGATGTCTTTAGATAATTTAAGTTTAGAAAACATAGATTATAGTAGGGCAGTAAACATAAACACAACAAATGAACAAGGAGAGGGTTTTAACGTACAATTAGAGCCCTCGAATTACTTTGGTGTAATATTTCCTGAAAATTACAAGGTAATAGGTTTTAAAACAGATTTACTATCTAATAAAACTTACTATTTTTTAACATCAATAGAAACAGATGACCAAAATATAAATTACAAAAGGTCTTCGATAGGGTATGTAGATAATAATGATATAAATAATATTGATTACACAAACCAAAACCAAACTGAACAATGTAATGACTGTTCTAAATATAACACGTTACCTACACCTTTAGAAGAAGTAGAACAATTACCATCTTTAACCTATGTAGAACTTATCCACGATAGATGTTTACCTGTTGGTGAAGGTCTTAATTTTGATATAAATTTCCCTGCAAAAAAAATAGATATAAATCAAGAAAAATTAGGAACAACCTTATATTGGGAAGATAATAGAAACCCATCTCGTTTTTTAAATGTTTCAGATGTTAGTTATTTATATCTTCAAGATATTCCTTGTGATGACCCAATACAAGCAGAGTGTTTGAATGTAAGTAAGTTATTGTTACAGCCTAAACATCAAAGAATTGTATTAGAAGCTGAGGAGCAACAGACAGGTGGAAATTTAAAAAAAGGAACTTATGAGTTTTGGGCATCTTATTGTGATATACAAGGTAATGAGATGACAGAGTATTGTACTCCGACTAATCCTATTTCAATATTTGATGAAAATAATTTCATATTATCTCAAACAGAAAAAGATGAATTTACAAATTTTGCCATAAAAATAAAAGTAAAAAACTTAGATACAGAAAACTTTAAATATTATAAAGTAGCTTGTGTAGAAAGAAATAATGTTGACAACGCCCAATCCGTATTTTTAGCAGGAATATACCCAACAACAGACGATACAATAATGTATACGCATAGTGGAAGTACAAACGATGATTTGTATATTCGCCGAGGTAATGTATCTTTGAAAAAAAGAATGGATTTTTATCAACTAACAGCAGTTAAACCAAATTGGGAAAGGGCTGTTGGTAGTATGGTAAGCGGAGACAGAAGATGGATACATGGACTAACCACAAAAGAAGAATTAAACTTACAACCAGTTGTTAATTTATTTAGCTCATTGGCACATTGGCAAACAGTAGCCGCAAAAGAAAATTTATTTGAAAAAGCAATAGCAACATCAAAATATAAATACTACACAAGAGATGAAGTACAACCTTTTGCTATAAGATTTTTATTTGATGATGGAGGTTATACTTCAAATTTCCCATTTGTAGGTAGACCTGCTTTTGATTGGGAAAGAGAGGAATTAAATTCTGAATTTGATATTAACTATCAAAGCATACTCGCAAACTCCTCTGATTGTTCAACAAACACAAGAAATCAACTTTGGCAAGTTTATAACACAGCATCAACTTATATAGGATACTGCTTCGACATAGAAGAAAATAGTGTAGAAGTAGAAGACACATCTACTAAAACTTGTACAATAGAAAATGTTTTTGAAATAGAAGAAAACACCTTAACTTTAGAAATAGATACAGAGTTTTACGACTTAGAAAGTTATATAAATGATAACTATGATTTTTTCACAAATCCAACCAACACAGAAGCTTATAACGCAATAGGTCAATACTTAACTCCTGACAATTACTCAGACATACATTGTGAACCTAATTTCCAAGGCGATTGTCCCGAAATAAACCTACAAGGTGATGGGGAGATAAGTGTATCTTCGGTTGTTGGAGAAACCACTACATTTACTGAGAAAAATTTAGAGGATTATGTTTTAGCGAAACCTCCAAGTATATGTAACATATATCAAATTGATTATACAAGTGGAGACCCAATATTAGATACTGATTTTATGGATTTATATATGGGGTGTAAAACTATCGCTCCTTCTATAGATGTTAGAAAATTTGTATATTTAAGGGAAGGTAGTTTTTATAATGAAAATTGTTCTTATGCAGAAGATATTATTGAAGATTTAAATAATAATGTAGGTTTTCATTTTAATTATGAAGGCGCAGATTTAGAAACAGATTTATTACAATCTTATGATGTAGAACCATCAACAATAGTAGGTAATTTTAAGAATAAGTTACATAATAAAGCATTATTTTTCAAAGGACAAAAAAATAACAGAGATAAGGTTATATTATCTATAAGTAAAAAATCAAATTGTCCAAAAAAAAACGATGATTTACCTAATTTTGATGAAATAAGATATACTATTTATGATAAATGTAGTACAATGAATGTACTAGGAGGAGGAATAGTTGATTTAACATTAGGTGAATTAATAGAAATAGATTTAACAAGTGTGTCAAACAATTTTATTATTGCACTTGATTGTCCTTTATATGAAGAAGATGTACCCATATCTTGTGGAAGTATTCCAAAAAAAACAGTTTATAAAATAATTCCGCCTTGTGGATGTGTGAGCCTAAATGTAAGAAGTATAGAGTATACCTCTGTTATAGTTTCATGGACAAATATAATATTATCAAAAAAAGAAACTTATGTAGCAGACTGTATTTTTAGATTACCTAATATAATTGACTGTGAAGTAGTACCTTATCAAAAAGGAAGAATGGCATATTGGGAATCTACGGAAACATACCCTGATAATGCTGAATTATATAATAGTTCCACTTTACAAATAAAACCTGAGGATTTAACAAATTTATCAGAAACAGATTTTAATGAATTTTTAGATTATTATGTTGTAGGTGGTTCATCAGACCCAGAAATAGATAATTTAGGAAATTATGTTTTATTCGGAGCTGATTTGAGATGTCAAAATATAAGACATCCTAAAATGCCTGATAATTCAGTTACACCATTTACCCTAAATTCTACCGCATATAAAAAAGATGCAGACGCTGTAATATTCCCCTTAGGAATAAATATTGATTCTAAAGTAGTAGAAGCTATGCTAGACGTGGCTGTAAATAATAATATTATAACACAACAACAAAGAAATAGCATAACAGGTTATGAAATTTTAAAAGGAGATAATTCGGTACATAAGTCTATAGTAGGAAGCGGTATAGGCTTTGATTTTTACAACTACGAAAAAGAAAACGAAACCATAAACTTTGCTAATTTCCCATTCAATGATTTAGGGTACAACAAGTTTTTGCTAACTCAAAAAAACGGAGATTTAGTAGACCACCCCCATGATTCTGAAAAAAACCATTTGTTTTCTATAATAAGTCCTGATTTTATTTTAACAAAACCTGCAATCCCAACAGAAGTTTCTTTACAAGGATTTCTATTTGGTAGTAGCAACACAAGTTTTACAGAGCTAAACGACCACTCTAAATGGACAGTCTTAGGAGATAAAGCAAGGAGGACAGCAGAGAGACTGGCAATTGGAGAGGTTGCTTTAGAGCTTGTAGCTCAAATATCAGAACTGACAATTAATGGTGTAGGTCAGAGTTGGCAAGTTTTTGGTGTGGGTTCTTCAGGTGGGAATTTTGTAGGTAACGCAATAAGTGGAGCATCGTTAGGTGTATTTATAGGAGTAAAAGCAATACAACAATTCATAAAAATAGGAAAATATAGATACGATTGGATAAAAATTTACAGAGATTTAGGGCAAGTACATAATTTTGCTTCTATGCAAATAGGAGTGGGGAACTACAATAGATTTTTAAAAGTAAACCAAGATTCTCCAAACTATTTAAGAAAACTAGCTTTAAGAAAGTATTTAAAAGATGGATACCCAAGTTACGTAGAAGAAACCACCGCAAAAACTATAAAAATAAATAACTGGCAAAGAGAAGATTCGGTACTCATATCAACATCAGAAGGTTACCCTATTGATTATAATGAGTACCCCGATTATTTAAGCCACGATAATAACAAATCATCATTAACTTCAAGTAATTTCACAGCATCGGAAGTAAATTGTAAAAAAGATACAGAATTCAGTAGAGATATAGCATCGCCATATTTCACTTTGAAGAATTACATTCCTGACCAATGGGGTACAATAGACTCTATAAAATGGCTAACCACAAACTATGTTTTCAGTTTAGAAGAAAACACAGAGTGCTCAGTTATTTTTGGTGGTAATATGTGTATCTCAAGATTTTCTTACATTAGAAAAACACCAATATTTAAGGTTAATGCGCATAAATTAGCTGATAAATTACCTTTTAAATATTCGGAGTATGAAAACGTAGCTTTTCCAAGATTCTATTGTGACTATGAAACAGGTGGAGAATCGGGTATGTGGACAGGTTCAGGATTACCTTTCCCCGACATAGTCTCAGGTATTAAATTTGATTGCCCTACAGGAAAAACATCTGTTTATTATAGACCACCAAGTAAATTTTATACACACGTCTATGGTGTGGTAGACTTTTTAGTTGAGTCAGAAATTAATTGTAATTTCAGATATGCAGGTAAACAACCAAAAGATTGGTTTTATGGTAAAATGAAAGATGTTAAAGATTGGTTGCAAGAAAGCGTAAGACCTATTTCAGAACCAAACACTTTTTATTATAATAACACTTATTCATTTCCTGTATCAAATACTTCCTACAAAACTTTAGATAAAACATATTCCAAAGAGGTTTGGGAAAAAAGAAGAAATCAAACAAATGCCGTGGTTTGGTCTGAAATGGACGTAAATGAAAATGATTTAACAAATCCGTGGAGAGTTTACAAGCCTTACAATTGGTACGAGTTTAAAACTAATAATGGTAAATTAATTGATTTACATTCAATAGAAAACACTCAGTTTTTAGCTAGATTTGAGAATAAGTTAGTGATGCATAATGCAGTTGATGCATTAGCTGATAGAATTACACCACAAAACAAAGAAACAGGCACAGGTGGGGTATTTCAACAAAGACCTGTGGAATTTAAAGGAACAGATTTAGGATTTTTAGGCACTCAACACACAGATATTATCTCTACACCTTATGGGCATTTTTGGGTAGATGCTTTAAGAGGTAGAGTGTTTAAAGTAGACCAAAATGGGCAAAGTTTAGAAATTATTTCAGAAAACATTCAAGGACAACCCTCAAACACAAAACAGTGGTTTAGAGAACATTTACCTATGAAAATACTAAAATATCTACCACAAATAGATATAAACAATAAGTTTAAAGGTATTGGATACAACTTATGGTATGATGATAGATTTGAAAGAGTATTCTTTACAAAAAGAGACTATGTTTTACAACCAAACATAGATAAAGAAGTATTTGTTTACAATGAAGAAACTAAGCAACTTTTCTATGATGAAGAGGAAGTATTTTTCGACAATGAAGATATTTTTCAAGATGTAAGTTGGACAATAGCGTTTAAACCAATGGAAGGGACTTGGAATAGCTTTTTTAGTTTTTACCCTGATTACAGTCCTTTTTATAATGGGTATTTTCAAGTTGGGTATAGTTGGGGGCAAGACCAAGGTACACTTTGGAATCACTTATTAAATAATAGCAGTTTCTGTGTATTTCAGGGTAGGGCAAATTCTCCATTAATTGAATATCCTATTGTGGGAGAAAACGTGAATAAAATACTCAATTCTATTTCATTTGACTTGGAGGCACGTCATTATCAAAACGATTGGGAATTTGCTGTAAACAAAGATATATTCTTTAGAAATTTAGTGGTTTACAATCCGACAAATTCAACAGGACTTTTAAAACTAAACCCTCAAAAAACATTACGAGATAACAGATTGTACCCTAATGTAGTTGGTAATGAACAAAATATATTATTTACTTATAATGAAGATAAACAGTTTGTAAATTATTTATTTAATAGGGTGGTAAACCAAAACAATAATATACCGCTTTGGAATATAGATAAAAATAATATCTTTAAATCTGTTAACACAAATGCTGTGAAATTTTCGGGTAAAAAAGTATTAGAAAGACTTAAAGGAGAACAGTTTATGGTTCAACTATCAGGAATAGAAGATACAAGATATAATCTTATTTTGAAAAAAGCAATTAATAACGAAACAGCTTACGAATAAAATGCCGACAGTACAAAAATATCAAAAATATATAGATAAAGCTAATGAAGTAGAAAAGCAATATGGGATTCCTCAAAATACACTTGTTGGTTTATTAAGGACTGAAAGTGGTTTTAGAGAAGATATTATTTCAGGAAAAACAAAAAGTTCGGCAGGAGCAATAGGAATAGCACAGTTTTTACCAAATACAGCCAAAGAGTATGGTATTGACCCAACAGACCCCATGCAAAGTATTGAAGCTGCGGGTAGATATTTATCTAAAAGTTATAATACTTTAGGTAATTGGGATGATGCCATTAGGTCTTATAATATGGGGGTTCAGGGAGTAAAAGACTGGAAAGCAGGTAAAAAGAAATTACCAAAAGAGACTTTTGAATATTTACAAAAAGTAAAAATAGGTAGTCAAAAAACACCTATAATGGATAAAATAATGTCTGAATTAGATTTTACAGATAAGCAAGAATACATTCCATCAAGTTTAAATATTACAACTGATGTTGAAGTTTTGCAAACACCAATAAAAAGTGATAATTTTGCACAAGAAGAAAAAACAACAGACCCTGACATAGAAGAAGTTGAAAAACAAACAGCAGAAAATAACTTCATAGACGAACTATATAAAACTCCGCAACAACAAGAAGTTCAACAAGAGGAAGTCATTCAAGAACAACCTCAAAGAAACGTTACAGATATTTATAATGAGGTGAGTCAGTTTATTGACACTCCTATGGCTCAACAAGGTAAAGTAATAGAAGACTCAAAAGGTCAGTATAATCACGCAGGAGAAATAACAAAAATACCAAGTAATAGGATAACAATGAAAGGCGTTAACTATGATTTATTAGGGGTTGCCGATACAGGAGAAATAAGAATAATGAAACCTAATACAGAGCATCTGTTCCAAGGAGCAACTTCTGTGACAGAATACCCGATTTTAACAGAAAACGAAAAAGCATTTTTAAAAGCATTAAAGAATGGAAGATAAAAAACAAAAGTTTATAAGTAAGAAAATGGAAATCCTTGTAGGTAAGGAAGGATATTCACGACCACAAGCATACGCTATAGCCTTATCGTATTGGGAGAAAGGTGAGAAATATGCTCAACAAGGAGATTGGTATCAACAAACCCCATCACTTTTAAATAACTACGTAGGAACACCTTATACAACTTATGACCCAAATGCTGTTTTTATAAGTGATTTATCTGAAAATAATGGTATGACTAATCCTGAATTAATGCCGTCAAAACAACAACTTGCGCAAAACAGGTATAACAACACAGCTTTAAATAATTATGATGAAAATGGTAATGCTATTGACACAACAGAAACAAATCAAAATACAAATACTCGTGTAAACATACCAAATCTTTATGGTGGTATGGATTTAGAAAGCTCTTTAGCTTATACAGGGAGAGGTTTTGGAGAAAAAGACCCTTTTAAAATAGGTGTGGGAACAGGACTTTCTATATTAAAAGGCGCAAGAAATTTTTTAACAGGTTTTGCAACAGGAAAAGAAGATAGACGAGTTGCGCAAGAAATGTACAAAAGACAGTTTGAAAATAAACCTACTTGGGAATATGGGCAACAAGGAAAAGAAGTTACTAACGCAGAAATGCTTACAGGTCAATTTGTTGCTGACCAAGGACAAGGAAACATTAATGTAGAGGGTGATGAATATGTAAAAATGCAAGGAGAAGTTAAACAAGTTGTTGGCGAACCACATGTAAAAAATGGAAAAAAAGCTGATGGCGTTGACATAAATTTACAAAACGGGGATAAAGTGCTTTCTAACTACACAAAAATAGGCGCAAAAAATGCAAAAGAATTGAAAGAAAGATATAACGTTTCAGTTAAAAAAGATGACACCTTTGCCAAAGTACAATCTAAAATTGATAAAAAACTAGGTATTCAAGAACTAACAGATGAACTTGCTGATTATATTAAAAAAATAGGTAAAAACGAATCTGTAAAAGATATAGCTACCAGAGCTTTAAATGAATCTGTTTTAGCAAAAGAGATTGAAGAATACAAGAAAAAACTCGATGTTTTAAAAGAACCTCAAGCAATGATATTTGAAGATTTGTTTAAAAGGCAGGAACAGATTCCCAAAAAAGGAAATGGAAAACAACTTTTAGATAAGGATGGAAAAGTAATTGAAGAACATAAAGGTATTGCACAACAGGGTGGAAAAATAAACGGGTATGATAATGTACAAAAACCTATAAAAGATATAAAATATAATGTGTCTACAACAGGTATTCGTGAAGGAAGTTTACCAGATACACAATATTATACAAGAGTGGAATATAATGACGGAACATTCGACTATATAAAACAAGACGCAGAAATAGAAAACAGATTTAAAAGAATGCCGAATTATATCAATTATATGAATAATTTAGGTAAAAAACAAAACATAGAAAAAACCGCACAGAAATATCAAATACCTATAGAAAGAGCTAAAGAATTAGTTTCTATGCAAGAAGGGGGTATGCAAACACAACAAGAAGAGGAGGCTGAAGGTTCAAAGTCAAATTTACAAGAGGAGCAAAAAGAAGTAAGCCAAGAACAGGTTATACAATTTGTGGCTCAATCTTTACAACAAGGAGTTACACCTGAGCAAATTATACAACAGCTTTCTCAAATGGGTATTTCTCCTGAACAAAGTCAACAAATAATCAAAATGGTAGCTGAACAAATGCAACAAGCTCCGCAAATAGCTCAACAAGGGAAAGAATATATGCAAGAAGCAGGAAGTCCTTACACTTTTTCAACAAAAGCAAGAGTGCCTGTAACTGGATATGATATTGAAGGAAATGTTATTGTAAACGAAGACACTCTATCAGATGTAGAATACATACAACCCTACACAGGAAAAGGATATGGAGCAAAAATGGCAAGTGTAGATGATACAATAAAACTTCATTCTTGGTATTTTGACACAGAAGAAAAGAAACAAGATTTTAGAGATGCCGTAACAAAAGAGGGAACACAAAAACCTATCGAAGATTTTCAAAAAGCATATAATGAAGAAATAAAAAACAGAGCAAAATCAGCAGGTGTTTCGGATGAAGAAATAAATAAACTAATTCAAGACGTTGGGTTTACAGGAAAAGGTGTTCAACAATTCGATGGTAAGTTTGGAGCTTTCACTTCAACACGTCCACTTTTTACATTTAAAAAAGCTGAAGGAAATAAGCCTGCAATAGAAACAGTAATAACTCCACAAGAAATTGAAAAATCAAAAGTAGAAACAATAAATCAAACTAAAAATGTCTTACCTTGGTTACCACAAGATTTAAGAATGTTTCCAAGTGCTTTAAACCCTATATCAAAACAGGAAGTACCACTTTCAAGGTTAGAAGCTATTAAAATGACCCCTGAAACAATGTTAGCAAATCAAGCATTACAACTAAACACAGCTAATGAACAAATACAGAATCTAGGACTTTCTCCAACAATTCAACAAGCAGGAATGGCAACAAACTTAGCTTCTTCTCAAATAGCTTCAAATGATGCGATAGCTAAAGTAGAGCAGTTTAACGCACAAAATAAACAAGGAATAGACCAATTCAATTTACAACAAAGAGATAAAGAAAATCTTTTAAAAGCACAATTTGACCAAGATTACGAGAAAAGAATGTTTGGTTCTTTGAATGCACAAGAGAGAGATTTGCGCAACTTCTATATTGAAAATAATTTACAAAATCGTCAAAACTTTAAAGATATAGAAAACATAAATCTTCAAAATGCAACAAGAGACCAATTTGCTTATGTTCCAGGGCAAGGTATCGTTGAGCTAAATAACCAACCCACAAACATGGCTTTACAGTCTTTATCACAAGCAGAGTATGATGCTTTAACACCTGCTCAGAAAAAAGCGTACATTCAGAGTAAATTAGGTGGTATAAAACTTGCACAATAAAAAATAAATCAGTAAATTTGCAAAATGAATTATTTATCACAAGAATATAGAATACAACAACCTCAATCTTCGGTGGATATAAACCAAGTAGATAAAGCGTTAACTGTTTTAGAGGGTAAATACAGTGCAAATAAAGCACTGATAGACCAGACTTTAGCTACTTATGACGTAAACTTAAAAGGACTGAGAGCAGAAGATAATGAATATATAGCTAACAGACTAAAAGAAGTTAGAAGTGTAGTTGATGAATTTGGTAAAAAAAATAACTTAGCTTACGGATACAATAAGGACAGTATTATGACCGCAGTTAAATCTGTAATGGAAGACCCTATTGTAAAGTCAGCTATAAAAGCAAGACAAAACTACATCGATTTAGATAATCAAGTAGCTAAGCTAACAGAAAAAGACCAATCTAAATTTCATGCTTATAATTATCAAGATGCAAAAGATAAAGCAGGTTTTGATGCTTATATGAGAGGTGAGCAAAAAGATTTAGGTGCAATGACTTACACAGAATATACAGATGTAGCAGGAAAATTACACAAACAAGCAACAGAGTATGTTAAGTTAATGGGTAAAAAACAACTTTTACAAAGTGTCGAAGGTCAGTATATTGATAAAAATGTTTTTGGTGAAAGTGTTTCTTACCAAGATATTTATAGAACTTTAGAATCACAGTTAGACGAAAAAGATAAAGAACAGTTAAGAATTAATGCAAGACAAACAATAGGTAAATTATCTATTGATAAACAAGCACAAATAATCAATCCTGTTTTAACTGCAAATTTAAATAATTATAAATCAATAGAAGCAGAAACACTTGCAAAATTAAAAACTGAAAAAGACCCACAAAAAAAGGCAGAGTTACAAGCCGAATTGCTAAAAGCACAAGAGAATATAAGCAATACAAAATATCAAATAGATAACAAGTCTTTTGATATATATGATGTTTATGAAAAAGACTTCATAAGTAAAATAGCTAATAACTATGATTATGAAATTATAACCGATATTAAATATGAAGATTGGAAACTTGATTTAGCTAAATTTCAATCAGACGAGGCATACAAACAAAAAGATTTAGAACTAAAAGAAAAGCAATTAAAAGCAACAGAAGCACAAACGGAGGCTTTAACAGCACCTACAATAATACCAAAAGACCAAAGTACAGAAGCAAAACCAACTGTAGAGAGAGAAGTAAATTTAGCATTGGAGTCATCTGATGAGACATTACATGGAATTTTAATGGCTACCGATGAGAATTATAAAAATATGAGTGCAAGTGAGCAGTGGAAATATAAAATTAATCTTCAAACAAGTGGTACAGCATCAAAAGAATATAACAATGCGGTAATGGCGTTTCAAACAGCAAGAAAAGGTAAGATAGCTATTGTAGACGAAAGTAAAAACTTTTTAATAGAACAAGCTAAATCAACTTATGATTTAATTACAGGAGCTAATTTAAATAACTTATCAAAAGAGTTACCAATATTAGTCGCTTTAAAAAGACAAGGTAAAAAGTTTGAAGATTTAGATAAAAATGTGCAAATTGCATTAGCTACAGAAATAGGGAATAATTTTGTACAAAACTCAGGTGGAGATTGGAGTATGGGAGAAAGAGAAAAAGGATTAATGCAATCAGCTTTAAATTCTTGGGAAAGTGGTTTAGCAAATCACAAATCAGATAAAGTAAGAAGATTATACAACTTAGTTCAACAAGGTAAAAAAAATACAGAAAATAATTTACAATTATCTAATTTGACATTTAAAGCATCTAAGATTTTTGGAGGAATACCTATTCAATTTGAAATACCATCTTCAGGTAATCCTTGGGCAGAAGACACAGACCTAACAGAATTAGAAAAAGGTACAGATGCTAAAAAAGATGTATTGTATGAGTTTCAAAGTAGTTTGAGTGGCTTAGCTAACAGAGTAGAGTTAAAAACTAAGGGGTTACAAGAAAATCTTATGAATAAGTATGCTTTAAGTTTCTCGACAGATGATAAATATCAAAAAACCTACGCCACAGAGTTAAAACAAATAGTGGTAGAAAATAATTTCCCTGAGCCAAAAGGAGATATTTTAAGTGTAAGTAGAGCAGGTGTTGGATTTGAAATAAGATATGTAGATAAAGATGGGAAACCTCAAACAGTCCCTGTTAAAGACTTATCACAAAGAATAAAAAGTAAAATAGAGTTAGAAGAAGACAAATGGTACAGTGACATAAAAAATCCAAATGTTGTAATGCCTGTGTTTAAGTTTCCGACAACTACTTTGGATTCAATGGTTAAAGATATGTATGATATAACTAAAAATAGACCTGATTTAATGCCTGTAACATCATACAGTACAATGACAGAAAGTAGTTTTAGAGGTACTCCATTTGAAACAGATGATTCTTTTATGCAACAAGTTAATGCGATAACAAAAGACCCTTTAAAAATATCCTTAGTTCAATCTGTTTTAGGGGATACTTATAGTTCAGAATTTTCAAATTTGAGTGGAACTTTAATGGTGGCATTTAAAAATTCTAAAGGTGAGTATATAACTTCACAAAAACCTCTTAGAACTACAAAAATAGACCCAAATGCACTTTATTTAGAAAGTTTAAAAATCTTAAACGAGTACAAAAGAGATAGAGTAAACGAAATTTTAGCACAATAAAATGGCAAAAAATAATACAGAAGAGTTATTACAACAACTTAGAAATAGTAATAAAGGAACTGCAAATGAATTAGGTATCAGCTTAGAACAACCTAAAAATCAATTAGCACCTATAACCACAGATTTTTCTTTTAATACTCCACAAAAATGGAAGTTTTCAGACTTTTCTGATTATTCTCAAGATAGTGTCTATGCAACTTTAAGCACGGGTGAAAGAGTACCTATGTATGAAAAGTTTATGCCAGGAGTTGACAACGCAGAGTACGCTGCACTAAATCAAACATCTTCTGAAAAAGTATATAATGGACTTATGAAAGCTGGTGGTAACTATCTAACCACAATTGCAGGGAATACAGTTGGATTTCTATATGGTCTTTTTGACATGGCACGAACAGGAAACGGAAGTGCTTTTTACGATAATTCTTTTTCAAAAACTTTAGATGAGTGGAATGAGGAATTAAGATATGAGCTACCTAATTATGTAAAAAAAGATGCTCAAAATTATGGATTTTGGGATAGTTTAACAAAAGATACTGCAAACTTTTTAGCTAATGATGTAGCTAATGGATTATCGTTTACTATGGGGACGCTCACAAGTGAAGCTATTTGGGCGGTTGCAACAGGTGGTTTGAGCTTAGAAGCACTTCCAGCAAAAGCAGGTATGTGGGGGGCAAGATTGGGTAATATAGGTAGATGGGGTAAAGACGCTTTGGGGGCTGAAAAAGTTGTAGCAGGAATTGCTAAACAAAAGAGTTTAATAAATAAGGCTATTGTAAATGCCTATAAGACAGGAGAAATATCAAAAGGAACAGCTAATTTTTTAGCAGGAACAGCTAAAGTAGCATCAACTGCAAGATTTTTAGCTACAACATCAGGGAATGAAGCAGGTATAGAAGCATTTCACTATAAAAAAGAAGAGAGAGAAAAGTTTTACAGAGATTTTGAAAAGCTAAATGGTAGAGAACCATCACAAGAAGAAATATCAGAATTTGAAGGTAGATTAAACGATTCTGCAAACAGTGTATTTTTAACAAACTTAGCTATTTTAGCACCATCTAACCTAGCTATGTTTGGTAATGTATTTAATATAGCAAGTCCATTTAAAGGGGTATCAAAAGCTTTAGATAAAACAGTTTTTGGAATAGGTACAAAATTAGAAGAAGGTGTTTACAAAGGACTTACAGCATCTACAAAACAAAAAGTAGCTCAATGGACTTATGCAGGATTAAAACCACTTATATCAGAAGGTCTTTGGGAAGAAGGTTTACAAGGTGTTACAACAAAAACAGCATCTAATTGGATAGAAGCCTCGTATAATCCAAAATACAACAACGAAACAATGGCTTTATCAGAAGCTACTTGGAATGCTTTTGCAGAACAATATGGTACTAAAGCAGGTTGGAAAGAAATTGGTATTGGTGGTATTATTGGGGGTGGAATGTCTTTAGTTTTAGGTAAAGGTAAATTCGAGGAAGTAAGGCAATTTGAAAAAGCTCAAAAATATCAAGACGAGTATGTTGCTAAAGGTTTAAATGAGTTTGGAGACAACACTGCTGTAGCAACGGATATTATGATTAAAAGATTTTATCTTAATCCTGTTGTGAAAGAAATCGCACAAAGACAAAAAGAAGCAACAGAAAAAGGAGACATGGTAGCTTCTGCATTAGCTAATCAAGATATGCTGATAAAAGAAATGCAGTTTAGAAGTTCTATTGGGGAAGATATTAACGATTTGGTTACTAAATATGAGGTAGGATTAAACGCTTTAACAAAAGAAGATTGGAAAGAAGCTGAAATCGAAGATGTAGAAGCATATAAAGAAACAACTTTAAATGCCTACAAACAACTCGTAAAAGAGTATAAAAGTGCAGAAAAATTTGCAAATTCTGTATTTGGAGATACACCTATTTTAGGAATTTCGCAAAATCAAATTTTAAAAGACGCTTTAACTCATCAAATTGTTCAAGGTCAACATGCACACAGACTTATGGACGATAGACTCTCAGCCGTTCAAAATGTTATAGGAAATGAGAATGTAAGAGCAGTTAGAGTAGCAACTTCCATTGAAAACCTTAATTTAGCTAAAAAACAAGAGGTTAAAAAGATAACTACAAGCATAAAAAACTTACAAACAAGACAAACTAAGTTAACAGAACAGTTACAAAAATTACAACTTTCAAAAGACGAAAATAAAGGAACGAGATTAGCTAAAATATCAGAAACTTTAACTTCAACTACAAATGCTTTATCTGAGGCACAACAACAATTAGAAGAAATAGCTTCAAATTTAACGCAAGAACAACAAAGACAAAAAGGTATACAAGATGCAAGTTTAGCTATGACTAATGTAGGCTTTGATGTTGATGTAATTTCTTCCGAAGACTTGTTAAATGTAGAAGAAAACCTTACAAAAATACAAGATATAATCAAAGGGTATGAAGGCACAAACCACCAAATCTACTTGAATTTGATGGAGATAATGTCACAATACAACAAAGCAAAACAAAGTTTCTTTAGTTATCAACAAGGTGTGAATGATATTGTAACAGGTAAACTAAAATTACAATACCAAAAAACGTCTATCCCTCTATTAAATAAAATCTTTAACTCAAAAGACCCGAATGAAAATTTCGCACAAGAATATTTAAAAACAGTTTTAGAAAACTATCAAAATTCTTCAATGAATGCAATTAAAGAAGGAGAAGTAACTAAAAATGTAATTATCACAGACGAAGAGTTTAAATCTTTTGAAGAAGGTAATATTTCAGAAGAAACTTTACAAAAAGTTGCCAAAAGAGTAAAAAACAAAGATATTTTAACCCAAAGAGAAAAAGATATTTACACCAAATATCAAGAAGATATAAATAATCTCACAAAACCAAATCCAAATAAACCTGATTTAACTCCAAAAGAGGAAGTTGTAGAACCAAAATCAGAAGCAGAAAGAATTTTACAAAGAATAAAAAATGCTTTAGACACTAAATACTATACTCTGAGATATGATGGAATGGATATTGACGAACTCGCCAAAGAAAAACCATCAAAAACAGAAGTAGACAGATTTACTACACTTATTGACAAGCGTAAAAGAACTCAAAAAGAACAGAAAGAATTAGATGCTTTAGAAAAGCAACAATCACCCGAAGTAGTATCGGAAACGGTATCGGAAAATCAACCACCCATAGTTGAGCAAACTACGGCTGACGTTGGGGGTGTAACAGCCCTTAGCGTTTCGGAAGCGTTAAAAGATGTAGAAAGTACAGCTAAAGCGTTAGAGAGTAAAAAAGAAGAAGAATTAAACAAAATATTACCTGAAAGAGAAAGATTATCACATAGGATAGTGAAAGATGAATATACCACTACTGCTGATGATATGACAAAAGGTGGAAATCTGATACCTAATGATTTTTATCAACATCCTGAATATTATGCTGATTTAAGCGACCCTAATTACAAAGAAAGCTGGGATGCTATCAAGAAAATAAAAGGTAATCCAGATGCAGAAATAACCATATATCGGTCAGCCCCAAATGGGAGTGCTATTGAAGAAGGAGATTGGATTAGCTTATCTAAAAAATACGCAAAACAAGAAGGGGAACATCCCACTGATGAATCACAAGATTTGCCTGTTATTTCAATGAAAGTTAAGGCAAAAGAAATAGTTTGGGATGGCAATGATATAAATGAATTTGCTTATTACCCTGAAAAAAGCGAATCAAAAGCAGATAAAATTTCCAAAGCCTACCACAAAGCCAAAGCAGATGGCAGTAATCCTGAATTAGTAAAAGCAGTAGAAGAATTACTTGGCAAACCAACCGAACAACCAAAAGAAACAATACCTAATGTAGAAGCTAAAAAAGCTGATATAGAAAAATTACAAAATAAGTTATTTAATAAAACTATTTCAGAAAATGATTGGAATTCAGAAACTCATGGAGATTTTGTAAAGTATTTAGGATTAATAGGAGAAAATGAACAAAGAGATACTATTAGAAATATACCCCCTAAAGATTCAAGAGTATTGTATTTAGCTCATTCTTTACGCTTTCAAAAAAATGGGAATGTACAAGCAGAAATACTTTTAAAAAAAGCTTATATAGAAAAAAGAAGACAAGAAGAGTTAGAGAGAGAAATTCCGATAAAAAATGAAAAAGTAAAAGTAGACACAGGAGATGGTATTTTAATATTTCAAATAATTAGTTTCAAGGATGGAAGTGTTAAAATAAAAGGGTTTACATCATCAGGAGAGACAGCACTATCAGGTTTTAAAAGATATAGTAACTACCCCACTTTAGAAGAATTTCAAGATTATCTTAAATATGCTTTTGAACCAAACGCTAAAGGTATTGTAGAAACAAGATTGATTAAAGATGATTATTCAGATAACATTTCTCAAAAAGCTACTGAAAATAAGGAAAAATTAATCAATGCTAAATATGATGCAGAATATGTAGATGCTGTTAAAAAAGGGGAAATGACTAAGGAGCAAGCTATGCAAGCTCTTGAACAAGCAGGTAGAAAAGGTAGTGATGCTTATACAGAATTAGCTGCTTTAGAAAAACAAACTAAACCCACAGAACAAAAAGTAGAAGCTAAAAAAGCTGATATAGAAAGAAGAATACAAGAAGTAGAAAATTTTGTAAATCAAGACTTTTTTGCAAATTCTGAGTTATTATCAAATCATTGGAAAACTAAAAAAGATTTATTTGAAAATAAAATAAAACAACTAAAATCTTTACTTCAAAAAGGAATAAAAACAGGAGAAGATTTAAGAACTCTTACTAATTTATTAAACGATGTAAGAGGAATCTTAAACGAAGGAATAAACATTAACGATAAAACTGCAATTCTTACAAATGAGAAAAACATACAAGAATTAGCTAAGAGTTTATTTTCTTTAATTTCTGACGATGTAATAAAAGATTATATACAAGTTATGAATAAAGCAATGGAATCAAGAATAGGTTCTAATGCTGTTGAAAAAATGCTTGTTGGTTATTCTGATGGTTCTGGTTATACAATAGATGGTAAAAATGTTGAATACTTTTTATCCAAAGAAACATTAGAAAATGCTAAAAATAATAAACAAATCAACGCTAAATATGATGCAGAATTAGATGTTTTACAAGCTAAAATGTCTAAGTGGTTTATGTTAGATAGTTTGAAAGATGGAAATCAGTCTTTAGCAGATTTGATTGTTTTAAGAAGTCAGTTGATGACACAAGTTGAGCAAGAAGATACTTTAGTAGATGAAGAAGTTTTAGATAAAGAACTTACAACTAATGAATCAGCAGAGTTTTTATCATCCCAAGAACAAAGCAGGGTAGACATTACTCAAAATGTTGGCGGAAACGCTGTAATGCGTATAAAAGATAAAAACATCTATTTATCTCACTTAAATAATAGAAGTGTTATAGGTAAGTTATTAGAAAATGTAATAACTAAACAAATACAAATTGTAAATAAAAAAGGTAAATTAAGTCCGCCAAACCCCCTGACGGAAAAATTACTAAATGAAAACTTATCAAAGCAAGGGACAGTTTTTATTCTCGGAGAAACTAAAGTAATAGTTGGTAGTGGTGGAAATTTAGTTTTTGAATTAGAACAATTTAATAAAGTAAAGGATATTTTAGGTTTAGATTATATTCCTCAACCTATCGAAGAAATGGGTAAATGGAGTTATCCACCACTATTTGAAATTTTACCTGATGGTACAAGAGTAATTAAAAAATCGGAATTAGAGACAAATGTAGAATCTGATGAGATTTATAATTCTTTAGAAGGAGATATTGTTGATTTTGAAGTAGATTTAACAACAGATTGGAATCAGAGTATTATTGATGAATATTTTGAAAAAGATGAATTAACCGAAGAACTAAAAGATAAAATCTACAAAACTTTAGAAATCACCACAAAAAATAAAGAAGGTAAATATAATTCAACTTTAAAAGCCACACCAAAAGAAGTAACAGACGAAGGGTTTATGCTTTTAAGAAAAAGGTATGCAGATGCTTTTATAGACCTTTTAGAAACTAATGGTGTAGCAACACTTCCTAAAAAATTAAATTTAGGAGCTTCGGTAAAGGTCAAAGAGGTGTTTTTAGGTAATCCCTCGATAGAGTTAGAGAACGGAAAAGCTAAACTATTTGAAATAACAGAGAGAGGTATTCAAGAAGTTATAACAACAGGGTATGTCGAGGGAGACCAAATGGTGTTAAATGATAAATCAGTTGATAATGTAAGCAGACAATTTGTTTCTAATCTGGCGAAAAATAATAAAGAAACAAAAATTCCTATTGTAGTCCTACAAAAAGGAAAATATAAGTTTGCCTTCCCTATCAATATGGTGAAAAGAACAGAAGATAAAACAAGTGAATTAGACACAGCGATTTCAACAGCAGAAAATGAAATACAAGCAATTCAGAATATTAATGATATGCTTATTTCTTTAAACATTTCTCCTGCCGAATTTGAATTAACTTCTTTAAAACAAAAAGATAAGATAGAAGCCATTGGGGAAAGATTGAAAAACTATCAAGTATTTACTTCCGCAAAACAATTAGTAGAAGACTACGATAAACAAAATCTTGTAAACGATGCTACAATAAAAATAGACTTAGAAAATGATTTAATATCTTCTCCAAAATTATTTATAGATTTTGACACTTTAGTTTTAGGCAAAAAAACTGTTTTAGAAACCGATGCTGTAAATCTAAGAAGTTCTATTGTAAAAGATATGAAAGAAGTTAGGTCTACAATTATGAAAGCAACAGATTTACCTGAAAAAAGTAAGTTTTTAGAAGCATTTGATGCGGATGATTTATCAGGAGTAGGAACAGATATAATGAACAGAAAAGATATAAATTATATCAAAACTTTATTCTTTACAGAAGATGGTAGAGCAAAAACTTTGAAAGGAAAAGCCGTCGATATAATAGGAAGAGATATGGTTATAAATCTAAGAGATAAACTAAAACAACTAATTTTCTTAGAAGAGCAAGTAAAAGTTGCTAAAGATAGAGAAACAGAAAAAAAATTAAACTGCTAAGAAATGGCGTGTGAAATAAAAAATGGAAAATACTTTGCCCCAAACGGAAAGGAAAGTAATTTATATAAAGAACTAAAAACTATCGTAGGAGAAGAAAAAGCCAAAGATTTATTTGTTTTGGCTTACTCTCCTACATTTCAAAAAGCAGTTGTAAACCCTTTATTACAAGAAAAACGTTCAAAAATACCTGCTTTAAAAGAAGGAGTAAGTTTTACTTTTACAGATGTAAATAAAATAAAAACTCTACACATTCACGAAGGAAAAAAGAAAGTAGGTAGAATTCAGTTAGTTGATTACAAAGACGGATATAAAATAAAATCCGTTTTAGTTAATGAAAATAAAAAAGGAGAAGGATTTGGAAAAGCCCTTTATGTAGGAGCAATAAGAAAGGCTTTTATAGAGGGTAAAAAGATTTACTCCGATTTATATAGAACAGAAGAAGCAGACAGAATTTGGCAATCTTTAGAAAAAGAGGGCTTAACTGATGGAAAAGTAATTTCTCCATTTACAGATGCTTTTGATTCAAATGATGAAATAAAAGCAGAGAAAGTAATAGAATTTGCCCGAAAAACAAATGAAATAAAAACACCACTTTCTAACGTAGAACAAGTTGAAGTAGGAAAGTATATGCAAGAATTTGAATCATCGGTAGACTATTTAAACGCTCTTGAAAAAGCTTTTTACACAAATGGACTATTTTCACCAACAACTAAAAGTCTAAAACCTCTATATTCATCTTATGAAATAGAAAACATTTTATCGAGTCCTGAATTAATGGGTAAAATAAAAGAAACTATTGAAAAGCTAAAAAACACTGAGGAATTTTTTCAACCAACAATGCAAGAAACAACTACCTTAGATGAAGTAGGTATTGTAGGTAAATTAAAAACGGAAGAAATATTTACCGAGCCTGAATTTACAATTTCTGTAATAGATGAAAATGGACAAAACATTGTAGATAACCCTATAATTTTAGAAACAGCAGTAAAAGTTGTAGATAATCCTAAAATAGTTTCTGCTATAAACGCTTTAAATAATGCTCACCCGAATGTTGACACAACAAAATTAGAAGCAAAAACGATAAAATGGCTTCAAGATTATGGGTATGACTTCCCAACACTTCCGAAAGCTATTTTAAGCCCTTTGCAAGCATTTATTCAGTCCCCTACAACAACTAATACCAAAAACTTAGTTGATGCTTATAGAGAGGTTTTTAACGAGCCTGAGCAAGTAAGACAATTTCCGCACAAACAAACGGATAAAGATTTAGTTTACTTAGAGACAAATAAAAGTGAACAACAATTGTTTGATGAACTATCTTTGGTTCAAACAGATGTAGAAAATGTATATCATAAAATAGAAAAAGTAGATTTCCAAGAATTGAAAAATTATTTAAACAATCAAAATATTTCAGAAGTAGATGCTTATAAAGAGTATTATGGTTACAAATCACCACAAAAAACAATAAAAGAAATAGTAAACTTACCTTTAGAAAACTTTGATTATTTAACAGACGAATTTATTGCTGATTTTAACATAGAAATAATTAAAAATAAAGAAAATAGTTTTTTCAATAAATTTAAAATCACTGAAAGAGGTATAGAACTTAAAAACGAAAGTCCTTTAATAATTTCAGAACTAAAAGCACATATTTTAGATGGAGTGAAATATGCAAAAGAAATTCAAGAATATAGTTTGATTTCTAAACATCTACCAAATTTAAGTGCAGAAGAGTTTGAAGTTTTAGATGAGAAGTATTTAGCTCGTTTACAAGCAGTTAATAATCCAAGCTCTTTAAAAACACCTACAACAACGGAAAGACTTACTGATACTCAAATCGCCGTAAAAAATGAAACAGAAGAATTTATAAATGTAAACAATTCTGTTTATGAATTACAAACAAAAGAGGCTGATAAATCTATTTATAAAAGAATAGAAACAAATACCAACTTAAACTATTTTACCACACCGCAAATAGTAGAAGATTATTTAAAACCTTTAAAAGTAAGTAAACCAACTTTAGCTTCGTACAATTCCACAAAAAAACTTTATAAAACAGAAGAATTAGAAGATAATTTCAGTTGTATATAACAAATAACTTAAAAAATTTGCACATATTAAATAAATGTCGTATTTTTGCTGAAATTAAAAACTAAGAAAGAATGTCGCATAAAAAATTAGTAAAAGAAATATCAAAAATAACAGACTTCACAATAGGAGATATAAACGAAGTTATCGAAGCATTTAGAGATGTTTTAATGGATAAAATATCAAATGGTGAAAATATAACCATACCAAATGTAGGTACTTTTTCTCTTTTAGAGCTAAAACCAAGAAAAGCTATGCATTTTGGAACAGGGGAAGTTATCGATGTCATAGGAAGTAAAAAAGTAAAATTCACTCCGAGCATAGCTCTAAGAAACGCCGTAAAAAAATTATAATGAAAGGTTGTAAAATAACAAAATCAAAAAATGGAAAAATAAATAATGTTTTAGATAAAAGTGGAAACCCATCTACTTTATTTAAACAAATCTTCAATACACCTACACTTTCTTTAGAGGAGTCTATTGAGGCATATAAGAATATTTATTCAGAAAAATTCGCATCACAAAACATAAAAACTGCAATAGAAAGAAATAATGGTAATCCTTTAAACTTAGCACCAAATGGAAAACCATCTATTCTATACCAATCATACAAAGGTTTAGGGTATAGTGATAGTGAAGCTGAAAGGTTAGTAGCACAAACATATTCGGATGAGTTTGGAAATTGGTTTGGTAGATGGTGGGAGACAACAGAAGATGTGAGTAAGGTTGTGGATTCCCAAGGTCAGCCATTGGTGGTTTATCATGGTACAGAAAGTAGGACAGGTTTTACTGAATTTAAAAAAGGTAGAGGAAAGAGTAGTGGGATGGCTATTTTTGGAGAAGGTATGTATTTTTCTGACAGTAAAGATATTGCAGGAAAATGGGGGTTTAAGGCACAGTCAGGAGTAGACCAAGCTAGGGGGATAGCACCTAGAGTTATACCTTCGTTTTTAAATTTAAGAAATCCTAATGAAATATTAGGTTTAAAAAGCGAATACCCTAAAAATTCAGAGGAGTTAGGTTTTGATGGAGTAGTGTCAGATGTAAACTTTGGCGAGAACAAAGAATTTGTAGTTTATAACCCTAACCAAATAAAATCCGCCACAGAAAACATAGGAACATTTGACAACACTAATCCCGATATAAGATTTAAAATCGGTGAAGAAAAAACAGCAGGAGAAATAAACCAAGAACTAATAGACAGATTAAAACAAAATGGTTTATCAGAAGATGTATTTTTAATGTCAACAGAAGAGATAGATGCTAAATTAAAAGAGCTTGGTGTCAGTGATGATGTTAGAAAGCAAGTGGCTGATTATGTTAAAGGTTATTATTCAAATGCTAATGTTGCTTTTTCAAATCTAAAAGATAAGAACGTTAAGAACGTACAAGGTTGGATAAAAGCTCTAACTGATGTACAAAAAAACGGCGGAATAAAAAATGTAAATCAAGAACTTGAATGGATAGGACTTGAAGATTACTTAAATAACTATGTAAAAGAAAATAACCCAAAAGCAGGTAATATCCCTTCTTCTGTGGTTGAAGATTATATTAAGTCAAACCAGATTGAGATTGTTGATGTTAGTAAGGGAGGTATTCTTAGTTCAAAATTTGACCAAGAAAAATATGATGACATAGCGTGGCAATTAAACAATTTCTTTGAAGATGGTGAGTTTGAACCAAATGAATATAATAGAGGGTTAAGTTTACTAAATACTTGGAGAGATAATCCTAATAATTCTACATTTAAAGCTGTTGTTGATTTTTGGGATAAACAAGCTGATTTTATGGATGGTCAAAGAGAAGACCTTAGAATAACAAACGAAAACACATCTCTCGTAAGTGATGATACAAAATACTCAGGATACCAACTAAAAGGAGGAGAAAACTACAGAGAGGTGTTGTTAACAATTCCAAAAATAGGACAAGAAAAAAATAGACAAAACCAAATAGATTTTGTTGATTCTTTGAAAAAGAAGTATAACGTCAACACTGTTACAGACTTAGATAAAGTAGTAAATGATGAGGAAAGAGTTAAATGGGAAGATTTAACGACTAAAGCTAATATAACTACTGAGAAAGATAATAAATATTTTAGTAGTCATTGGGATGAGGCTAATATTCTTGCACATGTAAGATTAAATGAAAAAACTTTACCTGACGGACGTAAAGTGTTGATTATCAATGAAATACAATCAGATTGGCAAAGTGAGGGTCGTAAAAAAGGATTTGGAGATAGACAAGGAAAAATTTATGATGTAGCTTTGGGTGTATACAATGCCAGAAAAAGAGGAGACCAAGAATTAGCAGATAGAATGAGAGAAAAAGCAAATAAAGAAAAAATCTCTCAGGATGAAATAGCAGAAGCTTTAAATAAATACGGAGATTTTACAATTCCAAGACCACAAGGAGTAGTTGATATGCCTTACGCCAACACAGACCAATATGTAGGTTTAGTGATGAGAAAAGTTATGCAACTTGCTAGCCAAGAAGGTTATAGTGGGATTGCCATAGCTACAGGTCAACAATCTGCTGATATGTATAGTTTATCTAATCAAGTTGAAATTTTATATTATAAAAAGAATGAAGATGGAACTTATGAAATAGATGCTGATTTAAAAAATGGCGATAATAGAAATATAGGAGAGTTTGTAACAGAAGATAAACTTGCAGATTATGTAGGTAAAGAGGTCGCAAATAAAATTATTGCAGGAGAAGGTACAAATTCACCATCTCGAATTGACGAAGGTTATAAATTTTTAAAAGGTTTGGAACTTGAAGTAGGCGGAGAAGGTATGAAAACTTTCTATGATAAAATTGTACCTAAAGTAGTTCAAAAAGAAGCTCAAAGATTTGATAAGAATGCCAAACTAGAAACTGTTGATTTTTCTAAGCAGCCCTTGAGAGTAGAGACAATCGTTGATGGAGAAAATTACGAGTACAAGCGAGTATTAGTTGACTATTTAGGTAATATAATAGATGCACAATATGGGAGTAGATTTGAAAATGACCAAGATTATATAGATGCTTTTCAAGATGCTTACAATAATTCACAAGGGGTGACAATAAACAAAGATAAACTATCTTTAGGAGTACAACCATACTTACCACTAACACAACCTATAAAAGATTCAGTTAGTCAAGGAATACCACAATTCCAAAAAGTACTAAACAAGGTAGGAATAAATCTAATAACAAACGGGTTTACCTACAAAGATAAAAATGGAAAAGATGTGGTAGTACTAAATAAAGATACTGCTGATGATTCTGTTGCTATCCACGAATTTTCACATATTTTTAGTAAATGGCAAAAAGAGAACAGACTAGAACTTTGGAAGAAGGGACAAGACCTTGTAAAAAACGCAATAGAAAACAATGAAGTACAAGAAATTGTAGATTATGTAAAAACCACACAACCTAATTTAAAAGATGGTACAGAAGCATTTTATGACGAATTACTCCAAGAGTATATTGGAAGAGAGTCAAAGAATATGATGGACGAGCAAAAGGCTAAATCGCCTTTAATGCAATGGTTGTCTGATTTTTGGGCATCTATAAAAGATATGTTAGGTTTAACTTCTATGACACCAGAACAAGTAGCAAATCTAACATTAAAAGAATTTGCACAGGCTACTGTGGCTGATTTGTTGAAAGGTGAAAGAATTAAAGGACAAGAAGCACAAGAATACTTCACAAGAGAAGCAGATAGGCTTCCTTTAACATTAGCTGTTTTTAGCCGTCCCGAATTTGTAAAACTACAAGGTAAACAAGTAAACCCAATAACTGTGCTAAACTCGTTAAATCAAACGGGGATAAAACAAATAGAAAAAGACCTTATTAAAAAAGTAATAGAAGAAAACTACCAAGGACAAAAGAAAATATCTTATGATGAATTAGAAGCAACAGTAAGGGCTAATATTATGCCTTTGGAAAGAATTTTTACTTCTTCTTATGCTGATTATGGTATGAATAATCTTGGCGATGGTAATTACGGAGAAGCTAACACTATTATTCTAAATGCGCCAATTGAACACGGAGTAACAGGTCACTTCTCAGGGGACTTTAAAGCTAGTGGGCGACAAAATATAAAATATGTACCTAAACAATTAAACGACAATGTTTGGGTGGCGGTAGAAGAAGGTTATG
>ENA-UOYA01000427-UOYA01000427.1-activated-sludge-metagenome-genome-assembly--contig:-NODE-427-length-56965-cov-46.378229_pt1 | contig 56965 bp, 54 predicted proteins | sample MGYA00238163_ERZ764804 | MGnify/ENA primary metagenome ERZ764804 (study PRJEB28919, sample SAMN05720223) | activated sludge metagenome | isolation source: Anaerobic digester | place: Hong Kong...
ACGCAGAAACGCTGGCTGACCGCTACCGCGGCAGGAGACAGACTGCTGCGTCACGCGCCCCTGGCTACCCGCCACAGCGCCTCGGCCGTCTCCGACAGCGCCGCGCGTGGCCGAAACAGCCGCACTTCGATCGGCACCGTCCAGCGGTCGTCACCGGCACGGGTGAGCGCGCCGCTGGCCAGCTCCGGCGCGATCAGGCTGGCGGGGAGCCAGGCCACACCGCGTCCCTCTATCGCCATCGTCTTCAGCAGGACGGCGTGATGCGCGGTAAACACGATTCGCATGGCGAGATCGCTGCGTTCACCGAACGCGCTGCCCATCACCGCGCGCATGATCTGCCCGATGCCTGAAGCCTCGCCGTAAGTCAGCACGGGTAGTGCTGTCTTCGTTTTGCCACTCCTGCGCACATTGCCGGTAGCCTCCGCCGGGATTGCGTGTTGCGGCTTTCCGTCGGCATTCGCGGCGGACACCGGCAGCAGGCGGTCTTCGCCGACGACGGCGAACTCGAACTGCGCCGGGTCAAGCCGGTTTGCTACCTCGGGGTGACCGTGGCACAGCAGAAACTGCGCGCGCCGTTGCAGCATCAGGTCTTCGCACGCGGCAAAGCTGTCCGACACCATCTGGATCGGCCCCATCTTGCGCCCGACGGGCAACCGCGCTTCCACCTTGCCCAGCCAGGTCGGGAAGAAAGTGAGCGAGAGCGCATGCGTCGCTGCAAATTGCAGGCTCACCGCCGCCTGCTCGTGCGCCGCGCGCGCCTGCGAACGGGCCGCTTCGAGCCGCTGCAACACATCCTCAATTTCCGGCAACAGGCGCTTGCCGGCGGCGGTCAGTGATACCGGATGCGTGGTGCGGTCGAACAGATCAACGCCAGCCCACTCCTCGAGCGATTTGATGTGGCGGCTGAATGCCGGTTGCGCGATGTGCCGGGCCTGCGCCGCACGCGAGAAGTTGCCGCTGTCGGCGAGGACGATGAAATCCTCCAGCCAGTCCAGGTCAAGCGGTCTGTTTCCTGGCCCCATCACCGACGCGATGCCTCCTCTTTTTGAATAGTTCTATCTGTTTCGGGTATTGGACGGCGACGCCGGGGTGCGACAACAATTCGCCACCCTTTCGATGACGTCCAACCGAGTACGCATGCCCACCATCGCCAACTATCGCGGCATTATCCCCGCAATCTCCACCCCGTTCACCAACGACAACCGCATTGACGAGCCGGCGCTGCGCAAGCTCGCCTCGTGGCTGGCCACGCACGACGGCATCGTTGCGGTGATGACCAATGGCCACACGGGCGAAGTGTTCGCACTCGATCCGGAAGAACGCGCTGAGGTCACGCGCATCGTTGCCGACGAACTGAAGGGCAAGCTGCCGGTCATTTCCTCGGTCGTTTGCGAAGGCTTGACTGACGCCGCGCACCACGCCAAGCTCGCCAAGCAGGCCGGCGCCGTCGGCATCGACGTGATGCCGCCGCACCACTGGCTGCGCTTCGGCTTTCATGCTGACCACGCGACCACCTACTTCCAGAACATCTACGACGCTGTCGGGCTAGACCTGATCTGCCACGTCTACCCGGCGTGGACGCGCGCGTCCTATTCGTCGGCCTTGCTCGCCGATCTCGCGCGGTTGCCCTATGTGCAGGCATTCAAGGTTGGCCAGCGGGACATGAGCAAATATGCACGCGACATCAAGGCCATTCGCGATGCCGATGCCACCAAGGCAATCCTGACCTGCCACGACGAATACCTGCTTGCCTCGATGGTGCAGGGCGTTGATGGCGCACTGGTTGGCTTTGCGAGCGCCATCCCGCAGCTCATCATCGACCTCTGGAACGCGGTGAAAGCGGGTGATCTGCACAGGGCGATGGCCGTGCAGGCGAAGATCACGCCGATCAAGGAAGCCGTCTACGGCGCCGGCGAGCCCACGGGTGAAGCGCATGCCCGTATGAAGGCCGCGATGCGCCACGCGGGTGTGATCGCCAACGACCATGTGCGCCCGCCGACGCATGCGCCGAGTGCGCAGGAGCTTGAGGTGATCAAGGCCGCGCTGGCGCAGGCGGGATTGCTCAAGGCTTAGTCGCAAGTCGGGTGGGCAACCAGTTGCCCACCCTACGGCAAAACAACAGGAATCCAGGAGGACTCAATGCAATACAAATCATTCATCGCCAGGCTACTCGCGATTGGTCTGTTGGCGGCGCTCTCGGCGACGGCCAGCGCGCAGGGCTATCCGAACAAACAAGTCCGCGTGATCATTCCGTTCCCGCCGGGCGGCACGCTGGATACCGTCGGCCGACTGCTCGCACAGAAGCTGGGCGACCAGACCGGTCAGGTGTTTGTGGTGGAGAACCGCCCGGGCGGTAACGGCACCATTGGCGCCGACGCGGTGGCCAAGGCGCCGGCCGATGGCTACACGCTGCTGTTCAACGCCTCTACCTTCACTACCTCCACGCTACCACTGAAATCGCCACCGTACGACACGGTGAAGGACTTCGCGCCCATTGCGCTGGTGGCCAAAGCACCGCTCGCGGTTGCCACCGCCAAGGAGCTGCCGGTGACCGACGTCAAGTCGCTGATCGCGTACGCCAAGGCCAACCCCGGCAAGCTCTCGTTCGCCATCGGCTCCGCAGCATCGGCTGGCCACCTTGCCACCGAGCAGTTGCGCCGCGCAGCCGGGATGGAGCTGTTCATCGTTCCTTACAAAGGCTCGACACCGGCGTATCAGGATCTGCTCGGCAGCCGTATCGCCGGCTTCATTGACCCGATCCTCGGCTCACAGGGCTACGCCAAGGCGGGGCAGTTGCGCGTGATCGCCGTCACCTCGGCCAAGCGCGTGCCGTCGATGCCGGATGTGCCAACCGTTGGCGAAACGGTGCCGGGTTACGAGGCCTATAGCTGGTACGGTTTGTGGGCACCGGCGAAGACGGCACCCGAAATCATCAAGAAGCTCAACGCCGAGACCAACAAGGCGCTCGCTGGTGATATGAAGGACCGTCTGCTCGGCAACGGCCTGCTGATTGAGGCGGGCAGTCCGGAAGACTTTGCAAAATTCCAGAAGGACGATACCGCGCGATCCATGAAGATCATTCAGGACGCCGGCATCAAGTTCGAGTAGTCGCAGCATCGCCATGCAACACGCGCTCGTTACCGGCAGCAGCTCCGGCATCGGTCATGCCATCGCCACCGCATTGCTTGATGCGGGCTGGCAGGTCACCGGCCTTGATCGCGCCGACGCCACCATCGCTCACGCGGCTTATGACCATCACGCCGTCGACCTCACCGATAGCGCTGCCTTGCACGCTGCTGCACTCGCTTGCGCGAACGTGGACGCCTTTGCGCATGCCGCCGGTGTGTTGCGCGTCGGCAAGGTGGGTGAACTGGATCACGCGGGCGGCGAGCTGATGTGGAAGTTGCATGTTGATGCAGCAGCCCGTCTCGCCGACGTGCTGATTCCGGCAATGGCTGCGCGCGGCAACGGACGCGTGGTGCTGATCGGCAGCCGCGTTGCGGGGGGCAAGGCGGGGCGCGGCCAGTACGCTGCCACGAAAGCAGCGCTGATCGCGCTCGCCAAAAGCTGGGCGGCAGAGGTCGCCGCGCAGGGCGTGACGGTCAACGTGGTTTCCCCGGCGGCCACGGCCACCGGAATGCTCGCCGACCCTAAGCGCGCAGCCGAGACACCAGTGTTGCCACCCATCGGTCGCCTGATCCAGCCCGAAGAAGTGGCCGCACTCGTTGCCTTCCTGCTGTCGGCAAACGCCGCCGCGATCACCGGGCAGGACATCCAGATTTGCGGCGGCTCGTCGCTCAACAAATAGTTACACGCTTCTCCTCATGAAAATCACCCAGATCCTCGAATCCACCCGTCCGATCAAGTCGAACATCCGCAACGCTTACATCGACTTCAGCAAGATGACGCTGAGCCTTGTCGCGGTGGTGACCGACGTCATCCGCGACGGCAAGCCGGTGATCGGCTACGGCTTCAATTCCAACGGTCGCTACGGTCAGGGCAACCTGATGCGCGAGCGCTTCATCCCGCGCGTGCTCGAGGCCGCGCCGGAATCGCTGGTCAACGCGGCAGGTGACAACCTTGACCCGCACAAGGTCTGGGCCTGCATGATGACCAACGAGAAGCCCGGAGGCCACGGCGAGCGCTCGGTGGCGGTCGGCACGATTGACATGGCGGTGTGGGACGCGGTCGCCAAGATTGCCGGGCTGCCACTGCACGAGCTGCTTGCGAAGCAGTACGGCACCGGCAAGGCCAATCCGAAGGTCTTCGTCTACGCGGCGGGCGGTTACTACCACCCCGGCAAAGGCCTTGATGGCTTGCGTGGCGAGATGCAGGGCTACCTTGATCGCGGCTACTCGGTGGTCAAGATGAAGATTGGCGGCGCGCCGCTCAAGGACGACATCGAGCGCATCGAAGCGGTGCTGAAAATGCTCAAGCCGGGCCAGCAACTGGCGGTGGATGCCAATGGCCGCTTTGATCTCAAGACCGCGATTGAGTACGGCAAGGCAATGGCGCAGTACCCGCTGTTCTGGTACGAGGAGGCGGGCGATCCGCTTGACTATGAACTGCAGGCGCGACTCGGTGAGAGCTACGCCGGCCCGCTTGCCACCGGCGAAAACCTGTTCTCGATGCAGGACGCGCGCAACCTGATCCGCCACGGCGGCATGCGCAAGGATCGCGACTGGCTGCAGTTCGACTGCGCGCTGTCGTACGGCCTCGTCGAATACCTGCGCACGCTCGACATGCTCAAGGAGTACGGCTGGTCGCCCAGTCGCTGCATTCCGCACGGCGGCCACCAGATGTCGCTGGCGATTGCCGCAGGCCTGGGGCTCGGCGGCAACGAGAGCTACCCGGATTTGTTCCAGCCCTACGGCGGCTTCCCGGATGGCGTGCGCGTCGAGAACGGCTACGTCACGCTGCCGTCGCTGCCGGGCATCGGTTTTGAGGGCAAGAGCGACCTGATCGCCGAGATGCACGCGCTGGCGAAGTAGGCTTCGTTGCGAGCCTCTCCTGCGGAGCAGGGGAGGTGCCGCGTAGCGGCGGAGGGGTGACATAGCTGTTGCTCCGCACCGTGCTTACTCACCGCCTCAGCAACCCCTCTGTCGGCTGCGCCGACATCTCCCCTGTTGTACAGGGGAGACTTGCATTCCCGCTACTCACCCATTGTTGGGCCGTACCGTCTCCTCTACGATTGCGTGCATGACCGATGCCGCTTCTTCGTCGCCTTCACCTTCACTCAGGCCGTCAGCGCAATCGCATTGCCGCAACTGCGGCACGCCGGCGCCCGGAAAGTATTGTCCGGAGTGTGGTCAGGAAACCTCACTGCATCCCCCTTCGGTCCGCGAGTTTGTTGATCACTTTCTTGGCAACTACGTCGCGGTCAGGAGCACGCTGGCGCAGACGCTATGGGCGCTGGTCAGCAAGCCGGGTCAACTGACGGTCGACTATCTCGCTGGCCGCAAGCGCCGGTACGTTTTGCCGCTGAAGCTCTATCTCACGGTCAGCATCGTCTCGCTGCTGCTGATCAGCCTGTTTGCGGGGCTGGGCACTGGTACACCACCAGTGCAGGTGAGCCGTGAAATGAACGGCAGCTTCATCGACATCAACGGCGCGATTGTGCGCTACGACAAGGGCAAATTTGTCTGCGAGGGGCTGCCGGATCGCGTCTGCAACCACCTGCGCAAGCGGTTCGACCACAGCCCCGCCGAGTTGCGCGCGGCGTTCGCCGATATGCCGCAGCGCATGCTCAAGTTCTGGGGCTATGCGATGTTTGTGCTGATTCCAGCGTTCGCGCTGATGCTGCACTGGCTCTACCGCAACCGCCGCATGGTCTACGGCGAGCATCTGGTGTTCGCGCTGCATCTGCACGCGTTCTGGATGCTCGCGGTGCTCGTTCTGGTGCTGTTGCCCGACGCAGCACCTGCCATTGTCGTTCCGCCATTGCGTTCGCGGTGCCGGTGTACGCGCTGCTCGCCATGCAGCGCGTGTACGGCGGTCGCTGGTGGCCGCGCCTGTTGCGCGCTGGATTGATGTCGGTCTGCTACGAAGTCATCGCCCTGATGGTGCTGGTAATCGTGACCGCACTGGCGGTCATTTTCTGAACAGCATTCAGCAAAGATCCCCATTTGATATGGGCTGCAGCGGCAAAACGGCAGAAAGTCGACATGAAGCGATTTTCCCCGTGAAGCCCAGTTTGAATAGGGCTTTCAGCAAAAAGCCATAGGTTCGGCCTCTACAATGCCACCATGCTGTTACGACCCTCTGCGCTGAGCGCACTTGCCTTCGCCATTCAGTCCGCGGCGAAGTTTGACTACCCTGCCGACCGCACACTCTCTTACGTGCTGCGCGAAAAGCGCGTCGGCTCGCTGGATCGTCAGCTGGTGGCCGAGGGCTACTACGCGTGGCTTCGGCATCGTCTGTCGGTCGAAGCGATTGCTGGCGACGGCGCCAAGTTCGACGCGATTGCACTGGCCGCGCTGGCGCGCCAGTTCCGCCGCCGCGTCAAGGTGCCGCCGGGCGAAGAAGATCGTTACGCGAAATTTCTGAAGGCCGACGAAGCACTCGGCCCGCATCCGCGCCGTGAACTGCCCACGTGGCTCTGGGACCGGCTCGGCGTGCAGTACGGCAACGAAGAGCGTCTCGCGCTCGCCGATTCGCTGCTGGAACCGGCCAGCTTCGACCTTCGCGTCAACACGCTGAAGGCCAAGCGTGACGCCATTCTCGGCCGCTTGCAGAAGGAAGGCTTTCCCGATGCCCGCGCCACGCCGCTGTCACCGGTGGGCATACGGCTGCCGCATCGCGTTGACATCTCGCGCCACCCGCTGTTTGAGGATGGCACGCTGGAAGTGCAGGATGAAGGCAGCCAGTTGCTGGCGCATATCGTCGGCGCCAAGCGCGGCGAAATGGTCATCGACTTCTGCGCGGGCGCCGGCGGCAAGACGCTCGCATTGGCAGCGATGATGGCCAGCACCGGTCGGCTGTACGCCTGCGACGTCAGCGAACGCCGGCTCGACAATCTCGGCCCCCGTCTCGCGCGCAGCGGCGCCAGCAATGTGCAGACTATGCGCATCGAGAACGAGCACGACAAGCGGCTCGACAAATTCATCGGCAAGGCGGACCGCGTGCTGGTCGATGCGCCGTGCTCGGGCCTGGGCACGCTCAAACGCAACCCGGATCTCAAGTGGCGGCAGTCCCCCGCGAGCGTCAAGGAACTCATCGAAAAGCAGAAGAGCATCGTCGCCGCCGCGTCGCGCCTGGTGCGGCCGGGCGGGCGCCTCGTCTACGCGACTTGCAGCGTGCTCACGGAAGAAAACGAGAAGACCGCCGAGAGTTTCCTCGAAGCAAACCCCGGCTGGAGCATCGTGCCGTCATCGTTGCGTGGCGAGGAGGCGGGTGAATCGCGTTTTGCCCAACTGCTGCCACATCGCGATGGCTGTGATGGGTTCTTTGCGGCAGTGTTTGAGCGCACCGCGTAGCGAAGCCATTGCGATGCAGTTTTCTGAAATTGAACGACGTGAGTTGATCGCGCTCGAAGAGGCGATGTGGCGACCGGAGACACGATTCGCCCCTGAGTTTCAACAGCGGCACTTCGCCGCCGACTTTTTCGAATTCGGGCGCTCCGGTCGTGTCTATGGACGGAGCGATGTCATCCGCTTCGATGATCAGCCCATTGCCGCGAAGCTACCCCTATTGAATCTGGAAATCCGACGCCTCGATACTGACACCGCGCAGATCACCTACGACTCGGAAGTGACGTATGACGGGATAGTTGAGCGCGCGCATCGCAGTTCAATCTGGTCGCGTACCGCCCACGGATGGATCATGCGGTTTCATCAGGGTACGCCGTTTTAGCCGCAGCGATCAATGAAAGTAGTCACCGCTGACCGCCTCCCTGGCCTCGACTTCCTGCGCAGTATCGCCATTCTCTGGGTGATGCTGTTCCATTCCTTCGTCGTTGGCGGGCTCGGGCCGTCATGGTCATGGCTGTCGCGCTATGGCTGGATGGGAGTCGATCTCTTTTTTGTATTGAGCGGCTTCCTGATCGGCACTCAGGTACTGAAGCCGTTGGCGCGAGGGGAGCGTTTGTCGTTCACCGACTTCTACCTGCGCCGTGCGTTTCGCATCCTGCCCGCGTACTGGGCAGTACTGCTGATCTACCTGCTGTGGCCCGCCTTTCGCGAGGCACCCGGCATGGAGCCGTGGTGGAAGTTCGTCACCTTCACGATGAACCTCAGCATCGACTACCTGCAGAACACCGCGTTCTCGCATGCGTGGTCCTTGTGTGTTGAAGAGCATTTCTACTGGGTGTTTCCGCTGCTGGCAGTGTGGCTGACGCGGCGACCGGCGGTCTGGAAGTTTGCCGGACTCGCGGCGTTGCTGGTGCTGATCGGTATCGCTGCGCGCAGCGCGGCGTGGCTACATAACGCCACGATTGACCCACAGATGGACGCGCGCAACTGGTTCGTCGAGGACATTTACTACCCGACCTGGACGCGGCTTGACGGACTGCTGTGCGGCGTCGCTCTGGCCGTGTGGAAAACCTTTCGCCCGGATCATTGGACAAGAGCGCAGCGCCATGCCAACGTCGCTCTGCTCGCAGGGCTTGCCGTGCTGGCGCTGGCGTTCTGGCTGTTTGCTGATCGCACCGGATTGCCGGCCAACGCCATCGGCTGGCCTGTGCTCTCGTTGGGCCTCGCGCTGCTGGTGTTCGCCGGCGCCGGGCGCAACGGCATTGTCGGCGGTCGTGCCGTGCCCGGTGCGGGCTGGCTGGCGGCAATCTCGTACAGCCTGTACCTGGTGCACAAGGCGATGTATCACGTGGTGCAGGCGCACTGGGGCGAACAGTTGCAGGGCACCGGCGTGTTTGCCTTTGCGGTTTATGGCGTAACGGCTATTGTGGCCGGTGCCGTGCTGCACTATCTCATCGAACGGCCGTTCCTGCGATGGCGTGGCCGGTTGCCGTTCACTGCACGCAAACAGGTGGCGTCGCCAGCGGCGGAGTAAGCCGGGCGCTATCGCCCACATCGGCGAGCGGATAGCCCGACTGGCTTGCGTGGCGCGGTTACCCTTGCGTAGCTTGCGCCGTTGTGGCACTGTGCCAGTCCCGCGGCGCTGCGGCAACAAAGCGCGAGGGCGCCGCATCGATGTTCTCACCCGAAGGAGGAGCAGATGAAGCGATTCGCATGGGCGCTGTTATGCCTCATACCGTTGGTGGCAGCGGCGCAAAATTCACTCGACGGCCGGCGCTTTGATACCCAAGCCGGATTCACTGGCAAGCCGGCGCACATTGCCAGGGACATCCTGTCATTCGCCGAAGGCAAATTCCATTCGTCCGACTGCGATCAGTATGGCTACGACAAGGGCAGTTATCGCACTGCCACCAATGGCGACTCGATCACCTTTGAGGTTGAGACGCGCAGCGAGCAGTACGGCCGCAACGTCTGGAAGGGGGTGATTCGAGGCGACAGCGTCGAAGGCACCATGATGTTCTACCGCAAACCGACCTGGTACCGGCCCAATCCGGAGCCACTGGAACACTGGTTCAAGGGCAAGGCGATGTAGCGTCGTGCCGCGCAGGCTGGAAATCGGAACGTTGTTCCGGGCGGCCACGCATGATCGTTGATGATGCCGCCGTATCAGGAGGACATCATGGCGACATTTTCCAGCGTGACGGGTAGAAGTACGGTTGCGACGGCATCGGCAACAACCATCGCCGGCGCGCTGGTAGTGGCGTTGTGTCTGGCTGGTGTCGCACATGCCCGCGTAACGAAGATCGAAATTGAATCCTCGCTGGATCCAGACACAACACTGGCGGCGACTGGTCCTGCTGGCGCGATCAAGCGCATGAGCGGTCGCGCGTATGGCGAGCTTGATCCTGCCAATCCACTCAACGCGATCATTCAGGACATCCAGCTGGCACCGAAGAACGCGAAGGGCAGGGTGGAGTACATCGCTACCTTTCAGCTGGTGATGCCGTCCGATCCTGCGAAACTCTCCGGCCTGATGTGGCACGACGTGCCCAATCGCGGTGGACGGATCACCATCGTTCCGGCGGAACGGAACGTGGGCGATGTGGGTCTCAGCAGCGGCTGGCAAGGCGACAACGCCGGGCAAACTTCGCACGACCGCAGGGGGCAGGACTTCGTGATCGTGCCAATTGCGAGGAACGCCGACGGCTCTCCGGTGCGCGGTGAAGTGCTGGGTCGCATCGTCAACCGCAGCGGGCCGGAGTCGCAGCCGATGCTGGTGCAGACCAGTCCGGTGCCGTACAAACCGTACGACCTCGACACCAGGAAATCGACGCTCACCGCGATCAAGCACGAGACGGTGGATGGCAAGGTCACGGTCGATTCGGTCATGCCGCCCGGCGATTGGGCATGGGCGAAGTGTGACGCCAAAAATCCCTTCCCCGGAACGCCGGACGCAACGCAGATCTGCCTGAAAAATGGATTTGATCCGAAGCTTTTGTATCAGGTGGTGTTCACGGCGGAAAACCCGCCGGTGCTGGGCGTCGGCTTCGCAGCGTTCCGCGATGTGGCGTCGTTCTTCCGCAATGAAGCGAAGGATGATTTCGGTAACCCCAATCCGCTCGCGGGAAAAATCAAGCACGTCATCTCGCGCGGCAATTCGCAGTCCGGCAACTTCCTGCGTGGCTTCATTCATCTCGGCTTCAACCAGGACGAAGCGGGTCGACAGGTGCATGATGGCGCATGGCCGATCATCGCCGGACGCCGCATCGCGCTCAACTTCCGCTGGGCGCAGCCGGACGGTGTACTCGAGCTGTATCAGGCTGGCAGTGAAGGGCCGCAGTGGTGGGTACCGTGGCCGGACAAGGTGCGTGGGCTCCCCGAGCGCGGCATTCTGGATCGTTGCAACACCACAAAAACCTGCCCGAAGATCATCGAGCATTTCGGCTCGGCCGAAGTGTGGGCGCTCAAGCTGACGCCGGAATGGGTGGGCACTGACGGCAAGACTGACATTCCGCTGCCCGACAACGTGCGCCGCTACTACGTCGCGAGCAGCAATCACGGTGGCTACATCGTGCCGACGCCGAACACCATGTTCAACGCGAGCCTTGCGGGGCAGACGCTGCCGCCGCCGAATTGCCCCGGCAACAACTTCGGCACTGCTGTACTCGCGCCCAATGTGATGCCGCACATCCACACGGTTAACGCGCTGCGCCAGCACTTCCGCAACTGGGTGATGCAGGGCGTCGCGCCGCCACCCAGCGTGTGGCCGCGCCTAAGCAAGGGTGAGCTGGTGGATTCGAACAAGGCTGCGATGGGCTTCCCGACGATCCCCGGCATTCCGCCGTCGATTCCGGACAACTTCATCATGCCCACCTTCGACTACGACTGGGGGCCGGACTTCAATGCCAACGATGGCTCGGGTGTGCCCACCAAACTGCCGCCACCGATCAGGCAGGTGATCAACATGAAGGTGCCGCGCGTGAACGCCGACGGCAACGAAGTGGGCGGCGTGCCCGTTGTGCTGCACGATGCGCCGCTCGGCACCTATCTCGGCTGGAACATCACGGCAGGTGGCGCCCGGCCGTTCCACGCTGGACAAATCTGCAACTACGTTGGCGGCATGGTGCCATTCGCCAAGACGAAGGCGGAGCGAGTCGCCAGTGGCGATTCCCGCCTGTCGCTGGAGGAACGCTACAAGGACCACGAGGGCTACGTCGCTGCTGTTCGCGCAGCGGCGGCGAATGCCGTGGCGAAGGGCTTTCTGCTGCAAGCAGATGCGGATGCGCTGATCGCTCAGGCGGAGGCGAGTGCGGTGTTGCGACCGTAAGCTCACTAGACGTCGGGCGGCGGCCTGCCCGCTGCCAAGTGTTTCGCTCGCGGTTGCGTTACGCTCCGCTTTCACCAACGCGAGCGAACCATGAGCGCATCCACCCTGTTGCTGTCCCTGTTCAAATACAAGGCGTGGGCGAACGAAGAGCTGTTTGCCGAGCTGGCCAAAGTCGACGCCGAGGCGCACAAGGCTGAGCGTCACACGGCCATTCGCCTGCTGAACCACATCTACGTGGTTGATCGCATCTTTGTCGGCCACTTGTCCGGTGTGCCGCATGGCTACGAAGGCACCAACACGCCGGAGACACCGACGCTGGACGCGCTGCGCGACGCCGTGGCCACGACTGATCGCTGGTATGTGCAGTACGTTGAGTCCCTGTCACCGGAGAAACTTGCCGAGCCTGTGCGCTTCAAGTTCACTGACGGCCTCGGCGCCTGCATGACACGCGAGGAGATGCTGGCGCACGTCACAGCGCATGGCGCGTATCACCGCGGCGCAGTCGGCCGCATCATGGCGCAGCTCGGAAATCCGCCGCCGCGTGATCTCTACACCCGCTACCTGCACTCGGCCGAACCGGAGCGCCGCGCCGCCTGAGCGCAGGCGGGTGATCACGCGGCGCGTGCTGCGTTAGACCCGCGCGACACGATTTCGCGCCCCCGTTCTGTCGCAGCAATCAGCGTTTCGTCCGAATGCAGTATCGCGGCGGGCTCGACGGCCACTAGCATCCGCCGATGCACACCAATTTTCCGTTCTCCGCCGAGCCCGCCCGCGGCTGGATGCCCTGGGGCATCCTCGTTCCCTTCCTGAGTTTGCTGTTCGTCGTAGTCCCGGCGATCGGGGGCAACGAGCTCCTGCGCCACCTGAGCGCCCTCAACGCCAAGGGGGATCCCGCAAACCTGCTGGGACTTGCGTTGTTTCTGATCGTGCCGTTCGCGGTGACCGCGCTCATCGTGCTCGCCTGGGTACGCTGGGTGGAGCGGCGTTCGCTCGCTTCCATCGGACTCGGCCGCGCGCAGGCGCGACCGCGATTCCTGCGCGGCTTGGCCATTGGCGTCGCGACCGCGTTGGCGGTGGTCGCTGCGATCTGGGCCGCGGGAGGCTATGCCGCGCAAGGCTATGCGCCCGCCTTCGCGGCGCCGGTGTCGCTCGCACACATCACGGTTCTGTTGCTGTGCTTCATCGTGCAGGCCGGGGCGGAGGAGATCCTGTTTCGCGGCTGGATGCTGTCGGCGGTGGCGCGCAAGTTCAACGTGGCGACGGGCATCGCGTTCACCACCGCCGTGTTTGCACTGCTGCACTTCGACCGCCAGTCGCCGTGGCATGACGTACTGCTAAGCGCGCTGTTTTCGCTGTTCGCCTGCCTCTGGGCGCTGCGCGAAGGGAGCATCTGGGGCGTGATGGGCTGGCACGCTACGTGGAACTGGCTGCTGGCGGTGGGCTTCGAGGTGCCGATCACCGGGCTGGACTCTTATACGCCAGCGCTGCTGGTGAAGCTGGTTCCGCAGGGATCGCGCTATCTCAATGGAGGCCCGGTCGGTCCCGAGGGCAGCCTGCTCTGCCTAGCGTTCTTCCTGATCGCGTCGGCCTGGTTGCTGTGGCGCTATTTTTCGTCATCCGGCTCGTCATCAGGTTCGCCATCCGTCCAGCGTCCGTGATCATGACAGGCGCCACACAGGCGGCGGCACCGCATGAGCGTCGATACGACCTCGACTGGCTGCGCATCATCGCGTTTGCGCTGCTGATTTTCTATCACGTGGGCATGTACTACGTGACCTGGGACTTTCACATCAAGAGCCCATACGCATCCGACGCGATCGAGCCGCTGATGATGCTGACCTCGCCCTGGCGGCTGACGCTGCTGTTGGTGGTGTCGGGCGCGGCGACGCACTTCCTGCTGTTGCGCCGCAGCGCCGGCCCGTTCGTGCGCGAGCGCAGCCGTCGCCTGTTGTGGCCCCTGCTGTTTGCCATGCTGGTGGTGGTGCCGCCGCAGTCGTATTACGAGGTGATCCAGAAGGGCGGCTATTCGCTCGACTATCACGAGTTCTGGCTGCGCTACCTGAAGGCTGATCACAGTTTCTGCAAGGACGGCAAGTGCCTCGATCTGCCGACCTGGAACCACATGTGGTTCGTCGCCTACCTCTGGGTGTACGCGATGCTGCTGGCACTGTGGCTCAAGCTCGCGCCCGCGAGCATCGAGCGCGTGACGCGGGTGGGCGAACGCTGGCTGGCCGGCTGGCGGCTGATCGCGTTGCCGGTCGCGTACATCGCGCTGACGCGCTTCACGATGCTCAGGGCGTTTCCGTCGACGCACAACCTGACGTGGGACTGGATGAACCACGCGACCTTTCTGCCGGCCTTCCTGTTCGGCGTGCTGTTCCTGCACTCGCCGCAGATTGGCGCCGACCTGCGGCGGCTGCGCTGGCACGCCGCGCTGATCTGGTTGCTGACCTACGTGTTCATGGCCATCTATTTCTCGACATTCAACGAGCAGCGCCCGCCGCCCGACGCGCTGCGCTACTTCCAGCGTCTGATCTGGGCGCTGAACCAGTGGTGCGCGATCATCGCGGCATTCGGCCTTGCGCAGGTGTTCCTGAACCGCGACGGCCCGGCGCGGCGCTACCTGACCGGCGCCGTGTTTCCGCTCTATCTGTTCCACCAGACCCTGATCATTGTGTTAGCGTGGCAGTTGCTGCCGCTGCAACTCTCACCGTTGCTCGAAGGCTTGCTGCTGGTTCTGTTGACCGCTGTCGGCAGTTTTGTGCTCTACGAAGCGGGGCGCCGCGTGCCCTATCTGCGCACGCTGATCGGCGCGCGGGACGGCGGCAAATGATGAAACCTCAGATAACCGGGAAGTAGCGTACGCCCGGCGACCAGCCGAAATCGGCATCCGTTTTGACCAGCGGTGAGGTGAACGTGGTCAACAGCCCAAATGCGTTGTCGTAGCTCAGCGTCATGTACAGCCGCGAGGGGTTCGGACCATTGCGGATGGTCGCTGTGCAGCCGTTGCGGATTTTCCACCAGCTTCCGGCCCAGGCGCGCCCGAGCATGGCGCTGGTGCGCGGGTCTACCCACTCGATCATGATGCCAGGACGAACTGGCCGCACGCCATCCACATCCAGTCCGGAACGCGTGCGCTTGCCAGCGGGCAATTTGCCGTGCCCCCAGCTCCACGGCCCGGGCACAGGGCTGTCGAATGCCAGCAGCAGTTCTTCGTTCGAGTTGTTCACCACCACGCCACCGTAGTCCGCCCAGTTGGTCATGTCGCCGCCTCACAATCTACCAAGGATCGATGAGCGTCTATGCTAATGTCATATTTGGTCCACTGCAATCGCTGGCAACATCGAGTCTTTCAACCTTTCCGCCAAACTTCACGCCCCGGGGTTAGTCCAGCTGATCATGTTCGTCAAGGGACGAACGTGCGTACGCGCAGATACATTGTGAGGCGCTTGGGTGAGGCATGTCCCAAAGCGCATCTGATCTGATATGGAAGAAAGCAACACATCACTGCGTCTAACCCGCATTGTGTCTCCGGAAGAGGGTGTTCGCGACGCGGCGTCGTGCGAGCGAATTTTGCGATCACTTCCGGAATGGTTCGCAATTGAGACCGCGCTGCGCGACTACGCGGCAGCGACCGATGTGTACCCGACATTTCTGGCCTGTCAGGATGAAGAAGTGCTTGCCTTCCTGACACTGGAGCAGCACTTCGGTACCTCTTGGGAAATTCACTGCTTTGCGGTGATGGCTTCACAACGCGGGCGTGGGTTGGGCCGTGCGCTGCTTGCCACCGCCGTCCGGTGGCTGACTGAGCAAGGCGTTCGCGATCTGCATGTAAAAACACTCTCTGCAACCAGCGAAAGTGCTGCGTATGCGCAGACGCGGGGGTTCTACGAGCATGCTGGCTTTCGGCCGATGATGGAACTCACTGAATATTGGTCGCCCGACAACCCTTGCCTGGTGATGATTCGGCATCTTTGACCGGGGAGTATCAGTCGTCCATTGATTCCACGAACCGATATCGGACGCCGGGCAGTTGCTGCAGGTGTACGACGAATTCAGCCAGGTCGGCAGATTGCTCTCGCGACCGCCAGGACCGGCTGCCAATGAGCGTGCCGATCTCAAGCTGGTCCGAGCCTGGCCCGCGCGCCGGTGCGACGTGAGTCCACATGCAGTTCGCCGGATCGCCAGCGTGAAATACAACGGTGTCAGTGACACTGGAAGCACCCCAGCAGCCTTGTGCCTTGGAACGCCACAACCAAAGCCCCTTGCCGTCGTCAAGCGATGCAATCGCGGGCGGGGTCAGCAGGCGATCCGGTGCGTAGAGCAGACGGGCCGCCATTACCAGTTGCGGATCGGCGTTCGGATTGGCGGGCGCATCGAAGTGGTAGCGGCGTTGCGCTGCTGTTGCAGCGCAAGCCATGTGTACGCTCGCGATGAACTCCGCGTCAGCGACTGAGGCTAGGGCTGCGTTGCGCGCCGCCCATTCGCGGTGAAACGGCGCGGCCATTGCAACCTCGTCGTCCCAGTCCAGCGCGATGAACCCGACCGTATTGGCGCCGTTCTGTGCTCGCGGCGCGCCGTATGTTGAGTATCGCCAGCGCACACCGCCGCTGCGCCATTCGGCCCAGGCGGCAATGCTGCCGGACGCTGTTTGCTTTCTGACGTCGAAGCGGGCGCTGCCGGATGGCGGCGCGCCGAACTCGCGTACGAAGCGCTCGTGAATCGCCTTTGCCTGCTGCAAGTGCGATACCTGCGGATCACTGCGCACGGCATACCAGACCTGATTGATCGGCCGGTCCGACCAACGCGACGCTCGGCCGACCTGTACCTGCGCTATGTCGAGACCGAAGTAGCGCCCGCCCGGCAGCGTCTGCCAGCGCGCATCAGCTGTCGCTTCAGGCGTGATGCCAAGACGCAGGAAAAGCTCGGCCTGGGTGACGCCCCAGGCATGGTCTTGTCCGTTCAACGGGAACGCAGTGGCGCATTGCTGCAAGGTGCCGGCATCGGTCGATGCGGCCGCGACAACCTGAGCGCCTGCGCCGAATGTCCTGTTGAGCCAGTCCTTCAGTCCCATCGCTCGCCCTGCGCTGCCCGGCCAACTACATCTGCTTGAACAGATGCTGGTAGGCGCGTGACACGGTGATCGGCTTTGCCACATCCCGAATGTTGAGCCAGAGCCGCCCATCACCGTCGCGTTTGCTGGAGAGCACGTTGCGGATATTGACGATGGTGCCGCGATGCACTTGCCAGAAGTACTCGGCATCGAGGGCCGAGACGAGCTCTGCCAGCGGCATGCGGATCACGTGTTCCCCGTTCGCGGTGTAGACGATGGTGTACTTGTCGTCGCTCTGAAAGTACAGCACTTCGTCGACGGCGATCTGGTAGGTCGTGTCACCGCGGCTGGCCCGAATCCAGCGCAGCGGTGCCCTGGCGGCGGCACCCGCCGCCGCGGCAGCGCCTGCGCCCGCGCCAGCGCGCGCAAGCAGGTTGAGGATTTGTGCGAGTTCTGGTGCGGGCGCTGCTTCTGGAACGTCAGACGCCACCGCGTTTTTCAGCCGCGTCACCGTTTGCGCCAGCCGTTCCCGGGTGACGGGCTTCAGCAGATAGTCGATCGCCTCGCGCTCGAAGGCATCGACGGCGTACTGGTCGTAAGCGGTGACGAACACCACACGGGTATCGGTCTCGATGCCCTGCGCGACCTCGATCCCAGTCTGGCCGGGCATCTTGATATCGAGGAAAGCAATGTCGGGTTCATGCTCGGCGATCAGCGCGGTGGCTTCGTTGCCGTTATGGGCTTCGGCAACGATGACCAGCTCCGGCCACAGGGCTGCAAGCTTGTCGCGCAGGTCGTCGCGCAGCAGGGATTCGTCGTCGGCGATGAGGGCGGTGGTCATTGTCGGATTTGCAAAAATGCTGTGGGAGCGGCGCTACCGCGATGGTAGTGGCCAGAGTGGTAGTGACCAGAGAGTAGGGTCGCGGCAGAGCCGCTCCTACATTGGCACCCGGATCGTGATTTCGGTGCCGGGGCTGGCGTCGGCAACGGTGAGCGTGGCGCGACCATCGTAGAGCACGGCGAGGCGCTCGCGCAAGTTGGCAAGCCCGACGCCGGTGCCAGCGCTATCGGCGTGCTCACCAAAGCCGAGGCCGTTGTCGCGCACCGTCAGCCGCATCTGGCCGCCTGCGCCGGTTGCGACGCCGGGCTCACGTGCGATGCGCACATCCACACGCCCGCCTTCGACCTTGGGTTCGAGGCCGTGCTTGATTGCGTTCTCCACCAGCGGTTGCAGCAGCATCGGCGCCAGCGGTGCGGCTTCCAACGCTGGATCAACCTCGAAGCCAAACTGCAGCCGCTCGCCCATGCGAATCTTGATCAGCTCCAGGTAGTGGCGCAGCAATTCCATTTCCTGCTTGACTGTCCCTTCCTGTGAGCGACTGGCGGACAGGCTTTGCCGCAGGTAGGCGATGAAGTTGTCCAGCATCAGGTTGGCGCGCTCGGGTGAGCGGTTGATCAGGCTCTGGATGTTGGCGAGCGTGTTGAACAGGAAGTGCGGCTCGATCTGGGCCTGCAACATGCGCATTTGCGCCTGCATGAGCTGCTTCTCGCTGGAAACCACCTTGAGCTTCTCGCGTGCCATGATTTCGTCGACCTTCTTCTGCTCCCATTCGGTGCCGAAGAAAGATCGTCCCGCGAACACGGTCAGGCCCTGCACGACGAGCCCGAGCCCCCAGCCGATCGTCGCCCACTGCGCCCAGAGCCGGGTGCCCGTGCTCAGGTTGATCACCCAGAGGATCGGGATGATCACGGCGTACATTGACGCCGAGATGTAGAAGCCGCGGATCTCCTTTACCCGCTTGCGGGCGACGCGCAGCGACTCCTGATAGTGCGCTTCAGCGTAGGACAGGGGGCGGCTTTCGCCGGTGGTGCTGACGTTCATTGCCGCTCTTTCTGCATGAGCTCTTTCACCTTGCGGTCTTCCCACTCCTGCGAGAAGAAGCTCCAGTAGGGCAATACCGACAGCCCGTGCACGAAGACACCGATGCCCCACCAGAACGTCGGCCAGATCGCCCAGTACGACCAGAATCGCCCGCCGGCGGCGGTGCCCCACAGCATCCAGACGTTGGCGCCCCAGAGCGTGAGGTTGACGATTACATAGACAAACACGTGCCGATAAAACTCCGCCAGCCGGTGCACACGGCGGCGGATGGCGATTTCACGTTCGGACATGCCGGGGAGGATCAATTCGTCGTCCATGATCTCAGGTATTCAGCGCTTTCGGCGGTTCGGGATTGATGGACGCAGTCTAGGTGGCGTCAGCGGCCGGAGCAAAAACGGTTCGACGAATCGACAGGATTGCGCCGCCATTGTCAGCCAGGTTTCGCCAGCGGCAGTCAGATGGCTGTCGTGCGTCGCGTCTCGCATGCAACTTTCGATGAAAACGACCACCACACAGGGCTTAGGCCCGTAACTGGCATAAAGTCGACTTTTGATCATATTTGATCCAGGCCCATATTCGATGGTATTTTCGTCAAAAAGCTGTTGCTTGCGAGCTCACCGCAAATTCGTGCCAATTGCGCCAGATCAAGCGGGGCTCGCTTCGCCAGCGGTTCAAGCGACGTTTGGAGCACTCCGATGGCTGGAAAGACAGTTTTCGAACCTAAAATAACAGGCAGAATTGTCCGGCCCCGGAACAAGGTCTTTGTCAGACTAAGCGCAAGTTGCGTGGCGTTTGAGACTGGCGTTTCCAGCGGCTGCGATATCCGACAGACCTGAGGGAGAGACTTCCTTGATCGATTTTGTTTTGTCCGCCGTTCAGGGCGCCGTTGATTTGCCCTGGTGGGGCTATGTGCTGGTGCTGCTGGGTACCACCCACGTCACCATCGCGGCTGTGACCATCTTTCTGCACCGGGCGCAGGCGCATCGTGCGCTGGACTTGCACCCCATCGTCTCGCACTTCTTCCGCATGTGGCTGTGGCTGACGACCGGCATGGTGACCCGGGAATGGGTGGCCATCCACCGCAAGCACCACGCCAAGTGCGAAACGGCTGAGGACCCGCACAGCCCGATGGTTTACGGCCACTGGGGCGTGCTGCGTTTTGGCGTTGACCTCTACCGCAAGGAAGCGAAGAACGCCGAGACCATCTCCCGCTACGGCTACGGCACGCCAGACGACTGGATGGAGCGCAATGTCTACGGCAAGTACACCTGGCAGGGCATGGGCGTGTCGCTGATCATTTTCTTCGCGCTGTTCGGCTTTGCCGGGCTTGCCATGTGGGCAATCCAGCTGGCCTGGATCCCGATCACGGCGGCCGGCATCATCAACGGTACCGGCCACTTCTGGGGTTATCGCAATTACTCGACGGACGACACCTCCACCAACATCAGCCCCATCGGCATCATCATCGGTGGCGAAGAGTTGCACAACAACCATCACGCGTTCGGCGCTTCGGCCAAGTTTGCCCACCGCTGGTACGAGTTTGATATTGGCTGGATCTACATCCGCATGATGTCAGCCGTGGGCCTGGCTCATGTGCGCAAGGTGGCGCCAGCACTGAAGATTCGCACCACCGAGGGCGAGGTTGATGAGACGCTGCAGGCGATCATCACCCACCGCTATCGCGTCATGCAGGAGTACGCGCGCGTGGTGAAAGCCACCGCGAAGGCCGAATTCGCCGCCCGCAAGGCTCGCGCTGGCGCCGCGGCGGCCGACCTGCCCAACCTGCGTCAATTGCTTGCGGATTTCCGGGCTGATGCAGCTACGCTCGCGGATGCACAGCGGGCCCGGCTGGCGGCAGCCTTTGCTGCCAGTGATGCGCTCAAGCAGCTCTACCAGAAGCGCCAGGAGCTGGTCGCACTGTGGGGCCGCTCCACGGAATCGAAGGAGCAACTGGTTGCCCGCTGGAAGCAGTGGCGCGCCAGTGCGGAAGGCTCGAACATCGCGCCGCTGCAGGCGTTCTCACTGCGTCTGGCGCGTTACGCCTGACGCGCGAAGGCAGCACGCTGCTGCTGCCAGACAACAAAAAAGGCCCGCAATCGCGGGCCTTTTTTGTTGTCTGGCGCACCTTGATGCGTGCGCGCTGATCACGCAGCGAATGGCCGCAAGTGGCGCATCACTGGCTCATGTTCTGGATGCCGATGTAGCAGGTTGCGTTGGCGGACACTGCATTGCCGGCGACGCAGGTCGTGGTTAGCGGCTGCAACAAAAAGGAGCCGGGGTTTGCCAGCGTGATGCTGCGGATCACGATGGTGTTGCCAGTCAGGTTGACAAAGGGATACGGTCCCGTCGTGTTCACCATAGCGGTGGCAGGGCTGGTCACCATATTGGTGGTCGGAATCGGCACAAAAGCCTGTGAGGATTGCGGCGCGGTGGCCACTGCTCCGACCACGCCGGCGACGGCAACCGCTCCAAGCAGTCGCGATGCTGCGCGGTTGCGCTTGCGCAGCAACACGGCGGCGCTGGCGACCATCAGCACTGCGGCTGCGGTGATCCCCCACGATCCAACCGGTATCGGACCAGCAAGATCGAACGCAACAACAATACTGGGTTGCACCTGCGCAAACGCTGACTGAGTGGCGACGAACGCCGCAGCGCCTGCGGAGACCAGAGAACGAACAAACCGATTCATCAACGAAACCTTTCAAAATGGGTCAAAAATCTTCCGACGCGATTTTCTTTTTCTGATCGTTGCGACGCAACAAATTCCTTCGCGCGATGACGCGTGCGAGTCCGGGTGTGTTGTGAATCTGCCGGTGTGCTAACGCGCCATGCTTCCGGTGCAGCGGCCAACCGACACAAAAAAGCCCGCAAAAAGCGGGCTTTTTCGGAGCCGGCACGGTGTACGTGCCGACGAAGGACGACTATTTGAGCTTCGTCTCTTTGTAGAGCACGTGCTTGCGGGCAACGGGATCGAACTTCTTGATTTCGAACTTGCCGCTCATCGTTTTCTTGTTCTTGGTCGTCGTGTAGAAGTGGCCGGTGCCGGCAGACGATTCGAGTTTGATTTTTTCACGCATGATTCAAAACCTCCGGAATTAGATCGTGCCTTTGGCGCGCAGGTCGGCGAGAACGGCGTCGATGCCCTTCTTGTCGATCAGGCGGATGCCGGCGGTGGTCAGACGAAGGCTGACAAAGCGGTTTTCGCTTTCGACCCAGAAACGGCGCTGCTGCAGATTGGGCAGAAAGCGGCGCTTGGTTTTGTTGTTGGCGTGGGAAACATTGTTGCCCACCATCGGCTTCTTGCCGGTGACTTGACATACGCGAGCCATGCTCGAACTCCTCTGGCGTCTCGCCGTGTGGGCGATTGCCGGTACTTCAGTGACGTCCCTGGGCGGCTGAAGGGTCTGGCGCGCCGCAAACGTCGAGTGGACAGCAGGCGGGCCGGGTTTGGCGATTCAGGGAAAGCCGATAATTATAGCCCGAAAGCGGGCGTGTCGCAATCGCAACGTTAGCGAGCGCTCACCAGAGCCACGCGGCGCCACGTACGCCACTCGAGTCGCCATGCACGTTGCGCACAAAGCGCGTGGCCACGTATTCGCTGAACACGTACTTCGGCAACAGTGGCGGCACGCTGGCGTAGAAGCGCTCGATGTTCGATACGCCACCACCGAGCACGATGACGTCCGGGTCGAGCACGTTGATGATGGTCGCAAAGGCACGCGCCATGCGGTCCTCAACACGTCGCAGGTAGCTCTCCGAAGCAACGTCACCGGCTGCAGCACGGGTCACGATATCAGCCGAATGGATTGAACCGTCACCAAAGTGCGCCTGAATGCCGGTGCCGGAGAGCCAGGTTTCGATGCAGCCTGGCTTGCCGCAATAGCAAACGTTGGCACGGCCGCCGAGCGCTACGGGCAGCTCATCGCCTTCCGGCCACGGCAGTGGATTGTGCCCCCATTCGCCGCCGATGCCGTGCAGGCCCTCCAGCACCTTGCCGTTGATCACGACGCCGGCACCAACGCCGGTGCCAAGAATGGCACCGAACACCGTGTTGGCGCCACGACCGGCACCGTCGACCGCCTCCGACAGCGCAAAGCAGTTGGCGTCGTTGGCGATGCGCACTTCGCGGCCGAGGCGTTGCTCAAGCATCTGCCTGACAGGCTTGCCATTGAGCACGACGGTGTTGGAACCGCGCAGCAGGCCACTGTGCGGCGACAGCGATCCCGGCGTGCCGATGCCGACGCTGCAACTGCCCGCGACTGCAGCCTCAGCATCGGCCACCAGTCCGGCAATGGCGTCGCAAATGCTTTCCGCCGTCTGTTTGGGGGTGGCGATGCGGTGCCGCCAGCGCTCGGCGCCAGCGGCGTCAAGTACCACCGCCTCGGTTTTGGTGCCGCCAAGATCGACGCCGAGCCGCAGCGAGGCCTGCGGTTGTGCGGCCAACGCCGTCACAGCAATTCCGCGAAGTATTCGTGCGCGGCGGTGTTGACCGTGGATATCCGCAATTCGACCGGCTCGTCGCGCATGTCGATCGCCGTGCGGCGTATTGTCAACACGGGCATGCCGGGCTTGATTTTCAGCAGCTTCGCATGGTCGATTGACGCAGCTTCTGCACGCAGCCGCTCCTCGGTGCGCACGACCGTGATGCCGAAGACTTCCTGATAGAGGTTGTAGATGGTGTTGGGCCGTTCCTTGAACTGTGCGGCCGACAGGCCGGTGAAACGTGCCTGGTCAAGCGTGATGTCGTCCACCAGCACCACCGCGCCCAGCAGCGAGAGCTTGTTGCGGATGTGCAGCGTTGGTGCGCCGACGGGGATGTTGAGGCGCGCGGCCGCTTCGGCGTCCGCCGTGCTCTTGTGGAAGAACACGAATTCGACCAGCGGATAACTCTTCGCGCCCTTCTGCGGCACGACGTGGAAGAAGTAGAACAGCAGCCGTTCGCGATCATGCGATGCGACGTAGGTGCCCTTGCCCTGCTGGCGAATCAGGATGCGGTTCTCGACCAGCTCGTCAATCGCCTTGCGCAGGGTGCCGATGGAGACGCTGAACTCGATGGCGAGCTGCCGCTCGGACGGGATCAGTTGCCCCGGTTTCAGCTCGCCCGATGCCAGTTGCTCCATCAGCGCACGCTGTACGCCCTTGTAAAGCGGCCCGCCGTCGGGGCTGTTCAATGAAGTTGCCATAACTTTGCAGTATCGCCTGCTACCGCGTAGCTGTCGATGCGCGCATCACCTTTTTCGCAGTACGAAGAATTTATAAGGGCTGGAAGCCGAATAGGCTTTAAGTCGACTTCGCGCTGAATGTAGTGCGAAGCCCAAAGATATTGGGAGTTTGTGCGAAAAGCTGTACGGTTGCAACGGAGCATCGCGGCGCCGGTTCAGACAGCCCGCTGGCCACGTCGCGCTCACTTGGCGCCGTAGCCACCATCGACAAACAGTGTGTGGCCCGTCACAAAGGCACTGGCGTCGGACGCGAGAAAGATGGCCGCGCCGTGGAAGTCCTCGGGCAGACCGTTGCGCCCGACCATCGACGCAGCCGCATGGCGCTCGGCAAAGCCGGGGATGGTGTTCACCGCCTGCTCAGTCAGCGGCGTGACGACGAAGCCCGGCGCCAGCGCGTTGCAGGTCACACCGAAACGCCCGCAGTGCTCGGCGGTGGAGCGCGTCAGCGAGACGATGCCGCCCTTCGAAATGCCGTAGACGCCACTATTGTTGAAGGCGCGGAATGACTGCTGCGAGGCGAGGTTGATGATGCGCCCCCAGCCCCTTGCCTGCATGGCTGGCGCCAGCGCGCGAATCAGCGCCAGCGGGGCTTCGAGGTTGAGCGCCAGCGTGGCGCGAATTTCATCCTCGCTCAATTCGGGCAGGGGTTTGCGGATGTTGTTGGCTGCCGCATTGACCAGGATGTCGGGCGCGCCGAACGCGGCATTGATCTCGCTGATTGCCCGCGTCCGTTGCGCTGCATCGCCAAGATCGGCAGCAACGGCCTTCGCTTCGATATTTTCGGCGGCGAATTCGCGGACCGTGCGTTCAAGCGCGTCCCCACTGCGGGCGACCAGCACGAGCTTCGCGCCTTGCGTGCCCATCGCGTAAGCCATTGCGCGGCCGATGCCCGAGCTGCCGCCAGTAACGACGGCGACCCTGTGGTCGAGACGGAAGAGGCGGGCGAGTGATTTCATGGTCGAAGCCTAAACCACCCGCCGGCAGCAGTTACGCCGATTCGTACAGGCGCGTCAGCACGAACTCACGATGTCCCAACGCCTCAGCCGACGTCAGGCGACCATTGATGGTGCGCATCATGCAGTCGAGCAGGGCGTCGCCCGCGTCGCTCATGGTCATTTCGCGGCGCAGCAGGCCCGAGGTGTCGACGTCGATGTGCTCGCTCATCGTGCGTACGGTCTTCGGGTTCGCACAGATCTTGATGACCGGAAGAATCGGGTTGCCAATGACGTTACCCTGACCGGTGGGGAAGAAATGCACGACGTACCCGGCGGCGGCGCACAGCGTCACCATCTCGGCTGCGGCGGACGATGAATCCATGAACCACAGGCCCGGGCCGGTCGGCGCTTCTGCCTTGTCGAGCACACCGTCGATCTTGCAGGTGCGACCAATCTTCTGGATGTTGCCGAGCGCCTTTTCCTCAATGGTCGTCAAACCACCGGCGATATTGCCCTTGGTCGGCTGCGAGTCGGAGAGATCGCTGGTCTTGTGCCGTTCGATCATCGCCTGATAGCGGTCGAACATGGTCATGAAGTCTTTCCAGACTTTCGGCGAGCGGCAGCGCGCCTCCAGCAGCTTCTCGCCGCCGGTGATCTCGGAGGTTTCACCGAACAGGAGCGTGGTCTTCAGCGGATAAAGCTTGTCGAAGGCATTGCCAACGGTTGGGTTGGCGCCGCAGCCGGACGTGGTGTCCGATTCGCCGCATTTGGTCGAGATCCAGAGCTCGCTGATCGGGCATTCGACGCGGTGCAGTTCGCTCGCGTCCTGCAGGAATTTCTTCGCAGCTGCCGACGCACGGCGAATCGTCTCGTGGTCACCGTGGCCTTCAATACCGAAACCGACGACCGGCTTGCCAGTGGTGGCGATGCCTTCGACCACCTTTTGCGTCCAGCCGCCCTCAATGCCGATCACCACGACGGCCGCAACATTGGGGTTGCAGCCGGTGCCGATCAGGGTGCGGAAATGCAGCTCAAGGTCGGCGCCGAATTGCAGGCGGCCATACGGGTGCGGGATCGCCATGGTGCCCTTGATGTTGTGGGCAACGGCCTCGGCAGCGGCGTTCGACAGGTCATCTACCGGCAGGATGATGACGTGGTTACGCACACCGACGCGACCGTTCTCGCGACGGTAGCCCCAGAATTTTGATTTTTTGCTGAGCATTTGGATTGTTCCTGGCAAAAGTGGTGAGGGCAAAAAATCAAGGACGAATGACGACGCGCTGCGCGCTAGGACGACGCTTCGCTAGGACGCAAAGCGGGGTCGATACGGACAGGTCATTCATGCTTGACTGATTGCTGAAAAGAATTGGTTGAGAGCAGTGTTACGTTGAATGAGTCTTGCGTCGTAGCGACCAACGGGAGCGTCGTCTTAGCGAAGCGTCGTCATTCGTCCTGCGCCAAAGGCGCGTGAAGCCTTGCGTCATAGCGACCGAAGGGCGCGTCGTCCGAGCGCAAAGCGCGCCGTCCTGGCGAAGCGTCGTCCTGCGCTGGTAGCTCCCCGCGCTACCAGCGCTTGGTCTTGACGTTATGGACGTGCAAATGCTCGCCCTTCTTGATCGGAGCGACGACCTTGCCGATGTCGACGCCGTACTTGATCACGGTGTCGCCGACCTTGAAGTCCTTCAAGGCGACCTTGTGGCCGATCGGAATATCGTTCTTCAGTTCCACCTTGACCGTGGAGTCGGGCTCCATGATCCAGCCGGTAGCCTTGCTGCCCTTGGCGCAGCCTTCCACGACGACGACGCCGACGCCATCGCCCTTTTCATGCACAACAAAATGAATCATCGTTTTTCCTCACACGCCGGGCGCGGCACTGCCATCAGGCCGCGGGAGGCGATTTCTGTCGCAACAAGTTTATTCTAAGTCATATAGATGATATAGATGACTTGCTTAGAATACAAAATCGAACCCGACAACAACCCACCTGCCTGCCATGCGAATAGTCATTTCCGAATTCATGGATGAAGCCGCCGTAGACACCTTGCGGCAGCGCTTCGGTCCCGATGCCATCCACTACGACGCCAATCTGGTCGACAACCCGGCCGAGCTGGCGGCGGCGGTCGCGGAGTGCGATGCCTTTATCGTGCGCAATCGCACCCAGGTACGCGGTGCGCTGCTCGCGGCCTGCGGCAAGGTCAAAGTGATCGGCCGTCTCGGGGTCGGTCTCGACAACATTGACGTGCCCGCCTGCGAAGCGCGCGGCATTCGCGTGATCCCGGCCACCGGCGCCAACGCTCTGGCCGTGGCGGAGTATGTGATCGGCACCGCGATGCTGCTGCGGCGCGCGAGCTATCTGAGCACGGCAGAGGTGATCGCCGGGAAATGGCCACGCAACAAGCTCTCGGCCGGGCGGGAAACGGCGGGTGCGGTGATGGGCCTGATCGGCTTCGGGTCCATCGGGCAGCTCACGGCGCGTCTCGCCCGCGCGCTGGGCATGCGGGTGATTGCCTATGACCCGGCTTTGCCAGCGACTCACGCGGCGTGGCGGGACACCGGCGTGCAGCCGAAAACGCTGGAGCAGATCACGGCCGAGGCTGATGTGATCAGCCTGCACGTCCCCCTGCTGGACGCCACGCGCAATCTGTTCGACGCCAAGCGCATTGCCGCGATGAAGCCCGGCGCGGTGCTGATCAACACCTCGCGCGGTGGCATCGTCGACGAAGCGGCGGTGGTGGCAGCCCTGAAGCGTGGCGCATTGGGTGGCGCAGCGCTCGACGTGTTCACGCAGGAGCCACTGCCGGCAACGGCGGACTGGGCTGATTGCCCGAACCTCGTGCTGACGCCGCATATCGCTGGCGTGTCGTTCGAGGCCAACATCCGCGTGTCGTCGATGATCGCCGCCGCAGTCATTGACGCATTGAAGTAGGGAACATCATGGCACTCATTTCAATCGCTGACGCTGAATCACTCGCAGCACGTGCGCTGGAGCGCGCTGGCGCGTCCGCTGCCGCCGCGCAGGCCACCGCCCGCGCGCTGGTCTACGCCGAAGCGCAGGGCACGGTGTCGCACGGCCTGTCTCGCGTGGCGCAATATGCTGGTCACATGCGCGCCAGTCGGGTGGATGGAAAGGCAACGGCGGTGGTGCGCCGCGAACAGGGCGCGACGGTGATCGTGGATGCGGCCGACGGTCTGGCCTTCCCCGCGTGCACACTTGCGATTGATCACGCGATGACCAAGGCCCGTGAGCTGGGTGTTGCGGTGGCCGCAGTGACCAACAGCTATCACTTCGGCGCGGCGATCTATCACCTTGAAGCAATCGCCGCTGCCGGAATGGTCGGCCTCGCGTTTTCCAATTCACCGGCGGCGATCAATGCCTGGGGGGGCAAGCGGCCGTTGTTCGGTACCAACCCGATTGCCGCGATATTCCCGCGTCGCGGCGGCGAACCGCTCGCGATTGACCTCGCGCTGTCAGAAGTGGCGCGCGGCAAATTGATGGTGGCTGCGAAGGAGGGTAAAGCGATTCCCACCGGCTGGGCGCTTGATGAGGACGGACAACCCACGACCGACCCGGCGCGCGGCCTCAAGGGCAGCATGGCGCCCGCAGGCGGCGTCAAGGGCGCGATGCTGGCGCTGACGGTGGAATTGCTGGTGACGGCGTTCACCGGCGCCCACTTCGGCTTCGAGGCAGACTCGTTCTTCGAAGTGCCCGGCAACCAGCCCAAGCTTGGACAACTCTTTCTGGTCATCGACCCCGCCGCGATGGGCGGCGGCGAGGTCTTTGCCGAACGCATCGAAACTCTGGTGGCTGCCATGCTTGCTGACGACGGCGTGCGGCTGCCCGGTGCTCGCCGCTACGCGCTGGCGCGCAAGGCGGCCAGCGACGGTCTCAACGTCGCCGACGCAACCCTCGCACAGATGCGGGCACTCGCCGGCGCCTGAGCAACGCTTACAGAAACCCGAGGTTCTTCGTCGGAAACGCCGAGAGGTTTGGCAACACCGCTGACAGCTGGGCGTCGGTTACGCCGAACCAGGTCGCCAGCGTGGCGGCGTATTGATCGACTGAGGTTGACGGCAGCCAGCGCCCCTCGCTGCTGACGTCATCGGGGCCGGTGAGTGCGAGCGTCGGGAAGGTGCCGTACATGGCACCGCCCTTGACCGCGCCACCCATGATGAAGTGATGGTTGCCCCAGGCGTGATCGGAACCACCGCCCGCAGCCGGCTTGAAGGTGCGCCCGAAATCCGACAGCGTGAACGAGGTCACCTTGTCGGCAACGCCGAGCGCAGCAGTGGCGTCGTAGAACGATTTCATCGCATCCCCGACCTGTGTCAACAGGTTGACCTGAGTATTGAGCTGTCCGGTGTGGGTATCGAACCCACCCAGCGAGACGAAAAATACCTGACGCTTGACGCCGAACGTATCGCGCGCCGCGATCAGTTTGGCGACCTGCTGCAACTGAAGTGCGAGCGAGTTTCCGGTGGTATTGAACAGCGACTGTATCGTGGTGTTGGTCGCGCTGATCACCGGGTTGACGATGGTGGAGAGGTTGATCGCGTTGGCCAGGCCGTCGGCGGTTTCCATCACCAGTGTGTGGTCGCGGCCTTCCCCGAGCAGCGCGGCGAGTGCCTGTTGCCGGGCGCGGGCGATGCTGTTCGTCCCGTTGTCGGAAAGACCGAAGGTGCCGCTTGATGGCACGGTGAGCGCGCTGGTAGCACTACCTTGCGCGAACAGCACGTTGCCGGCGATCGACGTTGACACCGGCATTGCGGCGCTGCCGTTCATCGACTTCACGGCGTCAGCGAGTCGGCCACCCCAGCCGGTACGCGACGGCTCGTCCGAGAAAGTGGTCTGCCACTGCGCCTGCTGGTCGGCATGCGAAAAGAGCTGGTAAGGGTTGTCGGTACCGGCAAGATACGCGGCCTTGGTCGTGGGGCGATTGAGCGGACCGACGTTGGCGAGCACGGCAAGCTGGCCGCTGGCGAACAGTGGATGCACTTTGGCCAGGGACGGATGCAGACCAAATACGCGGCTCGTGTTCTTCGGCTGTATGGTCAGCAATTCGGACTGGGCGATGTTGATGCCGCTGGCGGCACCGCGGACAGCCGAATACTCGGTGTAGCCGGCGGTGTCGGCACCGATGACGACGTTGTTGCCATCATTGCCGCCGAACAGGAAGATGCAGACCAGCGCCTTGTAGTCGGTCGGGGCCGATTGCGCCCACGCTGGCGAAACGCCAAAACGCGACAGAGAGGCCACGGCAGCGCCGGCGCTCAGCGCGTGGAGGAATTCACGACGGGTGTGTTTCATGACTATTGCTCCGTTTAGCGCAGAACCTGGGATTCGGGCGCGGCACTGGCGAGATACAGTGCCGTGCGGGCTCGTGTCGTCGTATCGACAGCCGCCACCGCATCAACGGCAGCCTTGATGATCGCGCGGGCGCTGCTGCTTAGCCTGCCGGCAAACAGCACATCATTGACGCGATCAAGCAGGGCGTTGCTGTCGCCGGCGACTGCGGTGTACGGGGACAAATCGAACTGTGTACCCGTAGCACCAAACACCGTTGGATCGGGGTTGATGGCGCCGAAGACGGTGGCGTACGCCGTGTTCACCCGGTTCAGTGCGGACGTGGTGTTGTAAATCGCAAACTCGGGCGCCACCGCGCCGCTCTTGCTGAGGGCATAGTCCGGTGGGTAATAGTTGAATACCGACGGCGAGATGAACACGGTCTGCCCCGAGTTGCCGGTGGTGGTGCGGAAGTAAACGCCATCGGTCTGCGCGTTCATTGCGCGTGCCAGGCGGGTAATCGCCAGCACCGGTTCGCTCTGGTGGCCGTAGGCTGGTGCCCATTTGGCAGCACCACGCGCCTCCGGGTCGGTCAGCACGGCGCGAATTACCGCCTTCATGTCCCCACGGACGCCGCTGCCGTTGTTCTGGAATACCCTGGCGACGCGATCGATGTAGGCTGCACCCGGTTGCCCGGTGACGAAGTGCTGAATCAGGAACTTCGCCACAAACGGCGGCACATTCGGATGATTGAAGATGATGTCGAGCGAGGCACTGAGGCGCTGGCCCTGCGTCATTGAGCCCGGGATGCTGCCACTGAGGAAGGGCTGCGTGGTGTAGTCGTGCTGGCCGCCGCGCTCCTCCATGTAGCCCTTTACGTTGGCCACGCGGTTGATGTTGGCGGGTGATTGACCCGGCACGGTGGGATAGGTCCAGCCGGTGAAGACGTGCGCGAGATTCTCGACGTCCTCCTGCGTGTAGGTGTCGAGCGGCATGCCGTTGCTGCCGGTCTTCACGCTGCCGTCGTTGTTCAACTGGTAGAGACCGAGCGAGAAGAGTTGCATCAGCTCGCGTGCATAGTTCTCGTTGGGCTCGACACCGTTTTGCGGCTTCAGGTTGTTGACCATGTCGAGGTAGCGACCCATCGCGGCGTGCAATGTCACCTTTTGCAGCAGCGTGCGGAAATTCGAAAAGGCTTCGTCGCGCAGCATCTGCTGATAGTCGATCATGCCGTAGGGCATGCCGACATCAGTACCCGAGATCACGAAGAACTGCGACCACGCCCATGCCATGCGCTGCCGCAACTGGTCGTTGTTGTTGATGGCCTGCTTGAAGAACTCGCGTTGCGGCTGGAACAGGCTGTAGTTGTCGCGCTGGCAGTAGCTGGCATCGGTCAGCGGCGGCGTGGTGTTGTTGACACAGGTGTCGGGGCGATTGAGCGGCCACCAGTCCCGCGGGGTGTACTGGCTCGCAGCGGCGTTGAGCTGGTCATCAATCCAGCCAGACGCGCCGCGATTGAGCACGGTGTCGATGTCCGACGGCTTGGCGCCAAAACTTGCCTGGTACAGCAGTCGCGAGGCATCGGCACGCTTCTCAGCCGTTGACAGCGGCAGACACATCGCGACGCCTTCAAGCGCATAGCCTTTGGCAGCGTAGGACTGGTAGAAACCGTAGTCCTGGAAGTAACGATGGTTTGCCGGGCCGTTACTGCCGTTGTTGAATGTCCGGTAGAGCGCTGTCGAGCCGCTGGCGCAGGGATTGATGGTGGCGACCAGAGTTTGCAACTGGTCGTAGGCGTACCAGGCGACACCTTCGGCGACGAAGCCCGGCGTATTCGCCAGTAACGCGCGGTCCGACTCGCTGATGGTGAAAAAGTGTGAGCCAACTGCCGGTGCATAGAAGCGATAAACCGGCTTCGCGCTCGCGTCCTGTCCCTGCGTGAAGGCAGAAAAAGTAACTCCGGTGCGCTTCCAGCCGATGCTCGCGTACTGGTCAAGCAGCGCCCAGTCGGCGGGATTGGCGGAGATGAAATATTTGCTCGACGTCGAATTGAAGAATTCGACGATGGTGGCACCGGGCTCGGCCGCATGTGCTGCGACGGGCGCGATCAGTGCTGTGGCGGCGACGCTCGCCTGCAGGCAATGCAACAGCGAAAAACTGGTGTTGCGCATCTGGACTCCCCTTTTCTTTGGTGAGTATTGAGTAATGCGGAGTGTCGTGCAAAGTTGCACAAATGCCTGACCATCAAACGTAACAAACTATTTCCCGTTAATGGTCTGGACGTTGCGACACGCCCTGTGCGGCGAAGAATCTCATAGACAGCCACGGCGGCCTCACGGATGCATCGCGTGAGACCAATCACTGTCTTACAGCTTTTTGCTGAAAGCCCCATTTGATAAGGGCTCAAACCGTCAAAATGCCAAAAGTCGATGGTCAACTTGCCGCAGGCATCGAAGTGCGATGATCCACGCGTAAAACCTCGAGCAGTGTCAGTTCACGCAACACTTTGATAGTTGTGCATAACTCGTTCATTTTGCGTCTATTTTTATGTGTAAAAGCGTTTAGAAAACTTCTGTAGGTCATTGAAAAATATAAGTTTCTTCAGATTGATCAGAAATTTGTCAACTTGTGAGTAAAAGTGGGGATTCGCGGCAAAAGGTGGGATAATCTTTTGCATGTTTACGGGCGCATCCAATCTGAGCATTGACGCGAAGGGTCGCATGGCGATTCCCACGCGCTATCGCGATGCGCTGGGCGTCAACCTGGTGTTGACCGCCGATCCAAGCGGTTGCTTGCTGCTGTTTGCCGCTGACGCCTGGCAGCCGTTCGAAGCCCGCGTCAGCGCGCTGCCCAACATGAACCCGCGCATCAAGGCGATGCAGCGCATGTGGCTTGGCTACAAAAGCGATTGCGAAGTCGATGGCGCCGGGCGTGTTGTGCTGACCCCGGAAATGCGCGACTACGCCAAGCTGGACCGCAAGGTGCAGATGATTGGCCAGGGCGATCGCTTCGAACTGTGGAGCGAACGCGGCTGGCAGGACGTCATCGAGCTGGCACAACGCGCGATGCGTGAAGACCCGCCCGCCGAGCTGGCCGGCTTGTCCGTATGAGTGGCGCCCGATGCAACCCGGCACCCACATCTCCGTTCTGCTGCGAGAGGCCTGCGACGCGCTGCTGCCCGAGCGCGGTGGCACGCTGGTGGACGGTACCTTTGGTCGCGGTGGCCACAGCCGTGAGTTGCTGCGCCGGATGCCGGCAGACGCGCGACTCATTGCCGTTGACCGTGACGCGGTGGCCGCTGCTGAAGCGGCCCGCATCGACGATCCGCGCTTCACTTTTGTCGCTGCCCACTTCGGTGAACTGGCCCGCGTGCTCGCTGAACGCAACATCGCTGCGGTTGACGGCATCCTGCTTGACATCGGTGTTTCGTCACCGCAGCTCGACGACGCCGCGCGAGGTTTCAGCTTCATGCGCGATGGCCCGCTCGACATGCGCATGGACCAGGGAAGCGGCCCAACGGCGGCCGACTGGATTGCCACCGCAAGCGTCGACGAACTGGCAGGGGTGATCCGTGACTACGGTGAAGAGCGGTTTGCTCAGAGGATTGCAGCAGCGATTGCTGCAGCACGCGAGCGGCAACCGGTCGAGCGAACCCTTCAGCTTGCGCAGATTGTCGAAAAAGCCGTCCCAGCGCGGTGGAGCGGGCAGCATCCGGCCACGAAAACCTTCCAGGCTGTTCGGATTCACGTCAACCGCGAACTCGAGGAGCTACGAATGGCGCTGACCGCGGTGCCGGGTTTGCTTGCGCCCGGCGGTCGTCTTGCGGTCATCACCTTTCACTCGCTCGAAGACCGAATCGTCAAGCTGTGGATGCGTGAGCAGGCCGGGCGCACACCCGAAGACCCGCGTCTGCGACACCTGCCTGCGGCGCAAACAAACCCGGCCACGATGAAACTGGTCGGGCGCGACATCGCACCCACCGAGGAAGAGGTCGCAGCTAACCCGCGTGCACGCAGCGCGCGTCTGCGCGTGGCGGAAAAGCTTGGCGGTTTGGCTGGAGCGGTCGCATGACGCGCGCCAATATTGTGCTGGCGATTCTGGTCTGGATCAGCGCATTCGCACTGGTCAGCAGCCAGTATCGCGTGCGCCATCTCACCATCGAGATCAATCGCGCCCGCGACCTGGCATACCAGCTTGAGTCGGAGCGCAATCGGGCGGTTCTGCTGCAGTCACGACTGTCGACACCGACCATCGTCGAACGCACTGCGCGCGACCGTCTTGGCATGGACCTGCCGGAAGGCGCACGGACGCAACTGGTCGAACTCGGCGGCAGTAGCGCTGCCGCGGCGCAGTAGGTGGCAGGCAGCATGGCCAGAACCGCCAACACCAAAAGCACACCGCAATTCGCCGTCTGGCGTGTGCGCGCGGTCGCCTACGGTTTGCTGGCGGGTTTTGCGGTGCTTGCCGGCCGCGGCATTTATCTGCAGGTCGTGCAACACGAAGACCTGACGCGACGCGGCGATGCCCGCACCACGCGCGACCTCGTATTACCGGCACACCGTGGTCGTTTGCTCGATCGCGAAGGGGCAGTGCTTGCCTCCAGCGTTCCGGCACGCGGTGTGTTCGCTTTTCCCGATCAGGTTGAAATTTCAGACGCCCAGCGCGCCGCTTTGGCGAAGGCGCTGGCGCTAAAGCCCAAGGACCTCGAGCGCAAACTCGACAGCGAGCGCGATCTCGTATTTCTCGCTCGCGGCGTTACCCCTGAGCAGGGACAGGCCGTCGCCGCGCTGAAGATTCCCGGCGTTGCCATCCAGACTGAATACAAGCGCGAATACCCGTCACAGGAAGTGGTCGGGCAGGTGCTCGGCATTACCAACGTCGACGATGTAGGTCAGGAAGGCATCGAACTGGCACAGAACGAATGGCTCTCCGGCAAACCCGGCGTGCGTCGGGTGACCATCGACCGCCGCGGCGGTGTGGTGGAAGAGCTCGGCAGCGTGCGTGCGCCACAGCAGGGGCGTGATTTGCAGCTCGCGCTCGACTCCCGCGTGCAGCATCTCGCCTTTCGCGAGCTGAAACGCGGCGTAGATGCTCATCGGGCCAAGGGCGGTGCTGCCGTGGTGCTTGACGCACGCTCTGGCGAAATTCTGGCGTTGGTCAACTACCCGACGGCCAAACCCGGTGACCGCGCGGCGGCGGCCACTGGCGGTCTGCGCAATCGTGCGGTGGCCGATCTGTTCGAGCCCGGCTCCACGATGAAACCGTTCACTGTGTCGACCGCGATCGAGACCGGTGCAGTGCGGCCCGATACGCTGATCCCGATGCAGGGCAGCACCTACACACTCAACGGCGCCACTATCCGTGACACCCACGCGATCGGCAGCAATGGCGTCGTCTCGCTCACCGAGATCGTCCAGAAATCGAGCAACGTCGGTACCGCCAAGATCGCGGAAAAGCTGCCGAACGAAGTGATGTGGCGGCACCTGCAGCGCGCGGGCTTTGGGCGCGCGCCGCAGACGGGCGTACCGGGCGAGGCGCACGGACGTCTGCGTGCGCCGCAGTCGTGGCGGCCCATCGAAAAGGCCACCATGAGCTACGGCTACGGCCTGTCGGTCAATCTGGTGCAACTGGCGCGCGCCTATACCGTGTTTGCCAATCAGGGTTCGCTGGTCGATGTGACGCTGTTCAAGAACGGTGGTGCTGCCCGGCAGGTGCCGGTCTATTCACCGGAGACGATGCGCTGGGTGTTGCCAATGCTTGAGAAGGCAACGTCGAAAGAAGGCACTGCGCCGTTGTCGCAAGTGCCGGGATACCGCGTCGCAGGCAAGACCGGGACCGCGAAGAAGCTGGCTGGCGCGATCTACTCCGAAGGCCGCTATGTGGCGTCGTTCGTCGGATTGGCACCGGTGAGCAACCCGCGCTATGTGGTCGCAGTGATGATTGACGAGCCCGCAGGCGGAATCTTCTACGGCGGTCAGGTCGCTGCGCCGGTGTTCAGCAGCATCATGGGGCAAACGCTGCGCCTGATGGAGGTGCCCTACGACGCGCCGCTGCCGGGCGTGCCGACGGCGGTCGATACTCAGGTGGCGATTGTCCGAGAGGGGCAGCCATGACCATCGTTGAAGCCTCGGCGGCCGTTGCTGCACTTGATCGCCTGGGCGTTGCGCGCCAGCGCATGACGCTTGATTCGCGCAGCATCAAGCCCGGCGACGTGTTTGTTGCGATCCCTGGGTCCAGAGTTGACGGTCGTCAATTCATTCGGTCGGCACTGGACGCAGGCGCGGCGGCTGTGCTGCAAGAGGCTGCCGGTGCCGACGTCATCATCAGCGACGCGAAGGTGCTGGGCATCAGCAATCTCGCCGCACAGCTTGGTCATATTGCCGGAGAGTTCTACGCGCATCCAGCCGCCGCGATGCGCGTGTTTGGCGTGACTGGTACCAACGGCAAGACGTCCATCACCAACTGGTTGATGCAGGCCTATGGCGCGCTTGGCATGCGCTGTGCCGCTATCGGCACCTTGGGCGTGACACTCGGCGAACGCGAGTGGCCGACCAGCAACACCACACCGGATGCGGTTCATTTGCAGACTATCCTGCGCGATCTGCGTGAGGCCGGTGCTGAAGCTGTCGCGATGGAGGTGAGCTCCCACGCCCTGGAGCTTGGGCGGGTGCAGGGCATGCGCTTTGACGCTGCGATCTTCACCAACCTGACCCAGGATCATCTGGACTTCCACGGCAGTATGGTCGCCTATGGCGCGGCCAAGGCAAAACTGTTTACCGACTATCCAGCTCGCCATCGCATCATCAATGCCGACGATGCATTCGGCCGTGAGCTGATTCAGCGTCAGCTGCCTGGCACGATCTCTTACGGTTTGTACGAAGGTGCCGTGCGTGGCACCGTGCGGCAAATGCGTCCTGACGGCATGCACCTGAACATCGACTACGCCGGACAGAAAGTCGAAGTCAACACGCCACTGATTGGGCGTTTCAACGCCAGCAACCTGCTGGCGGTTGCAGCGGCGCTGGTGGCGGATGGCGTCGAGTTGAGCCGTGCCGGCGCCGTGCTGGCAACGCTGGTGGCGGCGCCCGGACGCATGCAAAACGTGGCTGTTGATGGCAATGCCGGGCCGCGTGTCTACGTGGACTACGCGCATACGCCAGACGCGCTGGCCAAGGCGCTGGAGACCGTGCGCGAAACTCGGCCGGCAGCGATGGCGGTGGTATTTGGTTGTGGCGGCAACCGTGACCGCAGCAAGCGGCCGCAGATGGGACGGATCGCCGCAGATCGTGCCGACCGCGTCTACGTTACCAGCGACAACCCGCGCAACGAGGATCCGGGCGCCATCGTTGCCGACATCCTTGACGGCATTCCGACGCCGGCGCGGGCGCGCACGGTGGCCGTCGTTGATCGCAGCGACGCCATCCAGCGGGCTATCGCCAGCGCAGCGGTCGGCGACGCCATACTGATCGCCGGCAAGGGGCACGAGGACTATCAGGAAGTTGCTGGCGTCCGCTCGCCGTTCTCGGATGTCCAGCACGCGCGAACTGCCCTGCTGGCGTGGCGAGGTACCGGGCAGCACGACAAAGCGCGAGGTGATCATGTGGGCGGCTGAGTTTCTCGCCGGCGCCTGCGTTGCGCAATTGCGTACCTCCAACCCGGCGATGGCATTCACTTCGGTGTCGATTGACACTCGCACCCTGCAGCCGGGGGCGCTCTACGTTGCGTTGCGCGGCGCCAACTTCGATGGTCACCGCTTCGTTGATCAGGCAATTGCTCAGGGGGCGACAGGCGTATTGGTCGCAGATCCGGTGTCAGCGCCCGACAACGTTGCCGTGTTGCAGGTGCGTGACACGCTGCTTGCGCTGCAAATGATGGGACGGGCTGCACGCCGGCAGTTTGCCGGACCTGTGGTTGCGATTACCGGCAGCAACGGGAAGACGACGACCCGACAACTGACCGCATCGGTGTTGCGGGCGCATTTCGGTGACGACGCTGTGCTCTGTACCGAGGGCAACTACAACAACCATATCGGTGTCCCTCTCACACTGCTACGTCGGCGCCAGCAGCATCGTGTCGCCGTCATCGAAATGGGCATGAACCACTTTGATGAATTGACGCTGCTCACCAGCCTGGCAGCGCCAGATATTGCCGTGATCACCAATGCCGGTCCTGCGCATCTCGAAGGCGTTGGATCGCTTGCCGGGGTCGCCCGGGCCAAGGGAGAGATTTTCACTGGCATGCGGAGCGACGGCACTGCCGTACTCAACGCCGATGACCACTTTATGCCGTACTGGGAAGTGCTCAACCGGAATCGGCGCGTAGTCCGCTTCGGAATGAGCGAGTCGGCCGATGTCTATGGCACGTATTCGGCGGCGGAATCACGGCTTAACATCGCGCGCGGACTGGACGAGGCAGTTACCGTCAAATTGCCTTTTGCAGGCGAGCACAACGGTCGTAACGCGCTCGCGGCTGTAGCCGTGGCGCAGTCGCTCGGCATCAGCGCCGCCGCAGTGCAACGAGGGCTCGAAAGCGCGACCAATATTGGAGGGCGCCTGACGCGGCGCCCAATCTCGTCGCAACTGTGTGTCATTGACGACAGCTACAACGCCAACCCCGCATCCATTCGCGCCGGCCTGCAGGTGCTGCTCAACGAACCTGGCAAACGTATTCTCGTGCTGGGCGACATCGCCGAGCTCGGCCAGCACAGTGACTCGCTGCACCTGAGTCTGTTGCAGGACATCGAACGCACGAGCGTCGATCGGGTGTTGACGCTCGGGAGCCGGATGCAGCGTGCAGCGACCGCCATTGGAGGCCGCACAAGTGCATATCTTGACCTTGACGCCATGATGCAGGCGCTCGCTGACGAAATTGCCAGCGCGGAACCGGGATCTGTCACCGTGCTCGCCAAGGGCGCACATTCGATGGCGATGCACCGCGTCGTTGAACGGCTCAATGCCATGTATGGAGAAAAACAATAATGCTGTTGTGGCTTGCCAACCTGTTCGCGACCGATATCCGGGCGTTGTCTGCGTTCAACTACATCACGCTGCGAAGCGTCCTCGCCTGTGCCACGGCGATGGCCATCGCGCTGGCGATCGGCCCCCGCATGATCCGCTGGTTGCTGACGATGAAGATCGGACAGGCCGTCCGCGACGACGGTCCGCAATCGCATCTGGCCAAGCAGGGAACGCCGACGATGGGCGGGGCTCTGGTGCTGACGTCCATCGCGGTGGCGACGGTGCTGTGGGCTGACCTGAGCAATCGTTTTGTGTGGGTCGTGCTGTTTGTGATGATCGGCTTCGGTGCGATTGGCTGGGTCGATGACTACCGCAAGGTCGTGCACAAGAACCCGAAAGGCATGTCGGCCAGGGAAAAACTCTTCTGGCAGGCCCTGATTGGATTGATCGCATCTACCTACCTCGCATTTGCCGTATCGGCGCCGAGTACAGGCAAGATTTTCAATCTGATCTTCCTCTGGGTTCAGAGCGGTTTCACCAACGATCTGCCGTCAAAAGCCGATCTGATCGTGCCTTTCTTCAAGAACATTGCCTATCCGCTGGGGCTGTTTGGGTTCATCACGCTGACCTGGTTTTTCATCGTTGGCACCAGCAACGCGGTCAACCTTACCGACGGTCTCGACGGTCTCGCGATCATGCCGGTGGTCATGGTCGGCAGCGCGCTGGCCGTATTCGCCTATGTGGTCGGTCGCGTCGACTACTCGCGGTACCTTTTGTTTCCGTATATCCCTGGCGCTGCCGAGCTGATGGTGTTCTGTGGTGCCATGGCCGGTGCGGGGCTCGGATTTCTATGGTTCAACGCTCATCCCGCGCGCGTGTTCATGGGCGACGTTGGCGCCCTGTCACTCGGTGCCTCGCTCGGCACCATCGCCGTCATTGTGCGGCAGGAAATTGTCCTTGTGGTGATGGGGGGCGTCTTCGTTGCAGAGACGATTTCGGTGATGCTGCAGGTGGGCTATTTCAAATACACCAAGGGCAAGCGAATTTTGAGGATGGCACCACTGCACCACCACTTTGAACTCGGCGGCTGGCATGAGAACCATGTGGTGATCCGGTTCTGGATCATCACCATGTTCCTCGTGCTTGCTGGTCTGTCAACGCTGAAGCTTCGCTGAAAGGATCTCGTCGCTTGGTCAACTACGCGCAATCAAGAGCAACGGTCGTCGGCCTCGGCGCGACCGGGCTTTCGCTTGCGCGCTTCCTGAGCCTGCGCGGCGCAGTGGTTACCGCAGTCGATAGTGATGAATCACCAGCAGCACTCGCGCAGTACAGGTCCGAGTTCCCGGCAGCGAGATTTGTGACGATGGATTTTGCCCGTGACTCGCTGCCTGTTTCGGATCTGGTCGCCCTGTCGCCGGGCGTACCCCGGGCGAGCCACGCGGTACGCGGTGCGATTGAGGGCGGTACAGCGGTCGTTGGCGATATCGAGCTGTTTGCCCGCGAAGTGTCGGATGACGCACGCGTCTTCGCAGTGACCGGATCGAATGGCAAAACAACGACAACGGCACTGGCGGGTGAGCTTGCGCGAACGGTTGACAGCGAGGCCCGCGTGGCTGGCAATATCGGCATCCCCATTCTTGACGCCTTCGCGGAAGCGCCGCGATGCCGGACATGGGTGCTGGAGTTGTCGAGTTTCCAGCTTGAGTCAACCACATCGCTGAAGACTCAGGCTGCAGCAGTTATCAATGTGACGCCGAATCACCTTGATCGTTACGCAAGTTTCTTCGCCTACGCTGCCAGCAAGGAGCGAATTTTCGACGGCGCCCAACGGCAAGTGCTCAACCGCGACGATGTCTGGTCTGCCAGCATGCGGCGCTCCGATGTTGCACACACGACCTTCGGTGCCGGTCGCCCACCCACCCCGCAGGACTACGGTCTCGACGGCGCCGGTCCCGACGCTCAGTTGTTGCGAGGCTCCGACTCGATCGTTGCCATGGCCGAACTCGGCGTGCCGGGTGCGCACAACGCGCAGAACGCACTCGCGGCAATGGCGCTGGTGGATTCGCTCGCCCTGAACCGGGCTGAGTGCAAGCGTACCCTGCGTAGCTTTCGCGGTATGCCGCATCGCTGCCAGTGGATTGGCGACATCAATGGCGTCCGCGTAATCGATGACTCCAAGGCCACCACGATTGTGGCGACAGTGGCTGCTCTCGATGGTCTGGCAACGCCTACCTGGCTGATTGCAGGCGGTGACGGCAAGGGCCAGGACTTTCGCGAGCTGGTGCCGGCAGCCGCGCGCCATTGCCGCGGCGTGCATCTCATCGGCAAGGATGCGGATGCCATAGCCAGCGCGCTATCGGCCAGCGGCGTGCCGTGGCGGAAGTTCCCTTCTCTTGAAGATGCGGTTGCGGCTGCGCTTGACAAAACCCGTGCGGGAGATCAATTGCTGCTTTCTCCGGCCTGCGCAAGCTGGGACATGTTCCGTAACTTCGGCCATCGCGCCGACGTTTTTGTGCGTGCGGTCAACGATTGGGCGGTATCCCGTGGTCGTGTACTGGTGTCGCCGACATCGGCAAACCGGAGTGCCGCATCATGAGCGTCAGCACGATGTTCTCCGGCTTCACCGGGCGCTTTGCCGCAAAACTGCCATGGCGGGGCGAGGGCAAGACCGCATCAACGCGGCCCCTGTCCTCGTCGGGCGGGGCACTGGCCGAATTTGACGTCACATTGGTATGGGTCGTTGCCTTTCTCGTGGCCATTGGCCTGCTGATGGTCTACTCATCCTCCATCGCCAGCGCGAGCGAGAGTCGGTTTACGCGGGGTTCAGCGTCGTACTTCCTGCTGCGGCAGTGCATGTTTGTGGTGATCGGTGCGGTGCTGGCGCTGTTTGTCTTTGATACGTCGCTGCGTACTTGGGAGCGGGTCGCGCCCATCGTCTTCATCGTTGCCTGTGTGCTGATCGTTGCCGTGCTGATTCCGGGTATCGGGCGCAAAGTCAACGGCGCGCGGCGCTGGATTCCACTGGGGCCGTTCAGTCTGCAACCGTCCGAGTTGATGAAATTCGCAATGATTCTGTTCGCGGCGCGCTACGCCGTCACCAAGGCGGCCGTGATTCACGCAGCACAGCCGATCAAGCAGAGCCTGGTGAACGGCCTCGGCCCGTTCCTGCTGATTGCCCTGGCCGTCAGCGTGGTGCTGTTGCGAGAGCCCGATTTTGGCGCGACGCTGGTGGTCTTGAGTACCGGGCTGCTGATCCTGTTCATGGCTGGTCTCGATCATCGTCTGGTGCTGCCGGTCGTGGTGGTGGGCCTGGTGGCTGCTGTGGCACTGGTGTGGTTCGAACCCTACCGGCTGGAGCGTTTCTTTGGCTTCATTGATCCGTGGAAAGAAGAGTTTGGCTCCGGCTATCAACTCACGCAATCATTGATGGCGATCGGTCGTGGTGGCGTGTTCGGTCTTGGCCTCGGCGCCGGTGTTTCGAAGCACTATTACTTGCCGGAAGCGCACACCGACTTTATTCTGGCGGTGACGGCAGAAGAGCTGGGCCTGCTCGGTGTTGCCGTGGTGATCGGCGCCTACGCCTGGTTGACGTGGCGGGCGTTTGCCATCGGTCGCGAAGCACGCCGTCTCGAGCAGCCCTTCGCCGCATTGGTGGCGCAGGGGATTGGCACCCTGTTCGGCATCCAGTCGCTGATCAATATTGCGGTGAACATGGGCTTCGCTCCAACCAAAGGCCTGACGCTGCCGCTGATGTCGTACGGCGGCAGCGGCATGATCGCGAGCCTGGTCACGCTGTCCGTGTTGCTGCGCATTGACTGGGAAAACCGTCGCCTGGAGCGGGGGTTCAAGGTATGAACGCCACTACTGCGCAACCGCACCTGCTGATGATGGCCGGCGGCACCGGCGGCCACATCTTCCCCGGCCTTGCCGTGGCGAGGGCCATGCGCGAGCGTGGCTGGCGCGTGTCCTGGCTGGGTACGCCCACCGGCATGGAGCAAACGCTGGTGCCGCAGGACATCTTCCGGCTGCACTCCATTGCCTTTGAAGGGATCGTTGGCCGCGGCCTCAAACCGAAGCTGCTATTGCCATTCCGCATGCTGCGTGCCTATCGCGAAGCCAGGCGCCTGCTGCGTGAGATCAAGCCGGATGTGGTCATTGGCATGGGCGGATACCCGACCGTGCCAGGTGGTCTGGCGGCGGCCCGTATGGGCATTCCCCTGTTGATTCACCAGAGTGACGCAGTGGCCGGTCTCGCCAATCGCATGCTGGCACGCTTTGCCGATCGGGTGCTCACGGGCTTTGCGTCCGTCTTTGCCAATGTCGGCGACAAGCGCGTGGCGACAGGTAACCCGATTCGCAGCGAGTTCACTCACTTTGCCGATCCGGCGACCCGCTTTGCCGGACGCTCCGGCCCGCTGGCGATCCTGCTGATGGGCGGCAGCCGTGGCTCCGAGGCGATCAACGCGATGCTGCCGAGTGCGCTGGAATTGCTCGCTGCTGACGCCCGGCCGCGAGTGGTGCACCAGGCCGGTCGGGGGGCGAGAACATCGACCGAGGCGAAATATGCGCGGGCGGGTGTGGATGCGAGTGTGATCGAGTTCATCGATGACCCGGCTACGGCGCTGGCCACTTGCGACATATTCATCGGACGCAGCGGCGCCAGCACAGTGTCGGAGCTCGCCGCACTGGGTGTTGCATCATTGCTGATTCCGTACCCTCATCACAAGGACCAGCAGCAACTGCATAACGCCGAAGTGCTGGCGAGCGCAGGGGCGGCGCAGATTCTCGAACAACCTGCACTGACCGCCGAAAAGCTGGCCGCTGCCATCTCCTCGTTAACCCGTGATCGTTGCCTGCAAATGGCCTGCGCGGCCCTGACCGTTGCCAAGCCGGACGCCACTGCCGCCATCTGCAACGTGATCGGCTCATTGCTACCTGCAGCGATGCGCGAAGCTGCAACGCAAGGGAGTGCCGCATGAAGTTCCGCATGCAGAAGCTGCACTTCATCGGCATCGGTGGCATTGGCATGAGCGGTATTGCCGAAGTGCTGCACAACCAGGGCTATATCGTCAGTGGCAGTGACGCAGCAAATTCAGCGGTGCTTGAGCGCCTTGCCTCGCTGGGTATTCGCACAGCTGTCGGTCATCGCGCAGAAAATCTGCAGGACGCTCAGGCGGTGGTAATTTCATCCGCCATTCCGGAAACGAATCCCGAGGTGGTTGCCGCGCGCGCAGCCAAGTTGCCGGTGGTGCCGCGTGCCCTGATGCTCGCCGAGCTGATGCGCATGAAGCGTGGCATCGCCATCGCGGGCACTCACGGCAAGACAACCACCACCTCGCTGGTGGCGAGCGTACTCGCCGAGGGTGGCCTCGATCCCACCTTCGTCATTGGTGGCCGCCTGCTGGCGGCCGGTTCGAACGCACGGCTCGGCACCGGTGAGTTTCTGGTGGCGGAGGCCGATGAGTCCGACGCGTCCTTCCTGCATTTGTCGCCGACGCTGGCGGTGATTACCAATATCGACGCTGATCACATGGAGACCTACGGTCACAGCCTGGAGCGTCTGCAGCAGGCATTTGTCGATTTCGCCCACCGATTGCCGTTTTATGGCTCGCTCTACGCCTGTATTGACGATCCCGGCGTCGCGTCGGTGTTGCCGAAGATTGCCAAGCCGATTGTGACCTATGGGCTCAGGGCAGAAGCTGACATTCGCGCGACCGACGTCACGGCTGATGGCGTCAGCATGCGCTTCGCCGTCCACCGTGCGGGTCGTCCGCCGCTTAAGGTCGCCGTTCGCGTGGCCGGGTTGCACAATGTGCGCAACACGCTGGCGGCAGTGGCCATCGCGCAGGATCTGGGTGTCAGCGACGACGCCTTCGTCCGGGCACTGGCTAACTTTGGCGGCGTTGGACGTCGCTTCCAGCGTTTTGGCGTGGTCACGCACCAGAGCGCGAAATTTGAACTGATCGACGACTACGGGCATCATCCGGTGGAGCTGCGCACGACGCTCGCCGCTGCCCGGGCTGCTTTCCCGGGGCGCCGACTGGTGCTGGCCTTCCAGCCGCATCGATTCACCCGCACCCGCGACCTCTTCGAGGATTTTGCATCGGTGCTCTCGGAGGTCGATGTGCTGCTGCTGGCTGAGGTGTATGCCGCGGGTGAAGCGCCGATCGTCGCGGCCGACGGGCGAGCACTGGCGCGCGCGATCCGGCTGCGTGGTCGCGTAGAACCACTGTTCGTGCCGGACATCGCAGAAATGCCGTCGTTGATCCTGCAGACGGTGCAGGACGGCGACGTGGTGATGACGATGGGTGCCGGCTCCATCGGCAATGTCGCGCAAAAGGTGGTGCAGGCCAGTAGCGGAGGCGCCCATGTGGTCTGACCCGCAATCCATCAATCGCTTCGCGCTGGCGATGGGCGCGCTGGCGTCGCTGGCACTGCTGTGGTGCGCGGTAACTTGGGCGGGTTCACGCGGCATGTTTGCGCTGCGGCAGGTACGAGTGGTGGCACCACTGGCCGAAGTGGACACTGGTGTACTGGAGTCGGCCATTCGTACCGAGCTGCGCGGCACCTTCTTCTCCGTTTCGCCACAGCGGGTACGCACCACGCTGCGCAAGCTGCCCTGGGTGCGCGACCTGACCGTGCGCCGGCGCTGGCCGTTCGCGCTCGACCTCGACATTGAAGAGCACCGCGCGGTCGGCTATTGGGGCGACAACGATTTGCTGTCTGACCGCGGCGAGGTGTTTCGTGCCGGCTCCAAGGCGCCGATGCCGCGCTTCGATGGACCGCCGGGCAGCGCGACCGATGTGCTTTCCCGTTATCGCGAGGCGCGCACCGCACTGGCAGCGCACGGCCTCGATATCAAGGTCTTCGCGATGTCACCGCGCGGTGCCATCACGCTGACAACCGGGAACGACATGCAGATCGAATTTGGTCGCGAGCACTACCAGGATCGACTGGCTCGTTTCGTCGCGTTGTACGGCGCCTGGCCGGCAAGTTTCCGCTCCGGTCTCGCCCGTATCGATCTGCGCTACAAGGCGGCGGTTGCAGTGGCGCGCAATGGCGCCGCGCTCAACGTGGAATCACAGAAAGGTCAATCGTGAGCGAGCTGATCGCAGCGCTGGACATTGGCACCTCCAAGGTAGTGGCACTGGTTGCCGAGCTGGACGCCGAGCAGAAGATCAACGTCATCGGTTTTGGCGAGCAGCCTTCGCTCGGCCTGCGTAAAGGCATGGTGGTGGACATTGACGCCACCACCAACACTGTTGCCGCAGCAGTGCGCGAGGCGGCCGCGATGGCCAATTGCAAGATTAGCAATGTCTATGTCGGCATCGCTGGTGCCCACATCCGAAGCCTGAACTCAAGCGGCATGGTGGCGATGAAGGACAGCGAGGTCACCGAGGCTGACATGGAGCGGGTGATCGAGACGGCGAAGGCGATCGCGATCCCGAACGATCAGGTGGTGCTGCACACGCTGCCGCAGGAATACATCATCGATGGCCAGGAGGGCGTGCGCCGCCCACTGGGCATGAGTGGCCGCCGTCTGGAAGTGAAAGTCCACATCGTGACCGGTGCGGTCTCGGCTGCCGAGAACATCGAGAAGTGCGTCCGCCGCTGTGGCCTCAACGTGCAGGAGCTGGTGTTGCAACCGCTGGCGTCCGCAGCCGCGTGCCTCACCCGCGACGAGATGGAGATTGGCGTCGGCCTGGTCGACATCGGTGGCGGTACGACCGATTTCGCGCTGTTTACGGGCGGCGCCATCCGCCACACGGGCGTGATCCCGGTCGCTGGCGACCAGATCACCAACGACATTGCGATGGCCCTGCGCACGCCAAGCAAGGAAGCTGCCGACATCAAGCACCGCTACGCCTGCGCTCTGACCAAGCTGGTCGAGCCCGAGGAGTTGATCGAAGTGCCAAGCGTGGCAGACCGGCCTGCGAAGTCAATGCCGCGGCACATGCTGGCGGAGGTGGTAGAGCCGCGCGTTGAGGAACTTTTCCAGTTGGTGCACGAGCAGATCAAGCGCTCCGGCTTCGAGCCGCTGCTGCGCTCCGGCATTGCCCTGACTGGTGGTAGCGCGATGCTGCCTGGCATGGTGGAGCTTGGCGAAGAGGTATTCCACATGCCGGTGCGGGTGGCCGCGCCGGACTATCGCGGGCCGCTGAAGGACGTACTGGCTGCGCCGAAGTACGCCACCGCGATCGGCTTGCTGATGCATGGCCGGGACCAGTTGGCCAAGCAGGCAGTGCTGCGTCGCCGGGAGTCGGCTGCGGCCGGGATGTTTGCGAAGTTGCGTGACGCGTTTGGTTTGTAGCGTGAGTGCGATGACGGTTGGACGAGTCAGAAAGTTACTTAAGCGTTGGGTTTTGGTTTTGTTTGCCTTGAAGGAGCGAAAGCATGTTTGAGATCGTTGATGAAAAAAGGGATGGCGCGGTCATCAAAGTGATCGGCGTTGGCGGCTGCGGCGGCAACGCTGTGGAGCACATGATCAACAAGGGGGTCGCCGGCGTCGAGTTCATCGCTGCCAACACCGATGCCCAGGTGCTCGACCGTAACCCGGCCCCGAAGCGCATTCCGCTTGGTGCCGAGTTGACGCAGGGCCTGGGTGCTGGCGCCAAGCCGGAAGTCGGCCGCGATGCCGCGATGGAATCAAAGATGGCACTGCAGGAGTCGATCCGCGGTGCCGACATGCTGTTCATCACCGCAGGCATGGGCGGCGGCACCGGCACCGGCGCTGCTCCCGTTGTGGCCCAGCTCGCCAAGGAGATGGGCATTCTGGTGGTCGCCGTGGTGACCAAGCCGTTCCGCTTCGAAATGCAGAAGCGCGAACGCGCGGCGCAGGCGGGTGTCGATGAGCTGCAGAAGCACGTCGATTCGCTGATCGTGGTGCCTAACGAGAAGCTGATCCAGGTGCTCGGCCGCAATGTCTCACTGCCCGCTGCCTTCGCAGCATCGAACGATGTGTTGCACGGCGCCGTCTCGGGCATCTCGGAGATCATCAACAAGCGCGGCCTGGTCAACCGCGACTTCGCCGACGTGCGCACCATCATGTCCGAGCTTGGCATGGCGATGATGGGCACCGCCACGGCCAGTGGCGAAGAGCGCGGCAAGGCGGCGGCGATGGCGGCGATCAAGAGCCCGTTGCTCGAAGATGTGGACTTGCAGGGTGCGCGCGGCGTGCTGCTCAACATCACGACGTCGAGCAATGTCGAACTGGGCGAGCTTTATGACGTCACCGACACCGTCGCCGAATTTGTCTCGGCGGACGCGACGGTGCTCTGGGGGCACGTTATCGACGACGAAATGGGCGACGAGATGCGCGTCACCATGGTGGCTACCGGTCTCGGTGCCAAGCGCAAGATGCAGGCAGTGCAGGGTGGCGCAGCCGCCGCGCCACGGCTGGAGATACCGACGTTGCGTACCGGCACCGACAACCTGGGTGTAGCCACCGAGGCGGCGCCGGTCACGGCGGGTATCGAGGTTTCGTACGACGAGCCGACCTTTGTACGCAATCCGGGTCGCAACACCGCGCGTTCGCTGGAAATTCCGACCTTCCTGCGCAAGCAGGCCGACTAGGCCCGCGGCCCTGCGGCAGCGCGCCCGGATACGGGGGCGCGCCTCTCTGCGGCACTCGCACGTGTCCCCCCATCGTGCGGGTGCCGCAGTCCTGCCGGCGCAGATTCGCTCCCTGTGCCGGTCGGGTGAGCCGCCGTACGGCCCCCCCTATACTTGCGGCCATGCCGAAGCAACATACGGTCGCGAGCGACGTCACTGCCACAGGAGTCGCGCTGCACTCCGGTGTTCGCGTCCAGATCACCCTCAAGAGCGCGCCGCCCCATACGGGCATCATCTTCCGCCGCACTGATCTCAATCCGCCCGAGGACATCCCGGCCCGTGCCGAGCTGGTCAAGGAAACCCGGCTAGCCACGACGCTGGTGCATGGTCAGGCCAAAGTCGCCACCGTCGAGCACCTGCTCGCGGCCTGCGTCGGTTGTGGCATTGACAACGCGATCATCGAACTCGACAACCTCGAAGTGCCGATCATGGATGGCTCGTCGGCGCCGTTCGTCTATCTGATCGAGCAGGCAGGTGTAGCTGAACAGGAGGTAGCCCGTCGCTACATCGAAATCCTCGAACCGGTACGCGTCGAGATGGGCGACAAGTTCGCCGAGCTGTTGCCGAATCCGCACTTTGAGGTGGATTTCACCATCGACTTTTCGCATCCGGCAATTCCCGACGACCAGTGCCGGGTGCGCATGAAGCTGGACGATGAAGATTTCCTCTCGCACATCAGCCGGGCGCGGACGTTCGGCTTTGCCTACGAGGTGGAAACCCTGCGCTCGATGGGGCTGGCGCAGGGCGGCAGCATGGAAAACGCGGTGGTGCTGGACGAATACAAGGTGCTCAACCGAGAAGGATTGCGCTTTGCCGATGAGCTGGCGCGGCACAAGGTGCTGGATGCCGTGGGCGACCTGTTTCTGCTCGGCCACCGGGTGCGCGGCAAGTATCACGCATTCAAGTCGGGTCACGAGTTGAACAACAAGCTCTGCCTGGCGCTGCTGGCGAAGCCTGCCGCCTGGCGCTACGCGACCTAGTCGCAGCAGACATCAGCACTTACAGCTTTTCGCCAAAACGGCTTCCAGCTAAGGCGTGGCGCGTTGAAAGTGCCCGAGTCGATTCCTGGCGGTTTCGGCGTCCAAGCCCTTTACAGACGGCGCTTAGCGAAAAAAGTTGATGGTCGAAAGTCAGCTCGATGAGGTCCGTGGCGATTGTTGGTGCGGCCTCGCTAGCTTGCAACCTAGCCGCGGTCCAGCGTTCTCGCCAGTTTTCGCATGCTTGTTTGCAAGCGCTCACTCGACATTTGGTCCGCTGCTGAATTGAGTTTGCGGCCGGCGTTGGGGCTCGGACGCACGCGAACGGTGCGCCGAATTACCGCAGTTGATTGCGCCCTCAGCGAAATTTCGCTAAATTTCAAGCCCTTACGGCTCAGATTGGTCAGCATTTCGGCGTTCAGCAAGCGCGCCAGATGTGCGGCTTCAGGGGAATCGACCGTGAGACTCAGTGTTGAGCCCGAGGCAGTAATCGCCACCACAAAGCGCTTCAGACGCTCCGGCACCGCTTCCATCAGCACGTCGTTTTGACGGCCACCCTCGCGGGCGTGTCGCAAAGCAGCGCCCAGTGCGGGCATGCGATCCAGAAATTGGGCGAGGCCCAGAGGTCGCGGATAGAGCGCCGACGCAGAGCGCGGTGAGTTGAGGAATTTCACGTGCAGATTATCGTTGTTTCAAGCGACTTCCGGAGCAAGCGAACGCTTTCGGTCGGCATTCCGCAGGTCATCGGCCTCGGTTTTGCCGGGTTGGTGGCGCTGGCGCTGACCGCCACCCTGGCCAATTACCTGTCGCTCAAATACGCCGCCACCAGTAATCATCCGCTGATTCGCGGCATCCTGCTGGCTGACCAGCACGCCGAGGCCAAGCAGCGCCAGCAGCAGATTCAGGACAACATCAACAGTCTCGCCGTCAAGCTGGGCGAGATGCAGGCACACATGCTGCGGCTGGATGGTCTCGGTGAAAAGCTCGCCAAGGTGGCGGGCCTGAAGCCGCAGGAGCTGCCCAGCGCCACGGCCAATGCCGGGCGTGGCGGCGCGGCGACTGCCGGTGCGCCGCTGTCGATCGACGATTTCACCAAACAGCTCGGCGAACTCAGCAAGGGCGTTGACGTCAAGGCCGATCAACTCTCGGTGCTTGAAGCCCTGCTGGTGGAGGGCAGCGCGCAGCGCAAGTTCCTGCCGACCCTGCCGCCGATTGAAAACATCAATTACACCTCGAACTTTGGTTATCGGATCGATCCGTTCAACGGCCATCAGACATTCCACGAGGGCGTGGATTTTGCCGCCGAGACGGGAACCACGATCAATGCAGCCGCCAGCGGCAAAGTGATTTATGCAGATTTCCATCCCGCTTACGGCAAGAGCGTCGAGATCGACCATGGCAATGGTCTCGTCACCCGCTATGCCCACGGCTCTGAACTGCTGGTCAAGGAGGGCGATCTGGTCGTCCGCGGCCAGCGCATCTCACGGGTCGGCTCCACCGGCCGCTCCACCGGGCCGCATCTGCACTTCGAAGTGCGGCTCAATGGCGTGCCGCAGAATCCAGCCCGCTTCCTCGCCGTCCGCTAAAGCTGCATCCCGCTGGCTTCGCCCGGATGCGGGCGTCGGCTTAAAATCATTGGTTTCGCCCGCTGCGGCGGTGTCGGCACGGTTGTGCCCGATGCCGTCTAGCGGGCATCGTCACATCTGCCGTCCGTACGCCGGGCGCGTCTTCACATCATGATCGACAAATTTCTAAAAACGATTTTCGGCAGCCGCAACGACCGGCTGCTCAAACAGTATCGCGGCCAGGTCCACAAGATCAACGCCCTTGAAGACGGCCTGAAATCCTTGTCCGATGACGAGCTGAAAGGCAAGACGGCGGAGTTCAAGCAGCGCGTTGCCAATGGTGAGTCGCTTGATGCGCTGCTGCCCGAAGCATTTGCAGTGGTGCGCGAGGCGAGCACGCGGGTGCTGGCAATGCGTCACTTTGACGTGCAATTGATCGGTGGCATGGCGCTGCATCAGGGCAAGATTGCCGAAATGCGCACCGGTGAGGGCAAGACGCTGATGGCAACGCTGCCGGTGTACCTCAATGCGCTGGCTGGCAAGGGCGTGCATGTGGTCACCGTCAACGACTACCTGGCCAAACGCGATGCCGACTGGATGGGACGCATCTACCGCTTCCTGGGCATGAGCGTCGGCACCATCCTGTCGCAACAGGACAATGCGTCAAAGATCGCTGCCTACGCTGCCGACATCACCTACGGCACCAACAACGAGTACGGTTTCGACTACCTGCGCGACAACATGGAATACGCGGTGGCGGATCGCCGTCAGCGCGGGCTCAATTACGCCATCGTCGACGAGGTTGATTCCATCCTGATCGATGAGGCACGTACGCCGCTGATCATCTCGGGTCAGGCCGACGACAACATCGAGATTTACTACAAGATCAACGAGCTGGCGCCGAAACTGACGCGCCAGGCCGACGAAAAATCGTCGGGCGACTACCACGTTGATGAAAAGGGCCGACAGGTTTATCTGTCGGAAGAAGGCCACGAGCATGCCGAGAAGCTGCTCGAACAGATGGGCATGCTGCCTTCCGGCTCCAGCCTTTACGACGCTGCCAACATTTCGCTAATGCACCACGTGTATGCAGCGCTGCGCGCCCATGCGCTGTACAACCGCGACGAGCATTACGTTGTGCAGGATGGCGAAGTCGTCATCGTCGACGAGTTCACCGGTCGCTTGATGTCGGGCCGCCGCTGGAGCGATGGCCTGCATCAGGCCGTCGAAGCCAAGGAAGGCGTGCCGATCCAGCGCGAGAACCAGACGCTGGCCTCAATCACCTTCCAGAATTACTTCCGCATGTACGGCAAGCTGGCCGGCATGACCGGCACAGCGGACACCGAGGCCTACGAGTTCCAGCAGATTTACAACCTGGAAACGGTGATCATCCCGACTCACCGCGACATGGTGCGCCGCGACGAAAACGATCTCTTCTTCAAGACGACTGCGGAGAAGTACGCGGCCGCGGTGCACGACATTCGTGACTGTTACGAGCGTGGTCAGCCGGTGTTGGTTGGTACCACTTCGATCGAGAACTCCGAGCTGATCTCGGCGATGCTGACCAAGGAGAAGCTGCCGCACCAAGTGCTCAACGCCAAGCAGCACGAGCGCGAGGCGCACATCGTGGCGCAGGCTGGTCAGCCGAAGATGATCACCATCGCCACCAACATGGCGGGTCGAGGCACCGACATCGTGCTCGGTGGCGCGCTCGAACCCGAGTTGCGCGCCATCCGTGAGGACGAATCGCTGACACCGGAAGCGCGCAAGGCGAAGATGGACGCCGTCGAGGCCGAGTGGAAGAAGCGCCACGAAGAGGTGCTCGCCTCCGGCGGCTTGCGCATTGTCGGCACCGAACGCCACGAATCGCGTCGCATCGACAACCAGTTGCGTGGCCGTGCTGGCCGTCAGGGCGATGCAGGCTCCAGCCGCTTTTATCTGTCGGCCGAGGATCCGCTGATCCGCATCTTCGGCGGCGACCGCATGAAGAACATCATGACGCGTCTGCGCATACCGGACGGTGAACCGATCGAGGCCGGCATCATGACCCGCCAGATCGAAAAGGCGCAGTTGAAAGTCGAGTCACGCAACTTTGACATCCGCAAGCAACTGCTTGAATACGACGACGTTGCCAACGACCAGCGCAAGGCGATCTACGAGCAGCGCAATCACCTGCTGGAGCATGCCAACGTCAGCGACACCGTGCGCGACATGATCGGTGGCTGGGTTGAAGACACCGTCAACATGCACGTGGCGCCGGAAAGCACCGAAGAGCAGTGGGACGTCGCAGGTCTGGAAGCGGCACTGCATGACGTGCATGTACCGGTCAGCATCGCCGAGTGGCAGAAAGCCTCGCCTGATCTTGACGACGCTGACATCCGCGAGCGCTGCAAGACTGCGGCGCTTGAAGCCTACGACAGCAAGCGCACGGTGGCGGGCGAGGATGTGTTCAGCCAGTTTGAACGCAACATACTGCTGCAGATCATGGATACGCAGTGGCGCGAGCATCTGTCCAACCTCGACCTGCTGCGCCAGGGCATCCACCTGCGCGGCTATGCGCAAAAGAATCCGAAGCAGGAGTACAAGCGCGAGTCGTTCGAGATGTTCGGTCAGATGCTGGACCGCTTCCGTGGCGACGTCGTACGTATTCTGCTGACTGTACAGGTTCGCACCGAGGCTGACGCACAGGCGGTTGAGCCGCATGCAGCATCGCAAAACGTGGCCTACCAGCATGCCGGCGTCGATGGACTGACAGGCGAAGAGTCGTCCGCAGCATCCGCTGGCGGTAGCGGCAATCAGCCGGTGGTCAATCAGGGGCCGAAGGTCGGTCGCAACGATCCCTGCTGGTGTGGCTCGGGCAAGAAATACAAGCATTGTCACGGGCGACTCGACTAGTCGCTGCGACCAACATCGCATAATTCAAGGCTCGTTCAGCGTGACTGAACGGGCCTTTTTTCTGAACCATACGTTTTCATCACCATGCCTGTTGCCTACGCCGCGCTTGATCCCGCTCTTGCTCACCCGGTTGCCGGGGTGCGCTTCGCCGCCGTGCAGGCGGGCGTGCGCAAGGCCAACCGTTATGACTTGCTGCTTGCCCAGTTCGACGAGGGCACGACAGTGGGCGGTGTCTTCACCCAAAGCCGGTTTGCCGCTGCGCCAGTGCAGGTGTGCCGCGAGCATTTGCTGGCGGGTAGCGCCATGCGCGCGCTGGTGGTGAACACCGGGATTGCCAACGCGGCCACCGGCGAACTCGGGCTGGCCAACGCAAGGTCGAGCTGTGTCAGCGTGGCTTCTGCGTTAGGCGTCGCTGCCAACCAGGTGCTGCCGTTCTCCACCGGCGTCATTCTTGAACATCTGCCGATGGATCGCATCAGCGCGGGCATCAATGCGGCGGCGGCTGAGATCAACGCCGGCGAGCTCGCAGCGTGGGATCGCGTGGCTCAGACCATCATGACCACCGACACTGTCTACAAGCTCGCGAGCGCGCAGGCCACTGTGGGTGGCAAGACGGTCAACGTAACTGGTATCGCCAAAGGGGCCGGCATGATCCAGCCCAATATGGCCACCATGCTGTCGTTTATCTTCACCGATGCGGCGATCGACGGTGCGTTGCTGCAACCGCTTGCACGGCGTGTCGCGGACCGCAGTTTCAACCGCGTCACTGTGGACGGTGACACGTCGACTAACGACAGCTACATCATTGCCGCGACCGGTAAGGCAGGCAACGCAACCATCACCTCACTGGATTCAACGGACGCTGCTGCGCTGGTCGCCGCGCTGGAAGAGGTGAGTCTCACGCTGGCGCAGGCCATCGTGCGCGATGGCGAGGGCGCGACCAAGTTCATGACGATCGCCGTCAGCAGCGGCCGCGATCAGGCCGAGTGCGACCGCATTGCGCGCGCTGTCGCCCATTCGCCGCTGGTGAAGACTGCATTCTTCGCCAGCGATCCGAACCTGGGCCGCATTCTCGCGGCTGTGGGCTATGGCGCGCCGGCAGACCTGGATCCATCAAGAGTGACGGTTCATCTGAATGACGTACTGGTCGCCGAGCGTGGTGGTCGCGCTGCGAGCTACCGGGAAGAAGACGGTGCCCTGACGATGAAGAATCACGACATCACGGTTGCCATTGACCTCGGTCGGGGCAACGCATCGCAAACCGTCTACACCTGCGATTTCTCGTACGACTATGTGAAGATCAATGCGGAGTATCGGAGCTAGCGTGGGCGTGCGGACAAATGCTGCGGAAAACGACGGAGTGAATACATCAGAGCCGTCGTCGTTGGCCCTGCTCGGCCGCATCGCGTCCGCCCTCGAACGTATCGCCCCGCCGCCGCGCGAGAAGCCCGACTTCAAGCGACATGTGGCGGCGCGCTGGCGTGTCTCTGGGGCGCTGAAGTATCTCGAAGCGGTGCAGCATGTGCATCACATGGATGCCGACTGGCTGGTTGGCGTCGAGGCGCAGCACGCGCAGATTGATCGCAATACGAAGCAGTTCGTTGCCGGCAAGCCGGCCAATAATGTGCTGCTGACGGGCTCGCGCGGCACTGGCAAGAGCTCGCTGGTCAAGGCAATGCTGTCGCGTTACGGGAAACGTGGTCTGCGCCTGATCGAAGTCGAGAAGGAGCATCTCAATGACATGCCCGACATCGTCGACCAGATTGCTGACGAGCAGTATCGCTTCGTCCTGTTTTGCGACGATTTGTCATTCGATCAAGGCGATGGCAGCTACAAGGCGCTGAAGGCTATCCTCGATGGGTCCATCGCGGCGGCAACGCCGAACGTGCTGCTCTACGCGACCTCGAATCGCCGCCATTTGCTTCCCGAATACTTTCACGAGAACGAAGAGACGAAGTACGTTGGGGAGGAAGTGCATTTCGGCGAAAGCATTGAGGAGAAGGTGTCGCTCTCCGAGCGCTTCGGGCTCTGGATTTCGTTCTATCCGTTCTCGCAAGAAGACTACCTCGCAGCAGTGGGTTCATGGGTCGGGCAACTGGGTGCTACGGTGCCGGTGGACGGCAAGAAGCATGAGGCGTTCGAGCGTGACGCCCTCAACTGGGCGCTGCAACGTGGCTCTCGCTCCGGGCGTGTGGCGTATCAGTTTGCGCGCGACTTTGCCGGGCGCGGCGGCAAGTGAGTGCGCCATGCTTTGATCCGTCAGACAGTCGGCCGTTGACCCGAGTCGCCGTGGCGATCATTGAGCGCGTGGTCAACGGCGAGTATCAGGTGCTGTTTGCGCAACGGCCCACTGGAAAGGCTTACGCCGGCTACTGGGAATTCCCCGGCGGCAAGATCGAGGCGGGCGAAACGGTGATCGATGCGCTGATCCGCGAGATCGACGAGGAGCTGGGCATTCACATTCGCACGGCAACGCAGTGGCGCAGCGAACGCTTCAGCTACGAACACGCCCACGTCGAATTGAACTTCTGCCGTACGATGGACTGGGCCGGCGAGCCGCGCAGCCGCGAAGGGCAGGCGTTTGCCTGGCAATCGCCGGCCGCGATTGCTGTCACGCCGTTGCTACCTGCGTTGCACGCGCCTGAGAGTGCTGTGCTCGCGGGCTTGCAGGCCTGACAACAGTATTGGCTTTTTGCTGAAAGCCCGGTTTTATAACGGCTTGACAGCACTTTTTTCAAAAATCGACTCCTGATTAGCAAGGAGGCTCAGAGAGTCTTATTTTGCGTTGAG
>ENA-UOYA01000434-UOYA01000434.1-activated-sludge-metagenome-genome-assembly--contig:-NODE-434-length-55708-cov-18.151402_pt1 | contig 55708 bp, 41 predicted proteins | sample MGYA00238163_ERZ764804 | MGnify/ENA primary metagenome ERZ764804 (study PRJEB28919, sample SAMN05720223) | activated sludge metagenome | isolation source: Anaerobic digester | place: Hong Kong...
TCCGCTTGCCCCAAACAAATCAAAGTATTCCAACTTGGTTATTCGTCCATAAGAATCATAGGAATATACATCCTTACCGGTATTAGTAGTGCTGCTAATCACCTTACATTTTGTAATATCAACTTTTGGTTTGTTGTCTTTCTTACATCCATTCACGGTGAATAAAAGTATCGATAGAACAACCATTGAACTTAAGTTTAGCGCTTTCATTTGCAATAAATTTTAGCACAAATAGAGGCTAATCAAAGTAAGCAATCAAGGGAAAGATTTTAGTGTTTGTAACAATAAAGTAATGATGGCAAGTTCTTATATAACTAATAACCAACTAATTAAACACTACGCATTGTAATCGTTGCTCATTTGTATTTTTATTTCATGGAGGTTTTAAAAATGAATTGGGGAATAGAGAAATTCGACATTTTTGAAACACAATGAATTCCTAATAGATGGTAATTTCCGATTAAAAGGAGGATGATATTCGCTTGCTTCTGCCATTTTGTCTTATCTTCGCATCGAATTTTTGATAAATGAGTGATCAGCTATATAACAACGAAATTGCCTTTGAATTGGGGTCGAAAGACATCGATGAATCGAAACAAGGCAATGCGCTTACTTTAGAACGCCCAAGCAACATAGCTCCAAACGGGAAGAAATACTATATCGAAAGCTATGGTTGCGCCATGAATTTTTCCGATAGTGAAGTAGTCGCTTCCATTTTGGCGAATTCCGGATTTGATAGTACGGACAATCATTTGGATGCCGATTTGATTTTGATTAACACCTGCGCCATTCGTGATAATGCTGAACAACGTGTGCGTATGCGTTTACAGAATTTAGGAGCAGTCAAAAAGAAGAAGAAAGGCGCATTAATAGGCGTATTAGGCTGTATGGCTGAACGCTTAAAAGATCAGTTTTTAGAACAAGAGAAACTAGTAGATATCGTTGTTGGGCCTGATGCATACCGCTCTTTACCGGAGCTAGTGTTTGAAGCTGAAAACAACAACAAAGCTGTAAATGTGCTCCTTAGCCGCGAAGAAACCTATGCCGAAATAAGCCCTATCCGATTGAACTCAAATGGAATTTCCGCTTTCATCTCCATTATGCGTGGTTGCGATAATATTTGTTCGTTCTGTGTGGTTCCTATCACCCGAGGAAGAGAGCGTTCGCGCGATTGGCGTTCTATTGTGGAAGAGGCAAAGGATTTATTTGATCGAGGGTATAAAGAAGTTACTCTATTAGGTCAAAACGTTGACTCCTATCGCTTTAGTGATGACCCGAAATTAGTAGGTAAAAAACTACTCGAAGCAAAATATGAAGACCATGTAGTGAATTTTGCTGAACTACTTGAAAAAGTAGCATCCATTTCACCGTTGTTACGTATTCGTTTTTCGACTTCGCACCCTAAAGATATGACGGATGATGTTTTGGAAGTAATGGCCAAATATCCTAACGTATGTAAGCATATTCACTTGCCGGTACAAAGCGGAAACGACCGTATTTTGGGACTTATGGATCGTTCGTACACCAAAGCTTGGTATTTAGACCGAATTGCTGCCATCCATCGTATTGTGCCTGATGCCGATATTTCAACGGATATCATCACCGGCTTTTGCTCTGAAACAGAAGAAGAACACCAAGAAACAATGGAATTGATGAGCACTGTTCGCTTTGATTTGGCCTATATGTATTATTATAGCGAACGTCCAGGAACTCCTGCAGCAAAGCGTTTGAAGGATGATGTTCCCGAAGATGTAAAGAAACGTAGACTTACAGAAATTGTTGCTTTGTTCCGTCAGATTTCATTGGAGCGCAATCAAGAAAATGTTGGACAAGTCTACGAAGTACTATTAGAAGGCATTTCCAGCAAAAGCGACAAGCATTTTTTCGGAAGAAATTCACAAAATAAAGGCGTTATTGTTCCGGCTAAAGAAGGTATGAAAGCAGGCGATTACGTTAAGGTAAGAATTGCCTCATGTACGAGTGGAACCCTAATTGCTGAACATATTTAATTGATAATGGATATTCAAACTATAAAAAATCGCTTTGGTATAATTGGTAATTCACCGCAATTGAATCATGCCATTAGTATTGCAGAGCGTGTATCGTCTACCAATCTTACGGTATTGATTACCGGAGAAAGTGGTGTTGGAAAAGAAGTGTTTTCTCAAATTATTCACCAACTTTCGAGCCGCAAGCACAACAATTTTATTGCAGTGAACTGTGGAGCTATCCCTGAGGGCACAATTGATTCGGAGTTATTCGGGCACGAAAAAGGCTCCTTTACAGGAGCCAACGATGCGCGAAAGGGTTACTTTGAAACGGTGAATGGCGGAACCATTTTCTTGGATGAAGTGGGTGAATTGCCTTTAGGAACCCAAGCGCGATTGTTGCGAGTATTAGAAACCGGAGAGTACATTCGTGTGGGTTCATCGAAAGTAATGAAAACAGATGTGCGAGTAGTAGCCGCAACCAATGTCAACTTGCAAGATGCAGTTCGCACCGGTCGTTTCCGCGAAGATTTGTATTACCGTTTAAGTACTGTACCCATAACCATTCCGGCATTGCGCGAACGTGGCGAAGACATCTATTTTCTGTTCCGAAAATTCTGTATTGATTTTTCAGAGCGCATGAAAATGACTCCGGTGAAATTGAACGATGACGCTAAAGCATTGATTTTAAAATATACTTGGCCCGGTAATGTTCGCCAGTTGAAAAACGTTGCTGAACAAGTAAGTATATTAGCTGTAAACAAAGAAGTTTCCGCCCATGAGTTGGTGCAAATTGTTCCCGATATTACGCAAAACAGATTGCCTGCACTCACTAAAGACGGGCTTTTCGATGGTGCATCGGCTGGATATAGCGAAAGAGAATTATTATATAAACTCATCTTCGATTTGAAGAAAGATTTAAATGATCTGAAGCAGTTTGTGCTAAACGCTACGAACGGTCAACCGGAAGCCTTTGAGAAGGCAGCGCATAACTTTATTCCTTCGGCAAAGCAGGATACGATTCCATCGTACCAACAAGAATATGTTGCACATACTCCCACCATCCATATGCCGCAAAACGATGGAAAAACGATTTTCATTGAACCACAATCGCATTTTGATTCGCATGAAACCATTGAGGAATCACTTTCTATTATCGATAAAGAGAAAGAACTGATCATCAAAGCGTTGAAAAAACATCGCAACCGCAGAAAAGATGCTGCAGCCGATTTAGGTATTTCGGAACGAACATTGTATCGAAAAATTAAAGAATACGGATTAGAAGATTAATGAAAAAGAACAACTCACTTTCGTTACACTGGATGCCGATGATTATGGTATCAATACTGCTTTGTGTTAGCCTGGCAGCATGTAAAATTTATTCTTTTACCGGAGCCAATTTATCGCCCGATGTAAAGAGTGTAACCATTGATTTGTTGGATAATCGAGCTGCTAGTGCGCCTGCTTCTTATGCCCAGATCTTCACCGAAAAGCTCAAATTGAAAATGGTTACAGAGGCCAATCTGAAACAAGTAAATGCTGATGGTGATTTGCATTTTTCAGGCTATGTAACCGCTTATAATGTTTCCGCCTTAGCACCAACTGCGCAAGTGCAAACAGGGGTAAACCGATTGAACATTACAGTACATATCGAATTTGTGAATGCCACCGATGAAAAAGACAAATGGGGGCAAGACTTTACACGTTATGCAGAATTTCCGGCCACTGAGTTGTTGAGTAACAGAGAAAGTCAGTTGATAGAAGAGATCAATAAACAACTGGTTGACGATATTTTCAATAAGGCTTTGGTGAAATGGTAATCGTTCACTGTTAGAAAGCGCTTTCCGATTCAGCCTTTGCGCAGTTGTGGAAAAAACAAATTACAATTCACCAGTTTTTATTATATTTGTTCAATCTTCACAGCAATGCTATTAATACGCTCGGCTCTAGTTGTCCTCTCAGGTTCAACATATAATGGAAAAACAGTAGATATATTTATTGAAAACGGTAAAGTGAAGCGCATTGGTGCTAAACTAAAAAATGCCGAAAACGCTCCGGAGATTTCCTTTCCCAACTTACATATTTCCCCCGGGTTTGTAGATATGCATGCCTATATAGGTGAACCCGGTTTCGAACAAAAAGAAACTATTGCTTCGGCATGTAAGTCGGCTGCAAAGGGCGGAATTACTCAGTTTTGTGTAATGCCGAACTTAAATCCGGTTTCGGGCACTAAGTCACAGATTGAGTTTCTAAAGCATAAAGCAAAAGGCCAAGTGGCCACACTCCTTCCGGTTGGTGCACTAACCCACAATTTGGAAGGTAAAGATTTAGCTGAAGTTTACGATATGCATGAAGCAGGTGCTGTGGCCTTTAGTGATGGATACAAAGCATTACCAAATGCAGGAATTTTAGAACGCGCGTTGCTTTATACTTCTGCTTTTGACGGATTAGTAATGGTGCATGCAGAAGAAAAAAGCATGTCGAAAAACGGAGTGATGCACGAAGGTATTGTGAGCACTAAGCTTGGATTACCCGGAATTCCTGCTGTTGCGGAGGAAATAGCCATTGCGAGAGATTTATCGGTAGTAGAATACACCAATGGACGACTGCATTTCTTAGATGTTTCGTTAAAGAAATCTGTAGAACTCATCAAGCAAGCCAAAAAGAAGAAACTTAACATCTCTGCATCTTGCAACTCATACAACCTTATCTTATCGCATGATGCAGTTGTAGATTATAACTCGGCTACTAAAGTGAATCCGCCTTTACGCGAACAAAAAGATATTGAAGGCTTAATCAAAGGCATAGAAGAAGGAGTAATTGATACCATTACCTCTCAGCATTCCCCGCAAGATGAGGAGTGCAAGAAGTTGGAATTCGACAAAGCAGACTTTGGAATGATTGGTTTTGAAACTTTATTCCCAATATGTAATACAGTTTTAAATAAGGCTGTTGGGTTAGAAAAAATCATTGATTTGTTGGCTGTGAATCCAAGAAAGCTATTAAAACGTTCAGCACCTTCATTTGAAGTAGGAAGTACTGCTGATTTTGTGTTGTTTAATCCAACCGAAAAATGGACATTCACTGAAAAAGACATTGCTTCAAAATCAAAAAACAACCCTTTTGTTGGAAAAACCTTCACAGGGAAAATTTACCAAACTATAAATCAATAAGTATATGAATTGGAATCCGGCCATAAAATGGGGCGTTGTTGGTGGTTTAGTATCTGTTATTCTTACTCTTCTCATCTATTTCATTTCGCCTTCTTCCTTAGCCTCTTTTTCGCTAATCTTTGTTTTTCTTTTGGTTTCTTTATTCTTTCTTATTTGGGGAGGCATCGACTTCAGAAAAGCCAATAATGACGAAATTTCGTTTGTAGAAGCATTAATGGCTACTATAATTATCGCGCTTATTAGTTCATTTATTGGCACTCTATTTTCTTATATACTCATGAATTATATCGACCCTCAATTGCCGGAACTCATTAAACAAAAAGTGATTGAAAACACAGTGGCGATGATGGAGAAATTCAATACGCCTGACGATAAGATTGATGAAGCTATTGAAAATATTAAATCGCAAAGTTTTAGCGGTGGAATCAGCGATTATGCTCTAAAATTTGCAAATAGTATGATAATGAACACGATTTTTTGTTTAATTGTGGCAGCATTCATCAAACGAAATACGAATAAAATTAAGCTTCAGGAATAAACTAATTGTTATGCACCTTTCCCTTGTCATACCTTCATATAACGAAGCTGAATCATTACCTGAGCTCATTGCTTGGATTGATAAGGTATGTTCTGCTCATGCACTCACTTATGAGGCGCTAATTTTGGATGATGGCAGTAAAGACAATACCAAAGCAGTTGTTGGAGAGATCCGAAAGGCCAATACAAATGTTCGTTATATTCGTTTTCAACGTAATTATGGAAAGTCGGCAGCATTAAATGTTGGCTTTGAACGTGCTAATGGAGATGTTGTGATAACTATGGATGCCGATTTACAAGACTCTCCGGATGAAATTCCTTTACTCTATAAAATGATTACGGAGGATGGTTATGATTTAGTTTCCGGATGGAAGCAGAAACGCTTCGATCCCATCACGAAAACCGTTCCCACTAAATTGTATAACTGGGCTGCCCGTAAAATGTCGGGGATTTATTTGCATGATTTCAACTGCGGTTTGAAAGCATATAAAAATGAAGTGGTTAAAAGCGTAGAAGTGTATGGTGAGATGCATCGTTATATTCCCATTTTAGCAAAACGTGCCGGCTATGAAAAAATAGGCGAAAAGGTAGTACAGCATCAAGCCCGAAAATACGGAACTACCAAATTTGGTATCGAACGCTTTTTATTCGGCTTTTTGGATTTGCTGTCGGTTTCATTTATGACACGATTCTCCAAACGACCTATGCATATTTTTGGTGGATTAGGTATGCTCAGTTTCTTTCTAGGCCTTTGCATCACCATTTATCTTACCGTTGCAAAATTTGCTTTTGAGCAATATAGAATGACGGAACGTCCATTGTTTTATATGGGTCTACTTTCTATAATTGTAGGTGTACAACTCTTCCTTACCGGCTTTTTAGCGGAGTTGGTATCGCGATCTTCATCCGACAGAAATCACTACTTAATCGCTGAGGAACAATAGTTTAACAACTTTTTTGCCTCTTTTTTGTTTTGTGGATAAGTAAAATGAAACAAAACTAAGTCCATTGCAGTATATACTCATATAAAATTATTCATATGAGAACTTTACTTACTCTTGCAGCGTTTCTTTTTACCCTTGAAAGTATTGCCTATTCTCCATTTCCGATGAAAGCTATCAGCATCAAACGTGAATTAATGAAAGTTTTCTATTCGGCAAAATTGGATGATTATAATTCGATTACAAAAACAAATGTATTCGTAACCAATTTTGAGAATTTTAGCGATGCAAATGCATCTACTATAGTGATTCCGGATACTAAATACAGCATTGTATACTCTTTAGGAAAAGATAGAAAAGGATGGTCAACAGTAATTAATGAGTGGGAAGAATACAATCAAGACGTAGCAGAACGTTATACTGAATACGAACAACTTTTAAAGTCAATGTTCAATATCGATAACGGATGGGTTGTTTTCGAAATGAAAGTGAACAAATCTGATGAAAAAAGCGATTTAATTTTCAGCAAACCGGGTTATGGTTACATTACCTTAGATTACTCTAAAAACGTTAGCGGTAAATGCGCATTGCAACTCCGCGTTAATCCTAAAGTTGACGAAATCAAAGAGATTCGTGCAGAGTTAGAACAATTGAACGATATGGTTTTGGCCAAATAATTGGTAAAACCTTTGGTTCAAACACCAAAAATTCATTGATTAATTTTATTTTGCCTTCCACTTACATAAAGGCAACACATGAAAATAGTTATACTAGGCACCGCTCATCCATTGCGCGGTGGCCTTTCTGCTTATAACGAACGTATAGCTTACGAATTTCAATCGCAGGGCCATGAGGTTGTTATCTATACCTTTAGTTTACAGTATCCCGATTTTCTTTTTCCGGGTACAACGCAATTCAGCGATCAGCCCGCACCAAAAGACTTAACGATTAAAGTGGCTGTGAATAGCGTCAATCCATTTAATTGGTGGAAAGTGGGACGCGAAATAAAAGCATTGAATGCCGATTTATTAATTGTAAAGTTTTGGTTGCCTTTTATGGCCCCTTGTTTAGGCACCATTTGTAAATTGGTAAGAAGCAACAACAAAACGAAGGTTATTTCCATTATAGACAATATCATTCCGCACGAGAAACGCATTGGTGATTTCCAATTCGCTAAATATTTTGTGAACAATGTTGACGGTTTCATTGCACAATCGAAATCTGTTTTAAGTGATTTAAACTTGTTTGATGCTTCAAAACCAAAACGATTTTCACCACATCCGCTGTACGATAATTTTGGTGCAGCAATTCCCAAAGAAGTGGCTAAAACTAAATTAGGATTAGATGCGAACAAACATTACCTACTTTTCTTTGGCTTTATTCGCGATTATAAGGGATTAGACATTTTATTGAAAGCTATAGCCGATAAGCGTTTCAAAGATCAAGACATAAATGTAATTGTAGCCGGAGAGTTTTACAATAATGCCGAACAGTATCATCAATTGATAGAAGAATTGAAAATTGCAGACTTAGTAACACTCCGTACTGATTTTATTCCGGATGATATGGTGCGCTATTATTTCTGTGCATCGGATATTGTGGTTCAGCCTTATAAACACGCTACACAAAGCGGAGTAACGCAAATTTGCTATCATTTTAATCGTCCGATGATTGTAACCAATGTTGGAGGTTTACCCGAAATTGTACCCAACGATGTGGTAGGCTATGTAGTGGAGCCGGAGCCAACACCTATAACCAATGCAATTTTAAAGTTTTACGCTGAGCAGAAAGAAGACGTATTCGCAGCCAATATCAACATCGAAAAAGAAAAATACAGTTGGAATGCCATGTTGAAAAGCATCTACGAAGTAGCTGGAATGTAGGATTAAAAATTTATGTTTGAACTCTATTGTAAAGACATTGAGATTAAGTTATGATTATACGAAGTAAAGCCCCATTGCGATTAGGATTAGCCGGAGGAGGCACTGATGTAAGTCCGTATTCCGATACCTATGGCGGAGCTATATTAAATGCTACGATTGGAATGTATGCCTATGCTACCATCAAACCAACAGATAACGGCAAAGTTGTTTTTCATGCCGTTGACAAAGGCGAACGCTTCGAGTACCCCGCTACCACTACCCTTCCAATGGATGGCAACTTAGATTTATTGAAAGGCATTTATAATAGAATTGTACAGGACTTTGCCATTAAACCACTTTCGTTTGAACTCACTACATTTGTGGATGCTCCTCCGGGTTCGGGTCTAGGGTCTTCATCAACCTTGGTAGTGGCGGTAATTGGCGCATTTGTAGAATGGTTGAAACTGCCATTAGGTGAATATGATATTGCCCATTTAGCCTTCACCATCGAGCGGATAGATTTAGCCATGGCCGGAGGAAAACAAGACCAATATGCGGCCACCTTTGGCGGAGTGAACTTTATGGAGTTTTCTGCAAATGATAAAGTGATTGTAAATCCGTTGCGCATTAAAGAACGTCACTTACACGAGTTGGAAAACAACCTGATTCTTTTCTTCACGGAAACATCGCGCGTTTCGAGCGATATTATTGAGAAGCAGCGTGCCAATGTAACCAACAAAGACGTGAATTCTATTGATGCGATGCACAATCTGAAAGAGCAAGCGCAAATGATGAAAGAAGCGTTGTTGCGTGGAGAAGTAGACAGAATTGGAGAAATTTTGAATTATGGTTGGTTGCACAAAAAGAATATGGCTGCAGGCATTAGTAATTCGTTTATTGATAACATCTACGACCAAGCCATAGCAGCAGGTGCAACAGGCGGAAAAATAAGTGGTGCCGGTGGTGGTGGATTTATGATTTTCTATGCCCCGGAAAACAACAAGTACAAGGTGATTGAAGCATTGAATCAATTAGGTGGACGAGTAATGCGTTATACTTTCTCTCAAATTGGAATGACCAGCTGGACGGTATAAGCTCAATACAGACAAATGTTCAATTGCCAACAAGATTATAGCTTAGAAAATGACGTGGTTTTGTTGAGACCGCTTTGTGAAGATGATTTCCAGCACTTAGTATCCTTTTCAATCTACGAACCTGATTTGTGGTATTATTCCCTTGTGCCGGCTGATAGCAAAGAAAATTTAAAAACGTACATACAATCGGCTTTAAAAGGCAGAACTGAAGGCAAAGAATATCCATTTATTGTTTTCGATAAACGAACCGGGAAATATGTCGGTTCTACTCGTTTTTATGATATTCAACTCCATCACAAAACACTCCAATTGGGCTATACCTGGTATGGAAAGGCTTTCCAAGGTACCGGCATCAACAAGAATGCTAAATTTCTTTTACTACAATTTGCCTTTGAAACTATTGGTGTTGAACGTGTTGAATTTAGAGCCGATCACAATAATAAAAGGAGTATTAACGCCATGAAAGCCATAGGCTGTATTGAAGAAGGAGTCTTACGAAGTAATTGTGTGGCAGCTTCCGGTATTCGGAGAGATAGTATTGTTTTGAGTATACTGAGTAATGAATGGTTCGATACCGTTAAAACACAATTGCAAAAACAACTTTAATTTCTAGCTATGACTAACGAAGTTTTCATCACACACATTGATACGGCTTGCGTATTACTAGAAATTAATGGATTCAAAATTCTGACTGACCCAACATTAGATAATGCAGGCCATCTATACCACCATGGCTTTGGGGCTATGTCGCGAAAAACTGATAATCCGGCTATTGCCCCGGAAGCCCTGAAGGATATAGATTTGATATTGCTGAGCCACCATCAACACAAAGACAATTTTGATATTCAAGGAAAGGCGTTTTCTAAGCAAGTGTCAAGAATCGTTTCTACTGTTCCTGCTAGTAAAGCAATACCAGGCATCGTTGGATTAAAAGAATGGGAAACAATTTCCATCAACACTCAAAAGATCAATAACCTAAAAATTACGGCTACTCCGGCACAACACCATCCTTGGTGGTTGCCGGAGTTATTCTCGGGCAAAGTGATTGGCTTTGTTATTGAATTTGACGGACAAGAAAATGGAGTCATCTATATCTCAGGTGATACAGTTTATTTTAAAGGTATTGATGAAGTAGCCAAACGATTTAAAGTAGATATTGGCATTTTCCATGTTGGAAGCGCGCAGTTTCGCTATTTATCAGGGTTTGGACAATATACCATGGACAGTAAAGATTTACTTAAGGCCGTTGATGTAATACAGCCGAATACAATAGTACCTATTCATTACAAAGGATGGACGCACTTTAAAGAAACGAAAACAGCATTAACCAATGCCATTTCAGCAAATTCATTAGTAAAGAATAAAACGAAATTCCTTACTTCTGGTGTGCGAACAAAACTTCGATAAACTATTTAAGTACAGTAAACAACGAATCGAGTTGTGAAGTATTTTGAGGAGAGAACGTTAACTGCTTGATTTCACCTTTTACATCTGCAATTCGAGCATCCGTTAATGGGTGTGTACTTAAAAATTGAGGAACAGTAGTTGTTTCAGCTGCCTTTAACTGCTTTAACAGCAATACCATTCCTTCCGGATCAATACCTCGTTTTACCATCAGCTTCACGCCTTCCCGATCGGCTTCTTGCTCAAATGCTCTGGAATACGACATGTTCAACAACTCATTCGCATTCAGCACAATTAAGGAAGCAATACCCGACACATCACCCACTAATAGCGAAAGCAAACCATAGGTTCCGGCCATTTGAATCAATGTTCGCGTGCTGTGATGTTTGTTGATATGCGAAAATTCATGTGCCAACAACCCGGCTAATTCACTGCTACTTTTCATTGTTCGAATAATACTGTCGTACACTACAATATGTCCGCCAGGCATTGCAAAAGCATTAAGTTCATTGCTTTTTACCACATGAACACGAATAGGGTAACGACTTTCAAAATGCAGCGAATCAAAAAACTGTTGCGCAATTTTGCTTTTCTCTTCGTTGAACGTAAACTCGTTTTTTGTTTGTTGGAAGAGTTTATCCCCTATTTGAACTTCAGTTTCAACGGGCAAAGTATCGGCAATTTTTTCAATCAGCTTAGGTGCAAGAAAATAAAGTGAAACTGCTGCAATCGTCACCAGTAGAACCACTCCAATAACAATTCCGGCAATCCATTTCATCCATCGATTAGAAGTGTGAATGACATGCTTATAAGCTCGTATTGAGGCTATTTCATCCAGAATTGCTTTATCCTCAAATTTCAAATAGGCAAGTGTGTTCCCTTGTTTGTATTTCAAATAAATAGGAACTCTAGTGTCTTCCAAAGGTAAAATGCGTTTAACATCCCATCGCACAGAACTTAAGCCTAAAGGGTTGCGAATTTCCAATTCACTTTGCCAAAGTGAGACTTGCACTGCTTTGCCATCGCGATCTTCCGGAGTAAAATAAATAGCTGAAAACGAACTCATATCGATCCTCCAAACAATTCTTCACAATGGATTTGCGACACATACCAAAGCATATCATCTTTCTCTTTCACTAAATGAAAATCCACTTTGGTTTCGTGCTTTTTGTAGCGATTTCCTTTGTGGGCTTGGGTTTTATATTCTACATTCACTGAAACTAATGCAGCATCTCGCTCTTGGCTAAATTTGAACTTAACGTAATCTTCTTCCAATAACTCCATTTTATTGAATCCTGCTTTGAACTCCTCAATCTTTTCAATTAAATCTTCAGGCTCCATCATTAAGCCAAGAGTATCCTTGAAATCGGAGGCAAACACATCGGTTATATACGAAAACCGATTATCATAAATGAAAGTAATAATATCACTACATAACATTTTTACATCAGCCTCATCGTTAGGATATTGCTCTTCGTAAATAATGTTCATCACTACATTAGGGGCTTTAATCAGCTGAACCTCAGATTTGAAAACATCTTCAGTGATAAAACGATACATTTCTCTATCGCTGATACCGGCAATGCTGAACACAGAAATCTTTTTCCGATGTAGCATCTTCATAAACTTACTTAAGCCGCGTTTAATTTCACGCTCACTCAAATCGTTAACGTGATTGTATTCCGGACGACCTAACAAATCAAATATTACGGTTGGCTTAGCATCTACTTGCTTGCGATGAAAACGTTGAATCTGTTTCAAAAATGCATTTTCTATATCAGAAGGGATCTGACTATCGCCAAAAAACTCGCCTCCAAACTCCGCCATCAAACTCATTTTCAGAAATTCGTTCTCATTTTGAATCTCTTCCGCTGATTTTGTTCTCTTCTTTTTTGGTAAATCTCCCCTCTTTTTATTCATTATCAGTATTTTTTATTCAACTTTGACTAGCGTTTATTCCTTTTACTAAGACAAATGTACGGAACATCATGAAAACTGCTTTCGCGAAAAACCCTTTTACCATTTTTTATATTGTTTTTGGCTACATCATCGTCTTTTCTGTTTGGTGGGCTTTTCTGTTATATCAAAAAAACGAAACCGCCTTTAAGGAAAGGGTAGAAATCAACGCCATCTATTTTCATTCCGATAATCCATCGGTAACTTACATAAATTCTCCCGAATATCATCAGTTGGAGGAGAAATATTCCCGACAAAAAACAATGATTCTGCTTGAGGGAACTGTTTTTATAGTGCTATTAATCATAGGATTACTTGTAGTGCGCAGAATTTTGGTTAAAGAGATGCAAGTTACCGAATTGCAGAAAAACTTCTTACTCTCGGTCTCTCACGAATTGAAATCGCCACTTGCCTCTATTAAGCTGAATCTTCAAACACTGAATCAACGGCAAGTAGAAAAAGCCATTTCCGACAAGTTGATGAACAACAGTATTCTGGATATTGCTCGTTTGGAATCGCTCATCGACAATATTCTTTTCGCTTCTAAAATGGAAGCCACGAGCAGTTTTATGTCGAAGGAGCTAATCAATATTTCGGAAGTAACAGAAATGCTGGTCAAAAAACTCCAAGTGAATCCAAAGCAAATTAATGTTTCAGGACAAGTAGAACAAAATGTTTATTTAGAAACCGATCCAACTACATTTATTTCAGCTATTAATAACTTATTGGAAAATGCCATTAAGTATTCACCTGAAAAAACAGCTATAGTAGTTACGTTACAACACACCGGCAATGCTATTGCAATTAGTGTAGCCGATCAAGGTTATGGTATTGCAGAAGATGAACGCGAACGCATCTTTGATAAATTTTACCGTGTAGGTTCTGAAAACACACGCAAAAGTAAAGGCACAGGATTGGGTTTATATATCGTGAAACGCTTTGTAGATGAGCATCAGGGAAGTATAAACATACAACACAATCAGCCACAGGGAAGCGTCTTCACGTTGTTGATTCCAGTGGAAGGCGATTAGGAAACTTCTGTTAACGTTTTAACTTGTTTAACTAGTTCGCGTGTGCTGAAAGGCTTTGTAACATAAAGCGAAGCCCCTAAATCATATCCTTTCTTAATATCAGTGTCTTTTGATTTCGCACTTAAGAAAACGATTTTAATATCGGCTAAATTAGGCGTTGATTTTATTTTTTCGCAAATCGAAAATCCATCCATATCGGCCATCATAATATCGAGTAAAATCAATACCGGATGCTCTTTCTCAACCAAATCCAAACACTCAGTACCATTGCGAGCAATCAGTACCTCATAACCATTTTTTTTGAATAGAAATTCTAATGACAGCAGGATGTAGGGATCATCGTCTACTATTAAAATCTTGCTTTTTGTAATCATCACTCCTCTTGTATTCGCTCCAAGGGCAAAGTAAAGATAAATTTCGCATATTTCCCTAACTCGCTTACAGCCCATATTTTGCCTTGATGCAGTTCAATGATGCGCTTGCAGATAGCCAATCCAAGTCCGCTCCCTTCTGGTTTTTTGAGTGTTTGATTTTTGGCTTGGAAAAACTTATCGAATATTTTTTCGGTTAAATCAGGTTCAATACCTTTTCCATTATCCTCAATTTCTGTAATAATCTCCTGGTTTTCAACATATATCCTAACAGCTACAGAAGGATTTTCTTTATCCAAAAACTTAATGGCATTCGAAACTAAATTTGAGATTACCTGATTCATCATATCTCTATCGCCATAGAAAAGCAGCTCGTTATTGGGTTTCACTACTTGAACAGTGCAGTTCTTCTGTGCCGCCAAAACTTGTAATGGAGTAAGGGCATCCTTTATCATTTCGTGGTAATCGAAAGAGGTGAAGTTTAGCCGTTGCCGTCCACTTTCGAACTTCTCTAAACGAAGTACTTGCGAAATCAAATGACTAAGCCGTTCTGTTTCATGCACGATGGTGGCTAAAAATTGTTCTTTTTCTTCTTCTGTTAGATCTGGATTGTCATATAAAATTTCGCTTAATGCTCGAATGGAAGACAGCGGAGTGCGCAATTCATGGGTAACTGTATACAAGAATTCATCCTTTTGTTCATCCATGTTTTTCAGCAACTCGTTAGCGTTTTTTAGTTCGTTCGATGTTTTGGTGAGTTCCAATGTTTTCTTGCGCAACTCTTTATTCAACTCAATAAACTGCTGACTTTCCTTTACAATGTTCAACACTTCGTCTTTAGAAATCTCCTCATTCTTCGTTACGTTACTTATCATCAAACGCGCAGAAGCTGAACCAATCACACCACCCAAAATACGCTCCACGAAAGATACGATACGTATATCTGCAACATCATTTTCGTTTTTGATGGCTATATCGTAGCGCTTAGCATAACCATCGAGCAGGTTTTGTCCGCGCTCTTCTCCAATAAAATTGTTGATGAGTAGCTTTATATCTTTAACAAGGGTAATCCCCTTCCAGGGCAATGAATACAAGTCTTTCTGCAAATCGGCATTGATATCCACAAATATTTTCGCTTGAAACTCCTCTTGCTTAGATGATGAAAAATTAATAGATACAAACACAAAACTTAATGTATTCAGTAATAAACTCCAGAAAACACCATGGGTCAATACATCCAAATTATGTAAGCCCAAAAATGCAGTAGGTTTTAAGATTGAAATGTGGAACAAGCCCTCTTTTACAATGCTTTCGATAATGGGGTGAATGGAACTTAACGAAGGAAAAATCAACATATAGAACCAGCAAGCGAAACCAATAAAAATGCCTGTAAATGCAGCCTTTAAATTAGCTTGCTTCCAATAAATACCCAATATTACGGCAGGTGCGAATTGTGCGACAGCGGCAAAGGAAATTAAGCCAATAGACACTAATGAAAATCGCTCGGCTACTAATTTTTCAAAAATATAAGCCGCTAAGAGTATCACAAAAACGCCTATTCGTCTACTATCCACGATAATTTGCTGAAGGCGCTTGTTGTTAGGATTTACAATTTTTTGTCCGAACAATAACGGCAACACAATGTTATTGCTGACCATATTGGTCAATGCAATGGTTTCAACAATCAGCATACTCGTTGCAGCTGAAAAGCCTCCTACGAATACTATCACAGCAAGCCATTTTGCATGAAGAAACAACGGTAAGTTCAACAGATAAAAATCAGCATCGGTAGGTGATTGGGCAAAAATTATATTGCCGGCCAATGCAATCGGCAACACAAAAATATTGATTAAAAACAAGTACAACGGGAATATCCAAGCTGCTTTGAGCAAATGCTTTTCTTCGATATTTTCAACTACTGCCACTTGAAATTGCCGTGGTAAAAGTATCATTGCCAAGCCGGATAAAAGCAATAAAATGAACCAAGAAAACCCATTCTCATTTGTTGAAAATTGCAATAGATGGCTATACGATTCTTGTATGATGGGATGGTGGTAAATATCGCCCGGTGCTTTGAAGAAATAAAAGCAAATCACAATTCCGGCAACTACAAAAGCGACAAGCTTCACTATTGATTCAACTGCAACTGCCGTCATAATACCGGTATGGGTTTCAGTAGTATCAATGTTTCTAAGCCCATATAAAATAATAAAAACGGCTAATGCAATAGTGATATAGAGCGTTGTATCCCATAAGAAAAAGTTACCGGTAGCTATGGATGCGTTAGATAATAATTGAAAACAACTGCTAATCGCTTTAAGCTGAATAGCGATATAAGGAATTACACCAATGATAAAAAATACAGCCACCATTGTACCAATGGGACTATTCTTACCATATCGACTACTAATGAAATCGGCAATGTTGGTGATGTGTTGCGATTTACAAATACGTATAATTTTTAACAGCACAATGGCTATCAAAGGCATAAACAATGTAGGACCTAGATATATTGGCAAGAACTCGATGCCTTTTCTAGAAGCAATACCAATGCTTCCGAAATAGGTCCAGGCCGTACAAAAAACAGTAAAAGATAAACCATAAATTAAAGCTGGCGGAAAAAGGAACTTCCCTTTACTCTTCAACCGCTCGGCAATGTTGGCGATGATGAAAAGTAACACTAAATACAATATGATAATGAGCAGTGTCAATACTGGCTATTTAGCATTGTTATTAAGATAATTTTTGGCTATTAAGTAGAGCACCACAATATTGAGAAACCAAATCGAAAACACTACAAAATAAAGCACCGGAATCCCAAATACAAAGCCGCTTCTATCGGCTATTTCTATAATGGGATAATTATAGAGGAGCAGAAAAACAAACAAGACAAAAAAGATGTTTAAAATTTTCTTCTGTTGCATAGTGCAGATTACAAAAAAAGAAAAACCTATCCCAATATAGAGATAGATTTTTTCGTTGCTATTGTCAATTATTCGTTGATTTCATATTCGCCTTGTAGCGCGTAAATGCCAAACTTTACAAGTCCGTACACTACAATTGGCAGCAGAATAACCAGTATAATAATACCGAACACTAAATCTTCTTGCTTACCGCTGGTTACTTTCGGCAATCCAAAAACAGTTACACCAAAATAGGCTACCAATACGCCAATGGCGATCCAAACAACGCCTAAAATTTTTCTAATTGCATTCATATTTTTTCTTTTAAAAGTTAATTAATCGTCAATGCGCATATCCTTTCCATTCAAATAAATTACGCCAATTACTAAGCAAACAGATGCAACAACTATGGGGTACCATAAACCTTGTAAATAGGGTTGAGCGTAAGGCAAAGTTGCACCGGCTTTAGTGGCCACTTCATTTGCATCTTTAGCTGTAGTAGCCAAGTAAGTTGCTACTGCCGGAAGTAAACCTCCAAACACACCGTTTCCAATGTGATAAGGTAAAGACATTGATGTATAGCGAATTTTTACAGGGAACATTTCTACCAAGAATGAAGCTATTGGTCCATAAACCATGGTTACAAAAATCACCTGTATGAACACTAACCAAATCAATGTCCACTTATCGCTGTCGTTAATTTTAATCACCGTCTTTTTCACTTCTTTGTTTTTACCATCAACCACAAGCGGTGTGCCATCGACAAAACTTTTTGTAAGTGTTGCTGTTTTAACTGTTCCATCGCTGAAATAACTTTTCTCAGTAAAAATACTGTCTACTGCTGTTCCCTTCAATTGTTTTACAGATACTTCAGCAGTAGCCTTATCAATGAGTTCTGTTTTGTTTTTCACATTCACCGTTTGGTACATCTTTTCGTAAATCGGACGATAAGAAAGTATCGCCACTAATAAGCCGGCCATCATAATCCATTTTCGTCCTACTTTGTCGCTTAACCAACCAAAGAATACAAAAAACGGAGTTCCCATTATCAAGGCAATGAACATTAAACTATCAACCGAATTCTTATCGACCATCATTACTTTCTCGATAAAACTCATGGCGTAGAACTGACCGGTATACCACACAACGCCCTGTCCCATTACAGCTCCAAACAAAGCCAACAAAACGTATTTGAAATTCAGTTTATGTCCGAAGCTTTCTTTAATTGGATTAGTAGATGTTTTACCTTCTTCTTTTGCTTTTGCAAACAAAGGCGATTCGTGCATATTCTTACGAATCAAATACGACACCAACACCATTAAAATCGATACCCAAAACGGAACACGCCAGCCCCAATCTTCGAATGTATCTTTGTCTAAAACAGTGCGGGTGGCCATAATCACTAATAGCGAAATGAATAACCCTGCAGTGGCAGTAGTTTGTATCCAAGATGTATAATAACCGCGCTTTTCTGTTGGAGAATGTTCCGCTACATAGGTTGCCGCTCCTCCATACTCCCCTCCTAAGGCTAATCCCTGTAATAATCGTAGCACCAAGACTAATAATGGAGCTAAGAAACCAATGGTTTCATATCCGGGGATACAGCCAATCAAAAATGTTGAACCGCCCATTAACAATAGGGTGAGCATGAAGGTGTATTTTCGTCCAACCAAATCGCCTAAACGACCGAAGAACAATGCTCCAAAAGGACGAACCACAAAGCCTGCAGCAAAAGTAGCCAATGTACTTAAGAAGGCCGCTGTTGGATTGCCTGTAGGGAAAAATTTAGTAGAAATAATGGTCGCTAAACTTCCAAAAATATAGAAGTCGTACCATTCAATCATCGTGCCTACACTGGATGCACTAATGATAGAGAATAAGGATATTTTTTTTGTATCTGACATAGTTTGATTTTTGGTATGAATAATGGTTTATAAGAAAATATGTGTCTGAATAATAAACTCCCCTTTGTATCCGTTAAACAAAGGGTCGCCAACGCTATTGTATTTGTATGTTGGGCGTAAGCTGTATTGTGCAGTAATCTTGGCATTATGTCCGCTGATAAAGTAGTTTAACCCAACGTCCATTTGGTTCGATAATTTGCCGATTCTGTCGAAGTCTTTCAAGGTATGAGTGATATACGGCATAAAAGCCTGCCCATTTTTCAACTTCGGTAAAAGGAAACCCACTTGTGTATAAAGGATTAAACCAGTCCCGATAGTAGGTTGCAAGTTGCCACCGCCTGCCCAGCTGGTATTTGCATTTTGGGCTACTGTTTCGGTTGTTGGATATTGATTAAGGATACCGATATTTCTTAAATACTTCGGCCCGAAGTTATGATATGTCAAAGAAGTATAGAAGTTCAAAGCTGTTGGCTTTCTGGTTTTCAAAGGCATATCTAAATACACATCAGCACCAATGTTGTATTGATTGTCGATAACCACCGAATCGGTTGGCGATGGACGATGTGCAGTGGCTTTTGGATGCGCATAATAACCAATTCCAACATTCAACACTTTTTTCGCACCAAGGTACGTCCCTACAAAATAGGGCAACACATTACTTTCTTTTTCAAAAATTTGATAGTTGAAATATGCTTGTGTACTCCAAGATGAGTTTAAAATATTTGTTGCATTCGGACTGGTAATAGCTGTTTTTGCAACACCAAAAGCGAATGGCTTGTTTACACTTAAACGATAATCGAACCCTCCTATTTGTCCTTTGAGATAAACGCCCAACTGACGAGCAAACTGATCGGTAGCTTCAATATTAAACCAGTTGGTGATAGGCGCATCGAGCGTCATAAAATTTAATGTGGATGCACTCGCCATACGCGACACGCCATTCCAATAATGCAAGCCCGCACCTAGATGAAGTTTTGTAGGAATAATAGCATATTCTGTCCATGCATCATGAATATAAAGCTGTGGTTTTTTGCCGCTGTTTGAACCGCCCGATGTACCTAAAAATCCACCATTAATAAAACTTTGATTGTTGATACCAAAGTGTGTTAGAATCATAAAGCGTGGAGAAATTTGCGCTTGAATAAGAAAGCGTGAACGTCTGATGGCGAAATCGAAACTGTTACTTTTTGGCTTACCATCGATGCCTAATGTGCCGGTATTGTTATCGGTAAACGAGAACCAGAACTGGTGCCAAGTAATGAAACGAATGAACTTACTGCCATCCTCATTCAGTTTAAGTATCAGTGGTTTGTAAGTAAAATCTTTTTTGGGTTTTGGGATAGAATCATTGATGGCAAAGGCGCCTAGCGAAGCTGTGAGTAAACATAACAAAAGTGAAAATTTTCTCATAAGCGTTTTTTTATGCGTTTTTAAAAATTGTAAAGTGAAAGTACAATCGCAAAAAGCCTAAAATGAAACGCTAGCTATACAGCTGTTAAATGGTATAGTTTTCTTTATACATTTTTTCGAAATCGTTCCCATTTAATCACCATGTATTTATCGCCCAATTCGGTGATTAAACAACCGGAACTTATCATGTTTTCCTTTTTCTTGAAGAACTCCATCAATTCGACATGATCTAGGACTTTATAGGTAGGATGATACTCTTTGTTTTTCGGTAATTTCAAATTGTATTTTTTTACCCAATTCATCACCGAAACATGACTCACGCCCAACAATCTTTCAATCTCCCGAAACGAAACACCTTCAATGTAGAGTTGTAACGCTTTAATCACATAGTAAGAATCGATTTGTTTCCCTTCTTTAATCACCGAAAAATTGTAGTTACAATCTAAACACTTATAACGCTGTCGTCCTTTAACTATACCACTTTTGATATAATTATCACTTTTACATTTCGGGCACTCCACTTCGCGCATAACAGTAATTTTAAATTGAATATACCAAATTAGCATATATATACCAATTTAGCAAAAATAAATTTTTTGACATTTTTCTATTACTACTTTTATGTTGTCAAAAAATAATTGATCATCCTAAAAAATTAGTTTATGTCTTATCCGTATCAAATAAGAACATTAGAAGATTATCACAAAGCGTATGCAGAAAGTATTGCCAATCCAAAACAATTTTGGTTTGATATTGCACAACATTTTCATTGGAAAAAAGCACCAACCTCAGTTGAAGATTCATTGAACTGGAACTTCAAAGAACCGAAAGTAGAATGGTTCAAAGGCTCTACTTTAAATATCACAGAAAACTGCTTAGACCGACATTTAGAAAAGAACGCCAACACTCCTGCCTTAATTTGGGAGCCGAACGATCCTGAAGAACATTACAGAATCCTTACGTACAAAGAACTTCACTTTAAAGTGATGCAATTCGCCAATGTGTTGAAGAATAATGGCGTGCAAAAAGGCGACAGAGTATGTATATATATGGGTATGATTCCTGAACTCGCCATTGCTGTGTTAGCCTGTGCTCGAATTGGCGCTATTCACAGCGTTATCTTTGGTGGCTTTAGCGCACAAAGTATTGCAGATCGTTTGATAGACGCCAATGCAGAATATATCATTACCCAAGATGGTGCACACAGAGGCAATAAAGAAGTGCCTTTGAAAAATGTAATTGACGATGCTTTGTTGCAATGTCGTTTTGTGAAACGTGTAATTGTACTTACCCATAACCGAATGCCGGTGAGTATGATTAAAGGCCGCGATACTTGGTGGGAAAACGAAATCAAAAAAGTAGAAACGCAAGGCAATCCCTATTGCGAAGCAGAAGAAATGGATGCCGAAGATCCTTTGTTCATCTTATATACGAGCGGAAGCACAGGTAAACCTAAAGGCGTTGTCCATACATGCGGTGGCTATATGATTTATGCGAATTACACCTTTGTGAATGTATTTCAATATCAACCGGGTGAAGTCCATTTTTGTACGGCCGATATTGGTTGGATTACAGGCCACAGCTACATTGTATATGGCCCGTTAAGTGCCGGAGCAACTTCATTAATGTTTGAAGGTATCCCTACATGGCCCGATGCAGGTAGATTCTGGGAGATTGTCGATAAATTCAAAGTGAATATTTTATACACAGCTCCAACGGCATTGCGCTCGCTCATTGCATTTGGCGATGGACCATTGGAAGGCAGAAGCCTAGATTCGTTGCGTGTTTTAGGTACTGTAGGTGAACCTATTAACGAAGAAGCCTGGAACTGGTACTTCGATAAAATTGGCAAGAAAAGATGTCCGATTGTTGACACCTGGTGGCAAACCGAAACTGGCGCTTGCTTGATTTCTAACATTGCCGGTGTTACTCCACACAAAGCAGCACATGCTACATTCCCATTACCGGGCGTGCAAGTTTTGTTTGTTGATGAAAATGGTGTACCTATCGAAGGCAGCGATTCTACAAAAGGCTTACCAACTGAAACTGTTTCGGGAAATTTATGTCTGAAACACCCATGGCCCGGCATTTTGCGCACCACCTACAACGATCACGAGCGTTGCCGACAAACGTATTTCTCTACCTACGAAAACCTGTATTTCACCGGTGACGGATGCTCGCGCGACAAAGACGGCAACTACCGCATTACCGGCCGTGTAGACGATGTGTTGAACGTGAGTGGACATCGCATTGGCACAGCAGAAGTAGAGAACGCCATCAACATGTATGTAGATGTGGTGGAAAGTGCTGTGGTGGGCTATCCGCACGATATCAAAGGACAAGGCATTTATGCCTATGTGATTTTGAGTAACGATGTAACCGATGAAACACTTACGAAACAAGATATTCTGCAAACCGTAACGCGCATTATTGGCGCCATTGCGAAACCCGATAAAATTCAGTTTGTGAAAGGTTTACCGAAAACCAGAAGCGGTAAAATTATGCGCAGAATTTTGCGCAAAATAGCCGAAGGCGAAACTTCCAATTTAGGCGACACCTCTACCCTACTCGATCCGGGTGTGGTAGATGAAATTGTGGCCGGTAAAGTATAGTTTGTTTTTATGTTTTAGTTTGGGTAGCCCGCTTTTGGCGGGCTATTTTATTTGGATGCATATGGCGTGTCCTCCGTAGCACTACGGTAAGGCTGCTGCAGGGTGCGCTGCGCTCCCGTGCTCCACTCCGTTCCGCACCAGGCCTTTCGCATCCTTCACGCGGCATTGAGGATCCAAAACAAATTACGATTCAATTCTTAGTTAATGAACAACTGAAAAACGCAACGTTTTACGCGTATTTCCACACTGTGCAACGCAAAGGTAAACGCCACTTTGGAGCGTTGACAAATCCACTGTAGATGTTGTATTTTCGGGAATAATAGTTGTGTTTACTTCCCTCCCATCAACACTCAATACATGAATATTAGCAGCTTCTGAAAATTGATTTTGCAACAACAAAACATGGCCATTCATGGTCATTGTCAGCAAGTCATTTTCCGTTTGGTTGATGGCAAGCGGATAACATACCGTTTGATTATTTTCGGAAAATTGCACTTGTCCGCAAACACTAAAACACGTAAGATGTATTGGAGAATTAGGCCCTATCAAAATGCCTCGTTTTGCATTTATAAATCCATTGGTGCTGCCTATTCCGCCAAAAATGGAAAAGGAGCCATAAATTCCATAGTTGTATAACCACTTTGTTCTCGTAATTCCGTACAAGGTTTCTTTAGAAAGCGAAATGGTGGCCGTTTTTGTTTCAGAGAATGAGAAAAGCAATTGTTCCGTTCCATTGATTTGTTCACAAAACCATACTGCCTTTTGCAGTGTATCATTTCGAAAATAACCAATTAGTGAATCGCTTGTTCTAGCTCCGGTAGCAGGATTGTAAAATGAATAGAGCAACGAAACCCAGTGCAATCCGTTGCTCGAGTCTATTGGTCCGGTTCGAATCAATTCTTCGGCTTCCACAATTGGATTCATCGAAACAATCACCCGTTGATGCCATTCGGCACAATGTTCAGGGATAGGCATAAAGGGCTCTGTTAAAACCGACTGATTGGCCACATAATAAGGGGTTCCGAGGTGTTTTACGCCATTCGAATAGTATATCAATGTTCGTAATGTATGACTATAATCTTGTGGCGTTCCTCCACTCCAAGATTCAGCGTGTGTATTGCCCAATCCTTTAGTGTATCTATAATCATCACCACTTTCAAAACACGAGATATCTATCGTATTTGACACTTGACCCAAAGTAGAATCGAGATATCCATAACGGTAATTGCATATTGCTTTAGCATTCGGAAAATTTAAAACAGTAACTGAACTATCGAGGTTGGTTATGGTTTCCGGAGCGATATTATTGTAATGAATGTAAAGCGTATCTAATCCGGGAGAGAATGTCTTTTGCGTTACAACGCTACGTGAATAATTGCTATATGGAATAGGGTTTCCGGTGGCTTGCCATTCGTTGTAATAATCGAAGGTATCGCCTACCGAAAAGGAGTAAATATCGCGGAGTGTAAGCGTATCGGATGCACCAAATGCATGTACAGATATCAACAAACAAATAGATAAGAATATTCGTTGCATAGCAGGGATTTTATTCAAGATATTAAAAGGAATACGTTAACAAAAAGCACAAGTTGGAAAATTACAATTGTATGACAATATAAAAGCCTCTAGAAGCTAGTGGTTCACCAACTTCATAAAACTTTTTATTCGAATTTAAGCAGTATGATTTCTCCTCGGTTCGTGTCTCACGAAACGAAATGTGAACTTAGTTTTGGATGGTCCGTGGTGACATGAATCAAGGGAATAAACAACCGGATTACAACTCCTGAATCTTCAAATTTGAAATCCAAACACTGTCATACAATGAAACCATTTGAAAGTTTAAGGTTGTTTCTTCACCACTGATGAAAATGTAGGAATGGTCTGACCAATCATTGAAATGATAGGCACCCGGAGTAGACCAATAATAATGTTCACCATACCATTTCGGCATTAAATATGCAGCAAAACTAAAGCCAGGGTTATTCACAGCATCCGGACAGCCTTGTATTTTGGCATCACAACTGATTTTATACGAAGTGTTTTTTTTGATATTCTTGATTACCGTATTTAATAGAATTCCCGGAGGGTTGGCAACACTGCAATCGTGCGGATTAGCCAATAAAAGACAGTTCTTCCCGTTATAAAAATTGGGTAAAACGGTGTAATCGGCTGTAGCAGGTTTGGATATTGTCCATTTATCGCTTAAACAACTCAGCGTAAGCGAATCGCCACAAAACATCTCGGCAGCAGGAAGAATTGGTGTAGTAGTTTTTTTTGTACAAGACGATGCAACAAACAAAGCAAAAAATAGAAGATAAAATGGAGCTGATTTCATAACTGAGAGTATGGGGTTAAAAATTTGTTAGTATAAAACTAGTGAACTTTTTTAAAATGAAAATTATTAAATAGAGGCAAATGCATAATAAATAGCATTAAATGTATTGTATGTAATCCTGAAAAATCAAATCAATACTCATCATTCGCCTCGGTTTAGGTCTTCCAGAAATGAAATACGAACCACAGCACATTTATAAATGTAGCAATACTCGCGTGAGGGGTTGCAGCGGAAATCCTGCGCCAATTCTTATGGGCGCAGATTGCAGCGAAAAACCCGGTGACGATTCTTAGCGGCACACGCCCAAATGATTTTTAGTTATTCCACAAAAACCACAAAAGATTCCACAAAGGTTCGCAAAGTTTAATCGTGCGTTAGCCTCTAGCCGCTAGAAACTCTCTATGCTAAACAAAACAACAATGAAGAGTTAAACACATAGACACATAGTTTGCTTACGCCTAAACGAGTCCGTGTTAAGTCCACAGATGGATAAACCTTCGGTTTATCGCTATGTTTCCTAATTTTCGTAAAAGTACTCCGGCTATGTGCCTATGTTTCTATGTGTTTAATCCTAAATCTTCAGTTTTCGCTTTTTTGAATAAACCGCAAAGTCGCGCGCAAGCCTCTAGCCGCTAGAAGCTAGTAGCTAGAGGCTAAAACTCCCTCCCAGTTCTTAATTTCTCCGCTTTGTTTATATTTGGGCATTATGGAAACAAAGGCGATGACCAAAAGAAACGAAGAAGTGAATTTCGATGATTTCAAAGCTGAGGTTTTGAACGATTATAAAACGGCTGTGCTGTCGCGCGAAATGAGTTTGGCGGGGCGAAAAGAGGTGCTGACCGGCAAAGCTAAATTTGGGATTTTTGGCGATGGAAAAGAATTAGCGCAGATAGCGCTGTCGAAAGCCTTCGAAAAAGGCGACTGGCGCTCCGGCTACTACCGCGATCAAACGTGGATGCTGGCGTTGGGCGAACTCACCGTAGAACAATTTTTCTCGCAACTCTACGCCAATCCCGATCAAGAATTAGATCCTTTTTCGGCAGGCCGACAAATGAACGCACACTTTGCCACCCGCTTGCAAGATAAAAACGGACAATGGCTCAACCATACTGAATTATACAACTCTACGGCCGATGCATCGCCAACGGCTTGTCAGATGCCGCGCTCATTGGGTGTGGCCCTTGCATCGAAGATGTATCGCCACAATCCATCGCTCCAAAACATGGATGGCTTCTCGAATGCAGGTAACGAAGTGTCGTTTGTGTCGATTGGTGACGCCTCTACCAGCGAAGGGCATTTCTGGGAAACCGTGAACGCAGCCGGTGTGTTGCAAGTGCCGCTGGCCATTTCGGTGTGGGACGATGGTTACGGCATTTCCGTACCGAAGAAATACCAAACGACTAAAAGTTCTATTTCCGAAGCTTTGCTAGGCTTTCAGGCCAATGGCGAAGATTCGGGTATCGATATTTATGTGTGCGAAGGTTGGAACTACGGGAAATTGGTGAAAACCTATATGGAAGGAGTAGCGAAAATCCGTAAAACCCACCGTCCGGCTTTGTTCCACATCACCGAAGTAACACAGCCGCAAGGTCACTCTACATCGGGTTCGCACGAGCGCTACAAAGATGAAATCCGCTTGGCCTTCGAGAAAAATTTCGATTGCCTGGTGAAATTCAAAGAGTGGATTTTGAGCAACGATTTAGCTACCGTTGAAGATTTACTAGCACTCGAAGCCGATGCCAAAGCACAAGTGAACGAAGAGAAAAAAGATGCTTGGCGCAAATTTGCCGAGCCCATCAAAAACGAAATTGCTCAAGCAGTAGACTATCTGCGGGCTGTAGGCAATGCGTTGGGCGATACTTCGTTCACCGATCATGTGGCGACTAACTTGCAATCGACCATCGATCCTATTCGCAAAGACATTCTGAAAGCCTGCAAAAAAGTGTTGGTGCAGTACAAAGGCGTTGCAGACGAATCGTTGAACCAACTCCGCTCCTACACTGCCGCTTTTCAACAACAATATCAAGATACGTACAGTTCGCATTTACACAGCGAAGGTCCACAAAACGCTTTGTTGGTGACGGAAGTGAAGCCTGAGTTCACGGCCGATTCGAAAATTTTGAACGGCTACGAAATCTTGAACACCACCTTCGAAAGTGTGTTTAATCGCTACGATAATGTGGTGGCATTTGGCGAAGACTTAGGTAGGATTGGCGATGTGAACCAAGGCTTTGCCGGCTTACAAGAAAAGTTTGGTGTAGAACGTATTTTCGATACGGGCATCCGCGAGGCCACTATCATCGGACAAGGCTACGGTCTTTCCCTGCGCGGCATTCGCCCGATTACCGAAATTCAATATCTCGATTATTTGCTCTATGCCCTTCAACCGTTGAGCGATGATGTGGCCACGCTACACTACCGCACCAAAGGCATTCAAAAAGCGCCAATGATTGTGCGTACGCGCGGTCACCGCCTCGAAGGCATTTGGCACACGGGCTCTCCGCTGGGTATGATTATTAACGCCCTGCGTGGTATGTATGTGTGTGTACCGCGCAACATGGTGCAAGCTGCGGGTATGTATAACACTTTGTTGCAATCCGATGAACCGGCTTTGGTGATTGAGTGCTTGAACGGCTACCGCTTGAAAGAAAAATTACCAAACAACTACGATACCTTCACCGTGCCACTGGGCGTGCCTGAAGTGATTCGCGAAGGCTCCGATGTCACTATTGTAAGCTACGGTTCTACCTTGCGCATTGCCGAAGAGGCCATCGAAACCCTTGCCGAAATTGGCATTTCGGTGGAGTTGATAGACGTGCAAACTTTGTTGCCGTTCGACATACACGGACGTATTGCCGACAGTATCAAAAAAACCAACCGCGTTATTTTCTTAGACGAAGATGTGCCTGGCGGGGCTTCTGCGTATATGTTCCAGCAGGTGTTCGAAAAGCAAAACATCTTCCAATTTTTAGATGCGGCTCCGGTCACTTTATCGGCTAAAGCACACCGCGCTTCCTTTGGCAGCGATGGCGATTATTTCAGCAAACCCAATGCCGAAGACATTTTCGAGGCGGTGTACAAATTGATGAACGAAGTCGACCCGAGCGAATATCCGAGCATCTAGAGGGGAGATTTTAGATTTTTTGATTTAGGATTTAAGATTTTTGAATCCGTCATTTCGAACGAAGAGAGAAATCTCGTGTTTCTTAAAATGTCTTATAACTGGAGAAGCAATTTGTGTTAATACCTTTAACACATAGGCACATAGTTAGGAGGCTTACGCATAACTTCAAGAACACAGAGCGTGCGAACCTTTTGTTCTTGCACTAGTTTAGGAATTTCTCTTTCTTGAAAATTGCTTTTTGAAATTTGAAAATTACATAAAGTTTTGGCGTGTAACCGCGCTGTCCGTTCCAATCTTTTCTTCGTTCCTCACAAAAGGATTTCCACTGCCATCACGCACGCGGCATTGCGGTTGACTTGGACATTTGTAATAAAAGCTGCTTGTGAAAAATATACTCTACTTCCTATACTCCACCTCATACACCTCCTCGTACGTTTCACTTTTGAAGTGCAAGGTGTATTTCCCTTCTTTGAACTCCGCCAGATTAACGTCTTTAGCATACCGAGTAGATACAGCAAGTGAAAACGATTTGATAGTAACGTTTTGACTATCTACAATTGAAAACTGAACAGTATCTGATGCAGTTCCATTGTAGGAAATAAAAAGAGATTCGTTCTGCGGATATTGAGGAACACTAAAATGAAGCAAAGGATGCGCAACGTTGTTGATTGTGCCTAATTTCACTTCATAGATGTTGCCATCATAAGGGCAATTCTTCTCATCGGTAAGCCATAAAGTGCTGTCATCTTTAAATGCAATAGCCTCCAACTGACTTGAAGGCAATGAAAAATGCACCGCCTTCTCTTTATCGAATATACCCTTGTTGCTAAACGGAATTAAATACACAGATGCGCTGCTGACCAAAGCAACTGTATTCTTACTAGGGTTTATATCAGCACTTGTAACCCAGCCGCCACAGAAAAAACTATCGACAAGCGTTGCGGTGTAGTTCCCGGCTACATCAGGTAATGTATAGATTTTAGTGTACAAACTCTTCCCTCTGTTTTTGGAAAACAGATACAGTTTATGCTTGTACCAAAAGAAAGCTTCACAGTCGAAATTCTTTTCACTGCGCTGTGGTGGAAAATCCAATTGATCGGGATAATGAAAGGTGATCACTTCGCCCTCAACACTATCCTTGGCATAGAGTTGATTGGCTTTGATTTTATAAATCGATAAATTCTTTCTGTCGTTACTGTTGTTGCCAATATCGGCTACATAAATGAATTTATCTTGTTGCATAGCGAGTTCTTCAATATCAATGCCCAATGCATTTTTAATGTATACTTGGCGTAACAACTCTCCATTGCAATTCACTTGGTATAGCACCGGTTTATCGCCACTGTCGTTATTCGTCCAAATGGTATTATGCTTGCCTACAACTACGCCTGAACTTTCGTTGCACACTTTGGGTAACGAACAAATTTTCGTTAAAGGAACTTGAGCCGAAAGGCTCACAGCAAAAACACCAAACAAAATAGAATAAACACTTTTCATGTTCGAATTTAAAATAAAACATTGAACTGTTGTTGAGGCTTGTACCGAAGCAATACAAAGAGAATAATACCGAAAAGTGGAGACGCAGCCACGCACTATCCAAAAATAAAAGACATCTCCATGATAATAATGCTACCTTGTAGGTCGGAAATTCTTCCACCACTCTGCCGCAGTTAGCGGAATTCAACTAAACACATCATGGACAAAAGCGATATAGAAAAAGAAAAAGCATATATAACGGTAGAAATTATTGAGTACGTGCCTAATGCAGTGGTGATTAAAACCATTATGAAAAAATCGACCGGGAATATTAGTGTAATGTCGGTAGATAGTGGCGAAGGACTCAATGAAAAAACATCTCCATTCGATACCTTTGCACAAGTAATAGACGGCAAAGCAGAACTGGTGATTAACGGCAAACCCAATATGTTACTCACCGGCCAATCCATTATTATTCCGGCTCATGCACCCAACCATATCACCCCCGATGGGCGGTTTAAAATGATTCTTACCGTTATTAAAAGCGGATATGATGAGGTGGCGGCTCAGCTATAAATACGATAAGGGGCATTAAAGATTTAAAATTTAGGATTTAAGATTTTTGAAGTATGCATTCTCATGCTTGCTAATCAACCGCATAAAAAAAGGGCTATCTAAAAAGACAACCCAAAAACGGAAATAGGACCTGTCCTATCATCCGGTGCAAATGTAATGATTTATGAAACACTCCAATACTATTTAATGTGCGGAAAGCTGTTGTATTCTAGCGGGCTGGTCTTGTATTACAAAGTATGCTTGTTGTTGTTACAAGTATGGGAGGTGTATTTCTAAATACGCTTGTTGTAATTCCAAGTATGCGAGTTGTATTTGAAAGTATACTAGTTGTGCCTCAAAGTGTGCGTGTTGTATTTCCAAATACGCTTATTGTACTTTCAAGTATGACTGTTGTATTTTAAAATATACTTGTTGTATCTCAAAGTATGCTTGTTGTATTTCCAAATACACTTGTTGTATTTCAAAGTATGCTTGTTGTAATTTCAAGCATGGCTTTAGTATTCGAGGAGTGGATATTTAAAACAGTACAATAGGCATAAAAAAAGGGCTATCTGTTAAGACAACACAAAAACGGTGGCAGGACGTATCCCAGCCTCACAATACAAAATTATAAATATTAATTGAGCTGAACAATTATATGGCAAGTTTAGCTGAATCTTTCCACAGGTAATGCGGCATCGGTTCTTTCAACTCCCAATTGATACTCATTGGTTTTGAGCCATAATAGTCTTTCAGTTCACCTTCACCAATAAATACATAACCCATTGTATTTCCGTACTCATCATTAGCTTTTTCACGAACGAACAATAAAATGATTTTACGATTTTCCTTATGGTGAATATATGACAACCCCTTGCCCTTATCAGGCCTTGATGAATTCTGGCTCTGCCAATGAAAAAGTAATTCATTCACCGCATAATCATCATACATTGTAGTAGGCGAAAACTTTTCCTCTGATTTTATTAAATTAATAAAGAGCAACTCTGTATTCAAATCCTGATTTTCTGCTACTCCTTCCCTACTTGGTGATTTGCGTTCAAATGTGCTGAGTTTAAATGCGGCTAGTATTTGGTCTCTAGTATAACGAGCATGTAATTTCAAAGGCTGTTGATAGGGCAATACAATATCCAATTCTTTGAAATCAATTTGGTCTATTAAGTAGGTTAGTACTTCTATAATTTCTTCAACAAGCACTTTGCATTTCCCTATTTCTTGAATACTTTCCTCTAATGAATTGAATGCAGAGGCTTTTTGCCAAACATCATAATGAAGCATTAAAAGCATAGCTTTCTCTTCCTCATTAAAATCTGACAATTTAACATTGAATCCCCTAGTAGCTATTCGGAGAATGAAGCTAAAATAGCTTAACGAATTTGTTGAAAGCCATTTATTACTTATTGCGGAAACAATATTTTTCTCATTTGCAGAATCAAAATCATCAATTACTTCTGCATAATGGCAAAGACGCTTCCATCCATCTTTTTTATAAATAGAATGTAATGGAATATTATAAAATGTAACAAAGTTTTTCAATGTTAATGGCAACAATGAATCTCTGTGAAAACTCCTAATACGCTGAATAATTTGATTTCTATTTAAAGAAGTAGCATTTATAATATTGTTCAAAATACTCTCCTTTGCTTTCTTTTCTAAAACAATTGAACAGCCAAGTGGTAAGTGAGGGAAATTATCTTCAATCTCATCACGAACAGTTGTTGTAGTCTTACCAATTAAAGCTCTGAACTTATTTTCAAAATTATATTCCGGCCTTGAGTTACCAACGAAATCTAATACAGTTAAACAATCTTTACCTTCTGACAATCTTAATCCCCTTCCTAATTGTTGTAAAAACACGGTTAAGCTTTCTGTTGGTCGTAAAAAGAGAACAGTATCTATCTCTGGAATATCAACGCCTTCATTAAAAATATCAACTACAAATAAATAATTGATGTCCTTGTCAATGAGTTTCTTTCTAATTGAATCCCTTTCTTTATTATTCTCGCTTGTTAAAAAACCTGCTTTAAACCCAGCTAATGAGAATTTTCCAGCCATGAACTTAGCATGTTCAATAGTTACACAAAAACCTAATGCACGGACATCAGTGCAATCCTTCGTATACTTATCAAGATTAGTGATAATCTCACTTACACGCCTATCATTTGATGTATATAAATTGGAAAGTTCACTTGCAACATATCTTCCCTTTTCCCAGCTAACTTGAGATAAGTCTATACTGTCTGTTATTCCAAAATATTGGAAAGGACACAGTAGCTTTTTGTTTAAAGCCTCGGGCAATCTGATTTCAGCCGCAATTCTATTACAATAATCACCTAAAATATCACCACCATCCATTCGTTCTGGAGTAGCTGTCAATCCTAGTAAAACTTTCGGATTGAAATAATTCAAAATGCCTCGATAACTATTGGCTGCTTGATGGTGGCTTTCATCAATGATTATAAAATCGAAATATTCAGGACTTAATGCCAACTCTTTAAACTGATTATTGACCGTTTGAATTGATGCGAAAACATATTCCTTATTGTTTGGAACCATTCCATCAACCCACAACTCACCAAAATTGTTATCCTTCAATACACCTTGAAAAGTAGATAAAGATTGTGTTAGAATCTCTTTCCGGTGGGCAAGAAACAACAACTTTGCCGACTTATTTTCTTGCTTAAATCGTTTGTAGTCAAATGCAGAAATAACAGTTTTCCCAGTACCAGTTGCAGCGACTAATAAATTACGAAACCGACTGTGAACAGTACGTTCCACTTCTAACTTTTCAAGTATTTCACTCTGATATGGATATGGTTTAATATCGAAATAAGCCGTATTATTTACGTACTCTTTTGAAAACCTACCTTGTTTTAACGCATCAGTTAATTTTTCTTTATGTATTCGATCATCAAACAATTCAAAATCTTCGCTTTGCCAATAGGCATCAAACGTTTTTTGAAATTTATCAATGATATGACTTACTTCTTTGGTTGTAATTTTCAAATTCCACTCTAGACCATCTGTTAAAGCTGAACGTGAAAAATTTGAAGAACCAATATAACCTGTGTGAAATCCAGAATTCCGATAAAACAAATAAGCTTTTGCATGTAATCTTTCATTTCCAGTATTGTATGAGATCTTCACTTCTGTATTTTCCAATTTTGAAAGTAACTGAATAGCTTTGTAATCAGAGGCGCCCATATAGGTTGTTGTAATTACTCTTAACTTCCCACCACGTTTCGTAAATTCTCGAAGTTCTCTTTCCAGAATAATTATTCCTTTAAACTTTATAAAGGATACAAGTAAATCAATCCTGTCAGAAGACAATATCTCTTTCTTCAACTCGCTTTCTAAAGACAAACCCGCATTACCACCAGTGAATAGCTCACTATGTGTTAATCTAGTGTATGGTGTTATCTCTTTAAGATGAAGATCTAAATCTGAAAAATGAGCATCAACCTTCGTAAAAACTGCTTTTAAAATTCTTCCTTCTGCTTCAATCAAATCATCTTCAAATTCTTCCTTATTTAGTTCCTCTTTTAGAACTCGAATAATTTTATTGGCTATTTCGATTTGATGCTCTACTTGATTTTCTCCACTAACAATTGAAAAAGCCTGCTGGATAGTCTTCGACAAATGTTGCGACAAAATAGATGATGCCTCTGCTTTGTCAATTGCGATTTCCTTAATGTAGTAATTATTCCGTTCAAGCTCATTCAATTTTGATGAAATAAGCTTTGTAACTAATGCTTCGTATATACCCTGATTCATATCGCTAAAAATTCTCTAACAATTGGCAAATCTGCCTCAGCCCAATCTAAGGTCAATAAATCTTGTTTCTCCATCCATTTATAATCTTTGTGCTCAGTAAGTAGAATGTCTCCAGAATTATATTTAGCTATGAAAGGAATCAATTTAATCTTCACATCTTCATAATCATGGATATTTTCAGACAACTTGCTCAGAATAGATATCTCAATATTCAATTCTTCCATAATTTCTCTTTTTATACAATCACTTTCGCTTTCGTGAAGTTCAAGTTTCCCACCAGGGAATTCCCACTTTAAAGGCAATTTCATTTTCTCACTACGTTGAGTTGCAAGAATTTTATCGTCCTTTAAAACAATTGCGCAGATAACATTTATCATTAACCGTGAAGATTTGAGGTGACCATATTAGTTACAGTATGAATAAAACTAATTCTTTATTTGAATAATTCTAATCAGGAAAATCAATAAATTAAGTATATTGATTTGTTTACACAGAGTACTTCATTCATTAAAGTGACGATAAAATTCACTAAGAAATCTCTACCTTAACCCCATAAACCAACGCCCCTCCACCCATGGCCAAATACAAATTCGGATTTATCAAACGCTCCGCTGAGGAGGTGGCCAAAGAAGAAGCGGAAACAGACCGCAGATTAGCCTATTGGGAAAACGAGGTCAAGAAAAGTAAGTACTATAACAAAGAAAAATTCGAGCGTTCAGAAAGGATTGCAAAATGGGTGTTGCTGGCTATCCTTTTCGCACTTTTTTACATAGGTATTAAAGGACATAAATGATTTTTTTTGCTTTTAGCCAATAGCTACTGGAAGCTAGAGATTTGTAGCAACTTTAGATAAACAATAAGTCTTATTGTAACTTAAACATTATCGGCAAAACAAAATGCGATCGAACTGGCTGATTATTCTCTCGAGCCGGCTCAAATCTTGGTAATAACTTTATTACACGAATAGCCTCATTATCTAATCCTTCAGCCACTTGATGTTTCACTTCAAAATGCGATGGAACACCATTCTTTTCTACAACAAATTGTATAACAACTTTTCCTTGAATATCATTGTCGCGCTCCTCAGCAGGGTATTCCAAATTCATTTGTATGTGCATGAACAACTTTTGTTCGCCTCCGGGAAATTGGGCATTCACCGAAGGGGCTTCATATATCTTTTCAGTAGTATCTATTCCCTGTAACAAGTATTGTTCATAGTTAAACGAAGTACCTAAGATAACTTGAGCAATTTTTTGCTTAACCGTTGCAGATAATACCGGTATATATTTCGAACCTTTTCGAATTTCAATGGTCAGAAATCTATTCAATATCCTTTCGTTGTTATTAGTGAAATATCGTAATATTCCATAGTATCTATATCGGAGTGAATCATTGGCTTTAAGTTGTTCAATAGTTTCGAGAACTTTACTATCGTCAATGGGTTTACTATCGTAAAAACAATACTCCAACAAAGATCTGTTTACTTTTCTATAATACTTAGCTGGATTCTTAGTTACCAGCATTAACTGGTTAAAATATTCTGTTTCTTCTGTACTAATGGTTTGCGCATTTGAGATTCCCGCATAAGCTATAGTAAACAATAGGGCGAATAGTCTAATCATAGAGGTTAATTTAGAACTTGAAAGTATGAAACGTATACAAACAACCAAATTATACCTCGATGAACCACGAGTTCATCCCACTGTGAACTTTGACAATAGAGCTTTATCGCTTTGCTATGTAACTATTGTGTGTAAGTGTTTAAGCTTATAATTGAGAATTCTTAAGTGGTTCGGAGATTCAACTACAATAGAAAAAATCAACCGCATAAAAAAAGGGCTATCTGTTAAGACAACCCAACCCGGTGGAAGGACGTATCCAACCCTCACGCTGTAAATGTAATGATTTGTTTTTATTTAAAACAACAAATGCTCGCCTTCCACCATCACCGCCTTCAGATGTTGAGCATGCGCTAGTGTAGCATATTTATTGTAATCCGCAGAATAGTCTAGCCACGCTCCCACTTCATTCGACTTCAACATCAAAGGCATACGCTTTTTGATGTTGTGTATTTCTTCCATTAACGCATTTGCGGTTGTTGTAACAATGCTAAAGGTTTGTATCACCTCGCCTGTTGCTTTGTTCGTCCAATCCGACCATAAACCACCAAAGGCAAACAACTCTTCACCTTCCATCGAAATCTCAAACTTCTGTTTCGATTTTCCTTTGCTGTCTAACCACTTCCACTCATAAAACGAAGTAGCCGGAATCACACAACGCTTATGCTTTGTAGATTCCCGAAACGATGGTTTCTCTTCCACCGTTTCTATTTTGGCATTTAAACACATGGCTGCCATTTCGTTGGCTTGTTGGGTATCTTTTACCCAATTCGGAATTAAACCCCATTGCAATGCGGAAATCGAATGAGGATCTTCATTCGTAATCACAGGCATTACAGGACGTGAAAATCCATTGGCATAAGCAGGTAGTGCTTTCCATTGTCGATTGAACGTAACCTTAAATGTCGACTCAATTTTAGGTGCCTCCGCTGTGTTTTTATAATGATAGCACATCGTATTAACTAAGCTTTTCGTTCTCCAATCTGCTGTCGCCACATGGCATAATACAAGCCTTTCAAATCCAGCAAATCTTGGTGTTTGCCTTGCTCAATAATCTTTCCTTTCTCCAACACATAAATGGTATCGGCATGCATAATAGTTGACAAACGGTGCGCAATCATAATGGTAATGCGGTCTTCACGTGCCGAGACATTACGGATGGTTTGTGTAATCTCATCTTCCGTAATCGAATCCAATGCCGATGTGGCTTCATCAAAAATCAATAAATCGGGGTTGCGCAACAACGAACGAGCAATGGATAAACGCTGTTTTTCTCCACCCGATACTTTCATACCGCCTTCGCCAATTACGGTGTCTAATCCTTTATCGGAACGCGCCAAAAGCTTGGTACACGAAGCCTTTTGCAACACATCCATCAATTGTGCTTCAGTAGCAGTGGGGTTCACAAACAACAAATTCTCGCGAATGGTACCCGCAAACAACTGCGTATCTTGCGACACCAATCCAATCTTCGCGCGCTGCTCGTTGAAATCCATATCGTTGATATTATGTCCGTTGATAGTTATTTGCCCTTCGCTCGGCTTATATAACCCCACCAATAATTTGACCAAAGTTGTTTTCCCGGAACCCGATGGACCAACAAAAGCAATGGTTTCACCCTTTTTAATGGTAAAGGAAATCTGTTCTACGGCATTTGTTTTCGCACTTCGGTGGGCAAACTGTACATGTTCAAAAGCAATGGTATCCATACTTTCCAGCGATACCGGATGCAAAGGTATTGCTTCCACCGCCTTCGACATCAATGTTCTAAAGTTATTCAACGATGCCTCGGCTTCACGATAACTCAAAATCACATTGCCCATTTCTTGCAACGGATTGAAAATAAAAAACGAGTACATCTGCAACGTAGTCAACTGCCCCAATGTTAAGTATTCCTTGAAAATCAAATAGAGCAACACAAACAGAATCCCTTGTCGGAGCATATTCACCATAGTGCCCTGTATAAACGCAATAGCGCGAATACTTTTCACCTTCTGCAATTCTAACTCCAAAATTTTGTTGGTAGAACTGTTCAAACGCTCTACTTCTTGATTGATTAAGCCTAAGCTTTTAATTAATTCGATGTTGCGCAAACTCTCGGTAGTTGCACCGGCTAGGATGTTGGTCTTCGCAACAATAACCGTTTGCACGGCTTTGATACGCTCTGAAAGTACTTTAATCACCGCAAACAAAGAGAAGCAGGCCACAAAGTAAATCAACGATAACGGGCCATACACCGAAAACGAATACACCAACACAAACACAATGCCAACAATGCCAAAAAAGAAAACATTCAAAAAGCTGGTCATGAATTTCTCGGTATCGGTGCGCACGCGCTGTAAAATATTCAACGTTGAACCACTGCGCTGATCTTCAAATTCTTGAAACGGCAGTTGCAGTGAGTGGCGTAAACCATCGGTGTACACATCGGCCCCAAATTTTAAAATGACTTTGCTTAAGAAATAATCTTGAAAGGCTTTCGCCACACGGCTTATCATCGCAACAGTTACCGCTAAGCCAATCCATTTCAATATACTGAAAAGGTAATCTTGCGCATTGTGTAATTCTTTATGTCGTGTTGCCAAATCAATCAACTTTCCATAACAAAAAGGATCGAGGAGCGAAAAAAGCTGATTCACTACTGCCAAAAAGAAGGTGATGAACACCCAATTTCGGTAGCGCTTCAAATAGTCTAATAATATCTTCATTGCCGTAAATTGAGTGCAAAACTAATCGCATTCCCCTGCTTTCCAACTGCATAATAAATCAGGGATTGTATTATGTTTGAAGCATGGAGACACGAAACCCGAAATGGAGAGAATACACGCAGTTCAAGATGGACAAGAATAAATTCATGAAGCACATTGGCTTCGAATTCACCGATATTCTGCCCGGAAAAACCATAGGTAAACTCGAATTTCAGGAATTCCACGAGCAGCAAAATGGCAATTTGCATGGGGGAATGACGTCCACCATCTTGGATATGGTTTGCGGTTTTGCGGCTTATACTTTGGTGGAGCAAGACCAGCAGGTGTTTACTGTAGAATCGAAAATAAATTATTACAACCGCGGTATGGGTAAAGAATATTTTGCCGAAGGACGCGTTGATAAGGCGGGAAAGCGTTTTCATTTTTGCGAAGGAGAATTATTCTACTTCGAAGGCGATAAAAAAATAACAGTAGCGAAATGTACTACCACCATGGCGGTATTATAATTGTAACATGTCGAGATTAAAAGGAACATATAAAGAGATTATTGATATTGCGTTGCCGCTAATGTTAGGCAACATGGCTTGGGCATTGATTGGCATTACCGATCAAGCATTCATGGGGCATTTCGGTAAAACGGAAGAGGCTGCTATTGGTCCGGTGAGTATTTTCTATTCGATCTTATTCATGGTGGGCTTTGGGTACACGCGTGGCATTCAAATTATGATTGCCCGAAGTTGTGGCGAAGGCGATAAAAAACAAGTGGGTAAAATTTTCGACAACACGCTGTATGTCGTGGCAATTACGTCCATCGTGTTAAGTGTACTTATCTTTTTAGTAAAAGGCTTTTTCTTGAATTTATTGTTGCACGACAAAAACATCATTCAGGCTTGCCAAGATTTCCTCGACTATCGTATTTGGGGCGTTCCGGCTAGTTTTGTGAGTTGTTTGTTTATTGCTTTTTATTCGGGCATCGGCAAAACAAAGCTCCTCTCCTTTTCTGTAGCCATGATGGCCATTGTGAACATTGCATTGAACTATGTTTTCGTTTTCGGCAAATTCGGTTTCCCTGAAATGGGTATCAAAGGCTCCGGATTGGCGTCCAGCATTGCCGAATGGGTGAGTTTAGTGATTTTGATTAGTGGGTTATTCATTCGGAAATACCACCACGAGTTTCATTTGTTTCATTCCAAACTCGAAGCGAAGTTGGTGTATATCATGACCAAAAAATCAACCCCATTAGTCCTTCAATCGTTGATTGCGAATGCAGGTTGGTTTGTGTTTTTCACCTTTGTTGAAAAATTGGGGCAAAATCAATTGGCATTATCGAACATCTTGCGTCAAATCATTATGTGGATTGGTATTCCGATATGGGCTTTGGGTTCTGTAACGAATACAGTTGTGAGTAACCTCACCGGACAAAAACGGTTGGATGAAGTATATCCTACATTGAAACGAATCAATTGGATTTCGTTTGGCGCAACATTCATTCAATGCGCGTTGTTGATTATTCTCCATATCCCAATTCTAAAGATTTTCACGGCCGATACAGTTATCTATAAAACTGCGCTTTACCCAATTTTAGTGGTGTGTATGGCATTGCTCATCATGTCTGTTTCAAATACATTTTTCAACGGATTGGTAAGTACTAGTGGCACACGCTATGCCTTATATATTGAAGGCTTATCGATGCTGCTGTATATGTTTTATGTGTATTTCTTATTCCACTTACCTAATCTTACCCTTTCATTAGCCTGGACAACCGAATGGATTTATTGGTCGGTGATTTTGTTGGCCGCCTTTTGGAAACTCAAACAAACTAAAATCATTCAATAAAAGAATATGGAATCGATTATCAATTACAACCACGTAAACATCGACATCAACGGCTCTACGGTTATTGCCGATGCATCATTCACATTGAACAAAGGTGAATTTATTTATTTGGTAGGAAAAACAGGAAGCGGAAAATCTTCGCTTATTAAATCGTTATATGGTGCACATCGCATCAGCACAGGCGTTGCCACCGTTTGCGATTATAATTTAAGTGAGCTTAAAGCAGCCGAAATTCCCTATTTGCGCAGAAAGATTGGTATTGTATTTCAAGATTTTCAACTTTTGCCCGATCAAAGTGTTTTACAAAATTTATGGCTAGTACTGAAAGCCACCGGATGGGAAAAAGAAGCGGCAGAAAAACGCATCGATGAAGTGTTGAATGAGGTGGGATTGGGTCATATCAAAGCCAAACACCCAATGCAACTTTCGGGTGGCGAACAACAACGTGTGGTGATTGCTCGTGCTTTGCTCAACAATCCGCCACTTATACTTGCCGATGAACCAACAGGAAACCTAGATCCTGAAACTTCGAACGAGGTGATGCAACTTCTACTCAAAATCAACCGCGAGCACAACACCGCTATTTTGATGGCTACCCATAACTATCAATTGATTGAACGCTACCCGGCTCGTATTTTGAAATGCGAAAGCAATCAACTTACTGAAGAGAAGGGCTTGATGTTCAAGTAATTTATCCACATCAAGCAACTTTTCAGGCGCCATTTCGCTCCTTACTTAAGTAACGGAGTATAATTTACATGTGTTAAATTCTGCATTTGACCGAAAAAAATGAACAAATGCAGTAAGACGACTGTTTTATGCCATTTTTTTTCGATACATTTAGTCAACTTAGTTTCACTATATACCTATTAACCACCTATGAAACGTATTTTACATTTGTTTTTCATCTTGTTCACGCTGACGTTCTCTCTATCAGTGAATGCGCAATCCACCAAAGGGAAAGATTTTTGGTTCGGCTTTATGGATCAATTAGGCGCATCACCCGATTTGAAAGTGTATATCACTTCTGATGTAGCTACTTCCGGAACCATTTCTATCCCTAAACAAGGTTGGTCACAAAATTTCACCGTTGCACCGGGTGTTTCAACCGTAATAACAGTGCCTGTTGCACAGGGTTGGACGCAAGTGGACAATGCTATTATAGGGAAAGGAATTCACCTTTGGACAACGGAATGTGTAAACGTTTTTGCATTGAACTATTATGCTTACACAGCTGATGCAACTGTTGTACTGCCTAGTGACGCTATTGAGAACGATTATTATGTTCTAACAGGAAGTGAAAACTCAAATATCAACGGGGTAACTGAATTAATGGTGGTGGCGAAAGAGAATAGCACACAGGTAAATATCAGTCCAAGTGTAGCTGCAACCGGACATGGAGCAGGCACTACATATACTGTAACCCTTGATAGTGGGGATGTGTACCAAGTTAAAGCCAATGCCAACGATTTAACCGGCTCGCATGTGTGGGGTGCCAATGGTAAAGATTTTGCGGTATTTGCAGGGAATGTATGTACCAACTACGGTGGTTGCACAGCCTGCGATCACTTATTCGAAGAGATGTTCCCTGTTTCAGCTTGGGATACTGCCTATGTAACCGTCCCGCTCAAAACCAGAGCAAACGACTTAATCAAAGTCCTATCGAAAACTGCAGGTACACAAGTGTTTCGAAACGGAACACTGATTGCTACATTAAATGCAGGACAGTCGTTTCAATATAGTTCTTCCACTAGCGATTATATCAGAGCTACTAAACCAATAGCAATGGCCCAATTCAGTATTGGAGGTTCATGCGATGGGCAAAATGGCGACCCATTCTATATTGTACTGAGTCCATTAAGTCGGAGCTTACGATCGATAACGTTCAACGCCTTTCAATCGGCCGTTATCACCAATTATTACCTAAACATCACTGTCAAAACATCCTGTTTAAGTACGGTAACGCTCGATGGAGCCCTTGTGCCGGCTGCAAGTTTTACTACTGTAGCCTCGAATCCGGCCTATTCCACAGCTCAATTAGATATAACCCAAGGAGACCATACTGTTTCTAGTCCTTGTGGAATTGTGGCTACCGTTTATGGTTACGGAAGTTTCGAATCGTATGGCTATTCTGCAGGAAGTAATATCATCATACCTTATACCGTGAAATTCTCACCGGACACATCCATTTGTCCGGGACAATTGGTGCATTTCACTGCTAGTGGCGACACAACAGGATTATTGTACAAAGCTTGGAATTTTGGCGATGGAACACCACCAGTGATTGGTCAAGCGAATGCTTCGCACGTGTTCAACAATTTCGGAAAATTCACAGTACAATTTATTTTCGAACAACAAAGAGCTTGTAAACGCGATACCGTTACGGGTATTGTGGATGTTTCCGATTCGTTGGTGTTCATTGTTGGCGACACCTTTATCTGCCGAACGCAGCAAATACAACTCAAAGCACTTATTCCACCTAAATACGGATCCGGCACGGCAATATTATGGAATACAGGTCAAACTGATTCGGTGATACTGACCACACCAACAAAAGATTCAACTTATTCTGTACATGTAAATTATTTCGGTTGTTCCGGAGATAAACTCCATACCGTAAAAGTGCAAAACGATTCTGCCAAATTTACTGCAGGCGTAGTGTGTTTGGGCGATACTACTAAGTTCACTAATTTCTCGAAGGTGGATACCACTGATAAAAGTTACACCTGGGCATGGGACTTCGGGGATGGCAATACACTCAATACCGCATCGGCTGTGCATGTCTATACGAATGGTGGAACGTATAATGTAACGCTTACGTTCACCAATCCTCTAAAGGGATGTACGGAAACTAAAACCATTCCAATAACCGTTGACGCGAAACCAAATACCGCTTTTACCACTAGCACTGCTTGTTTAGGCGATAGTATTGTATTTACGAACGGAACAACGATTACTCCTGTTACTACATTAACGTACGATTGGGATTTTGGCGATGGGTCAACCCATTCGATAGCTACAAACCCGAAACATAAGTATGCGACTGCCGGAACATACACTGTTATTCTGAGGGCATCTACTCCATCTGGTTGCACCGACACGGCTATCAGAACTGTTACCGTGCTTAAACGCTTTCCGCCAAACTTTTCGGCACCTTCGGTCTGTATGCCCGACAGTGTGAATCTTACCAACTTAACCGATACCACCAACGGAGGCTATGGTATTACATGGAATTGGAAATTAGGCGATGGGAATACTACGTCCGCTTTCCAAGCTAAATACAGATATGTTACTGGTGGATCATATACAGTAACACTAACCGCTAACAGTGGGGGTTGTATCGATTCCATCAGAAAAACAGTTCGGGTTAACAATAAGCCGGTGGCTAATTTCAGTATCGCCAATGTATGTTCAGGAACAGCGGCACAAATTGTGAACAGCAGTTCTATAGCAAGCGGAACCTTAACTTACGATTATGATTTTGGAGATGGCACTGCGCATTCGAATTTAGCAGCTCCATCGCATGTTTATGCAACATCAGGCACTTACACTGTTTTCTTAACCCTAACTTCTGATTCAGGTTGTGTGGATACTGCATCAAGAACAGTGAGTATGTTTAAGCGTTATGCTGCGAACTTCACAGCTACTAAAGTATGTGAACAAGACAGTACCGTTTTCTTGAATACTACTGATACTACAGGTAATGTTGCACTAGCTTGGACATGGACGTATGGCGATGCATCTACATCTAATGTATATCAACAAAATCATTTGTATGCTACAGGAGGAAATTATGCTGTGAATCTGAAAGTGGTTTCTGCGCAAGGCTGTAGAGATTCTATTACTAAAAACATCCGCGTAAATTATCAACCACATGCGAACTTCACATTGAATACTATTTGCCAGAACGATACCTTGTTCGTGAATAACCTCAGTACTTTGGGTGGAGGTACTATGGCCTACAATTGGAATTTTGGGGATGGATTTTCAACTACGACAAATCCGGCCAAACATAAGTATTTGAACTTTGGAAATTATACTGTTTCTGTTACCCTTACTTCCGACTCAGGTTGTGTGGATACAATGAGTAGAGCGGTTCATGTAGGCAAGAACAATATATTAGCATTCAGCTCAACGCCTGTTTGCGAAGGCAATACGACAAGCTTTGTCAACACCACCGATTCAACTGGTTCGGGAGGAGTGAATTGGTTATGGAATTTCGGAGATAACGGAACCAATACATCTTATAGTACAACCCATACTTATGCAGCGGGAGGAACTTATTCTGTGTTACTGAAAGCTACTACTGTTGATGGTTGTATCGATACTTTGCGCAAGAACGCTAGAGTGAATTATCAACCACATGCGAACTTCACATTGAATAATGTGTGTCAAAACGATACCTTATTCGTGAATAACCTCAGTACTTTGGGTGGAGGAACTATGGCATACAATTGGAATTTCGGTGATGGATTTTCAACTACTTCGAATCCTGCTAAACACAAGTATGTTAACTATGGCAACTACACTGTTTCAGTAACACTAACGTCTGATTCAGGTTGTGTGGATACAATGAGTAGAGGGGTTCATGTAGGCAAGAACAATATATTAGCATTCAGCTCAACGCCTGTTTGCGAAGGCAATACGACAAGCTTTGTCAACACCACCGATTCAACTGGTTCGGGAGGAGTGAATTGGTTATGGAATTTCGGAGATAACGGAACCAATACATCTTATAGTACAACCCATACTTATGCAGCGGGAGGAACTTATTCTGTGTTACTGAAAGCTACTACTGTTGATGGTTGTATCGATACTTTGCGCAAGAACGCTAGAGTGAATTATCAACCGCATGCGAATTTCACACTAAATACTATTTGTCAGAACGATACTTTGTTTGTCAACGACATAAGCACACTTGGCGGTGGCACTATGGCCTACAATTGGAATTTTGGCGATGGATTTTCAACTACAACAAATCCTGCCAAACACAAGTATTTGAACTTTGGCAACTACACTGTTTCGGTAACCCTTACGTCCGATTCAGGTTGTGTGGATACACTGAGTAGAGCAGTACATGTAGGTAAAAACAATTCACTTGCATTCAGCGCCACAACTGTTTGTGAAGGTAATGCAACTAGTTTCGTAAATACGACCGATTCAACCGGTTCAGGTGGAGTGAATTGGTTATGGAGTTTTGGTGACAATTCAACGAATACCGCTTATAGCACTACCCATACCTATACTCCGGGAGGAACTTATAATGTGCTTTTAACGGCTACAACTGTCGATGGTTGTATTGATACGCTTCGAAAAACAGCACAAGTGAATTACCAACCACATCCCGATTTTACCTTTACTGATGCTTGTATGGGTAATGCCAATAGCTTCACCAATAATACTTCGGTAAATGGTGGCAACTTCTCTAACAGTTGGACCTTTGGCGATGGTGCTACATCAACTGTTCTCTCGCCATCACATATCTATACATCTTTTGGATCCTTCTCCGTTTTGCTTGTAACTATTGCAGATTCGGGTTGTGTTGATAGTATTCGAAAAACAGTAAACGTATTTGAAGTTCCAATGGCCAATTACAGAGCAGATAGTGTTTGTTTGGGAGAAACTACAAACTTCCAAAACCAAACCAATACCGGTACATTTGTGGTGCAAAGTTGGAATTGGGATTTAGGAGACGGAACAATAGAGAATGCTATAAGTCCTAACCATGTATATGCAAATGCTGGAGTATATAACACATCTCTTATCGTTATAACCACTAATGGATGTAGCGATACAGTATCAAAATCGGTAAAAGTAAATGCATTACCGGATGTTACATCTGTAATTGTGGAAGAGCGTTGCTTCAATACAATGGATGGAAGTATTACCTTAACACCTAGCGCAGGACAAACACCATTCACCTATTATTGGAATAGTGTTGTAGGGACCAACTCTATAAACAATATAGGAGCAGGTCGTTATACCGTTATTTATCAGGATGCCAATGAATGTGTGGGTACACAAACATTTGATTTGAACCCGAAAAATGAAATATTCATAGAGGCAACTGCATTAGATGTAAAATGCTTCAACGAGCAAAATGGCTTTATTAATATTTTCGCATATGGGGGAGAATCCGGATTCAACTACTTATGGAATACAGGTGCAACCACTCCTACCCTAACCAATATTGCTGCAGGCATATACGATATCACTGTTACCGATGCTGCAGGGTGTTCGTTGGATACATCTATTACAGTGAATGAACCATTGCCACTGGTTTTGAATATTCTTCCACAAGACACACTTTATATTGGTAACACCACTCTTTTAGAAGTAAACTATGTAACCAACTACAATAATCCTTCCTTTACTTGGTCACCTTCTGTTGGTTTAAGTTGTAACGACTGTGAATCACCTACTGCTTCTCCTTTCAATACAACTACGTATGAAGTAACCATGACCGATAGCACCGGTTGCCAAGTGAGAGATCAAATTACGATTTATGTAAAGGCAAATCACCCATTATACGTTCCGAATGCATTTTCACCGAATGGAGATGGCAATAACGACTATTTCAATGCTTTCACAGCCAATTATAGAGATTTCAATATGCGCATTTTTAATCGTTGGGGCGAAAAAATATTTGAAACAACCATGCCGGGAGATAATACCAATTCGAATAGAACCGGTTGGGATGGAATTTTTAAAGCGAATGTACAGCAACCGGGCGTTTATGTATACGAAGTAGAGGTAATTTACCTCGATGGTTTTACCCAAACTAAAAATGGAAGTTTCACCCTAATTCGCTAAACAATAGAAAATATATACATTCATGCAAAATATAATAAAATGTACTTCTTAACGTTTAACGTCTTTATGTTGAATTAAATCAATATAGAATCATTGAAGATAAAAATTACATTTGCCTGTTTTAATTGAGCATGAATACATTTCAACAAACCATACGAGAATCCGTTTCTATTAGTGGAATTGGATTACATACAGGGCAAAATGTTACACTACGTTTCCTTCCGGCACCGGCCAATCACGGTATCAAGTTTCAACGTACCGATATAGCAGAGAAACCAATTATACCTGCCGATTGCGATTTAGTTACTACCGTAGAACGTGGAACAACCCTAGAAAAAAACGGAGTAAAAGTAGCTACCGTTGAACACTTGATGGCAGCTTTGTTTGGGCTGCAAATCGACAATGTGTTGGTAGAACTTGACGGACAAGAAGTTCCAATTTTGGATGGTAGTTCTAAGCCTTTCGTAGAACTTTTAGAAAAGAATATTACAGAACTCACCGAAGTAAGAGATGTATTTGAGCTAAGAACATCTGTACATTATGTAGATAAAGAAAACGGTGTAGAAATCCTTGCTCTACCGAGCGATCATTATCGTGTAACCACAATGATCGACTACAAATCGGAAATTTTAGGCCAACAACACGCATCATTAAATAATGTTGTTGATTTTAAGAACGAAATTGCAGCAGCGAGAACCTTTTGCTTCTTACATGAATTAGAAATGTTGTTTGAAGCCGGGTTAATTCGTGGTGGTGATTTAAACAATGCAATTGTTATTGTTGAGAAAACAATCTCTCCCGAGTTGAAACAAAAACTCCAAAAGATTTTCAATAAACCAGATATTGACGTAGTTAAAGAAGGTATACTCAATAACTTAAAGTTGAATTATGTGAACGAGCCTGCTCGACATAAGCTTTTGGATGTAATTGGTGACTTAGCATTGATTGGCATTCCGTTTAATGCCAATATCATCTCTACACGTCCCGGGCATAAATCGAACATTGAATTCGCTAAAAAACTAAAGGCACATATCCGTAAGGTAAAAATGAAAGATGCCGCCCCTTTTTACGACCCGAATATTCCACCTATTTATGATGTAGAACAAATTAAAAAATTACTCCCGCATCGTTATCCTTTTTTATTAATTGATAAAGTCATAAAAGTATCTGAAAAAGAGGTAGTTGGGGTAAAAAATGTTACTGCAAATGAGCATTTTTTTGAAGGTCATTTTCCTGGAAACCCTGTTATGCCGGGGGTTCTTCAAATTGAAGCCATGGCACAAACAGGAGGCGTGCTCATTTTATCGAACGTTCCTGACCCTGAAAATTACGATACCTACTTTTTGAAAATTGATAAAGCTAAATTCAAACAGAAAGTTGTACCGGGGGATACTATTATTTTCAAATTAGAATTGGTGGCACCCGTACGCAGAGGTTTAGTTGAAATGAAAGGATCGGCATTTGTAGGCGACAAGCTGGTAGCCGAAGCAGAATTAGTGGCACAAATAGTCAACAGAAAAAAATTATTAGAGGCTCAAACTGAAAAATAATGAATCAACCATTTTCATACATTCATCCATCGGCAAAACTGGCAGATACTGTAATTGTTGAACCGTTTGTGACCATTAGTAAAAATGTTGAAATTGGTGCAGGCACTTGGATAGGTCCGCATGTTACCATTATGGAAGGTGCTCGAATTGGGAAAAACTGTAAAATTTTCCCGGGCGCTGTAATATCAGCTGTACCTCAAGATTTAAAATATAAAGGGGAAGATTCAACAGTTGAAATTGGGAATAATGTCATCATTCGTGAATATGTAACCATCAACCGAGGAACGGCACATTCCATGAAAACAAGTATTGGCAATAACACGATGTTAATGGCCTATGTGCATATTGCACACGACTGTATGATTGGCGATAACTGTATTTTAGCAAACAATGTTAACCTGGCAGGACATATCACCATTGAAGATTACGCCATTCTAGGCGGAGCTTGTAATATTCAACAGTTTACTAAAATTGGGAAGTATGCCTTTTTATCGGGTGGAAGCCTTGTTAATAAAGATATTCCGCCATTTGTTAGAGCTGCCCGACATCCTACAGCATATGCCGGAGTCAATTCCATCGGATTGCGAAGAAAGGGATTCACAAACGAGCAAATCAATGCCATTCACGACATCTATCGAATACTGTATTTGAAAGGACTAAACACTTCAAATGCCCTGAAATTAATAGAGACAGAGATTCCTTCTAGTCCCGAAAAAGACGAAATTGTACCTTTTATTCGCGAATCTGTACGTGGAATTATGAAAGGATTTAATAGTAAATATGAAGATTGAGGTTGAAAATATCTCAAAACGATTCGGCCGACAAGCCATTATTAAGCAGTTCAACTACCATTTTCTGCCAAATGAAAATTATGTGATAACCGGAGCAAACGGCAGTGGAAAATCTACACTTCTCAAAATGCTATCCGGTTTTTTGTCATTCGACAGTGGCGATATTAGATACTCGAAAGATAATCAACCCATTAGCAGAGACAACTTCAACAACTTTGTTGCATATGCGGCTCCTTATATCCTCATTCCTGAAGATTTAACTATTATTGAAGCCATTCGTTTTCAAAGAAAATTTAAAACACTTTCTAAGTCAGATGCCGAAATTCTTGCTGCATTACAACTAGTTGCCGATAAAAAAATCACAGAATTATCGTCTGGTATGAAACAAAGACTGCATCTAGGATTAGCATTCTTTTCAGAAACCCCTGTCCTATTGCTAGACGAACCCACTTCTTTTTTCGACAAGGAATGGAAAAAACAATTCCAAGATTGGGTTACAGCAGCCCAGCAAAAAAGAACTATAATTCTTTGCTCCAACGATGAAGAAGAGTACGCTCAATTTGCCCAAAGAATAAGAATCACATAGATTTAATATGGATATAACAATGTGCATAAAAAAATCATTACAACGTAATGTTTTTTATGTTACATTTGGACTGCAAAAATTTTAAACGAAAACAATCATTTTAAAATGAGAAAACAATTACTCTTTTTATCGTTAGTTGGAGTGGTTTTATCTGTTTCGGCAGGTGAAAACAAAACACTAAGCAAACCGCTTAAGCCTGTTACTGCTCCGGTAAAGGTGCTGAATTATCATGCACCAAAAAGCAATTTATCGAATGCAAGTGCTGCTCGTTCGGGCCGTTCGCTTGTAAAGTTCACTATTGGTTCTTCAGGGAACTTAAATAGTGTATTGAACTCAAACTGTAATCAGTTAATGGCTGACGACAGTATTAACGCAGTAACTTTTATACATAGAAATGACCAAACTGCTGCTTGTTGTAATGCTCCGGGTAACAACGTAGGTCAATATCGTTTTGCTGTCTCTAAAGATGGTGGAACAAACTGGACAACAAATATTGGAGTGCTTAATCCATCTTCAAACGAATTAACGTTAAACGGACGTTACCCACAAGGAGGTATCTATAGACCAATGGGCGTTACAGTTGCTGATTCTGCTTACTTAGGATATGCAGGTACTTGGCATAATGGTAGCAACGGTTCATGGTATGGTGAATATCGTGGTGCTGCTCAATTATCTGGTAACCCTGCATCATTCCGCGAACACCCGGATACAGTTAATGGCGGAAAAGTACTTACAGGTAATTCATTTACTGTTGCCGGAGATAAATTCTTCAATATGAATGAAGAAAACTTAGGCGATTTTGCATCGTATTCAACTACTCCAGTAACTGCATTGATTTTGCAAAGAGGAGCATGGAACAATACAACAAAAAATGTAGATTGGACAGACACTAAAATCCCAATGAGTTTTGAAGCTCAAACAGATGGTAGTTCAATCTTGACAAACGATGTTATTGCTTTCGATCCAAGTGGTAAATATGGTTGGATAGTTGGTACAGGCGATATTACTCCGGCTGATAATGAATACAGACTTGCACCATTTTTCATGAAATCAACTGACTACGGAGCTACTTGGTCTTCACCTGTTCAATTAAACATTGACACATTTGCAGGATATCAAGTTCCACTTTTAACTGATCCAAACACCGGAGATACTGTTAAAACTACATTACGTGTAGCTGGAGCGATAGATGTTGTTGTTGATTATTTAGGGAATCCACACATTTTCAATATCGTTCACTTAGCACCATTAGATAACGATGCTTATGATACATACTACCCTTTCTACGGTTACAAATTGTATGATTTGACTATTGGTGCTGACCAATGCCAAAGCGGTTGGATTGCTAACTTCTTGAAAGACATTTATGCTACTTCAAGTCAATTTGCAATTGTTGATGATGCCAATGCTGCATATACTGACAATAACCGTTTACAAGCGTCTAGAACTATGGATGGAAAACACATCTTCGCTTTGTGGGCTGAAACTGACTCTGCTTTAGCAGCTGCTCAAGGTGCAGGTAATGCAGATAACGTATCTCCTGACTTATTAGGCTTAGGTATCGACTTAGTTGGTCAAAAAACAACTGCCGTTAAAAACTTTACGTCTGGAGATCCAATGTTTAGTGGTGAAAGTACAGGTGTTACTCAAGGTACTGTTGGAGGAGCGATTTTCTCTTCTGTATCTTCTACAGCTTTCACTAAAGGAACAAGCTACAATGTACCTGTAATTCTTACAGAGCCTGATTATAATAATCCAACGGCTAATCCTAAGAGTGGAATCAACCCAGCGAAATATTACTATTGCAAAAACATTGATTTTGCTTCTTCTGAATTCTCTTTAAGTACAGATAAACTTTCTCCGCTTATTGACGTGAATGTTACAAACGACACTATCATTATCCACAAAGACAGTACTTTTACAATCCCTTCTGCAACAGCGTTCGACTGTGTTGATGGTAATGTAACTGTATTTACGTCAAGTAATGTAACTACTACTACTACAGGTTCTTACACAGTAACTTACGTTGCAACTGATAATGCAGGAAATAAAGACTCTATTACTTTAGTAGTGTTAGTTCAGGCAAAACCAATTGCTTTGTTTGCTAGTACAAAAATTACAGGCAATAAATACATTTTCAACGATACAAGTTTGAACTCACCAACGTCAAGATTGTGGACATTCAACAACTTGAACCCTACTGCTCAAAACCCAGTAAACAAAACATTTACAGCGAATGGCTCAATGAATGTTTGTTTGAAAGTATCTAACTACTACGGTACTGACTCCATCTGTAAACCATTCCAAATTGCATTAGGTATCCAAGATGAAGAAATGACTAAATCAATTTCTGTATTCCCTACCACATCAAATGGTTTGTTTACATTCAACTTGTCAAAAACATTTACCGACAATATTGCGGTTACAGCTTATAGCTTGAATGGCGAAAAAGTTTCTGAAGAAAAAACGATTAAGTCTAATACAGCTACAACTACTCTTGACTTCACTAATTTATCGAGCGGATTATATCAATTAAGAATTGGTAACGCTAAAGATGGTTACACGGTTAAACCGGTTATCATCAATAAATAATTGAACGATGTTATTAAAAAATGCCACTCAATTTGAGTGGCATTTTTATTTTTATACCAATGCAAACAATTTTACCGCCTTTAGCTGAACGTATGCGTCCGAAATCTTGGGAAGATTTCACCGGACAAGAACATCTTATTGGTCCATCAGCCGCACTCCGACAAATGATTGAAGCAGGTGTTCTGCCGTCTATTATCCTTTGGGGGCCACCGGGAACAGGAAAGACATCTCTTGCCCGTTTCATAGCGCAGCGAATTAACTTACCCTACTTCCAAATCAGTGCCATTGATTCTGGGGTAAAAGAAATTAGAGCCGTAATTGAATCGGCATCAAAAGAAGGTAAAGCTATTTTGTTTATTGATGAGATTCACCGTTTCAACAAATCGCAACAAGATGCACTTTTAGGAGCCGTTGAGGCCGGAATTATTACGTTAATTGGTGCAACTACCGAAAATCCTTCTTTTGAGGTTAACAAGGCTTTATTATCGAGATGTCAGATCTTTATTCTGAACGAACTTGGAAAAGAAAGCCTTGAACAATTGATACAACATGCCGTGCAGTATGATGTGGTACTGAAAACAAAAGCAATAACGGTACAAGAAGTTGAAGCGTTAATTTATTATTCTGGTGGTGATGCCCGAAAATTGTTGAATGTATTGGAATTGGTTTCCAGCACACTCTCTTCGTCTAATCAAACTATTACTAATGCATTGGTTGAATCAATTCTCCAGAAAAAAATTCTTTATCACGACAAGAAAGGAGAACAACACTATGATATCGTTTCAGCGTTTATAAAATCTATTCGAGGAAGCGATCCAAATGCAGCCCTATTCTATCTTGCGAAAATGATAGAAGGTGGTGAAGACCCCAAATTTATTGCGAGAAGGCTTTTGATTTTGTCATCTGAAGATATTGGCAATGCCAACCCGAATGCACTCCTTTTAGCAAATACTTGTTTTGATGCTGTTACAAAAATTGGTTACCCTGAATGTGATTTGATTTTATCGCAAACAGTAATCTATCTGGCCACTTCGCCCAAAAGTAATGCCTCGTATATGGCCATTCGTGCAGCACAACAAACAGTGCGAGAATACGCGGAACTTCCTGTACCACTACATTTGCGCAATGCTCCTACCAAATTAATGAAAGACTTAGACTACGGTAAAGACTATAAATACGCACACAGTTATGATGGCAACTTTGTAGATGTTGAGTTCCTACCTAATGCTATTGCAGGGAAAAAATTCTACGAACCGGGAAATAACGCTAAGGAAAACGATATTCGTAATCAGCTCAAAAAATGGTGGAAAAACAAATACAATTATTGATTCAACAATTGCTCTAACGCATTGTCGTATACTTTTTTCCAGTTATCCACTAAACCCCATTTTTCATTGTCAACAGTAATTTGCAGACCTTTTACTTCGCCTAATAATGAAAACTCTGCATCTGATTTCAACATAAAATTGATAAAGTTATTTTCCTTATTAGCAGGAACGGTTACAACAATTCGAGATTGTGATTCACCAAACAAATAAGCATCTTTTCGAATCGATTCATCCGTTTCGATATTAAAGCCTTTGCCTGAAGTGATGGCTGATTCTAATAAACATGTAAATAATCCGCCTTCCGAAATATCATGAGCAGATGCCACCAAGTTCATACGAATCAATGCTTTCACGGCTTTTTGAACAGAAAGTTCTTCCTCTAAATCGAAATATGGAGTAGAAGATTGCGTGATGTCAAAGAAGTTTACCAAATATTCCGATGAAGAAATATCTTCTCTCATTTCACCAATCAAATAAATTTTATCGCCATCATTTTTGAAATCGAGCGACATGGAGTGATACTTGTTTTCCAATACGCCTAACATACCAATAGTTGGTGTTGGGAAAACAGCTCCACCATCAGTGGATTGGTTATAGAAACTCACGTTTCCACCCGTTACAGGTGTACCGAAAGCCTCACAAGCTTTGCCCATACCTTTAATGGCGTTCACAAATTGCCAATACACTTCCGGATTATTCGGATTGCCGAAATTCAAACAATTGGTTACGCCAGAGGGTTCTCCTCCTGAACACACAATGTTTCTTGCCGCTTCTGCCACTGCAATTTGTGCTCCAATGAAAGGATCTGCCCAAACATAACGAGCATTACAATCTACTGTAACAGCTAAGGCTTTGTTTGAGTCTGGAATACGAACAATGGCCGCATCTGATGGATTATTCGTACTCATGTTCGCGATACCTACCATTGAGTCGTATTGTTCATAGACCCACTTCTTAGAAGCTATATTCGGTAAAGCAATCAATGTTTCTGCAGTTTCCATCAGATCTTCCGGCATTACTGTAGTATGTAAATCGAAATGTTTGTTTCCTGCGTAATAAACAGCCTCACGATATTCACGATCATACACTGGAGCCCCACCACCTAAAACAAGTGATTCTGCAGGCACTTTAGCCATTAGCGTACCATTCATGTAGTATTCCAACACCCCTGAATCATTCACTTCACCAATTTGTGTACAATTTAGATCCCATTTATCGAACACTGCATTAACGGCAGCTTCCTTTCCTTTCTCCACAACAATCAACATTCGTTCTTGCGATTCAGACAACAAAATTTCCCATGCCTTCATGTTTGCTTGGCGAGTTGGCACCTTATCCAAATGTATCACCATACCTGAATTGCCTTTAGCACTCATCTCTGAAGTTGAACAAGTGATTCCGGCAGCTCCCATATCTT
>ENA-UOYA01000435-UOYA01000435.1-activated-sludge-metagenome-genome-assembly--contig:-NODE-435-length-55680-cov-8.294616_pt1 | contig 55680 bp, 46 predicted proteins | sample MGYA00238163_ERZ764804 | MGnify/ENA primary metagenome ERZ764804 (study PRJEB28919, sample SAMN05720223) | activated sludge metagenome | isolation source: Anaerobic digester | place: Hong Kong...
AATGTCATCTCGCGCCGCATGGACACCGGCGCCGAAGTCAGGGCGGCAAAGCCACCTACCCCGCTGGAACCCTTCATGCGGACTGCCTGCAGGGCCTCGCCGGGCCTGCCGAAGACGCCTTCATAGCTCACCCCATCCGGCATCTCCACGGGCACTTCAACGCGCACCGGCTCGCCGCCCACAGTTACCGTAGTCTCTTCGACGGCCACAAATGAAGTGAATTGCGTCATCAGGCGGTATTCAATGCCGAGCTGGGTGATCTCAGCCTTGGTGCTCGCGATGCCGCGCTGCATGCCCGCGTAGTCCACGCTCATTAGATCGTCGATCTTCCTGCGTGCCCAAAGACTCGCCAGCACGTCGTGGGATGGCTCGTTCGCCGGCAAGATTATGGGGATTTCGCGCACCACCTCTCTTCCCGCCATGCGCCCGCGAAGCCGCACCAACCCGCGCCCCGGCGCTGTGTAGCGGCCGCTCACGATGACCGGCTGCGCGCCGAACAGGTCCGGGATGCGCTTCGGATAGACGTCCTCCACGGCGAGGCCGCCCCAGTCGATCGAAATGTCGGTCAGCAGCGGATTACGCACGCGCTCGTGGAAACGGCGCGCGGCGGCCGAACCGTCGTCCTTCAATCCGACGTACTCGACTTCGCCCTTTCCCTCCGCCGCCATCTTGTCCAGCAAAAAGCGGTTCACGGAACTGCCGATGCCGAACGAGAATACCCTCGCGTTGGGGTGCTTGCGTACCTCGGCGACGATCTCCATGTCGTTGCCCACGTAGCCGTCGGTCATGAAGCAGACGATGCGCACGTGACCCTGCGCGTCGGACGGATCGAGCGCGGCCCGGATCGCGGTCATCATTTCGGTGCCGCCGCCGCCCCGGCGCGTGGCCAGAAACTCGCGTGCCTGGGCCAGATTATCCGCCGTCGCCGGCACCGGTTTCGGGAACAGGATGTGCGTGTCGCCGGAGAAGGTGATCAGGTTGAACGTGTCGCGCGGATACAGGCCGTTGAGGGCGAGTTGCATGGTCTCCTTGGCCTTCTCAATCGGGAAGCCCGACATGGAACCAGAAGTATCCAGCACGAAGACGAGCTCCTTAGGCGTCACCTCGGCCGGCGCGACGCGTTCGGGTGGCTGCAGAATGAGAGTGAAGAAGCCGCCGCGCTCGGCGCGATGCGCGAGTACGGCGTCCTGGATCTTGCGGCCCGCGACGTCATAGCGAAGGATGAAGTCCTTGTTCGGAATGGTGGCCTGGTCCTTCAGGCGCACCGTGGCGGCGTTGGCCGACGTGCGATTCACCTCCACCGCGTGCGAGGCGCACGTCAAACTGTCAACCGGCAGGCCAGCGTCCAGCTTCACCTCGATCGAAATGTCGTGGCCGGCGCGCGTGCCCGGAACCGCCACCGGAGGCGTGATGCGCGAAGCGTCCGGCACCTGGTCGGTATCCGGGGACCAGCCGCCGCCCTGCCTGCCCGTGGGCCGGCCGGGGATGTAGCGCGGGCCGACCACCATCGGGAAAACGAATTCATAGAAGCCGTCTTCGAACTTCAGCGTCTCCACGTAGCTGATCTCGATAGTCACCTTTTCACCCGGCATGATGTTCGCCACCGACTGCGTGAATATGTTCGGCCGCTCCTGGTCGAGCAGGCTTGCCACGCGGCCCGAGGCGCGCGCCGCCTCATAAATGGCCCGGGCTTCCTCGCGCGGCTTGATCTTGCCTTTCACCACCCGCGCGCCCACGTGCATGGTCATGTCGTCCACCGCGGCGTTTTGCGGCAGCGGAAATGTGTAGACGGCTTCGATCTTGTGAGGGAACGGATTGTGGAACTCCTGCGTGACGGTGGCGCGCGCCAGGAAACCGCTGATTTCGGCTCGTACAGCGGTGTGCTTCAACGGGCACGCGCCGGCGGGCTTGCCGGTGGAGTCAAGCGCGGTCAGCGCGCCCGCGCCGGCCTGAGCGGCGCTCGGCGCGCGCTGCGGGAATGCGAAGAAGAACAAAGCGCCGGCGGCGCCGGCCAGAACCAACGGTTTCCAGGATGGCATTTTCGTCCTCCACCCGGGAAATGCCGCCGTCTGTGGAATCCTTTCACTCCCGCGGCGTCAATTTCACCGCCCAGGCGCTGTTCGGCTCGAGCCTCGGGCGAAGAACCGGGCCGCCCTCGATCTCGCGGCCGGTCGTAAGGTCCGTGGCGGTGTGGGCGGCCTTCAGAAAACGCAAGTGGATGGACGGCGCGGCGGGAGTCTTCTCGTGATTGAAGACGAACAGCAACGTGTCGCGCCCGGATTCGAGATAACGCACTTCCACGGGCCCGTTTTCGGTTTCGACGGGCAGTTGGACCCCGGCCCATTCGAGCAGGCCGCGGAACAGGCCGGCCGCTTCTTTCGTGGGCTGGGTCTGGTACGCCGCGCCGAGGTAGGAGCCCAGCGTAAGCGACTTCCCCTTGCCGTATTCGGCGAACACCGCCGCGGGCCGCCCGTCGGCAAAACGCGCCGCCACCCGCGCTTTTGCGCCCGTTGGTTCCAGCGTCTCTTCGTACCATCGCGCCGCCAGTTGCGCGCCCGGCTCGATGCCGGCGATCTCGCGGCTTGCCCAATGGAGCGTGGTGCGTCCTTTTTCGCCCGTTTGGACCGCGGTCTCGCGGCAGCCCAAGACTTCGTCGAGTCCCATGCCTGGAATGGTGGGTGCCGCCAGCCCGCGTTCGTTGTTCCAGCCGGGGCGCGCCTCGGCGACCAGCGCGCCGCCGCTGCGTACGTATTCGGCGAGCGCCGCCGGAGCGCTCTCGGGAAGCATCAGGGGGTAAGGCAGAAACACCAGCTTGTACTGCGCCAGCGTGGCCTGCGAAAGCTCGTTCACGTGCACGAAATCCAGCGGCACATTTAGCGGGAACAACGCGCGATGGATGCCCAGCAGCGAGTCGCGCTCGATGCTGGCCACCTCGCCTTGCGGGCCGCCGTAAGCGGCCGATTTCTGCCGTCCGCCCACGAAGTGCGATAGCGGGTTGTAGACTACGGCCACCTGTGCCCGCGGCGGCCGCGCGTTCAGAAACAGCGACTGGTTCCGGTCCACCACGCGCGCCACCTCGCCGGCCGCCCGGCTGCGCTCGGTGATGGTGCCGTCGAGTTGAATCAGACCGAAGCCGCCGGACTCGTACCCCGAACTCATCGGGTACCAGGCGTAATAGCAGATCCCCTTCGCGCCGCGGGAGAGCGCCGACCAGGTCCACAGCCGCAGGTCGGCCGGAGTCACCGTCGGGCTTACGTTCAAAGCGATCGTTCCGAAGCCGCCCTGCAGTTCTCCGATGTAGAAGCCGTGGCGGCCGTTGGCATATCCGAACGAGCGCGTGAAGTCGAACAGCGCCGCGCGCCAGATTGGTTCGCGGTCGACGAAGGCCGAGTGCTTCGGGTAGAACGACGTGCCGTAATAATCCACCTGCCGCGCCATGGTCCAATCGTCGGACTGGCCTTCCCACCAGTACGGTGAGCTGAACAGGCCGACCCCTGCCGCGTGGCTGGTGGCGACACTCGCCGGCGCCGCGCGCTTCACCGCCTCGTATCGCCCGCGGAGGTCCTCACCGAGCTTGTCCTGGATAAAAGTCTTCCAATCGATGAAATCGGTGTAGGAGAGGATGGTGCTCAGCCGGTTCGGCTGCACTTCATCCCACGACGTGAACTGCCGGTACCACGCTTGGTTAAGCGCGTCGAGCGTCTTGTACTTCTTCCGGAGCCACGCGCGGAAGCGCGCGAGCGTGTGCGGACAGAAGCAGAACTCGGGATTGCTGATGTAGGTGGGCGTCGCCCAGTTGATGACGTGCGGCTCGCTCCACAAATCCCAACCGAGGAACGCCGGGCTGCGGCGCGCGCGCTGCGCCAGTGCGGTGTAGAAGGCGGTGTCCGCCGCGTGTACTCCCGGGTGGTCCAGGCAATAGCCGGGTGAAGACTCCGGCTCGATCGCCTCCCCGTTCGAGGAAACGAAGCGCGCGTCTTTGTACTTGCGCCCCACCCACGCCGGCGCTGAATCCATGTAGACCTGCACGATGACCTTCAGATGCTGCTCCTCGGCCAGTTCCAGCAGAACGTCCAGCGTGTCGAAGTGGTATTCGCCCTCGCGCGGTTCGCCGGTGGCCCAATCGATCCAGCAGCGCACGGTGTTGAAGCCGAGACTCTTGATCTGCTTGAGGTCCGCGCGCCAGACGTCTTTTTTCGAGCGGGCATCACGTTCGAGCATAGGCGCACGAGCCTTGCCGCCTCCGTACCACACCGCCATAGGAAAGAAGTCGGCGCCAACCGCCAACAAAGGAATCGCCAGCAGGATAGCGATACGCATAGCTTCTGCTATGTTACGCCGGAATCGCGCGGGGCGATCGGGAATTGGCGATAATGCACGAAGACTTGAATGGTGGCCAATTGCAGATTACAGTCACTCGTGCGGAGTATCGCGGTTTCGATGGCGCTCGCACTCTCCGCTCCCAGTACTGGTCTCTGCCAGGCCGTGCCGAAGGCCCGGCTCGACACGATGCCGCGCGAGTATGCCGGGCCGCGTCTTCTGCGGGATCTTGTCACGGACCTCACGGCGAAGTTTGGTTGGTGCATCAGCCTGGAGGAACCTCCCTGGGTGAAAAGCCAGGGGACCGGACTCATGTTCCCATCACAAAGGAAACTACCCCCCGAACTTCGCAATTCGGCCATGAACCTCCCGGCGGGCAAGCTGGATTTGACAGGCGTGCTATCCGCGAACTACTCGTCCGCCCGCAAGTTGATTCAGGCCTGCCTGGACGCGTACTCCAGGCAGGGAAACCAGGGCGGTTATCTCGTCCGTGCGAGTAAAGGAGCACTGGATGTCGTGCCCGATCCGAATTCGCCGGCCGTCCGCATCACCGGACCATCGCTGCTGGATTGGGACATCGAAGTTCCTGGGGAGGACCGATTCCCGCAAGATCACTTCGCCGAGCTGTGCAAAGCGGTTCAGCGGTCGAGCGGCGTCACATGCCGGCCAGCGATGAACGACTTTCACTTCGACGAGGCATACTTAGGATCGTTTCGTAAGAAAATGCGGTGGGGCTGCGCGAAGACGAAAGCGCGCACGGCCCTGGAGGATTATCTGTCGCACTCCATGACCACCCTGGCATGGCATTTGATGTGCGAACCAAGGGAAAGCGGCGACCGTGCCTGTTTCCTGAGTCTGGTTCCGTTGCAGGTGGAAGTACAGACACCGAAAGGCTGGGTCAGAAGGACCAAGTACTGCGACCGCGGCTGGCACTTTCCGTTCCGGCGGCCGCCTCCGCCGCCCAATGAGCAATAGCTCAGGACGCAGCCCGGTTGCCCACCCTACTTTGGCTCCCAGCGATACTTGGCGACGGCTTCTTCGTTCAACTCGACGCCGAGGCCCGGCTCCTTGGGGATATCGAGCCAGCCGTCCTTTGCCACAATGCGCTGCTTCGTGATTTGGTCTCGCAGCGTGGTGCCTTCCTCGGCCACGAATTCGAGGATAAACGAATTCGGTATCGAGTTGAGAAAGTGCAGCGCGGCGGCTACGTTGATATACGTCGTGAAGCCGTGATTCACTACCGGGAGACCGCGATCTTGTGCCAGGCTCGCGATCTTCATGCCCTCGGTGAATCCGCCGCAGCGCGTCAAATCCACCTGCACGATATCCACTCTGCCGCGATCCATCAGTTCGAGGTACGATTTGCGCTCGCTTTCCTCTTCCCCGGCCGCGATGCGCACGTCCACGGCCTCCGAGAGCTTGCGGTATCCGTCGTAGTCGTCCGGCAAAAGCGGCTCTTCCAACCAGAAGATGCGGTATTCGGAAAATGCTCGGGCGCGCTGGATAGCGGTTTTGGCATCCCAGACGAGCCCGGCGTCGATCATCAGGTCGGCGCCGTCGCCCAAGCCTTTGCGCGCCTCGCGTACCAGCGCGATATCCGTCTTCTCATCCTGGCCCATGGGGTGCCAGCCGAATTTCACCGCCGTGAAGCCAATGTCGCGGAAGCGCCGCGCGCGCTCGCCGGTTTCGGCGGGCGTCGCGCCGAACAGCGAGCTGGCATACGGCCGGATCCTCTTGTGGAAGCCGCCGCCAAGCAGTTTCCACACGGGTTGCCCCAGCGCTTTGCCCTTGATGTCCCACAGCGCCATGTCGATGCCGCTCATGGCGTGTATGGCAATTCCGCGCCGCCCCGAGTAGATATTCTGCCGGTACATCTTGTGCCACAGATACTCGGTTTCGAACGGATCTTCGCCGATGATCAGTTCCCGCAGTCCGCTGGTGATGGTGTGCGAGAACGGTCCCTCGATGGCGCCCTTCACGGCCATCGGCGCCGAATCCACCTCACCGATGCCGGTGATCCCCGAATCGGTCGACACCTTCACTACCAGCGCGTCCTGCCCGCTGTCACACTGCTCCTTCACCTGCGGCAGGCGCAGGTAGAGGGCTTCCACATTCGTGATCTTCACGGTCGCGCCTCCTTGTCCTTCCAGATGACAGCGTTCGCGGCAAGTTTCACAGGCTTACCGTTCAGGACCACGTCAACCGCATGGTCGTTGAAGTTGTACAAGCACTGCGAGGTGCCGAACAGATAGTAGGCGACGCCTGCCGGGGCTGACAGCGTAACGCCCAGGGGCGCCATGAAGCGCTTGCGCAAATCGTCGGCCAGCGCGCGCGGCATCTCCGGCAACCCCAGTTTCGCGGGGGCCAGCAGGCGCTCCTTGGTCTTCTCGTAATCCGCTTCGCTGAACGTGCGGACGTTCCACACGATCACGGCGCCGCGGCGGTACTTGCGCGTCACCAGGTACGGAACCTTGCGGCCGCCGCTGGCAGCCCAGAGCGATACGTTGTTGCGAGGCGAGGCCAGCCCCAGGTCCACTTCGAGCGGGACCGCCAGCTTCACCGGCCCGCCCGCAAGCACGACATCGGTAATCGTGTCCGCGCGCGGCGTGGCGCTGACGCCGGCGATAGCCAGCTCCTCGCCCGCCCGCCCCAGCTTGCGCAGCAACGCAGGAGTGAGAACCAGCGTGGCGCCGCGCGCCAGGTGCTGCTTCATCTTGACCATCAGCTTCGGATCCGCGGATGCTTGAACGCCCAGAATCGCCACCCTGGAAGCGCTGGGATACTGCGCCACGGGCACGACCGGCAATCCGATCATCCCCAGGTTGTCCATCAGCCACATGTTGTCTTCGCTGGTGCTGTTGACGGGCTTGTAGTAAGCGATCCCGCCGAGCTGCTGCGTGCGCACCTTGGCGCTCATTTCCACCAACGTCGGCCAGTCCGCCCTCAATAAAGCGTGCCCCGGGTGTCCTTTCACGACATTGCCCAGGTTGAACAGCGTCAGTTCGCCGGCGCCGGCCAGCGTGCTCTGCCACGCCTGGTCGACGAAATTCCGCGCCGTGCATTCGATGTGGTCGAACCACGCGCCGTACACCTTGGAGCCGGCTACCGCGGCAATCCAGCGGAAGTTTACAAAACTCTCGAAGGGTTGCACATAACCCATGCGCTGCGTTTTGGGGTTGCGCACCTCGGTGCCTACCCACACGCGATTGAAGGGAGCCGACATGCGCGCCGGTTCGTAACCGAACAGGTGGAAACGGTCGTACCACTGCGGATACTTGATGATGAGCTTGACGTCGGGACGCACGGCGCGTGCCGGCTCGAAGACCATGGAAGGCAGCAGGCCCACCAGCAGATCCCGGCGGTACTGGCCCCAGTCGCGGGCGCCGCGCGCTTTGTCGGATTCGGGTGATGTGTCTTCCGAGCAGTAGAAGTCGTCGATGATGATCTCGTCGAAGACCCCCGCGTTTTCGCGGAAGAACTCGGCGATCTGCCGCTGCGTCTTGGCGCTCTGGTAGTTCAGCCAGCCATAGGGGCCGTTCTGCCGTGTGCCCCACTCGCGGCCCGGCACGGTAGCGATGCCACCGGAGACGCGGAACCCCCTGGCAAGGAAGAAATCGCGCACCGGCTTCATCTGTTCCGGCGAGACATAGCTGTCCCCGCGCCGGCCCTCCAAAAAGATCCCCGTAATGTTGAGGTCCTTCAGCGCTGCGGCCACGCGCTCGCGGCCTTCCGGCGTCATCAGGTTCTGTTGAACGTCGCCCGCGGTCGCGTAAACGCTCATGCGTAGAGGTTCCTGAGCCGCGGCGCATCCGCCCAAGGCGAACGCGACCGCCACCATGCCGAGCCAGAATGTCTTCATACCAGGACCGCCTTTCTCTATTTCCAAAACCATCCGTTCGCGGCGAGCTTCAACTTCTCGCCGTTGAGCGTAACTTCCACTTCGCTATCCCGAAAATTGTACAAGCAATGAGCGCCGCCAAGCAGATAGCAGGCAACTCCGGCTGGAGCCGCCAGCGCCAGCCCCAGGGGTTCGAGGGCCGTGCGGCGCAACTCGTTGGCGAGTTCGTCCGGTATTTCGCTCAAGCCGAGCGGCCGGGGCGGCAGCAGCACTTCTCCTGCCTTCTCGAAATCGGCCTCCGAAAACGTGCGCAGGTTCCACATCATCACGTGGCCTTTGCCGGCGTTGCGCGAGGTTACCAGTGGCACTTCCGCCCCGCCGGCGCGAGCTCGCATGAGAACCATCGATCGGCGCTCGCGGATTTCGCGCTCTGTGTCGAGCGGCGCGCCGAGCACGATGGTGCTTCCATTCCAGCGGACCTCGGTCGCCTTCGCGGGTTGTGCTGTCGAAGATACGCTTACGCCGGCCAGTTCCTCGCCCGCGCGACCTAACCGGCGCAGTAGCGCCGGGGTGACTATGAGCCTAGCGCCAGCGTCCAGGTGCCCGCGCATTTTGGCCAGAAGGCGCGGATCGGCCGCGGCCTGCACGCCCAGAAACGCCGCGCGGAACGTTTCAGGATAAGCTGACACCGGCGCGATGGGCAGGCCGAGCAGGGCCAGATAATCGGCCAGGTACATGTTCTCGCTGCTCTCGCTGGCCACGGGCTTGTAGAAGGCGATGCCCTCCGGGGCGCGGCCCTCCACCTTTCCTGCCAGCGCCCTAAGATCGGGGAGGCGCCCGGCAAACAGCGCGCTGCCGGGATGGCCTTCCATGACCGGCTCCAGGTGCCAGAATGTCAGCTCGCGCGCGCCCGCAAGGACGCTTTGGTAGGCCTGGTCGACGAAGTTCTGTGCCGAACAGTCCAGGAAGTCGAACCACGCGCCTTCCACCTTGCTGCCAGCAACCGAGGCGAGCCAGCGGTAGTTCACGTAACCCTCGGTCGGCGGCACGTAGCCCAGGCGGGGCGTCGCGGGATTGCGCGTTTCGGTCCCCACCCAAACGCGCGAGGAGAGCGCGGACATGCGCACCGGATCGTAACCGAAAAGATGGAAGCGGTCATACCACTGCGGAAACTTGACGATGACCTTGGCGTCCGGGCGGGCCGCGCGCGCCGGTTCCAGGATCGATTCTTCGAGCACGCGCACCATCAGCCGCTGCCGGTACTCGCTCCAACTGCGAGAGGCGCGGGCGCGTTCGGATTCCGGGCTGCGGTCGTCGGTGCAGAAAGAGTCGTCCAGGATGATCTCGTCAAACAGTGGCGCATAGGCGCGGAAGTAACCGGCCAGGTCGTCGCGGGTCTTGCGGTTCTCGTAATTCATCCAGGAGAGCTTGCCGGTCTGCCTCACGCCGAAGCGTTCCCCGGCGACGAAGTCCAGGCCGCCGGCCACCTGAAACCCGCGCGCGATCATGTCGTCGCGAATCTCCCGCATGCGCTCCGGGGGAATGTAATGGTCCTGGAGACGGCCCTGGAGAAACACCCGCGTGGCGCCGACCTTCTTCAGGCGGTCCGCGGCCGCCTCGCGTTGTGCGGCGGTGGCAAGATACTTGTCGACGTCGGGCGCGGTGACGAATACGCTGACGCGCAGCGGCGCGGCGCCTGCCGGCAAAGCGGCCAGACACGCAGAAACGAGGCAGAGCAGGTATCGCATCGAATTCCTCAGCAGCCTTTTACGCTACGCAAGGGCGATATAATTTTCAAGTGGCGGAGGTTCTGCACTCAGTCTGCGCGCTGGATTGCCCGGACACCTGTTCCATCCTGGTGGATATCGAAGACGGGCGGGCCAGGAAGTTGCGCGGCAATCCCCATCATCCGGTGACGCGGGGCTTTCTCTGCCCCAAGGTCACACGTTACCTGGAGCGCGAGTACTCGCCCGACAGGCTCCTCTACCCCCAGCGGCGCGTGGGCCCCAAGGGCGCAGGCCGCTTCGAGCGCATTTCGTGGGATGAGGCACTGGACGAGGTCGCATCTCGGTTTCAACGCATTTCGGATGAACACGGCAGCGAAGCCATCCTCCCTTACAGTTACGCCGGCACCATGGGCGTGCTCAACAACGCCGGCATGGACCGGCGCTTTTTCCATCGCCTGGGAGCCTCGCGGCTGGAACGCACCATCTGCTCGTCTGCCGGCAAGGCGGGGCTGGCCGCCTCCACCGGATTCCGCTATGGAACGGAACCCGAGCAGTTCCGGCATTCGCGGCTCATCCTGGCCTGGGGCGCCAACATCATGGGCACTAACGTCCATTTGTGGCCCTTCATCCAGGAAGCGAAACGTAATGGCGCGCGCTTCTATGTGATCGATCCGGTGCGCAACCGGACAGCGGAACTGGCCGACCGCCACTACGCCATCTATCCGGGCAGCGACGCCGCGCTGGCGCTCGCGATGATGCACGTGATCATCGCCGAGGAGCTTTGCGACCGGGACTACGTTTCACGCCACACGCTTGGTTTCGCCGAACTTGCCGAACGCGTGAAAGAATACACACCGGAGCGTGCCGCGCCGCTCACGGGCATCGCGGCGGAGGACATCGCAGCGCTCGCGCGCGAATACGCCACCACCCGCCCGGCCGCCATCCGCCTCAACTACGGCGTGCAGCGCAGCGAGCGGGGCGGCATGGCGGTACGGGCCATCTCGCTGCTTCCGGCTCTCACCGGATCCTGGAAGGATGTCGGCGGGGGAAGCCTGCTCAGTACCACGGGCGCATTTCCATTCGACACCGAGGCCGTCGAACGGCCGGACCTTCAGCGGGCCTCCCGGCTCGGCCGCGAGGCCCGTTCGGTGAACATGATCGAACTGGGGCGCGCGCTCACCTCGCTTGACGCGCCGCCTGTACAAGCGCTGGTGGTCTACAACTCGAATCCGGCGGCGGTGGCTCCTTTGCAGAACGCGGTTCTCCAGGGCCTCGTGCGCGAGGACCTGTTCACGGTAGTGCTTGAACAGTTCCAGACCGACACGGCCGACTATGCCGACATCCTGCTGCCGTCCACTACGTTTCTCGAACACACGGACCTGTACCTTTCTTACGGCCACTATTACGTGCAACTGGCGCGGCCGGCGCTCCCCGCCCCCGGCGAGGCGAAATCGAACGTGGAGGTTTTCCGCCTCCTGGCCCGGCGCATGGGGTTCTCCGAGAGCTGTTTTGCGGATTCCGAAGACGATATGATCCGCCAGTTGCTCGCTTCCGGCCATCCGTTTCTGGACGGCATCACGCTAGAGCGGTTGGAACGGGAACACTTCGTGAGAATGAACGTAGCGGCCGGTGACGAGCCGTTTTTGCCATTTGCCGATGGCAATTTCGGCACACCGTCGGCCAAGTGCGAGTTCCATGCGGAAACTCTGGTTTACACGCCGCCCATCGAATCGCGGCGGGGCGATGCGGAGCTATTGCGGCGATATCCTCTCGAGTTGATCTCGCCGAAATCGGACCAGGGGCTGAACTCAACCTTCGGTAACCGTCCGGAGGTCGCTGCCGCCTGTGCGCTGCTGCACATGAACACGGCGGATGCCGTCCGGCGCGGCATCCGCGACGGCGATAACGTGCGCCTGTTCAACGGGCGGGGGGAATGCCGCCTGGTTGCGAGCGTGGGCGGCGCGGTCGCCCCTGGCGTAGTGGCCGCGCGCGCCGTGGCCTGGAACAAGTCGGCGGCCTCAGGCCGCAATGTGAACACCTTGACTTCGGACCGCCATGCCGACATGGGCAAAGCCGCAGTGTTCTATAGTTGTCTTGTTGAGGTTCAGAAATGTTACAGTTGATCCGTTCTGCAACACTCGTGTTTGCTGTCTGCTCCCTCGCGTTCCTGGCTGGGGGCTGCAAGGGCAAACCGAAGCAACCGGTTCATGTGGTCGAGGAGGAGAAGAGTTCGCTCAGCACGTTCGTGCACGTGGCCGATCCGCGCGCTGTCTCGCAGCTGGGGTCCGGTTTCTATGACGTCGAGCAGGGCTCCTGGCGCTGGACCGGTAAGAAGTTCTCAGTCCTGCTCGCAGTGCCAGAAAATGCTGCGCAAAAGAAGATCTCCCTTGTTTTCAAGCTGGCAGTGCCCGAACCCGTGATCCAGCAGCTCAAGTCCGTTACCTTGAGCGCCACCGTGAACGGCACGCCGCTTAAGCCGGAAACCTACCGTAAACCGGGTGAGTACGTCTTCACCAGGGACGTGGACGCCAAAGTTCTCGGCGGGGCCTCCGCGCAGGTGGAGTTCAGCCTGGACAAGGCTCTGGCCCCCGGAGCCAATGATTCCAGAGAGTTAGGCCTGGTTGCGACCAGTATCGGGTTCGACTGGAAGTGACCGGGACGGCAAAGTTAGCCAAAAGGTGAAACTTTTGTCTGGAATCGGCGTCAATACAATTACGCTCTAATCGGCGGCTGGGAAACCGTCGATAGATCGCGCTGGGATAGTGGTTCGAGGCGTTGGCCCGATGATTGCTTGACGAGCGTGGTAATATACTCTGGGCCGAAGGTTCGACCAGGAAGACAGAGGGGTGTGGCTATGATTCACACCAGGATCTCAGATCTTAGCAGGTGGCGCTCAGATTTTCTGGAACCTTCCGCTTTAGATTTGCGTCTATAGTGTTTTGAGGAATGATGGAGGATTTGATTCGGCTTCCTTGGCGTCGAGAGCGATAAGAGGATTTTGATTAATTTCGCACTAGGAAGTGGAAGAGAGGTGCAACATGACCAAGACCGAGCTCAACAAGTTCCGCGAGATTCTCAAGGCCAGACAGGCTGAGCTCGCAGAGGTCTTACGGAATCGCGATGGCATCACCATCGAGAAGAGCCCTGACGCGCTAGATGAGGTGCAGCACGCCGCCGAGCGTGAACTTGCCATTCGGAACCTCGACCGCGAGTCAAATATGTTGCGTCATGTGCGGAGTGCTTTGCAACGCATGGACGAGGGCAGCTACGGTGTTTGTATCCATTGCGATCAGGAGATCAGCCCCAAACGCTTAGCGGCTGTCCCCTGGACCGCGCTTTGCATCCAATGCCAGGAAGCAGCCGACAGCAACCTGCAGGAATCCCCGGATGCTTTCGACGATGAATTAGTCAACGCCGCATAGAGAGTTCCGGATCGGCACGGGGCGCGAGCTGCAACTCGCGCCCCTCCTGTATTCAGGGCCTTACACCGATGGCTGTCAGCATCCGTCCGGCCCGCTCCCCCTCGCGGCGGTACGAGTAAAAGTCCTCCGCCCGGCAGCTTGTGCAGAGTCCCGCGGCGCGAATCCTCGCTTCCGGCACGCCGGCCTCCGCCAAAATCTTCCTGTTGATTTCTACAAGATCGAGGTGTGCCGGACCGCGGCAAGCGGCGAGTTCCGGGGCTAGGGCGGCGAACTTGCCCGCCACGTCAGGACCAACCTCATAACAACAGGGACCGATCGCGGGGCCGATGGCGGCCACAAGGTCTAAAGGGCGGGTCCCGAATTCGCGCCCCATGGCGTCCACGGCGCGTGCGGCGATGCGGGCGAGCGTTCCGCGCCAGCCCGCGTGGACGGCGGCGACGGCGCGCCGGCGGGAGTCCGCCAACAGGATGGGAACGCAGTCGGCCGTGCGTACCCCCACCATCAGGCCGGCGGCGTCCGTAACCAGTGCGTCCCCGGATCCCAGGCGGCCGCGGGTGCCTTCGGCCTTTACCACAATGTCGCTGTGAATCTGATCGAGCGCGGCGTGTTCGGCTTCACCGAGCCAGGGGCCGGCGGCCCGGGTGCCGAAGCCGTGCTCCAGCCACTCGAATTGAGCGAGAAGCTCGTCCTGGAACAGCTTACGGATGGGATCGAAGATCACGCCGGCTCAGGCAGGGTTCTTGATCTGCGAGATCATGACCCGCTTCTTGAAGTCCTCGAGCATGGACAATTCCAGGCGCACGTCGGTGGGACGCTTGCCGTCCCAGGTCATCTGGTCGATTTTGTCCTGTAATTTCATTAGGCCGTAAAACAGGTTCTCCGGCCTCGGCGGGCACCCGGTGACATATACGTCCACCGGGACCACCTTGTCCACGCCCTGCAGCACTGAGTACGTGTTGAACGGTCCCCCTACGCTCGAACACGCGCCCATTGCCAGGACCCACTTGGGTTCCGGCATCTGCTCGTAGAGGCGCTTAAGCACGGGCGCCATCTTGAGCGTCACCGTGCCGGCCACGATCATGAGGTCGGCCTGCCGCGGGCTGGGCCGGAAGACCTCCGCGCCGAAACGCGCGATGTCGAAGCGGGCGGCGCTGCCCGCGATCATCTCGATCGCGCAGCAAGCCAGGCCAAAAGTCAGCGGCCAGATACTGGACTTACGCGCCCAATTGAAAACGTAGTCCACCGAGGTCAGGATGAAACTACGATCGTGGTCACTATCGCTGTAGGTCATTGATCCCCCTACGATTCCGATTCTAGCAAAGCGCTTCAGCGGCCGTGCTCGCGGTACCAGGCCAACGTTCTCCTCAGCCCTTCTTCCAGGCTGAAATGCGGGGCGTGGCCAAGGTCGCGCACCGCCGCCGTGGTGTCGGCCTGCGAATCGCGAACGTCGCCTTCGCGCGGGGGGCCGTACTTCGGCGGGATGTCGACGCCTTCTATCCGGGTCAATGTGCTCCAGACCTGGTTGAGCGTGTACCGGTTTCCGTTGCCCGCGTTGTACATCTTCCCGGCCACGCCCTGCGCCCGCGACGCCTTCAGGCACAGCTCGACCACGTCCTCCACGTAAGTAAAGTCGCGGGATTGCTCGCCATCGCCATGGATGGTGGGCGCGGTGCGCTCAACGACCGAGCGCATGAAGATCGAGATCACGCCCGAGTATGGACTGGTCGGATCCTGGCGCGGGCCGTAAACGTTGAAGAAGCGCAGGCATACCGTCTCCAGGTTGAAACAGGAGCAAAACACGCTCGCGTAATACTCGCCAAGCAGTTTTTGCACCGCGTAGGGAGACTTGGGGCGCGGCGCCATCGTCTCGACCTTGGGCAGCACCTCGGTATCGCCGTAAGCCGACGACGAGGCGGCGTACACGACGCGGCCCGCCCCGCCTTCCGAGCAGGCGCGGAAAACGTTGAACGTGCCGTCGGCGTTCACTTCGTGCGACGGAACGGGCTCGCGGATCGACCGCGGCACCGATGGGATCGCAGCCAGGTGGAACACCGTCCCTGCACCCCGCACGAGCGGCGCGACCGCATCGTAGTCGCGAATATCGACCTGATGAAGGTCCACGCCGTCACGCACTTCCGCCAGGTTCTCTTCGTGCCCGGTCAGCATGTTATCGATGACCGTGATCTTGCCGGCGCCCTCGCGCAACAGGCGCCGGACAAGCATGGAACCGATGAAGCCGGCGCCGCCGGTGACAATGTAGCCGCTCACTTGCCGATCCTTCCGATCTCCGCCTTCAGGTTGCGGATGGTCTCGTTGGCGATCACTTCGGCGCCGGGTTTGAAATCGAACACCTCGGCCGAAACCCAGCCCTGGAAGTTACGGCGCTGGAGCACTTCGAGCACCGGCTTGAAATCGTAGTTGCCCGCCCCCGGATAACGTCCATCCATCTCGTTGACGTGGACGTGGTGAATGAGGTCGAAGTACTTCTCGACCAGCGCGGCGTGTGGCTCGGTTTCGTCGTTGGTGTTGTGCGTGTCGAACATGGTGCGCACCGCCGGGCTACCAATCTCGTGCACCACCCGCACCGCTTCGGCCAGCGTGCAGATAACATCGCACTGAACTTTCGGCAGCGCTTCCACCAGGATGCGGACGCCGCGCGCCGCCGCGTGCGGAGCGACTTTGGCCAGGCCGTCCACGTAATTGCGGGTAGCTTCCGCGGTGGTGATGCCTCCGGTTGCTTTGCGCTGGGCGGGCGAACCGAAGATCATCACACCGTCCGGGCCGAAGTCGGCGCAGAGGTCCACCAACGAGCGGACGTACTCCCAGCTTCTCTCGCGCAGGTCCCGGTCGGGGGTCGTCACGTGCAGACCTTTCGGACTCACCAGGAGCCAGTGCAGCCCCACGAAGCGGAGACCTTCAGACTGCATGATGGACCGGTACTGGCGCCGCTCGGCCGCGGAGATTCTGGCAGGGTCTTCGGACAGCGTGAACGGCGCGATTTCAATGCCCCCATAGCCGGCCTTGGCCGTCACCTTGGCAGCTTGGGCGAACGGTGCGCTCTGGAATACCTCGTTACAGAGGGAGAGCTTGAACTGGTAGGACATGTCGGTAATTAGTTTAGCAGGAGGCGGCAATCCGTAACCGGCGGTCCATCTGCTATTCTTGGTGGTGTTCGGGGTTTACCATCACGATGCCGTTTCAAGTAAGACCACTCCGTGAACTGCTTGTCCGTCCCGTCCTGCCGGAGCCAATTGCTCGTCTCAGCGAACTGGCCAACAACCTGCTGTGGAGCTGGGATCACAACCTTCGCGCCCTGTTCCGGCGTTTGGATCCGGCGCTCTATAAAGCCTGCCAGCGTAATCCGATCCTGCTGTTGGGGCAGTTGCCGCAAGCCACTCTAGAACGCTTCGCGGCGGACCCTCGCTACTTGGCGCTCTACCGGCAGTGCCTGGAGCGTTACGACAGCTATATGCAAGCGGCGCAGAACATGCCGTCCGACAGGCTGATCGCCTATTTTTCCATGGAGTACGGTTTGGCGGAGTGTCTGCCGATCTACTCCGGCGGCCTGGGCGTGCTCTCTGGCGACCATTTGAAGGCCGCCAGCGATGCTTTAATCCCGCTTGTGGGCGTCGGACTGATGTATCAGCAGGGGTACTTCCAGCAGTCGCTCAATCCGGACGGTTGGCAGCAGGAACGTTACACGCCCAACGATTTCTACACGCTCCCTATCCAGCCTGTCGTTGTCGACGGCAAGGAATTGCGGGTTGCGGTGAGGATGCCCGGCGACATGGCCCAGATCAAGATCTGGTGCATGAACGTGGGACGCATCAAGCTGTATTTGCTCGACACGAATATCGCCGAAAACCGGAATCCGGAGTGGCGCGATATTACGGACCGCCTTTATCCAGGCGACCGCGCGACACGCATCCGGCAGGAGATCGTGCTCGGAGTGGGTGGCGTGCGCGCGCTCGCCGCCATGGGTTACAATCCCACGGTCTTCCACATGAATGAGGGGCACTCGGCCTTCCTCTCCCTCGAACGCATACGATCGCTCGTGAATAACCACGGGCTGAGTTTCGACGAGGCTTTCAACGCCTCGCGCGCCAACAACGTCTTCACAACGCATACGCCGGTGGCTGCGGGCATCGACCTGTTCGATCCCGGCCTGATGCACCAGTATCTCGAACCATACAGCCGAGACGTTGGCGTACCTTTCGACCGCTTGCTGGGATTGGGGCGCAGCAACCCATCGGACCATGGGGAGCACTTCTCGATGGCCATCCTGGCTTTCAAGACGAGCGCATATCGAAACGCCGTGAGCCGTCTGCACCGCAGCGTGTCCCATGCGATGTGGCAAAGTCTGTGGCCGCAATTGCCGACCTGGGAGGTCCCCATCACCTCCATCACCAACGGCGTGCATCTTCCCACCTGGATCAACGGCGACCTGGCCAGCCTGTACGACGCATATCTGCAGCCCGACTGGCGTGAACGCTATCCGGATGCGAAAACGTGGGCGCTCCTGGACGAGATCCCGGACACCGAATTGTGGGAAGTCCGCCGGCAAAGAAAACGCGCTCTCATCGGGTTTGTGCGTGAACGCGCCAAGGCATGCGCGCTGGCGCGCAACGCGTCGGCAAGCGAGCTGCGGCGGGCTTCGGAAGTGCTGGACCCGGATGCCTTCACCATCGGCTTCGCGCGCCGCTTTGCCACTTACAAACGAGCTACCTTGATCTTCCGCGACGTGGAGCGCCTCAAGCGGCTGCTCACCAACCCCGCGCGTCCGGTACAGATCGTGATCGCCGGAAAGGCGCACCCGCTCGACGAGCCAGGAAAGATGTTGATCCGCGAGATCGTGCAGTTCTCGCGCGACCCGGAAGTGTCCAGGCGCGTGGTCTTCGTCGAGGACTACGGCGTGGAGGTGGCGCGTGAGCTGGTTCAGGGCGTGGACCTCTGGTTGAACAACCCCGCCCGCGGCGAGGAAGCCTGCGGCACCAGCGGCATGAAGGCCGGCATCAACGGCGTCCTGAATATGAGCATTCTCGACGGCTGGTTCGACGAAGCCTATGAGATTTCCGGCGGGTGGGCCATCGGGGAGCGCATACCCTACTCGCCCGACCAGGATGAAGTGCATGCCCGGGCCATCTATTCGCTGCTCGAGAACGAGATCGTCCCACTCTACTACCATCGCCGTGAGGACGGTGTGCCGGCCGAATGGATGAAGCGAGTGCGTCAATCGGTGCGCGCGCTTTGTCCTCTCTTCAACTGCCAGCGCATGATCGATGAGTACATGGAGCAGTTTTACATGCCGGCTCACCACGCCTACGACGAGATGCGGAAGAATTCGTTTGCGCGTGCCAGGGAGCTGACGCTTTGGAACCAGGGCGTGGAACAGCTATGGGATCGCGTCCGGTTTATCGACGCCGGACCCGAGACAACCGAACCAGTCTACAGTGGGCGCGGCCTCAAAGTGAGCACAGTCCTGGACTTGGCCGGCCTCAGCCCGCAGGATGTTCGCGTGGAAGCCGTGGTCGGCCGGATCAGCGCGGACGGCGAACTGGCGGACACCGAGGTCGTGACACTCTCACCGGGCGAAAACGAGGGCACCCAGTACACTTTCTCCGGGGAGTTTGCCCCCCGCCAGACCGGTAGGCTGGGTTATGCCCTGCGTGTTTGTCCGAACCATTACCACGATCCGCTGACTCGCCCGTGCGGCACCCTGATCAAGTGGGCAGCGGGTGGCGCGTAGCCGGCTGCGGAAAAGCCAGGGACAGATCTCTCTGCCCCTGATGGCAATTGCTGACAACCAGAACCTTTTCGCCGCAGGCAGAGCAGTCTGTCCCGCTTTTCGCGGCCCGTGAGTGCGACGTGTGCATAAGGTAAAATAAAGAGTGGAAACCGGCCGCGTTTCGTGATACATAAGTATTTAAGACTTGCGGCGGGGTTGTTTACCCGCTGGACCGCGAGCCGGGATGACCCCGCGGCTTCCCCGAGACCATCTACCCAAACACGGTGATCGTAACCGTTCCTTATTCGGGACGGTGGCCTGATGTTGTGAGAGGAATGCCTGGCAGTGAACAAGGGAGACATCCGCCTCTAGTAAGTTCTCCCCGGGAGTAGTGAGATGGAAGGCGATCGCAAATACAGACAACGCGGCTATATGGATGGCGACGGCGACCGTCCGCGCGGCGAAGTCGAACGGGAACGCCCGCGGCAGCAGGGTCCGCGCCCTCCCATCGACGTGACGGGTCCGCGCCTGCCGCGCCTGGTGCAGACGGTGACCGCGGCGCGGTGTTGGAACTGCGCCACGACGCTGCCGCCCGGGACGGACTTCAAGGCCCCATGTCCCAAGTGCATGGCGCCGCTGCACTGCTGCAAGCAGTGCGCCCACTTCGAACCCTCCACCCGTTTCCAGTGCCGCAAGCCTATTCCGGCTCGCATCGCGGGCAAGGATCTGGCCAACGAGTGCGAACTGTTCGCGCCCCGGGTGACCGTGGCCCGCGACGTGCTCCCCACCAGCTACTCGCCCACGGCATACGTGGACCCGACGCCGCGCAAGCCGAGCGACGCCCGCGCCGCATTCGACAATCTCTTCAAGAAATAAGGTACGCTTCATGCGCATTGCCAGCCTGTTGGCGCCGCGCCGGTTTGAGCTGAGCCAGGGACAGCCGCCGCGCCCGGAAGCCGGCCAGTTATTGGTGCGCGTCGATTCGGTGGGCGTTTGCGGATCGGATTTGCACTATTACGCCGAAGGCAGGGTGGGCGACATCGAATGCGTGTACCCCCAGGTGATCGGCCACGAGCCGGCCGGCACGGTGGTGGAAGCCGGCGCCGGCGTTGCGGGATGGAACTCCGGCGACCGCGTGGCGCTCGAACCCGCCATCTACTGTTACCACTGCGAGTTCTGCCGGCGGGGGCTCCACAACCTGTGCACGAACCTGCGCTTCATGAGCATGCCGCCCGAGCCGGGCTTCTTTCGCGATTACGTTACCGTGCCCGCAGCCAATGTCCTGGCGCTTCCGAAAACGCTGGACTTCGCGGTGGGGACGCTCTTCGAGCCCCTTGCCGTGGCCCTGCACTCGATGAAGTTCGCCGCCATTTCGGCGGGCGAGACCGCCGCCGTCTTCGGCGCCGGTCCCATCGGCCTGTTGACCATCGCGGCGCTCAAGCTGTCCGGCGCGGGGCGGGTCTGGGCGGTTGAGCCGGTCGCCGCGCGGCGGGAAATGGCGCTCGCAATGGGCGCCGACGAAACATTCGATCCGCGCGGCGGCGATCCCGTGGAGTGGATTGTTGGCGAGACGCACCGGCGCGGCGTGGATGCGGCCATCGATTGCGCGGCCAAGGACAACACCATCAACCAGTGCCTGCGCGTTGCGCGCATGGCGGGCCGCGTCGTGATCACCGGCATCCCATCCGAAGTCCATGTGCCGCTCGAGTTTCACGAAATGCGGCGCAAGGAACTCGCGTACTTCACCGTGCGGCGCTCGAACCACGACTCCGAACTGGCTCTCGATCTTCTGGTCCGCCATCCCAAGCTGTTCGCTCCCCTGGTCACGCACTGCCGGCCCGTGGAGCAAATCGCCGAAGCCTTCGATATGCTTGAACATTACCGCGACGGCGTCGGCAAGCTGGTGATCCGTTTCGCGTGAGCGCGGTTCGGCGCTCCGGCAGATCATGCGCCCGCGGCTGAAGGAGGCCCGTGTCCCCGCTGAGACTGATAGACGGCCGTCTGCGATGGGTCCTGGTTTTCTGGCTGTTCGTACTGAGCGCGGTGGCTTACCTGGACCGCGTCAACGTCTCCATTGCGGCGCACTCGATCCAGACGGCCCACCAACTCTCCAACGTGCAACTGGGCTGGGTGTTCAGCGCCTTCGTCGCCGGCTACGCACTGTTTCAGGCTCCCGGCGGGCGCCTGGCGGACCGCTTCGGGCCGCGCCTGGTCATCGGCTTGGGCGTGGTCTGGTGGAGTGTTTTCACCACGCTTACGGCATTGGTGCCCGCTGGCGCGGCGTTCCCGCTGGCGATGCTGATCGCGGTGCGATTCTTGCTCGGCGCCGGCGAAGCGGTGATTTATCCGGCGGCGAACCGCATGGTCGCCAACTGGATTCCCTCGGCCGAGCGCGGCCTGGCCAACGGTGTGATTTTCGCGGGAGTCGGCGTTGGCGCTGGAATCACCCCGCCGCTGATTACTTACGTGCTGCTCGAGTGGGGATGGCAGTGGTCGTTTTGTGTCTGCGCCCTGATCGGCTTGGCGGCTTGCCTGGTCTGGTCTCTGCTGGCCCGCGACACCCCCGCAGACCACCCGTGGATGGGCGCGCGCGAGCTTGCGCACATCCAGGGTGGAATCACGGCCCCCGTCACCGGACCCAGGGTGCCTGCGAAGAACTGGCGCGCCATCGCCGGCGACCGGAACCTGCTGGTAATCACGGGCAGCTACTTTACGGTCGGTTACGCCGCCTATATTTTCTATACGTGGTTCTTCTCTTACCTGACTCGTGTGCGCGGCCTGGACATGAAATCGAGCGCCGCGTATTCAATGTTGCCGTTCCTGGCGATGGCGATTTGCTCTCCGCTGGGAGGCTGGATTTCGGACCGGGTCGCCAGCCGGCACGGGAAGCGCGCGGGCCGGTGCGGCGTGGCGGCGTTCGGCCTCGGCGTGGGATCGCTGTTCCTGGCCGCCGCGACTCAGGTTGCCAGCCCGCAGATGGCGTGCCTGGTGCTGGCGGGAGGCGCCGGGACCATGTGCCTGGCGCAGAGCGCTTATTGGGCCGTGACGGCGGACGTCGCCGGCCGCGCTGCGGGGGCCGCCTCCGGCATTGTGAACATGGGCGCGCAAGTGGGCGGAGTGCTGACGGCTTCATTGACACCCTGGATCGCGGACCACTTCGGTTGGACGGCTTCCTTCGCCGTCGCGGCGGCGCTCTGTACGCTCGGAGCGCTGGCCTGGTTTGCTGTGGACCCGTACGCCAGCCTCGACGGTTCTGCTGAAATGGACTGATATGGACACACCGAAGCCGCGCGTCGCCATCGCCGGTATTCTTCATGAGTCGAACAGCTTCTTCCGGCGTCCCACCCGGCTGGCCGATTTCGATATTTCCCGCGGCGGCCGGATCGCCGAGGTGCACGCCGGCGGCGCCAATGAGATAGCGGGCTTTCTCGACGGCGGCCGGAAGTTCGGATTCGAAATTGTCCCGGCATTGGTTGCCTGGGCCACGCCCGGCGGACCGGTTGAGGCGCAAGCGTTCGAGGCGCTCACCTCGGAACTCATTGGAATGCTGAAGGCGCAGCCGCACCTGGACGGCCTGCTGCTCGCCTTGCATGGCGCCATGGTGAGCGACGAGTTTCCCCACGCGGATGCGGAAATCGCGCGCCGCGTGCGCGAAGCCATGGACCCGGGCCTTCCGATCGTCGTCACGCACGATTTCCACGCCAACGCGGCGCCGGAGATGGTCCGGTACACGGACGTCCTGCTGGGCTACAAAACGAATCCGCACATCGACCAGCGCGAATGCGGCGCCAAGGCCGCTCTCATCCTCCATCAAATGCTCGCGGGCAGGGCGAGGCCCGTCCAGGCCATCGCCAAGCCTCCGCTGCTTTACAATATCCGCTTCCAGAACACGAACCTCGAACCGCTGCGGTCGATTGTGGACGAAAGCCGGATGTTGGAAAAGGACCCGCGGATCCTGGCTGTCTCCGTGATGGGTGGATATCAGTACGCCGACACGCCGGCCATGGGCCCGAGCGTGGTCGTTGTTACCGACGACGAACCCGATCTTGCCCGCACTGAAGCCAGCCGGCTGGGCCGGATGCTGTTGGACACCCGTGACCGCTTGCGCCTGGATCTTCCGGATGCCGCTGCCGCCGTACGGCAAGCTTGCGCCTCCAGCGAGTTCCCCGTGGTGCTGGTCGATATGGGTGACAACATCGGCGGTGGTTCGGCGGGCGACTCCACGTTCGTGCTGGCCGAGTTACTCGCGCAGAAGGCGCAAGGGTGGGTGATGGTTCTCGCCGACCCCGGCACTGTGTGCGAAGCCATTCGCGCCGGCGTGGGTAATGTCTTCGAGGGGCTGGCCGGCGGCAAGACCGACGGCATGCATGGTGAGAGTATCGCGGTCCGCGGCCGCGTCAAGGCGATCTATGACGGCAAGTTCATTGAGACGGAAGTGCGCCACGGCGGCGCTCGTTATTACGACCAGGGCTTGTCGGCGCTGATCGAAGTGGACGGCGGCACCCGCGATTTTCCGAATCTATTGCTGCTCACCTCCAACCGCCAGCCACCGTACAGCCTGCGTCAACTGGAGAGCTGCGGCATCGATCCGCGGAGGCAAAAGATCCTGGTGGTGAAAGCGGCCATCGCCTTCCGTGCCGCTTACGAGCCTGTGGCCCGGCGCATCATTGAGGTGGACACGCCAGGCGCCACGGCGGTGAATCCGGCGCGTTTCAATTACCGTTACGCCACCCGGTAGCTCGTCAATTCGACGCCTGCCCGCACCAGCGCTTCGCGGACTTCGGCTGACACAAGTGCGTTCAACTCCCTCTCGCGGCTCTCCTTGAGCCGCGTCCGCGCGGCGCGCAACTCATCGGTGCAGTAGCCCGGATGGCACATGAACTCTGTCATGCCGTCGGGGAGCCTTTCGATCAGTCCGGCGAGATCCGCTGTCCCGAACGTTCCCGTCATGCTGAATCCAGCGAAGCGGTCAGTGACTTTGATGCCCTTCGCCGCGATCTTGCGACGGAAGCCCGGCTCCAGCAGCCTGAGCGAGCGAGTCTTCCAAGATTCGGGTGCCGCCGGGTAATCGAACGGTGCCCGTACCCACTCGACGCCGAATTCCCGCGCCACGCGCAGCACGGCATCAAGGACGCCGGGCCACAGGTGCGTGTGCTTGTGCGTATCGAGATGCGTGGGCGCAATGCCGGCCGCGGTGATGCGGCCCAACTGCGCGGCCAACTCCTCGTATGCATGGACTCGCCCGAGAGCCAGTTCCTTGAGCAGTGCCGTCACCGTCGGTGGCTGACCCGGTCCTCCGACCAGGGTGAGGTGCACCCCCACGTCGAGCGACGGGGTTGCTAGCGCCAACTCTACGGCGTCTTCAAACGCCGCGCCGTTCGCCATCAGCGTAGTGGATGTGAGGATTCCGTTCCGGTGCGCATCAATGATGCCCCGGTTCACATCACGAGTAAAGCCGAAGTCGTCGGCGTTGACGATGAGACGCCTGGCGGCGCTCAAAACAGCCCCACCTTGATGCGCAGGAACTTCTTCGGGTTGGCCCGGAAGTCCTTCATGAAGGAGTGCATTTCCTGCGTCGCCCCGTTCAGCGATTCGTATAGCTGCGGATTCACAAGCAACTGGCCGAGGGTGCCCTGGCCGGAGTTAAGCTTTTCAAGCGTAGTGTCCAGGCGGGCTACCGCGCTCTCCAGTTCGCGATGCAGTTTTTCGTCCTTGAGGAACTTGCCCGCGGTGCCCTTGCCCGCGTTCAGGTCCTCCAGGATGTGGCGCATTTCGGCTACGCTCTTGCGTGCGTCGTCGTACAGGGAAGGATCGCGAATCAGCTTGCCGGCCGTGCCTCGCCCTTCCTGCACATCTTGCAGCAAATCATCGACCCGCGCGATGGAACTGCGAAGCTCCTCGTACAAACGTTCGTCGTAGAGCAGGCGGCCGATGGTGCCGCGACCGCTGCCCACGGCCTCCGCCACCTTCTGCGTCTCCGCGATCGTGGCCGTCAGGCGGTTGTAGAATGCGTCGTCGACCAGAAATTTACCGATGGTTCCCTTGCCCGCTTCCACCTGCGAGACGATCGCGTCGATGCGCTTCAGCAACCCTTGCGCCGAAACCATCACGTTGTAGCCCGACGCAACCACCTCGTCAAATTCGCGAGTGTCCAGGCTGGGGACTTCTCCGCCGTTCTTCACCGTCACGGGACTGCGGCCCATGCGGATATTGATGTACTTGGTGCCCAGCACGTTTTCGGCGCTGATGGCAGCCTGCGAGTCCACTGGAATCGAGCGGAGCCGCTCGGGATCGATATCCATCTGGACCCGCACGATGCGTTGCGGAGTGCTCAAGCCGGACAGCTCCACTTTGCTTACATTGCCGATCAAGAGGCCATTCAGACGCACGGGCGACCCTTTTGCGAGGGCGGCTGAATCGTCCATGTAGGTATACAGGATCGCCGGCCGGGCGAAGAACTTCTTGCTCCCCGTCAGATAGAAGATGAGAACGCCCAGGATCACCATGGCGGCGATCGCCATGACGCCGACCTTCAATTTCGCCCAACTGACTTTCTTCGCCGATGGCATAGATCAATGCTCCGATTGCTTGACGAACTTCGCTACGTACGGATCTCTCACGCTTTCCAATTCGTCCTGCGTGCCTTCGAACACCAGGCGTCCCTCGCGCAGCACCATGAACACAGTGCTTTGAAACGCGCGGTTCCCATTCGATCCGGCGGGTTCCGCCTGCCCGGTGCGCGGGTTGTAGATATAGTTTGCCATCATGTGGCCGTCCTGGTAGCGGTGCGTCACGATCATGGACGTAGTTCGTTTGAGATCGCGCTGCTTCAGGATCAAAGCCATGATGGTGTAAGACGTAATGGGATCCAGTCCCGCAGTGGGCGAATCGTAGAGCACCAGCGGAGGTTCGGTGACGACGGCCCGCGCGATGCCCACTCTCCGCCGCATCCCGCCGCTGAGTTCGCTGGGAAACTTGTCGAGCGTGTGCTCCAGTTCCACGAAGCTCAAGGACTCTTCCACCTTGGGCCGCACCTCTTCCGGCGGGCAATGCAGCACGCGCTGATTGACCAGAGGGTAGGCGACGTTCTCTTCAATGGTCAGCGAATCGAACAACCCACCCTCCTGAAAGACCATGCCGATCCGGCTGCGCAGGTCGAACAATTCCCTTTCGCCCAACTTCCGCAGATCCTGCCCGAATACGGATACGGAGCCGGAATCCGGCTTCACCAGGCCCAGCGCCACTTTCAGCAGCACCGTCTTGCCGCTGCCCGCCGAGCCCAGCAGGATACGCGACTGTCCCGGCCAGACCTCGAAAGAAATCGAGTCCAGAACCGGCTGCTCCTCGAAACGCAGCGAAACGTTTTCGAACTTCAAGACGGGCTGTCGGGCTGTCTCCATCTTGACGGGTCACAGGCTCACGAAGATCCGGGTAATGAAAAACGTCGCCACGAAAATCCACACGCTCGCCACCACCACGGCCTGCGTGGTGGCGCGCCCCACGCCCTGCGTGCCGCCCGTGGTGCGCATGCCATAGAAACAGCCGACCAGGGAGATGATGAAGGCGAACACGAACGGCTTCACCAGCCCTTGCGTAATATCGTTGTACTCAAGCGATTGGTAGACGTTGTTCCAGTATTGCGCCGGAGTGAGATTCAACAGGAAGTAGGCGATGAGGAACCCGCCGAAGATACCCACGAAGTCCGCGATGATGGTCAGCAGCGGCAGCACGATGCAGGTGGCGATCATCCGCGGCGTAACCAGCTTCTGGACCGGATCGGTCCCCAGCGCGCGCATGGCGTCGATCTGCTCGGTCACCTTCATCGATCCCAGTTCGCTCGCCATGCCCGATGAATTGCGGCCGGCCACCACTACCGCGGTCAACACGGGCCCCAATTCGCGCACCAGCGTGATGGCCACGATCTGGCCAGTCTGTCCCACCGCGCCGTAAGTTTGCAGCGCGCGCGACATTTGCAGGCCCATGACCGCGCCGCTGAAGAAGCCCGTCAGGATGACGATGGGGAGGCTGCCGACACCAATCGTATCCATCTGCAACACGATGTCGTCCACGTAATGCGGCGAACGAAAAACGTTGCGAATAGCCCGGAAGGCGAGGCCGTAAAACTCCTGAGTTGCAAGGATCGGCGGTTTCAGCAGATCGAACAAACCGTTTTCACCTCTGAATCACGATGCTACCATACAACGTAAAACCGGGTTTTCCATGAAAGGCTTAACCGATATTGCAGGCATCCGCGTGGGTCACGCCACCGATTTCGAGGCTCTCACCGGGGCCACCGTGATTCTCGCCGAAGCCGGAGCCGTCGCCGGCGCGGACATCCGCGGCTCGGCCACCGGCACTGAGGAATTCGACGTCATGAGCCCGCTGCACGTCGCGGACGCGGTGCACGGTGTGGTGCTGGCCGGAGGCAGCGCCTTTGGGCTGGAAGCCGCGAGCGGCGTGCGCCGCTACCTCGAAGCGCGCGGCGTTGGCTTCGACACTTCGGCCGCGCGCGTGCCCATCGTGCCCGGTGGCATTATTTACGACCTGGCGATCGGGAAGGCGCACATCCGCCCCACGCGCGAAATGGGCGAAGCCGCGGCCAATGCGGCGACCAGCGGTCCGGTTCCGGAAGGCGCGGTGGGCGCGGGCGCCGGCGCCACCGTCGGCAAGATCTTCGGCATGCCGCGGGCCATGAAATCCGGCGTCGGGACTTTCACCGTGGCGCTCGGCGGCCGTTACGCGGGCGTGCTGGTGAGCGCGCTGGTGGTGGTGAACGCGTTCGGCGACGTGCGCGATCCCGCCACCGGCAAAATCGTCGCCGGCGCGCGCATGGGGCCCCAAAGCATGGAATTCGCCGATACGATGGCAGCTTTGAAGAAAGGCCCCAGCGCCGGTCTCTCGCGGGAGAACACCACGCTCGCTGTGGTGGCCACCAACGCGAAGCTTAGCAAGGTGCAGGCGACCAAGGTTGCGCAACTCGCGCAGCACGGCATGGTGCGGACCATCTCGCCGGTTCATACGATGTTCGACGGCGACTTTGTCATCGCACTCTCGCTCGGAGCGGCGCAAGCGGACGTAAACGCAGTGGGTGTGGCAGCCGCCGAAGCGCTCGAAAACGCCATCCTGCGCGCTGTTCGCCTCGCGCCCACGATGGGCGGAGTGCCGGGGCTGGCGGGCAAGACTCGCTAGCGCCCTCGGAACCGCCGCATGAACTCGATGAAACGCCGGGCGCAGGCGTCCAGGTTCTCCATCGAGCCGCCGCCTTCGAGCGGCGAGCACATCTCGTAAGCCACGCTGCCTCGAAAACCGCCCTCGCGCAGCGCCTCCAGGAACGCGCCGTAGTCGATGAAGCCTTCGTCGATGGGCGCCGCGCGGACCACCGGCGTGAGCGGTTCGTAGTTCACCAGTTCGGGACGGTAGCGGTAGCGCGGGCGCTTCACGTAGTTGGCGATCGTGGTGTGCGCCGTGATGGGCGCCATCACCTGCGCGGCCTCTTGCAGGTCCGCGCCATGCAGCGCCGGGGCCCAGGCGTCGAACAACGCGAGGCAATTCGGTTCGCCCACCGCCCGGATCAGATCGCACTGGCTTTCATAGCCGCACGCGAGGTCGTGATGGTTCTGCACGCCGATCACGACATTCCACTCCGCGGCGCGCCGGGCGCACTCGCGCAACGCGCGCACCACCATGTCCCACTGCGCGTTGTAAGAGGATGCCGGATGCTCGTAGCCCGTGAACACGCGCACAAGCCCGGCGCCGATATCGCGCGCAAGACGCGCCAACTCGATGACGTATGCCGTCTGGATCTCGAGCGTGGGCACGTCGGCATGATCCAGGTCCGCGGTAAAGTTGTTGTAGCCCGCCAGGATTACCGTTCCGAGGCCCGCCTTCTCGATTTCCGACCGCAGGGCGGCGCGTTCTTTCGCGCCGTAGTCGAGGACCGAAACGTGCGGCCGTTTGGCCGCGAGCAGCACGCCGTCGAAGCCGAGCTCGGCGGCCTTGCGAACGAATTCCGGCACCGTAAGGGAGACTTGCCCCCACGATCCCGAGTAACTGATCGAGTGCAGAACGGCAGCGTAGTCCATGGAAGTCCTTCCATTCTATGCCCCATGTTATCCTCAAGAAAACGGCTTGCATCTGGGATCTTCGCAAGCCGGGAGGGATTCCACTGGGAAAGTCACCTGAAGTCAATTGGCCCATCGTGGCCGTTATGTCGGTTTTCCATCTCGGAGCGCTGGCGGCCCTCTTCATGGCAAGCTGGGCCGCCGTCGTCGCAGCGGCAATTCTTTATTGGATGAGCATTAGCCTGGGCATCGGAATGGGTTACCACCGGCTCCTCACGCATCGGGGATTCAAGGTGCCGAAGCCCCTGGAGTACTTCCTCGCCGTCTGCGGCACACTGGCGCTTCAGGGCGGTCCGATCTCCTGGGCGGGTACGCACCGCAAGCATCATCGGAAATCCGACCGCGAGGGCGACCCGCACTCGCCGCGGCACGGCGGTTTCTGGGCGCACATGGGGTGGGTGCTCTACGGGTACTCAAGCCACAACGACACGGCGGGGATGGCGAAGCTGGCGCCGGACCTCGCCAAGAGCGGTTTCTATCGCTGGCTCAACACGTACCACTACGTGCCTCTGCTGGTTTCGGCGGTCATACTGGCGGCCGCGGGTGGCTGGAGTATGATCCTATGGGCCGTTTGTCTCCGCGTTGTCGCGGGATTGCACTCCACCTGGTTGGTGAATTCGGCGGCGCACATGTGGGGGCGGCGCCGTTTTGCGACCTTGGACGATTCGCGCAACAGTTGGTGGGTGGCGCTGCTGACCTTCGGCGAAGGGTGGCACAACAATCATCACGCGCACCCGGCCTCGGCGCGGCACGGGCTGGCCTGGTACGAGCTTGACCTCACCTGGATCCAGATAAGAATTCTGCAGCTTGCCGGATTGGTCAAGTCAGCTAAGGTGGCGCGGTTGACCGCCGCGCCGGCCGAACTCGAAGCCGCCTGAAGTGAAGGCTATTCGGCTGCCGGCCGTCCACGTCCGCGACGCGGTCCCATGCGAGGCGTGGGTGGAGGTGCGGGAGCGGGTTCCGGCGGCGGAGCCTTCTTCAGCCGGCCGTCAAGACGCGCGAAGATCATATCTTGCTTGGCCTTGGCGAACCCCGGGCCACCCGAAGCCACGCCCGTGGACGCTACGTCCCGATCGGTAATCTCCTGCGCGGCCGCCAGATACTTCTGCAGGTAATTGCGGATGCGATCCTGCACCAAGCGCTGCGAGGAATAGAGGAAGAGGTAAAACACCTGATCACCAGGCGCGTTCGAGATTACTTCGTAGATGTTGGACGCTTTGCGCAGGCGGGCGGACTTCAGTTCGCGTTCGAGCGATTTCGCCCGCAGCGGCAGCTTCTGCCAAAGGTCAATCTCGCCTTTGCGCAAGAGCGTGGTCCGGACCAGCGCGGCGCGCTCCTTCGGATTAAGCTTCTCGGTCAGCACGAGAAGAAACAGTCCCCGGTTGTCCAGGTGCAGGTCCGTGCCGAAGGGCGCCATCTGCCTCGCCTTCTGCAACTTGGCGAGGCCCTGCAGGTTGAGCTTGGCTCCGGTCAGCGCCGGTGAGAACAGGACGAGAAGCTTCTCTTCGTCGAGAGCCTTGACGACGTCCGCGGAATTCGTCTCGTCCGCCATGTGGAACAATTCGTCGTGCAGACTGCGAGGCGGAATGTCGGCCTCAACGCCCGCCTCGCGTGCATTCTGATAATGCAACGCGGTCCGCTCCTCGACAGTGAAACCCAGGCGCACGCGGAACCGGATGAAGCGCAGCATCCTGACCGGGTCGTCATAGAAAACGTAGTTGTGGACGGCGCGCAACTCGCGGCGCTCCAGGTCGGCCAGGCCGTTGGTCGGATCGAGCAACAGGCCCCGCGAGGCCGGATTGAGCGACAGCGCGATGGCGTTGATGGTGAAGTCGCGGCCGCGCAGGTCGTCGTAGATGGACGCTGGACGCACGTGCGGCTTCGTCCCCGGCTTACCGTACCGTTCCAGCCGGGCCATGGCGATCTGCGCCGTCACCCCGCCCGGGAAAAGCAGTTCGGCGCACTTGCGGTCTTCGTCCTCGGCGACGATCTTGACGTGGGGTTTGGAGGCCAACACCTTGGCCAGTTTCAGCGCGTTGCCTTCGACTGTGAAATCCAAGTCCCGAACCGGGAAGCCGCCCAGCACGTCGCGCATGGCACCGCCGGCCAGAAAGAGGTTCACGCCCGCGTTTCCCGCAGCTGCAACAACATCCGCAACCACCCGATTCTGATCGGTGCTCAGGTGGTTCTCCAGCATGAACATGTAGTCGCTCATGACGATCCCTCCCTCCCCGTATCGTTCTGCCTATGCCCGGGGGTGGTGTTGTTCTATCGTTTTCCGCAATCTCGACTGCAACACGTGCGTATAGATCTGAGTCGTCGAGATATCGGCGTGCCCAAGCATGGTCTGGACGCTCCGGAGGTCCGCCCCGCCCTCCAATAAGTGAGTAGCGAAGGTGTGCCGCACGACATGGGGGGTGAGGCCGTGAAAGATCCCGACCCGTTTCCCATAGCCGTTCAACAATTTCCAGAATGCCTGGCGGGTCATCGGCCCGCCGCGGGCCGTCACGAACAGAAAACGGCTGGCCCGCTTCCCAAGGAGACGCGGCCGTGCACTGGCACGGTATTGTTCCACGGCCTCCACGGCGGATTTGCCGATGGGCACAACCCGCTGCTTGTTGCCCTTGCCGGTCACTTTCAAAACACCGATATCCGGCGAAAAATCATAGACTTCCAGTCTAACAAGCTCGGAGACCCGAAGTCCCGTGGCATAGAGCAATTCGAGCATGGCACGGTCCCGGAGACCGGTGGCTTTGGCCGCATCCGGGGCCTCTACAAGCTTGTTTATGTCATTTATAGTCAGATACTTAGGAAGACTATTCCACTGCTTGGGGGAAGCCAGCAAGGCGGTAGGATCCTCGCTTACGCGGCCTTCCTGGAGGAGGAATCGATAGAAATTACGCAGGGTGGTGAGATGCCGGGCCACCGAACGGCTGCCAAGTCCCGATTTATAAAGAGAATCCATGTAGCGCCGGATATGCCCGGCATCCTCAGGCACGCTACCCTCACCGCTAAATTGCTGGTAACAGGCAAGATCTCTCCCATACGCCTCCAGCGAGTTGGCGGCTAAGCCCTTTTCAACCCGGCAAAAATCCAGAAATTGTTGGACGTCGCCAATCAGCGAGCCCACAGATGGCATCGTGCCAATGATACAATACTCGCAAAAATGTTTGAAAGGGAACATTAGCCGAGGACGAGAGATTGGCCACCTCCACGAGCAAGAAAGTGACGGTGCGGCGTTTCGAGCGCGAGGCGCTTTCCGGCTTCGTGAACCCGCAGACGTACCTGCAACCTGAAGGGGTAGAAGTACTTACGACGAACGGTGCGGTAAGCTTGGTACCCTACCAGGAGCTGAAGGCCGTTTGTTTCGTGCGCGAGTTCCTTCCCGACAATCCTTCGGCCGAGCGCAAGTCTTTCGCCACCCGCCCCAGAAAAGAGGGGCTTTGGGTGCGTCTGCTGTTCCGGGACGGCGACACCATGGAGACGGTCATGGCCAACAATCTACTGCAAGTAGAAGGGCTTGGCCTCACCATTTCCCCGCCGGACCCTTATTCAAACAACCAGCGGATGTTCATCCCGCGCACGGCCCTCACCGGCGTGAAAGTGCTGGGCGTGGTGGGGAGTCCCCTGCGCCGCCGCGAAGAAAAGCCCCCCGCCAAGCAAGGCCAGTTGGAGATGTTCGAGTAAACCTTCGGCTTCCCGCTCCGAGCAAGTTAACCAGCCGCCGGAGGTGCTTGTTGGGGCGTGCCGATGGCCAGGGGCTGGGCTTCCAGGCCGGATTTCACTTCCGGCAGCACCCAGCGCGCTTCTTCGAAGCCAACGTACTTATAAATGCGCAGCTCTCCGTCCGCCGATTCCAGGACGTCGCCGACACGCAGGGCGCCAGGGGTGTCCTTCAACTCGGCCCAGAGCGCGTAAGTTCCTTCCGCGTTAATCACTTCTTTTTCTTCGTAGTCTTTTGGCTTGATGTTGGTGGCGCCGATGGTGTGGGGCGCCCAACGGAACTGTTGGAGTTGGCTCTCCTTCAGTCGCCATATGCGGTAGGACGGCATACAAAGATATTCTCGCTCAAAACATCTATAAAGAGAAATGTTTTGATTTGGAACCGATCGCGCCGTTTGCGTATCTGGCAGAATAGGAATAGTCGAGCGACTGCTCTAAGAAGGAGAAACCGGCTTGCGGAAGGCGTTGCTGCTGGGGAGCTTTGCGGTGCTGGCCGTGGCCGCGGTTTGGCTGACATACGTCAGGAAGACGGCCCCGCCGGAGGTCGCCTTCACCAAGGTCAGGCGAGAGCGCCTGGTGAGCAACCTGGTGACCAACGGAAAGGTGGAACCCCTGGAGTGGGTGGCTGTCCGAGCCGAACGCAGCGGATTGGTGGAAAAGGTCCTGGTCGAGCGCGGAGCCATGGTCGCGCGCGGGACGGCACTGGTCGAATTGAGCGCGCGGGACGCGGAAGCCGATCTCGCGTCCGCCACGTCGCGCGTGGAGCAGGCCAGGGCCGAGTTGGACACTTTGAGCCAGGGCGGGCGTGCCGCCGAACGGGCCGAAATCGACGGTGAACTCGACAAGGTCCGCCTCGAACTCGCCGCCGCGCGCGCGAACCGCGATTCGCTGAAACGGCTCGCCGCTAAGGAGGCCGCCACCGGCCAGGAAGTGAAGGACGCCGAGGAGCAGGTAAGCCGCCTCGAATCGCAGGTGAGGGCCATGGAAACCAAGCGTGCCGCGCTGGTGGCCGCCGAAGACCGCCGCGCGGCCGGAGCACGGCTCAAGGAAGCCGAAGCCGCGGCACGGTTGGCCCGCAGAAAGCTGGAGCTTTCCGTGGTGCGCGCGCCCATCGACGGCGTCGTGTATGAACTCGCGGTGCAGCGCGGCTCTTACCTCAATCCCGGAGATCCCGTGGCGAACGTGGGCCGCACGGAGAAGGTTCGCGTTTCCGTTTACGTCGACGAGCCGGAGTTGGGCCGCGTCGCCAAAGGCATGCCTGTCTCAATCGGCTGGGACGCGCTGCCGCAGCATCGCTGGCAAGGAACGGTGGAGAAGTTGCCCACGGAGATCGTCGCCATAGGCACGCGGCAGGTGGGCGAGGTGGTTTGCATCATTGAGAATCCGGGGCGCGAACTGCTGCCCGGTACGAATATCAACGCCGAAATACGTTCGCGGGTGGTCGAGAACGCGCTCACTATCCCCAAAGAGGCCCTGCGCCGTGAAGGTTCGCAGGTGGGTGTTCTGGTGCTGCGCGGCGAGCGGGTAGCCTGGCAGCCGCTCGCGCTGGGCGCCTCCAGCGTGACGCGCACCGAAGTGAAAACGGGCCTCAACGACGGCGACGCCGTGGCGCTGCCGAGCGAGCATTCGCTGAGCAACGGTTCGGCGGTGAAGCCGGTTATACAGTGAAGCGGCCGCAATCAGGCCAGGTCGAACAGCAGCAGTTCACAGCCGTCATCAGTGACCATGTGGACCGCCGGCTCTTCGGAGATGGCGGCCCCGTCTCCCGGGCCAAGCTTGATCCCGTTGACCTCGACGGTTCCCCGCGCTACCTGCACCCAGGCGTGCCGCCCGGGGACCAGTTCGTGTGCGGCGGTGGACGCCGACTTCATTCTGGCTGCGTACACCTCGGCATCCTGATGAATGTGAATGGCGCCTGCCGAACCGCTTCCGGAAGCCACCGCAACGAGTTGCCCACCCGCCAGCCGTTCGGAAAAGTCCTGCTGTTCATAGCCTGGCTGGATGCCTTTCCGCGACGGGCGAATCCAGATCTGAAGCAGGTGGACCGCCTCCGTGTTGGAATGGTTGTATTCACTGTGGGTGATGCCAGTGCCCGCGCTCATGCGCTGCACTTCGCCAGGACGAAGGACGGAGCCGTTACCCATGCTGTCCTTATGCTCGAGCGCTCCCTCCAGCACGTAGGTGATGATCTCCATATCCTGGTGCCCATGAGTAGGGAAGCCTCGTTGCGGCGCGACGCGGTCCTCGTTGATGACGCGCAACGAACGGAAGCCCATATGGCGGGGATCGTAGTACTGGTCGAAGGAAAACGTGTGGCGGCTATCGAGCCAGCCGATCCGCGTAACGCCGCGTTTGGCGGCGGGTCTCACCGAAGGCACTCCTATTCGATTCGCCGGACCTGTCCCGCGATGCGGGCTACTTCGGCTCCGCGACGCCTACTTCCCGAAGCAGGGCGCGGACTTCCTCCGGCGGCAGCAGATCGCTCAACTGCGAGAACGCCCGGAAGGCCAGTTCCTCATAGCAGCGCGCCTGCCAGAAAAGCGATTCAGGCGTCTTCTCCCGGGCGACGGCGGCGATGATCTGGCGATAGTGGCCGGCGAGGAACTCGCATTCGCGCGTGGGTTTGGAGCAATCTGGCTCGGCCGCCGGGGGCTTTTGCGCGGCAGCGGACTTCGATGCGGGATCCCCGTACAGGTCGGAATCGGAAACCAGGTTCGTCCAAAGGCGGGACGTGGGGGCGATCCTGCGCAACTCGGCCGCCCGGGCCCGGCCCAAGCGCACGTAACTGACCCCGAGCTGTTTCCAGGCGCGCGCCTGGTGGACGTCGACGCTGGTGTACCGCTCATAGAATTCCACGGCGCGCTCGAAGTGGCCCAGTTCGTAGTGCAGATCCGCCAGTTCCAGGTGCACCTTCCGGCTCCCCGGTTCCAAAGCCAGCGCGCGTTCAAAAGCCTCCAGGGCTTTGGCCGGCTGGCCCAACTGCCGCCAGCAGCTTCCAGCGGCCAGGTACGCAGGCGCGAAATCGGGATCCAGCTTCAGCACGCGTTCGAACTGCGCAATTGCCTCGCGGGGCTTGCCGGCACCGTCGAGCGCGAGCCCCAGGTTCATAACGAGGCCGGCGTTCGAGGCATCGTTCTTCAGCAGGTCCCTGTAGATTTCGACCGCTTCCGGGAAGCGGCCCTCGTCCATCGCGACACGGGCGCGATCGGCCGCCCGGGACAGCGCATCGGCCTGCGCGGCGGCAAGCAGCCCCCAACCAAGCAGGAGGTTCAGTATAATAAGCCTTTTTGCGGGACGGTTTACCTTGCAGCTCACATTAATCGACTGGACTATTGTAGCTCTCTATTTCGCCCTGAACATCGGCGTCGGCTTTTACTACAAAGCCCGCGCCGGCAAGAGCGTGAACGAATTCTTCCTTAGCGGCCGAGACGTACCCTGGTGGCTGGCCGGCCTCTCCATGGTGGCGACCACCTTCGCCGCCGACACGCCCCTGGCGGTGACGGGCATGGTGGCTCGCGGCGGCATCGCCGGCAACTGGCTGTGGTGGAACTTCGTGGCCAGCGGCATGCTGACGGTGTTCTTCTACGCGCGGTTGTGGCGCCGGTCGGGCGTGATGACCGACGTGGAGTTCTCCGAGATCCGTTACAGCGGGAAGCCGGCGGCTTTCCTGCGCGGATTCCGTGCCGTTTACTTCGGCATTCCCATCAACTGTATCGTGCTCGGCTGGGTGAACCTGGCGATGGTGAAGATCCTTTCGCTCATCCTGGGGGTTGATAAGCTCACGGCGCTCCTGATCGTGTTGGGTATGATCGCGGTAACCTCGTTCATCTCGACTCTTAGCGGGCTATGGGGCGTGCTGGTGACCGACGCGATCCAGTTCTTCATCAAGATGACCATGGTCGTCGTGCTGGCGGTATTCGCCGTGCACGCGGTGGGCGGCATGGGAGCGCTGAAGATGAAACTGGCGGCGCTGGACCAAGCGCGCGGCATCGCCACCGGCGGGCACGGCTCCGTCCTGAGCTTCGTGCCAGACCTCAACTCGGCCTGGATGCCCATGATCACGTTCCTCGTCTACATTTCGCTCAACTGGTGGGCGACGTGGTATCCGGGCGCCGAACCGGGCGGCGGCGGCTACATCGCGCAACGCATGTTCTCGGCCAAGGACGAGAAACACTCGCTGCTGGCTACGCTTTTCTTCAATGTCATGCACTATGCCGTGCGGCCGTGGCCGTGGATTCTGACCGCCCTGGTTTCCGTGGTGGTGTATCCCGGGTTGGCCGATCCGGAATCCGGCTTCGTCCTCGTGATGATCGACTACCTGCCGGCTTCGTTGCGCGGCCTGATGGTCGCGGCCTTCGCCGCAGCCTTCATGTCGACCATCGCCACGAACCTCAACTGGGGTGCCAGCTACCTGGTGAACGATTTTTACCGCCGTTTTCTCAACAAGAAGGCAAGCGACAAGCACTATGTGACCGTCTCGCAGATCGCCACTGTGGTGTTGACCATCCTTTCGGCCGTCGTCACCTTCTATATGGATTCGATCGCCGGGGCGTGGAAACTGTTGATTGTCACCGGCGCGGGTACCGGCGGCGTGCTGTTGCTGCGCTGGTTCTGGTGGCGCATTAATGCCTGGAGCGAAGTGTCGGCCATGATCAGCGCTTTCATCGTGTCGGTGACGCTGCAGACGGCCGGCAAGCTGGACAGCGACAAGCCGGTCGATTTCGCCTGGATCATGATCATCACGGTGACCATCACCACGGTGGTCTGGCTGCTGGCGACTTTCCTTACCAAGCCGGAACCAGACGAGGTTCTGAAGGCCTTCTACCGCCGGACCTACCCGTCCCGCTTCGGCTGGAAACGCATCGCCGCCATGGTGCCGGAAGTGAAGGCTCCGGGCGACGGCATGTGGAATCTCCTCGACTGGATTTGTGGCTGCGTATTCATCTACTGCACATTGTTCGGCGTGGGCAAGATTATCCTGGGCCACCTGGCGATGGGCATGGGAATGCTCGTTGCTGGATTTGCAGCCGCCGCGGTCGTTTATTTCAATCTGTCGCACAGAGGTTGGAGTACGTTGTCTGAATAGGACACTCTTTTTGTTGGCGGCTGCGGTGTTCGCGGCCCAGGCTGGACCAGTCGAGTTCGGCAAGAAAGAAGTAGAAAGCGCCGCCGCCGCGCGTGGATTGCGGCCCGGCGCGATCCGTTTCACGACGGAAATCACTTCGGACCCCGCCGAGACGTACCGGATCCAGTCCGGCCGCATCGAGGGCGGCGATTTGCGCGGTTTGATGTACGGCCTGCTCGCCGCCGCCGACCAAGTCCGGTCGAAGGGTCGCCTGTCGAAAGAGAAAGGCGCGCCCGCGACGCCCCTGCGCGGCGTCCGGTACATTGCCGGCATCGGTGGCTTTGAACAGGAGTGGTTCCGGTCCCAAGACGGATGGCGCGAGTTCATCCGCACTTTGGCGCGTAACCGCTTCAACTGCCTGAACCTCGTGTTCACGTATCCCGGCAATGAATTCGCGCCCCCGTATCCATACTGGCTCTCCGTCCCCGAGTTTCCCGAAGTGCGCGTAAAAGGCCTGACGGCGGCACAACGTGAGCGGAATCTTGCCCTCGTGCGGTTCATCGCTTCCACCTGTGCCGAACATGCCGTCGATTTCACGCTGGGCATTTGGGAGGAGAAGGCGCGGCGCGGAACCAAGTCCCCGGTGGAAGGACTCAGTGCGGAAAACCTGGCTCCCTACAGTTACGCGGCCCTGAAGCTGCTGCTGGCCGAGTGCCGGGCCATCCGCTGCGTACAACTGCGGGGCGGTAGCAAAGGCGGGGCGGCTTCCGACGGCAAGAACGCGTTCCATGCCGTCGCCGAAGCGGGACGGCGCGTGATCCTCGAGGTAGATAGCGATGCTTACGAAGCCGCCTTGGCTTCAGGAGCGCCCGTGCGCCTGCCGCTGGAGTATTGGAACCTCTGGGTTGGCCACGAAAATGCTGCGGCCCGCCGCAGGCCGGGCGGGAACTTGGACCTGCTCGAAAGGCCGCGCCGGCACGGCGTTTTCTGGGAGATTGGCGCGAGCGGAGTGTGTTCGCAATTCGCATGGGGCGATCCCGAGGTGGTGCGGCGGATGATCCCGGCGTTGACGGCTTCCGGCTCCGAGGGCTTTGAAATTGACCTGGGGCACGCCAGGCCGGACGGCGGCGCCTGGCTCCCGCACTTCTTGTGGGGCAGCCTCAGCTACGATCCCCAAACGCCGGAGAAGCCCTGGACGGGGGCCGGCGCGCAAGAAGCCTACCGGCAGGCGGGCCGCGCATGCCTGGCGCTGGCGGTCCAGCCGCTGGCCAGGCGCGAACCCGTGGAGACCGCTGCGCGGCTGACTCGGGCGGCGTTAGGGATCGAACAAGCTCTGGCGCGGGCGGACGGCGAGACGGCGGGCGCGAACGGCCTCAAGGACGTCGCGCGGCTTGCCCGGTATCGCGCACGCAAGATGGTGGCCGGGGATCACCTGACGTACTTTGACAAAACCGGCGACGCGAGGTCGCTCGAATCCGCGAAGCGGGAATTGCGGGCCGCGATCGCGGCCGGCGAATCGCTGGCCGAGTTGCGCGAGAACCTCGCGGCGGATCGCCGGCAGTTGGAACGGATCGGGCAGTGTGAGCAGATTGGCGAGCGTTTCGGCCGTTTCGACATGGCATTCGACTTCGGCATGGCCGTGGACGGAAGCGCCGTCGCGGGGCGGCTCCGCGGCGTCGCTCCCGGGACGCGCTACATGGAGACGCGGGGCTACGGCTGGGCGGCGGAGGGAAGGCGCGAAGCGATGCGGCTCCGGAAGCAGCCGTCGACCAGTGCGCTGTTCGGCGGCACGATCCGCGGGCAGGGCCGTCAGGTGTTCCGGGTGAAGACCGGTCCGGGCGACTTCACGGTGCTGCTGATCGGTCCTGACGGTGCCGCAGTCACGCGCAAGCTGCGCGCGCGCAACGACGTAGTGGACGTGGTGTTTGAAGGCGAGACATGGGAAGCGGCCGGCGTGATTGTGAAATCGACGAAGCCCGCGCCGCCGCCGGCCCTCCGAGCGCCGGCCGAACCCCTGCCGAGGCCCGAGATCGAACACACCCCGCCCAAAGAAGCCAGGCCGAACCGCCAGCTCAAGCTGAGCGTGCGAGTGAAGCCGGCAACGAACGTGGCACTCATACGGCTGCACTATGGCCCCGCGAGCCTGCGGGAGCCGCTCAAAACCATCAAGATCCCCTCGGCGAAACCGAGCTTCAAGATTCCCGCCGCCGACATAAGCGCGCGCTGGGATCTGATGTACTACTTTGAAGTCCTCAACACGGAAAAGGGCACTTGGCTAGACCCCAACCCATTCCTCGCGTCACCGTATTACGTGGTGAAGGTGGGGGAGCGGAAATAACACCGCAAGCGGTCGTAGCTATTTAGGAGCCTCAGCCTCTGGCTTGTGCTGGCTACGTTCTATGTCACGTACCAACTGCCTCACGGCCCGCTCAATTGCATCCGAGACCGCGCTCTTCGTTTTGCCTCCCGGGCTGTCCTGCGTGTAGGCCCATATGATGGTCCCTTCCTGGTCGACAAGCCGCAATGTGACTGAGGCGGTCGCGCGGGTCTCGGAGGAGTAGAGCGATTCACCACTGTCGCCCCGCGCTGCGCCGAAGCCGGCAGAACCGCTTGATCCCGTCACGCTGGCGCCTCCGCCTGCGACACCGAATCCGGTCGCTTCGCCCTCGGCCCGGACTCTTTTCTCCTGGCGTTCGATTACGGCCCCCTTCAGTGCCGCATCCGCCTTATCACAGCGCTCGGTCACGATGAAGCGACGCGCCGAAAACAGCCCCGCAATAGCAAACTCGCGGGCAGCGGCTACCACGGATTCATCACCCGCGATTTTGTCGACGCAGATCTTATGCACCGTGCTAAGCGTCTGCGGAGCACTCGCAGGAGTTGCAGTCGCCGAGGCCGGTTGCGCCTGGAGGCGAGATAGTGCTGCAAGCGCCATCAATAGCAGACCAGCGAAGTAGAGCCTAGCCATGGACGTGCTTGCGGGCCTCTTCGGATTCATATTCGCACTTCACTCCACTGCGCGCCTCAATGATCGTGATGACCGACTTCGGCGTTCCCTTGGCCAACTCGAGCACAACCCCATTAGGCTTATCGTTGGCATCCTTGAAACCGATCGTAAGGAAGTGTTTCCTCTTCTTTGAGAAAAGCGCCCAGACCGTGATTACGATTGCAACTCCTAGTCTACGACCGGCCTTTTGGCCGTACTCTACCGAAGTAATCCCATCGTATGGGATCTCGAACTTCCCCTTCGGCGAGGTAAACTTCAGAACTTTGGGATCGTCGGTGTATAGTTGCCCTTCCGTGGCTTCGGGTAGTCCACCAATGGTGCCGCCGACATACATGGCCTCTTTCCCCCGCACGGCTGCGGCTGACAACGTGGGGATTAACAAACCGCACCCCGCCAGCTTGCTCAGACTCTCTCTTCTCGTCATGGCTACTTTCCCTCAAAATGTTTCCTGGCTTCTTCGGATTCGAAGTCGATCTTCTTTCCGGAGCGGGACTCGAGAATGCCGGCAACCGAGCGAACCTTGCCCTTCGCGATTTCGAAGACCGCTCCCTGCTTTTCACCCTTCTCATCGGTGAAACCCACCGTGAGATAGTGCCTGCGCTTCTTTGAGAACAAGGCGATAGGGCTGACGGCAAGCGCAACACCTAATCTCCTGCCCGCTTTCTGACCGTACTCCAAAGAGGTGATCCCGTTGTACGGGATCGTAAACTTGCCCTTCTTTGCCACGAATTCAGCGAATGCCTCGTTGGAGGTATTCAGGTGCCCTTCGGTCTTTTCCGGGACGGCCTGCATCGTGCCTCCAACATACATCGCTTCGTCTCCGCGCACTGCCGCGATCAGGCGAGTCATCCCAACAAGCCCAGCTCCAGCCGCAAGCCGCATGAATGAACGCCGGTGGTACATGAGATCCTCCTCCACTCTGAAAACGCTGACAAATATGTGAAGATTCGTACGCCTATCCGGTAGAATTATACGCCCGTCTCATGGGCATGGCGCGCGCTCGCGCTCGTGCCCCAGCGGTCTTCCGCCGCGCTGTGAGATACTACAGCTTTGTAGTGCAAAGGATCATGAACAGGGGCCAGAGCATGCGGGAAGCAGCCGGCGCGACATGGGTTGGATAAGTCTCCTGGCGCTGGCCTGCGCACTCGCCATGGATGCGTTCGCCGTGGCCATCGTGACCGGGTTGACGCTCAACCCCTTGACGCCACGTCAAGTCTTCCGGCTGGCTTTCCATTTCGGGCTGTTTCAGGCCCTGATGCCGACGCTCGGCTGGTTTGCCGGCACCATCGTCCAAAAATACATCTCGACGCTCGACCACTGGATTGCTTTTGGGCTCCTGGCATTTGTCGGCGGCAGAATGATTTGGGGAGCCCTTCACGACCAGGAAGGCGGGCGGCGTACATTGATCGACCCGACGACCGGCTGGTCCCTGGTGGTGCTCTCGGTGGCGACCAGCATCGACGCTTTGGCCGTCGGCCTCTCGCTGGCCTTCCTCGGCTCGACGATCTTCGTTCCCGCTCTCGTGATCGGGATCGTGGCGGCTTCCTTCACCTCGATTGGAATGCTAATCGGAAGACGGGTCGGCTCGATCTGGGGTGAACGAGTGACGGTTCTCGGGGGCCTGATCCTAATCGGCATAGGGATCAAGATCGTGATCGAGCACCTGTCAGCCTAACTGCTCTCCGGAACTTGCGCAGACGCTCACCTGCTTCACCGCTGGTGATCGTGTCCCGTAATGTTCTTGAAAGGAGTGGCGGGGACGACGGGGCTCGAACCCGCGACCTCCGACGTGACAGGCCGGCGTTCTAACCAAACTGAACTACGTCCCCGCGTGCACAGCGTCGGTAGTTTCATCCTACCATGGCCGCCCGTCCGGCACAAATCGCCGTCGCCCGGATCGAGACCATCCGTGCCCCGCTTCGTCTAAGCCTGAAGTAGCGGGAACTACCCTTCGTCCCCCTGCGTAGTTCAGTTATTGGAGAAGCGCATTATGGCTGGTAACGGGAAGAACGGGAAAAACGGACGGAGACGGCGCCGCTGGATTTGGGCTATTGTCACGCTGGTCGTCGTTTGTGGCGCTTTCTTCGGCATTAAGGCCGCTTTCAAACCTAACCATCAGATCGACCCATCGAAACTCGCAAAGATCGAGCGGGGCGACATCGCCCGCAGCGTCGTGGCCACCGGCAAGATCCAGCCGCGATCCAAAGTGGAGGTCAAGTCCAAGGCCAGCGGCATCGTCAAGAAACTGATGGTAGACTACGGTGAATTCGTCCGCCAGGGGCAGGTGCTGGCCGAGCTCGACAAGGAAGAGCTGCAGGCCCAGGTGCGGGAGGCCAAGGCCATCCTGCTGGCGGCGCAGGCCGCCGAGGAATCCAGCCTGGCCACTTTCGAGCGCAACAAGGTGGAGGCTGAAGGCCCCGATCTGCCGTTCCTGAAAATGGCCATGGACCGCGCGCGGAAGCTTCACAGCGACGGCCTGATCGCCAAGTCCCTGCTCGAAGACGCCGAGAAAGCCTACCAGCTCGCCCTGAACAAGCAGATGGCCGCCATGCGCAACCTGGCCGTGGCGCGCGCCGACATGACGCGGGCCAAAGCTCAGGTGGCGCAGGCGCGCGCGGCCCTGGAGCGCGCCGAGGAGAACCTGGGCTATTCGACGATCGTGAGCCCCATGGATGGCCTGGTGCTCTCGCGCAACGTTGAGGTCGGCGACGCGGTGAGCTCCATCCTGGTGCTCGGCTCGCAGGCTACGCTGGTGATGACGCTGGGCGACGTGGGCGACGTTTACGTGCTCGGCAAGGTTGACCAAGCCGATATCGGCCGCGTTTACATGGGCCAGCGCGCGCGCATCGTGGTGGAGAGCTTCAAGGACCGCAAGTTTGACGGGCAGGTCACCAAGATCTCCCCGCTTGGGGTCGAAAAGGACAATGTCACCACGTTCGAAGTGCGCGTGTCCATCCGCAATCCCGGCGGCGAATTGAAAGCCAACATGAGCGCCAACGCCGAGATCATTATGGAAGAAAAGCACAACGTGCTGCTAGCGCCCGAGGCCGCCATCCTTTACGACAAGGACCGCAAACCGTCTATTGAAATCCCCGCGCCGGAAACCAAGACCGGCCGCAGCAAGGTGCCGGTTCAGATCGGCATATCCAACGGAGTGAAGACGGAGCTGGTCGCGGGGCTGAAAGAAGGACAGCAGGTGGTGCTCCAATAGCCGCCCGAAGTCGCGCGGTGATGCCATGAACGTGCGGGATCTGTTCACCGGCACGGTACGCGCCCTGTGGGCGAACAAGATTCGCACGCTGCTCACCATGTTCGGCATCGCCTGGGGCATCGTCTCCATCACCCTGATGGTGGCGGCGGGCGAAGGGCTTCGTGTGGGGCAGGAGAAGCAGTCGGACCAGTTCGCCAAGAACGTCATGATCGTGTTCAGCGGTCAGACCAGCATGCAGGCTGGAGGGCAGCGCGCCGGGCGGCGGCTGCAGTGGCTGGACACCGACCACATCTTCGTGGCGAAGGAGGCCACCGCCTGCCAGTACGTTCTGCCCGAATTCGGCCGGGGCGGAATTCCCATTCGCAGCGCATACAACAGCGGCATGATGCTGATCACCGGTTCGCACCCGCCGTTCGCGGATATCCGGACCATCCCGGTGGCCGAAGGCCGCTTCTACAATTGGGAAGACTGCGCCGCGGGCCGCCGAGTCGCCTTCTTGGGTAGCGACACCAAGAAGCAGTTGTACGGCGCGCGTCCGGCGGTGGGCGAAACGCTTTCGATCGGCGGCTATCCGTACGCCATTATCGGCGTGATGAAGGCCAAGGATCAGGACTCGAGTTACGACGGCCGCGACGTCACCAAGGTCTTCGTCCCCTTCGAGGCCATCGCGCGCGACTTCCCCGAGCCGCCGCCCACCATCCCGCACGCCATCGACCGGTTCCTCGTGACGCCGCGCTCGCTCGAACAACACGAAGAGTGCAAGTGGCAGGTGCGCCGCGCGCTGGCCCGCGCACACGATTTCGACCCGCGCGACAAGGACGCGGCCTTCATTTGGGACACAGTGGAGGAATCCAAAGCTTTCCGCCGCATGACCAACGGGATGAAATACTTCCTGGGCGCGGTGGGCGTGGTGACGCTGCTGTTGGGCGGCATCGGCGTGATGAACGTGATGCTGGTGGCGGTGCGGGAGCGCACGCTCGAAATCGGAGTGCGCAAGGCGGTGGGCGCCACCGCCGGGTCGATCCTCCGGCAGTTCTTCCTGGAAACCCTGATCGTTGTCCTCCTGAGTGGCGGTGTGGGGCTCGGGTTCGCGTTCGGCGTTTGCGCGCTGATCAACCTGGTTCCCATGCCGCCGCATTTTGCCGGAATGGTAGCCACCTGGCAAAGCGCGCTGCTTTCGTTCGGCCTGCTGGGCATGGTGGCGGTGCTGAGCGCTCTCTACCCGGCCAACCGGGCCGCGCGGGTTGATCCGATCGAGGCGCTGCGGTACGAAGCGGGAGGATAGCCGGCCATGCTGTGCGAGATCCTTGTCCAGGCCTGGATCGCGCTGCGGCGCAATCCCACCCGCAGCCTGCTCACAATGACGGGCATCGTCTGGGGCATCGTCACGGTGACCATGCTGGTGGCTTACGGCACCGGCTTCCGCTACGTCCTGATACGCGCCTTCGAGGTGTTCGGGAAAAGCGTTGTGGTGTGCTGGCCGGGGCAGACCAGTGAACAGGTGGGCGGCGAGCGCGCCGGCAAGCGCGTTCGTTTCCAGCGCGAAGATCTCGAAGCCGTGCGTGCCGAGGCCACACTGGTGAAGCAGGCCTGCCTGGAGACGTTCCGCCAGCAGAGCGTGCAGTACGGCGAACGCACCGCCATGCGCCCGGTGCGCGGGGTGTGCGCCGAATACGGCGAGATGCGGAGCGAAGTGCCGAGCGACGGCCGCTGGATTTCGCCCGAGGATGTCTTGGAACGCCGCCGGGTGGTCTTTCTGGGCGCGCTGAGCCGGCAGCGCCTGTTCAGCGGGCGGCCCGCCGTCGGCGAAACGCTTCTGATCGGCGGCCTGCGCTTCACCGTCATCGGGTCGATGGATCGCAAGTTCCAACTGAGCAATTACTTCTGGAGCGACGACGAGTCCATGTTCATACCCTTCACAACCGCTGGCGACCTGTGGAACACGCAGTTCGCCAATGTGCTGCTGTTCACCACCGTGAACCTGCGGTTCGAGTCCAAGGCCATGGCCCAGGTGCGCGCGGCCGTGGCCAAGCGGCAGCGCTTCTCGCCTACCGACAAGCGCGCCATCACGATGTACGGCCGCGAGGAGTTCCGCCCAATCCTCGACGGCCTGACCATCGGCATGCAAGTGCTGATGCTGTTCATCGGGTGCCTGACGCTGGGTATCGGCGGGGTGGGCGTCATGAACATCATGCTGGTCTCGGTGGACGAGCGCGTGCGTGAGATCGGCCTGCGGCGGGCGTTGGGAGCGCGGCGCAGCCACATACGCGCCCAGTTCCTGAGCGAGGCCCTGCTGATCACGCTGGTGGGCGGGTTGATCGGCATCGCGCTTTCCTATGGACTGGCGGCCCTCATCGGTCCCATTCCCATGCTGGGCCCGTTGTACGAAGACGATTCCGGCATGGGCGACATACACCTGACAGTTTCGGCTGCCACGCTGGCGTTGTCGACCGGAGCGCTGGTGCTGGTGGGCGTATTGAGCGGCCTGATGCCCGCCGTTCGCGCCTCGCGCCTGGACCCCGCCGACGCGCTGCGGTATGAATAAGAGAGCATGAAGCAGGAGAGTGAACGGACCTTCGAGCGCGCCACGCTGGGACGCACGGGGCGCGCGGTCCTGCGCCTGGGCCTGGCGGCAAGCTACGGCGTGCCCACCGCGGCGGTCGAGAAGGCTATCGGCGCAGGCGTCAACTATCTCTACTGGGGCAGCAGGCGGACGGACGCTTTCGCCCAGGCGCTGCGCAACCAGCGCGGACGCCGCGACGAGTTTGTTCTGGTGCTGCAGTCGTACTCGCGCATGGCATCGCTCATTCCCTGGAGCGTCGAAAGTGCGCTCCGCAAGCTGGATTACGATCACGCCGATGTGCTGTTGTTGGGTATGTGGAACAAGATGCCGGCTCCGCGGATTGTCGACGTCTGCCGCAAACTGAAGGAGCGCGGCCTGGTCCGGCATCTCGCGTTTTCGACGCACAACCGGCCGCTCATCCCGCGCGCTGCCGCCGGTTCGGATTTCGATCTCTTCCATGTGCGCTACAACGCCACGCACACCGGCGCCGAGCGCGACGTCTTCCCACACCTGGCAGCCGAAGGCCGTCCCGGCATAGTGAGCTACACGGCGACGGATTGGAAACGGCTGCTCGGGCACCGGCGCATTCCGAAGAGTGAGCGCGTACCCACGGCGGGCGATTGCTACCGCTTCGTGCTGTCGAACCCGGCGGTGGACGTGGTGATGTGCGGCCCCTCGACCGGCGCACAAATGGACCACGCGCTGGAAGCGTTCCGCAAAGGCCCGCTCGACGAGGAAGAGATGGCCTGGATGCGCCGCGTGGGCAAGGCGATCTACGGCAAATAGGCCGTCCGAAGTGGCGCCGCTCAATCAGGTGGCCATCAGCATCGCTTTGATCATTCCCGTTGTCCTCCATGGGGATAAGCGATCGGTCTCAGGTTGCTCATAGAACAAACCCCGGTACTACGCATTGCCGCCGCAACGAGTCTTCGCTACCCTGGTTACTTGCTGGATATTGTTCGCTAACACCGGCCTTTGCGGCGGGCTCGTTCCCGCGAGCCCAAGGTGGTGTTGTGTACCCATGCAGTTACTGGAGCGAACAATTCCATGTTTCTTGAACGTCTCGGCGCCGATCAGAGTGTCTATGGCGCCTTCTCTTCATACGCCCAGCAGCAGATGGTGCTGGCTCGCGTATCTATCGCGCAGCGCGATATTTACTATCTCTATACGGAAGACGGCCCCGCCCACGCGGAGCCATCCGGGAGGCTTTACTACCGTACGTCTGGCCACTCCTCTCTCCCGGTGACCGGTGACTGGGTTGCCGCGCGCATCGTTGGTCCCGAACAGGCTTTGGTGGAAGCCGTCCTACCGCGGCGGACCAGCCTTTCGCGGCGCGCGGCGGGCACTCGTGATGAGGAACAACCGCTGGCAGCCAACGTGGACGTGGTCTTCCTGGTTTGCGGGCTCGACGGCGATTTCAACCTTCGTAGGCTGGAACGGTATTTGGCGCTAGTGGCCACAAGCGGCGCTTCGCCCGTGGTCGTACTGAACAAAGCCGATCTGTGTGCCGATCTTGCGGGCCGAATTGTAGAAACTACGGCCGTAGCTCGCAGTGCCCCGGTTGTTGCGGCAAGCACACTTGATCCGCACGGGCTAGACGCTCTCCGCCGGTTCCTCACACCCGGAGCGACGGTAGCGCTGCTCGGGTCTTCCGGCGTCGGCAAATCCACCATTGCCAACCGCCTGCTTGGCGAGGAGCGTTTTCGGACCGCTGAGGTGCGAATGTGGGATTCCCGCGGACGCCACACCACCGTGCGAAGGGAACTCACTCCGCTGCCGCTCACAGGCGCGCTCATCGATACGCCCGGAATGCGTGAACTGCAACTGTGGGCAGGAACGGAGAGCGTCGATGCCGTGTTTGACGACATTACCGCCATCGCCGAAGGTTGCCGGTTCCGCGATTGTACCCACTCCGGCGAGCCTGGATGCGCCGTGGCCGTGGCGTTGGAGGGCGGGCAAGTGGACACGAACCGCTGGGCGAGTTTCCAAAAGTTACGCGCGGAGGCGGAGTGGCACGAGGCCATGGCGGACCCACTCGCGGCCCTGGAACGGAAGCGGAAGTGGAAAGCCATCCACAAGCAGGCACGTGCCATCAGTAAGGCGCGCCGCTGATTGGGTGGGGCTCAATTCGAAGGCTTGGTGTTCGCATGAAGGTCCGGCGCAGGACAGACTGATATCGCCGACTCGGCTCCGCCAGTGTCACACCAACAGCCGGATTGGACCGAGAATCCCCGAAACTTCCTGCCCCTTCAATGTGAACGAGGTGGCGCTGTGGCCTTTCAGGTAAGGGCCCAGCGTGTTCAGCACCAACACCTCGATTTCGTTCTCGCCTTCGCGGATCAGGCCGCCGATGTCGAAACGATACGGACGCCAGATGCGCACGCCTGCCGGGCGGCCGTTTACCCACGCCTCGGCCGAGCCGCGCACGCGGCCGAGGTCCAGCCAACGGGTGCCGGCAGAGAGGCGGAGCTTGCGGCGGTAGCGGATGCCGCCTGAATAATTGGCCAAGCCCTGGGCGCACCAGTCGCCGGGGCGTTGTTGTCAGAATGCCGCTTGTCCTACCAGACCCGGCAGGCGTTTCCACTTACCATGGGCTGGTTTACTTTGCAGCCGAAGGCCGAACGGAACTCCGGCATGTTCACCATCACGCCGTTCACTCTCCATTGGCCCGGTGAGTGCGGGTCGAGGATGGCACGCAGTCGCGCGGCCTGCTCGGTACGGTTCTGACACCAGATCTGCGCCCAGCCGAGGAAGAGGCGCTGCTCGGGCGTGAAGCCGTCGATCTTCTCCGTCTTCTTGCCAGCCAGCGTCTGCAACAGGGCCATGTAGGCGATGCGCAGGCCGCCGTTGTCGGCGATGTTCTCGCCCAGGGTCAGCTTGCCGTTCAGCTTCACGTCACCCACGGCGGTGTACTGCCCGTATTGCTTCACGAAGCAGTCGGCGCGCTTCTCGAATTCCTTGCCGTCCTGCTCGGTCCACCAGTCGCGCATGTTGCCTTTGAGATCGAACTGACGGCCCTGATCGTCGAAGCCGTGTGTCAATTCGTGGCCGATAACGGCGCCGATGCCGCCGAAATTCACGGCGTCGTCCATGTTGTTGTCATAGAACGGCGGCTGCAGGATGCCGGCGGGGAAGTTGATGCTGTTCATCTGCGGATCGTAGTAGGCGTTTACGGTGGGCGGGCTCATGTACCACTCGAGCGGGTCCACGGGCTTGCCGATCTTCGCGAGCTGGCGGCGGTATTCGAAAGCGCGGGCGCGCGCGAAATTGCCCAGAGCGTCGCCGCGTGTGATCTTCAGCGCGCTGTAGTCGCGCCACTTTTCGGGATAGCCGATCTTGTTGGTGATGGCGGCCAGTTTTATGTGCGCCTGTTTCTTGGTTTCGGCCGTCATCCAGGGCAACTCGTCGATGTCCTTGGCGAGCGCGTTTTCGAGCGCCACTACCATCTGGTGCGTGCGCTCCTTGCCCTTGATGCCGAAGGTGCGCTCGACGTACTCGCGCCCCAGCGCTTCGCCCAGCGCATGGTCCACCTGGCTGACGCAACGCTTCCAGCGCGGCTCGATTTCCTTGGCTCCGGTGAGCGTCTTGCCGTAAAACTCGAAGTCCTCGGCGACGAAAGCGGCGGGCAACATGTCGGCCTCGACGCGAACCAGGTGCCAGGTGAGATACGTCTTCCAATCCTCCAGGCTCCGCGCGTTGATGACCTTGTCCATGTTGCGGAAGAATTCCGGTTCGGTGACGTTCAGGCTCTTCACTGAGCCGGCTCCGGCGCCCGCGAAGAACTTGGGCCAGTCAACCGTGGGACTGATGGACGCCAGTTCCGCCACGGCCATCCTGTGGTACACGTTGGCGGGTTCGCGGCGCTTCACGCGATCGAGGGCGCCTTTCGCTAGTTCGGTTTCAATCTCCATGACGACCTTCGCCTTGGCCGCCGCAACTTCCGTCCGGTCGCCTAGCAGGCCGAACATGCGCGCGACGTGCTCCTGATACTGCTTGCGCAGACCCACGCTGCGGGCGTCGTCCTTGAGATAGTAATCGCGGTCGGGCATGCCCATGCCGCCCTGGTCCACTTCGGCGATCACCTGGCTTGAATCCTTGAAGTCCTGGGTAGACCCGAATCCGAACAGCATGCGGTATCCCTGGCTGTGGAGATGAGCGATCTCGGCCATCACCGCTTGCTTGTCTTTCAGTGCGGCGATGCGATCCAAGGCCGGCTGAATCGGTGCAATGCCCTTGCTCTCAATTCCCTTCTCGTCCATGCACGCGGCATAGGCGTCGCCGATCTGAGTGCCCGCGGGACTCTGTTCCAGAATGTTGCGCAGTTCGGTAAGGTTGCGCTCCCGCAACTCGTCGAAGCGGCCCCAAATGGCCTTGTCGGCCGGAATGGGATTGTTCTTCATCCAGGTGCCGCAGGCGTAAGTGTAGAAATCCGTGCACGGGTCGACGCTCCTGTCCATGGCGCCGATGTCGAAGCCGGGGCTGGAACTCTTCTTGGCATTCGTGGAGGCGGGTGGCTCGGCGCACAGAAGTACGGCGCCAAGCAAAATTGCGCTTGAGAGTTTGATGGATTTCATCTTGTTGGAGACCCTTACATTTACTGTATCATCGGGAAGTCGAGTCCAATTCGCCATGAAGCGACGAACCTTCTTAATAACGGCCGCGGCTCCTCTGCTGGCCATGCAAGCTACCCGGAAGTACCGTACCGCACTGATAGGCACGGGGTGGTGGGGAATGAACATCCTGCGCACCGCCATGGCTGCCGGCGAATCGAAAGTAGTCGCGCTGTGCGACGTGGACCGGAACCAGCTCGACCCGGCCGCGGAGGAGGTCGCGCGGCTGAGCGGCGATGCACCGAAAAAGTACGGCGACTATCGCGAGATGCTGCAGGCGGAGAAGCCGGAGATCTGCATCGTGGCGACGCCGGATCACTGGCACGCGCTGGCGATGATCGCCGCCGTTCGCGCCGGGGCGCATGTTTACGTGGAAAAGCCCATCTCGCACACTTTGCTGGAAGGCCGCGCCATGGTGAGGACCGCTCGCGACGCGAACCGCGTGGTCCAGGTGGGCTTGCACCGGCGCGTCTCACCGCACAACAAGTCGGCGATGGAGTTCTTGAAATCCGGAAGGGCGGGCAAGATCGGCATGGTGCGCGCCTTCGTCCACTATCCGGGCGGCGCGGGCACGTGCACGCCGGACTCGGAGCCGCCCGCCGGCCTCGACTGGAATTTCTGGTGCGGCCCCGCGCCCTTAAAGCCTTTCAACAAGGCGATCCACCCGAAAGGGTTCCGCGCCTACCTGGATTACGCCAACGGCACCCTCGGTGATTGGGGCGTGCACTGGATGGACCAGATCCTCTGGTGGACCGAGGAGAAGTATCCGCGCCGCGTCTTCTCCACCGCCGCCCGTCACATCAGGACCGACCAGACCGACGCGCCGGACACGCAGGTAGCCACCTTCGAATTCGAGAGCTTCACCGCGGTCTGGGAGCACCGGCAGTACGCCGGCAACGAGGCCGAGAAGACCAACATCGGCTGTTACTTTTATGGCACCGAGGGCACGCTCCACCTGGGCTGGCTCGATGGGTGGACGTTCTATCCTTCCAGCCGCAACAAGCAGGTGCTGCACGAAGAACCGAAGCTGCACAAGCCCGACATGCAGAACATTCCCGAGTTGTGGGCGGACTTCCTGGATGCCATCAGGACCGGGCGCCGTCCGGTGAATGATATTGAGAGCGGGCACCGTTCCACGGCGATGAGCTTGCTGGGCATGTTGTCGGCGAGACTCGGGCGGAGCGTCGAATGGGACGGCGCGAAGGAAGTGATTGTGGGCGATGCCGCCGCCAACAAGCTGCTGCGCCGCGACTACCGGGGCCCCTGGCAGTATCCGGCGTAACAAGGTGCTTGGTGTAGATCGACTGCGATGATCGCGAAGAGCATTCTGGTGGCCGCGCTGCTCGCCGCGCCGCTCTGCGCGGGGGCGCAGGTGGCATGGGGCTCCCGCGACCGCGTGACGCCGCCGTTTCCTCCTACCATGCGCGCGGAGCCCCGCGTCGAAAAACTGGTCCGCGACAAGGCGAAGTTCCTGCAGGTGCTCTACATGGGCACTCGGCTCTCGGACCCTTCGGAATACACGATCCGGGCGCGGACTTCCATGTTGCTCACCCTGGCTACGTGCCTCAAGTTCACCTACTGTGAGGAGCCGGAAGCGACCCGGGACACTTACCTCCAGCTACTGGACGAGTTGGTCACGGCCCATTACACCGGCGGCGGCGCCACAGCTTCGGGAAAGCCTTGGGGGCACGAATGGCAGTCCTCGTATTGGACCTGGCAGGCGATGTTCAGCGCCTGGCTGATGTGGGGAGAGTTGAGTCCCGATCTGCGGCGCGCCGTGCTGGCCATGGCGATTGACGAAGCCGACAGGTTCCTGGATCTGCCCGCGCCGTACTCGCGGTTCTACGACACCAAGGCCGAGGAGAATGCCTGGAACTCCAACCTGTTGGTGCTGCTCGGTGAGATCCTTGAAAGCCACCCGCACCGCGAGCGCTGGCGGGAACGCGGTTTCGAATACATGATCTCGGCGTTCGCTACACCGGCTGACTGCTCCAGCCAGCGCGTGGTGGAAGGCAAGCCCCTCTCGGCCTGGCTCCGCGGCGCCAACGTGCATCCGGATTTCACGCTCGAAAACCACGGCTTCGTCCATCCCGATTACATGGCGTGCATCGGGCTGAACCTCGAAAATGCCCTGGTTTACCGTCTGCTCGCCCGGCGCGTGCCGGAAGCCGTGACCTTCAACGCCGGGAAGGTGTATGAAGTCCTCAAATTCTTCACGGCGGCCGATGGCGGACTGTTTTACCCGGGCTCCACCGACTGGTCGCTGCACCGGGTGGAACTCACCTGGACGACGGCGGTCCAGATGGACCGGCTCACGCGCGATCCGCAGGCCGGCGCTTTGGGTGAACTGGCGCTTGAGACCATGGAGCGTATGTGCGCGCGGTACGGCGACGGCCGCATGTTCGCCTCTTACGAGTTCCCGACTTACAAGACCATCGAGGCGGTGACGTCGGCCGGACTCGACATCGGGCTCATGTTCGCCCGGATGTGGATGCCCGCCGAGAGCGCCGAGCCGCTCGAAACGGTCTGGCGGAAGCTGGAGGGGGCGCGCGTGTTCGAGGACGGGCGCCTGTTCGTCGCGCGCACCCCGCGGGCGATCAGTTCGTTCAGTTGGGGCACGCGCCTGATGGGGGTAACCGCGCCCTTCGCCAAGGATGCCATCGTGTGGCCTGCAAACCGCGGCTACTTCGGGCTCGGGGTGCCCATCTCGCGAGGCGCTCTGGCGCCGGGGCGGCTGGGCATCGGGAGCAAGGCGTTCGAGGACGCGGTAGGGCGGGACGAGACCACGGTGCAGACGGCGATCCATGGCTCGGAAAACGGCGCCACGTTTGTGACCTTGCGGGCGCGCCAGGCCACCCGGTCCAAGGTGATTTCCTTTACGGCGCTTCCCGGCGGCAAGAGCGTCTACATGGAGCGGGTGGACGGCGATACGGCGCAGGTTCTGGGGGGCATGATCGCACTGCTGGAAGAACCGGAATGGATTCACGGCCGGGCGTCGCGTTCGATCGCGCGCGAAGGGAACCGCTGGGTCAACGTGGACGACCGCCTGGGATACGCGTTGTCGGAGACTGGAGTTGTGGATCTGGTCCCGGATCTGCGCTCGCGTCTTGTCATTCTTAACAAATGTCCGCGCAGCGGCTCAATCGCGGTAATTGTTACATTACCTGGGGCGAGTGCGGCCGAGACCCGCCAGTTCGCCTTGCGGCCCTTCCGGGTGAAAGTGCGCGAGGAGGGGGTTGCCGCTGTGGAAGTGGACGGCCTGCTGGTCGTCACTAACACCACGCCCCACCCGCTCGTCGCCCACCTGGAGCAGGGTTCGACGATTCTTGACGTTTCCATCAATGGCCTTTCAACTCGCGTTGTCAGGTAGTTACAGATAACCAGATTTGCCCTCAGCCGCCTGGTGGGAATCGTGAACAAGTCTTAATACTTAGTTTGCCGGAATCGGCATAAATAGCTTTAGACAATAACCTCCATTGGGTGTATACTTCCTACCAGCAGGTTAGTCAAATGTCTCGAGGAGTGGGTGACCTCGGCGAAGACTGGGCTGGGGACTGTGCCGTAGCGCTGTGCTTCGGACATCTGCAAAGTGTATCCGCTCAAGACTCGAGTTACTTCCCTTACCTCACCCGGCATTATCCGCACTTAGCCAAGCCGACCGCCAACCGGCGGGCAGGCTCTCAGGAGACTCCATGAATATGCACCGTATGATTGAAGTCAGACTGCTTTTGGCCACGCTAGCCGTGGTCACGATCTTGGCGGTTCCGGTGTGCGCGCAGGAAGTCAGCGCCAGTATCACGGGAACCATCACCGATGCGACAGGCGCGTTGGTTGCCAGTGCCAGTGTCACGGCAAAGGATGTGGACCGCGGAACTACGTACACTACGACAACCAACGAGGCCGGCGCCTTTTTATTCCCACGCGTACCGCCCGGGCGGTACGAAGTCCGCATTGAGGCCAAGGGATTTAAGACCTTGATTCGACAGGACATCGTGCTCGAAGTGAACCAGCGCGCCCGCATGGACGAGCGCCTGGAAGTGGGCGCGGTGACCGAATCCATCAACGTAAGCGGCGAACCACCGTTGCTCCAGACAGATACCACCATGGTGGGTTCGACCATCACGACGAACCGCCTGACCAACACACCGTTGATCAGCCGCAACTACATCACGTTGACGCTGCTTGCGGCGGGTGTGACTACGACGAACCCATCGGGGATGAACAACGATCAGCGTACTGGTGGCGGCGGTCGTCCCTATGTGAACGGCAACCGGAAGGAAGCCAACAACTTCTTGCTGGACGGCATCGACAACAACCAGGTGTCCGATAACCTGACGTCCTACCAGCC
>ENA-UOYA01000436-UOYA01000436.1-activated-sludge-metagenome-genome-assembly--contig:-NODE-436-length-55668-cov-10.198443_pt1 | contig 55668 bp, 47 predicted proteins | sample MGYA00238163_ERZ764804 | MGnify/ENA primary metagenome ERZ764804 (study PRJEB28919, sample SAMN05720223) | activated sludge metagenome | isolation source: Anaerobic digester | place: Hong Kong...
ATATTATACCTTCGAGGAGGAAACAAACCATGTTTGAGATCGAATTCATCGGGCTGTTCTTCGCCCTTGCGGGGGCGGCTATAGCCGCAACGCTGCCTTGCATAGGCTCCGCAAAGGGAGTGGGCATCGCCAGCGAGGCTGCCGCGGCCGTCATCATAGACGACCCTTCTAAATTCGCGAGGCTGCTGATACTCCAGCTTCTGCCGGGCACGCAAGGCCTTTACGGGCTGGTCATAGCCGTTTTGGTGCTGACCAATATCGGCATACTGGGCGGCTCGGCTGGCATCTCCGCCATAGCGGGGCTGGTCTATTTCGTGGCATGCGTACCCATGGCCTTCGGCGGCTGGCTTTCGGCGGTCCTGCAGGGCAGAGTAGCGGCTTCCGGCGTTAGCGTTGTGGCTAAAAGACCCTCAGAGTCCACTAAGGCCGTCATTCACGCCACGCTGGTTGAGTTTTACGCCCTTCTTTCCTTCATCATATCCTTCCTCATGGTCCTCAACATCGGCAAGCTGGGGCTGTGACCGGTCTCCAAAGCATTACCGGCAGAAAGGAGAAAGGGCACATGACCGGCCTTGAGCAGATCATAAAGACCATACGCGCCCAAGCCGAGAACAGCAGGGACGGCATACTGTCAAAAGCCCAAAGCCGCGCAAAAGCCGTCCTCGCCGACGCGGAGGCCGAGGCGCTCCGCCAGTCCTCGCAGATAATAGAGCGCGCCGAGGTCGAGGCGGCCGAGCTTATTAAAAGGGCCGAATCGGGCGCGCGGCGTGAATACGCAAAACGCCTGCTCGCCGAGCGGGTCGCGCTGGTGGACGAGGTCCTCCGAAAGGCGCTGGACATGCTTTACTCGCTGCCCGACGCGGAATATTCGAAAGCGCTTTGCGCCCTTGCGCTGCGGCACGCGGAGCCGGGGGCCGGCCAGATGCTCGTTTCGGCGCGGGACATAAAAAGGCTGCCGGCCGATTTTGAGGCAAAGCTCAACGCATCGCTCGCCGAAAGGGGCGCGTCGCTCGCCGTAAAGGCGCACGACGGTATTACTGGCGGCGGCTTTGTGCTCGTTTACGGCGATATAGAGCACAACTGCACCTTCCCCGCCCTGCTTGAGGCGCACCGCGACGAGCTTTGCGACCTTACGCGCGGCATGCTCTTTGAATGATTGCGCATAAACTCTAACGGGAAAGGCGGGGGGCTATGAGCGGCGAAAATTATGCATACGCGGTTGCGAGCGTTCGAGTCAAAGAGCTTGGGCTCTTAAGCCCGTCTCAGATGGAGCAGCTTCTCGCGGTGGGCGACTGTGCCGGCGCCGTGCGGCATCTGCGCGACTGGGGCTGGGCGGACGCTTTGGATGGCGACGACTGCGCGGGGGCCCTGCGCGGCAAGCTTGTCGATGCGTGGGCGCTTTTGCAGGAGGTAGCGCCCCAGCCCGGCATCTTCCGCTTTCTTGTGCTGAAAAACGATTATCACAACCTCAAGGCCGCCATAAAGGCGACGCTTGACGGCATATCTCCGGATAGGTATTACATCGCGCCCTCCGTTTACGACCCCGGCGAAATAGGCGCAGCGGTGGCAAGGCGCGAATTCGACGCTTTGCCGGACGGCATGGCCGATACGGCGCGCGAGGCCTACGACGTGCTGGCCCGCACCGGCGACGGGCAGCTCTGCGACATCATTGTGGACGCCGCCGCCCTCGCCGCCATACGCCGGGCCGGCAGGGAGAGCAGCTACGATTTTCTTGACCGCCTAAGCGAGCTTATGTGCGTGTCGGCCAACCTCAATACGGCTGCGCGGTCTGCCAAAACCGGCAAAAACGAGGATTTTCTAAGCCGCGCGCTCTGCGAATGCGATACCCTGGATAAGTCTGGGCTTACGGCCGCGGCGGCGCGCGGGACAGAGCAGCTTTACGCCTTTATCGCGGCTTCGGCATACGCTCCGGCGGTCGAGGCTCTTAGCGTATCCGTCTCGGCTTTTGAAAAATGGTGCGACGACCTCATAACCGCCCAGCTCGATACGGCGCGCTATCAATTCTTCGGGCCCGAGCCGCTGGCGGCCTATTACCTCGCCCGCGAGGCTGAGGTGAAGTCGGTGCGCATACTGCTTTCCGGAAAGCGTAACGGGCTTGCGCCCGACGCCATCAGAGAGAGGATGAGAAACCTTTATGTATAAAATAGCCGCCGTGGGCGACAGCGACAGCATCAGCGGCTTTGCCGCCGTGGGGCTTGACATATTTACGGAAACCGAGCCGGAGGCCGCGGGCGCGACCATACGCAGCCTGGCCCAAAGCGGCTACGCTGTCATCTATGTCACCGAGGCGCTGGCAAGCCGGCTTAAAGATGAGCTTGAACGCTACAAAAGCCTGCGCATCCCAATTGTGGTGCCCATACCCGGCGTCACCGGCAACACCGGTATAGGTATGCGCGGCGTGGCGGAATCTGTGGAAAGGGCGGTGGGCTCCGATATCCTTTCGGACGCCGCCCCCGATAACGACGAGGTGTGATAGCATGAGCAAGGGAACTATCGTTAAGGTCTCGGGGCCGCTGGTCATAGCCTCGGGCATGCGCGAGGCAAATATGTTCGACGTGGTGCGCGTGAGCGACAAACGCCTTATAGGCGAGATCATCGAGATGCACGGCGACAGGGCGTCCATCCAGGTCTATGAGGAAACGTCCGGTCTCGGCGCCGGTGAAGAGGTGGAGTCAACCGGCGCGCCGCTCTCCGTCGAGCTCGGGCCGGGGCTTATAGGCGGCATATTCGACGGTATCCAGCGCCCGCTCGAGAAGATACGCGCTCTTATCGGCAACAACCTGACCCGCGGCGTGGAGGTGCCCTCGCTTGACAGGGAGAAAAAATGGGCCTTTGTGCCCGCCGCCAAACCGGGCGACCGCTTGGCGGGGGGCGACCTGCTGGGCACTGTGCGGGAGACGGCGGTGGTCACCCATAAAATCCTCGTGCCTCCCGGGCTTTCCGGCACATTGGAGTCGCTTGAGGAGGGAGAGTACACCGTAGAGGACCGGATAGGCGTCTTGGCGGGCGAGGACGGGAAGAAGCACCCGCTTTACCTCATGCAGCGCTGGCCTGTGCGCCAGGGCCGGCCTTACGCCCAAAAGCTTGCGCCCGATATGCCCCTCATAACCGGGCAGCGCGTGATAGACAGCCTGTTTCCCGTAGCCAAGGGCGGCGTGGCGGCCATCCCCGGGCCGTTCGGCAGCGGCAAGACGGTCACCCAGCACCAGCTTGCCAAATGGGCCGAGGCGGATATCGTCGTGTATATCGGCTGCGGCGAGCGCGGCAACGAGATGACCGACGTCTTAAACGAATTTCCCGAGCTTATCGACCCGCACACCGGACAGTCCCTTATGGAGCGCACAGTCCTTATAGCCAATACCTCCGATATGCCGGTGGCGGCTCGCGAGGCGTCCATCTACACCGGCATCACCATAGCCGAATATTTCCGCGACATGGGATACTCCGTCGCGCTCATGGCCGATTCCACGTCCCGTTGGGCCGAGGCGCTGCGCGAGATGTCGGGTCGCCTTGAGGAAATGCCCGGCGAGGAGGGGTATCCCGCTTATCTTAGCAGCCGTCTCGCGCAGTTTTATGAGCGCGCCGGCCGCGTGATATCGCTTGGCTCCGACGGCCGCGAGGGCACGCTCTCGGTAATAGGCGCCGTGTCTCCGCCGGGCGGCGACATATCCGAGCCAGTGTCGCAGGCCACTCTGCGTATCGTCAAGGTGTTCTGGGGACTGGACGCCGCCCTCGCCTACAAGCGTCATTTCCCCGCCATCAACTGGCTTACCAGCTATTCGCTCTACATCGATTCGCTGGCGCCGTGGTTTACCCAAAACGTCGCCGGCGACTGGATGGAGCTTCGCTCGCGCATAATCCGCCTGCTGCAGGAGGAGGCTTCGCTCGAGGAGATTGTCCGTTTGGTGGGCATGGACGCTTTGTCGGCGTCCGACCGGCTCAAGATGGAGACGGCCCGCTCCATACGCGAGGATTTCCTGCACCAGCTTGCGTTTCACGAGATAGACACCTATACAACGCTGAAAAAGCAGTACGCCATGATGCGCCTTATCCTGGCTTATTATGACAGCGCCGGCGACGCCCTCGCAAAAGGGGCGGACATTGAGGTGCTCGCGTCGCTTCCCGTGCGGGAGCGCATAGGACGGTTCAAGTATGTGGCCGAGGACGCCGTGGACGGCGAATATGAAGAGGTCCTCGCGCAGCTTGAGCACGAGATTAAAGAAAGCCTTGCAAGGGGGGATGACTGATGCCCAAGGAATACCGTACCATCCAGGAGGTTGCGGGCCCGCTCATGCTCGTCCGGGACGTTGAGGGCGTCACATTCAACGAGATGGGCGAGATAGAGCTGCAAAACGGCGAAAAGCGTCGCTGCCGCGTGCTGGAAATAGACGGCTCCAACGCCCTGGTCCAGCTTTTTGAAAGCTCGGTAGGCATCAACCTCTCAAACAGCCGCGTCCGCTTCCACGGCAGGCAGATGGAGCTCGGCGTGTCGCTCGACATGCTCGGGCGCGTGTTCGACGGGCTGGGCCGGCCCATCGACGGCGGCCCGGAGATTTTGCCCGAAAAGCGCCTGGACGTAAACGGCACGCCTATGAATCCGGCGGCCAGGAGCTACCCGCAGGAGTTTATACAGACCGGCGTGTCGGCCATAGACGGGCTCAACACGCTGGTGCGCGGGCAAAAGCTTCCCATATTCTCCGCCAGCGGCCTTCCACACGCCCAGCTCGCGGCCCAGATAGCGCGCCAGGCGCGTGTGCGGGGGACCGACGAGCCGTTCGCCGTGGTGTTCGCCGCCATGGGCATAACATTCGAGGAAGCCAGCTTCTTTATTGAAAGCTTTAAAGAAACCGGGGCCATAGACCGCGCCGTGCTGTTTGTAAACCTCGCCAACGACCCGGCCATCGAGCGCCTGTCCACGCCCAAAATGGCGCTGACGGCGGCCGAGTACCTGGCCTTTGACAAGGATATGCACGTGCTCGTCATACTCACCGATATAACCAATTACGCCGACGCGCTGCGGGAGGTTTCGGCCGCGCGCAAGGAGGTGCCGGGCCGCCGCGGATACCCGGGATATATGTATACCGACCTTGCGACCATCTATGAGCGGGCCGGCCGGCAGAAGGGCAAAAAGGGCAGCATCACCTTAATACCCATACTCTCCATGCCGGAGGACGACAAGACCCACCCCATTCCCGACCTTACGGGCTATATCACCGAGGGGCAGATTATTTTAAGCCGCGAGCTTTACCGCAAAAACATCCTGCCGCCCGTGGACGTGCTGCCGTCTTTGTCGCGCCTCAAGGACAAGGGCATCGGCGAGGGCAAGACGCGCGAGGACCACTCCGACACCATGAACCAGCTTTTCTCGGCCTATGCGCGCGGCAAGGACGCCCGCGAGCTCATGGTCGTCCTCGGCGAGGCTGCGCTTACCGATATGGATAAGCTCTACGCCAAATTCTCCGACGAATTCGAGCGCCGATATGTCTCACAGGGCTACGACGTCAACCGCAGCATTGAGGAGACGTTGGATATCGGATGGCAGCTTCTCAAAATCCTGCCGAGAAGCGAATTAAAGCGCATCAGCGAGGCCATGCTTGACAAGTACTACCCCAAGGATTGAGGTGAACGCGTTGGCCCTTTTGAACGTCAACCCCACGCGCATGGAGCTTACTAACCTCAAGCGAAAGCTCATAACCGCAAGGCGCGGGCACAAGCTTCTCAAGGATAAGCGCGACGAGCTCATGCGGCGCTTTCTGGAGCTGGTGCGTGAAAACCGCGACCTCCGCCGGAGGGTGGAGCGCGGGCTCGCCGAAGCCAACCGGCATATGGCGCTGGCCCGCTCCGTCATGCAGGACGAGGTTTTGGACGTTGCCCTGCTCCATCCCAAGCAGCGTATAAGCCTTGAGGTGGAGGAGCAGAATGTCATGAGCGTGCGAATCCCGGTCCTTCGGGCGCGTATGAAGACGCCCGGCGAGCACGATATCTATTCCTACGGCTTTGCCTTTACCTCCGGCGACCTTGATCACGCCGTCAAACGCCTTTCCGACGTGGTGTCCGACCTTCTGCGCCTCGCCGAGGTGGAGAAGGCCTGCCAGCTTATGGCAGCGGAGATAGAAAAGACACGCCGCCGCGTCAACGCGCTGGAGCATGTCATGATCCCGCAGTACGAGGAAACCATCCGCTTTATCGCCATGAAGCTGGAGGAGAATGAGCGCGGCGCCACTACGCGCCTTATGAAGATAAAGGACAGGATGATACGGCAGGCGCGGCAAATCCCCAGCGCCTCTGAACTCTGAATAATTCGAAGAGTTGTTTAGTAAAGGGCCCCGCTGTATTGGCAGCGAGAGCCCTTTTGCAAGCCGTTTGCGTTATTATGCTTTGCGCATCCTCAGAAAGCCGCGGCACGGGGTTTTGCCGCAAGCCCCTTCCTTTTTCCTAAAAAGCTAAAGGCTTTTCAGGTGTCCCGTTCACCCAGCTCCTCTGTATCACGGAAGAGCAGGGAAATGCACCAGATACCCGCAAGGCCCACCAGTGTGTAGATGATACGGCTGATGGTGTTGAGCTGTCCGCCGAATATCCAGGCTACTATATCGAAGCCGAAGATGCCGATGGAGCCCCAGTTCAACGCGCCTATAATTACAAGTGTCAGCGCGATTTTATCAAAAACCATGATATCACTCCTTATTTTTTCCTCGCTCTGTATTATATCCCGCTTAATACGGAATATGCATTGAAATTTTACGCCGCCCTTTACGCCCCTTTCTTTGCAAGCAGTTAACGAAGGGTGTAAAAAAACAGGCGGCAAGCATTAATATTGTCAAAATACAGCCTTTTATACCCGTCTTTGACAGTTCCACATAGCTTGCCGCTTTTTTCTAAAAAATAATTACCGCGCAAACAATCGAGAATTTGGATTATTTGCGCGGTTAACCTGCGTCTAAAGCTGTTACGCCAGATTACAGCATATCCTTGCGGTATACCGGCGCCGCCGTCTCCATCACCGCAAGAGGCTCCGACGAAGTGCCGCCCGACGACGAGCCGGACTCGGGTCCGGATTCGGGTTCCGGCTCGGGCTCGGGCATCTGCTTGCCGAGACTATTAAGAATGCCTATGGCGATGCGTTCGGCGGTCACGTCGGTGTTTTGCGAAAGCCACAGATATTCCTCGTCGTTGGACATGAAGCCGCATTCGATGATGATGGTCGGGCAGTGGTAGTAGCGCGTTTCCCAATAGTTGCCGTAGTTTCCGCCGCGGTTTTTCCTGCCGGGGAGGGCCTGTGAGATGCTGGCGGCTATCTCCTTGGCGAATGCCTGGCTATGGGGGTAGAAATAAATGCACATAGAGCCATTGGCGCTGGGCGAGCTCGCCGAGTTGTGGTGAATTGCGAGAATCAGGTCGTACTGCGTTTGGGAGAAAATTGCTTGCCGTTCGGCGCGGGAAACATACTCGTTCTTATTCTGCCGCGTGGTTACGACTTCGGCTCCCAGTTCTTCGAGGCGGTCCTTTAACGCTAAAGTCACCAAGATATTGAGCTCGTTTTCGTTGGGGTGCTTGTGGTTGGGGTTGCTCGCGCCGGGGTCGCTTCCGCCGTGACCCGGTGAAAGCAGTATTTTAAGTCCCGAAAGCGGCTTTTGCGGGTCGGACGACGCGAGGTCGAGACGCCTGCGCACGCGCAAAACGAAGCTGCCGTCCTTGTCGTAGAGCGTGTCGAAGCCGTAAAATTTGCCGGCGTCCTTGAGCGTGAACTCGTAGCTGTAGGTTCCGCTGCCCCTTATGAGCTTGCAGGAGGAAAAAACGTCTCCGAGATTTGCGGTTATCTCCGGCGCCGAGGATGTGTTGTGCAGCGTCAGCGTAAATTTGGTGGCCTTGCTGAAATTGGTGTTGAAATTATAGCTCGAGGGTTTGCTGAACGTCACGTTAAACTCGGCTGAGTAAGGTACGCGCTCGGAATTTGCGAAAACAAACTCGGTAAACTGCCCCGACTGGCGAACGGCGACCGACGCGACCTTGTTCACCCTCAGCTCGTCGTCGTTGTAGGTCTTGCAGTCCTTTTTATAGACGGTGAAGCCGGACTTGAGCACCCAGTAGGGAACACCGCCGTAAGAGCCCTCGCCCACTATCACGTCCCGCGTTCCCTTAGGCAGGTAGTAGACCTCGGGGGTGGATATGTCGTCTTTGGCGGTCGCGAGAAAGGCCTCGGCGCGCTCCACAGTGACCTCGGCGATGGCGGGGCTGGGGGCTTTTTCCTTAACGTAATATTTTGCTCCGGTAATACTCTGGGTAAAGCCGCCCCATTTTGCCGTCACCTTTACGGCGCCGAGTTCCTGCCTTTTCGTCGTGGCCTTGGGCATGGTGAACACGCCGACATAGCGCATATAGCCTTCGTACTTGTCGGAGTCTTCCTCGTCGCCGCCCGCGCTTTCCACGGCCTTGAACTTTACGGTGACGCCGTTAAGGGTGCCGGTCACAGCCGCGCCCTCGTGCGCTATGACGCTTACGCTGACGGTGGAGCCGCCCGCAGTCTCGACAGACCCGGACGACGGCGATATGCCCTTGAAAAGGTCGACCTTATAGGTGACCTTAATGGTCTTGGTAACGCCCTTGTGCTTTACGGTGAAGGTGTTGACGCCGGGCTTTAAGCCGACGGTCTCGGCGAAATAGCCCTTTTGACTGGGCTTTATCTCCCGGCCGTTTAAGGTAATGGGGAAATTGACGTCGCAGGTGCCGCGTATGGCTATGGAGGACTGGTTTGTAACCGTGTTGTTTTTCGGCGCGTTTACCGAAAGGGTGTTGTATATGGTCGACAGGTTGATGGTGCCGGCGCCGTATTTTTTTATGAGCTCGCACTCCTGCGGGTTGCGGCGCAGCGCCGCGTAATCGTCCAGTATGCTCCCCGCGTACTGGGCGAAGTCCGACGCCTCCTTGAGCTGCATCACCAGCTGGCCCGGGGAGGACCATCCCTTTTCGGAAGAGCCGAGCTTGTGCGCCGCGTGCACCGGCATGAGCCCGACGCCCGTTTCGGCCGCGGCCGAGCTCCACCAGTCCATTAGCTTGTCAAAGGGCAGGGCGCCGTGAACGGTCGAATAAAAAAGCTTGGGGCACACCATGTCGACAAAGCCCGACTGCATCCATTTATAGGCGTCGGCGAAGCGGCGCACAAGGCTGCTGTCCGGCGATTCGGCGTCCAGCCCGCCCTTGCGCTCTGACGCGGTGGCCCATACGGCGTCGGTGATAACGCCCGTGAGAACAGACGGGTTGCGCGCCTTTACGGCGCAGGAAAAGCCTGCGACCAGCGCGTCCAGGCTGAACACCCTGTATTCGTCTTTTGTGAGCATGCCGCCGTAGAGCAGATACATAAGCCCGTCGTCGAATTCGCCCGCCGGGTATGCGGGGCTGTCCAAAAGAATGGAATAAAGCTCGTACCGTTCAGAAAGCTCGCCGGCGACTTCGGTTATGCGCCTGCGGATATTGGGGTTGGAGGGATTGAGGATGAAGCTGCCGTCGGGCAGCTTTACGTATTCGCTCGGGTCCTTAAGCCTTGCCAGGCCGGCGTCCGGGGAGCCTTGTCCAGACGCGGCGGACGCCGACGAATAGCCGGACTTGTCCGGCTCGGACGCAAGGGCCGCGGACGGGTCGAGACGAAAGATTTGTTTTTGCACAGGCGTAAACGGTGAAAGGCAGGCGGAAACGCGCAGCCCCGCCACCCTTGCCTCCTCTATGACCAGCCCGAGAAGGTCGACGTCCTCGGGTATGAGCGCGCAGGAGGGCAAAAGCTCGGTCGGGTACACGGCCTCGAAGCCGGGCGCGGCATCGACGAGCAGTGCATCGGCCCCGAGCGCCTTGACGCTCTCGGCGACAGCCTTTATTTCATTGCGCAGCTCCTTTGCCGTCATGCCCTTTTTGGAGGGAAAGACCCCGTTTTTGACGGGGAGCCTGACGGTGACGAGCTCGCCGGCCGATGCGGCGGGCGTGATCTGATAATTCGCAAGAAGGCTTGTTTCCTCCAATATGTAAAGCCGCCCGGGCGAGAGAGGCTTTTTCGATTTGGACGACGCCGCGATACCCGAGCTTTCTTCTGCTTCGGCCGGGCCGAGAGCCTTTGCGAACGGGTTGTAAAGGACGAAAAAGCAGCCGATAAAAGCCAGAAGTACCGTCAGCGCGATAATATTCAGGTTGCCAAAGCCGCCTCTGTTTTTCGCCTTCTGTCTATATCTCATCTCAGTCCCCCCGCCGTCAGCAGGCAACGCCGCGGGCGTTGCCGTATATCCCGTCATTTTGCCAAGCTAAAAAGCCTAAGGCTGCCGCGCATTTTTTCAGGCGCGCGCCCACGGCTCTATTTTACACGTTTTTTGTCGTAATCGCAAGGATAACATTGAAATTGTGGGCTTACAAAACATGGATATAAGCCCGCGGATATGAAAATTGCCGCGTTTTGTGCGCTGTTTTTAATAAAAAGGTATGTCCGCGTCATTCGTTGTCGACAAGGCGCAAAAGCCGGGCGAGGTCATTTTCGCCGCACTCCGGCACATCCGACAAGGCAAACGGTATGCCGAGATTTTTATACTTGGCGGCGCACAGGTTGCGAAACGGGAGAAGCTCTATCCGTTTTACATTGGAGTAAGGGGCGCACAGAGCCTTCAGGCGGAGGATATTTTCCTCGCCGTCGGTAAGCCCGGGGATGACGACATGCCGCACCCAGATATTTGCGCCGGCGTCGTTTGCGAATTTTAGAAAGCGCAGCGTATCGGAAAGGCTGCCGCCGCAGTGGCTGCGGTATTCGTCCTCCGTCGTCCTTTTGATATCCAGCAGCACAAGGTCGATATACCGCAGGGCTTCCTTAACCTGCCTTGAAAGCGGCGCGCCGGCCGTGTCGAGAGCCGTGTGCAGGCCGTTTTCGGCGCAGAGATGCGCGGACTCTGCCAGAAATTCCGGCTGCATAAGCGGCTCGCCGCCTGTAAAGGTGACGCCGCCGCCCGGGCTGTAATATGCGCGGTAGCGCAGCGCCCGGCGCAGCACCTCGCGGCTGTCCATAACCTCTCCGCCGCCGCTGGCCCAGCTTTCGGGGTTGTGGCAGCATACGCAGCGCAAGTGGCAGCCCTGGAAGAACACGGCGCACCGTATGCCGGGGCCGTCCGCACCGGCGAAGGTCTCGATTTTAAAGACGCGTCCGGTCACAAGGCCCACCTCACATACGCTCGTGGAATGTGCGCGATATCACCTCGAGCTGCTGTTCCCGGCACAGCTTGTGGAAGTTTACCGCGTAGCCCGAAACGCGGATTGTGAGATTTGGGAAAAGCTCAGGGCGCTCCATGGCCTCGACGAGCCTTTCGCGGCTTAAAACGTTGATGTTTGCGTGGTGGGCACCGCTTTCAAAATAGCCGTCGAGCAGCGCTATCAGGTTTTCCGTACGGGAAGCGTCGTCGTTGCCCAGCGAGCGCGGCGTCAGCGACAGGGTGCAGGATATGCCGTCGCGGCAGCAGTCGTAGGGCAGCTTGGCGACCGAGGAAAGCGACGCCAGCGCTCCGTACTCTTCCCTGCCGTGCATGGGGTTGGCGCCGGGGGCGAAGGGCGCGCCCTTTTGTCTGCCGTCGGGCGTCGCGCCCGTCTTTTTGCCGTAGACCACATTTGAAGTGATGGTGAGGACCGAAAGGGTGTGCTTGGCGCCGCGGTAGGCGGGCGTTTTGCAGAGCTCGGCATGGAACTGCCGCAGCGTCTCTACCGCTATGCTGTCCACGCGGTCGTCGTCGTTGCCGAATTTGGGGAAATCGCCGGCGACGTCAAAGCCGGCGATAAGGCCGCCTTCGCCGCGGAGGGGCCGCACTTCGGCGTACCGTATGGCGCTCATGGAATCGGCGAACACCGAAAGCCCCGCTACGCCGAAGGCCATCATGCGCTCGACGTCGGTGTCGTGCAGGGCCATCTGCACCTTTTCGTAGGCGTATTTGTCGTGCATGTAGTGTATAACGTTTAACGAGTTTACATAAAGCGCGCACAGCCAGCCGAGATAGCGGTCCAACCGCTCGCACACTGCGTCCCACCTGAGCGCTTCGCCCGCGTATACGTCGGTTGCCGGGCCCACCTGCGCGCCGGAGAGCTCGTCGCGCCCGCCGTTTAGGGCCAGCAGCAAAAGCTTGGGCAGGTTGCACCGCGCGCCGAAATACTGCATCTGCTTTCCTATTTTCATGGCGGACACGCAGCACGCGATGGCGTAATCGTCCCCGTAAATGGGGCGCATAAGGTCGTCGTTCTCGTACTGGATGGAGGCCGTGTCGATGCTTATTTTCGCGCAGAACCGCTTGAATGGCTTGGGCAGGGCCTTCGACCAGAGCACGGTGAGGTTGGGTTCGGGCGCGCTGCCGAGGGTATAAAGGGTGTTGAGCATGCGAAAGGCGCTCTTGGTGACGAGGGTGCGCCCGTCCTTTGCCATGCCGCCCACGCTTTCGGTTATCCACATGGGGTCGCCCCCGAAAAGCTCGTTGTACTCCGGCGTGCGCAGGTGCCGCGCCATCCGCAGCTTTATGACAAAATCGTCGAAAAGCTCCTGCGCGCCCGCCTCGTCGAGTATTCCGCGGCGCATGTCGCGCTCTATATAGATGTCGATAAAGCTGCTGACCCGCCCGAGCGACATGGCGGCGCCGTTTTGCTCCTTTATTGCGCCGAGGTAGCCGAAGTAAATCCATTGCACTGCCTCGCGCGCGCTTTTTGCGGGGCCGGATATGTCGAAACCGTAGAGGGCGGCCATATCCTTAAGCTTGTAAAGAAAATCAATCTGCGAATAGAGCTCCTCCGAAAGCCGGATGTTGTCGGCGTCCATAAGGCGCCGCCCCACGGCGCGCTTATCCTCCTTTTTGGCCGCTATGAGCGCGTCGACGCCGTAAAGCGCCACCCTGCGGTAATCGCCGATGATGCGGCCGCGGCCGTAGGCGTCGGGAAGGCCCGTAATAAGCCCGGCCCGGCGGGCGGCCTTCATCTCGTCGGTGTAGACGCGGAACACGCCGTCGTTGTGGGTGGTGCGGTAGGTAAAGGCGTCGGTCACCCTGCTGGAAAGGCTGTGGCCGTACGCCTCGCAGGCCGAGCGCGCCATCCTGAGCCCGCCGAACGGGTGCACGCCGCGCACGAGCGGGCTGTTTGTCTGAAAGCCCACGATGAGCTCGTTTTCCCGGTCAAGGTAGGCCGGGCCGTAGCTTAAAAGGGAGGAAACGTTTTCGGTGTCGATGCCCAGCACGCCGCCGTTCTGACGCTCCTTTTCGAAAAGGGCCGCGCATTTCCTGTTGAGGGCGACGGTGCGCGCCGTCGGGCCGGACAGGAATTCCGGGCCGCCTGTATACGGCGTGACGTTTCGCATGATAAAATCGCGGACGTCGATGCTCTCGCACCAGCTTCCCGCGGCAAAGCCCTCCCAAGCCTCATGACTTTTGCGCATTGCGTCTCCCGCCTTTCCCGCCGCATTGCGGCGCTCGCCTTTTTCTTTTGCATATACAAAAAGGGCATATCCGCGTTTTACGGATATGCCCAGACGGTCGGCACTTTAAAGATGCTCCAAATCCCGCTCCACCGTGGTTTTGCCACGTTCACCGTCAGTCACGGGATCCACGCTTAAATTATAGACTGAAAAGCAGTAGAAGTCAAGTATTTGCTAATGCTTTCCGATAAGCCTTTTGATAAAACCCTCGGCACAGAGCCAGCCCTTAAGCCTTGCCGCGAAAAGGACGGGCCCGTCGCTTCTTTGCACCGGCATCCTGACAAGCCTTGTTACGCTGTCCAAAGGGCAATGCGCCGCGCCGCTGCTGCCGTCGAATATGGAAACGGCGGTCTCATACAGCTCGCCCACTATGTCCTGGTGTGCTATTATGCCTCTGGGGTAGGCGAAATGCCGAACCGGCATAGACAGCCGGCCTTCCAGCACCTTCTTTGACTGGAGAAGCTCCTGACGGGCAGCGTCCCTGTTTATGCGGTCAAAATCCGGGTGGCTCATGGAGTGGGAGCCGAACTCCACAAGCCCGGACTTTTTGAGGTTGTCGAGCTGCTCCCAGCTCATCAGGGCGCTTTCGCCTATATCCCTGTCCCACCAAAACACCTCGCCCGAGCCGATGCGTCCCGGCACGAGATACAGGAGGGACGTGTAGCCATATTCCGACAGAACCGGGAACGCGTCGGTGTAAAAATCCTCGTAGCCATCGTCGAAGGTCAGAACCACCCAGGGCTTTTTGTCCTTTTTTTCGCGGCAGGCGGGGCTGAGCGCCTCGCCGAGCGAGACGACGCGGTAGCCTTTTTTTTGCAGATAGTCCATCTGGCGCCGGAAATCCGCCCTCGTAACCGAAAGCTCCTTGCGAACGCCGTCGTTTACGCGGTGGTACATGAGTATAACGAACGGGATTTTCCTTGGCCGAAAGCATGCGCTTATAATGCCAAACGGTATCAGGGCGTATTTTATCAGCCTGATAAGCCGAAACTTCATGCGCTTTTCCCCTTTTTCTCCTCCGTCTTTTCGGCTAAATGGGGCGTGCCGAGCTTTTCAAAGAGCCGGTCGGCTATATGCGCTATTTTTCTGTTGGTCAATTGGTTTAAAAGAAAAAACGACGGGCATTTTTTCGTCAGGGACGGGCTTACAAGGCAAAGCACCGCCTGCTCATACCGGTCTGCGCCGCACCGTTTGAAAAGCTGCATGTCGAAAAAGCAGCGCTGGGACGGGCGGGCGGGTTTCCACAGCACCCTTTTTCCGCTCGTTATATGCTTATCGGTAACCCATACCGAGCCGATAAGCTCCTTCTTGCTGTAGAGAAGCCGGCAGACATGCCCGCTTTTGTAGCGCTTGGAGCAGATGTCGGGCTTTATCATAAGCTGGTCGCAGAGCTCGATAGCCTCGTCTAAAGAAGCGGTTTTCAAGGAAAAGCCCTTGTATGGAGGAAGGCTGTCGCCGCTGAATTTGACGGCGTAAAGGCAAACGCAGGCAAACGGCCTTACAAACGGCGCCGCAAGGTCCTCTATGACTCCAGAGGCGCCCCTTTGGCGAAAACGCACCCGCAGCCTGTCAAAAGCCGCCTTGACCGGCTGTCCTGTCAGAAAATGCTTGATTTTTCCTAAGGTGACGCGCTTGAAATGGGCGATGGGCTCGATTTTTTTCATATGTCGGCGGGCGCACGCAAAAAGGCGTTTAAAGGCAAGGCAAATCCGGGGCAGAAAGGCGCCGCTTACGAACGTCACGCTTGCGATGTCCACCGTCTCCTCCGCCCAGTAACGCTTGTAGCGCTCGTCGCCCTTGGAGAAGTCGATGGTGTGGCAGCCGAGGTCGAAATACTTCTCCATGGTCTTTTTCACCACGATAAGGCCCGGGCGATATATAGCGTAATCGTCGTCGTGGGCTATGCGGTAGCAGGTGAGGTGCCCGTTGCACTCTATATCGTAGCTAAAGCCTATCACGCTGTCCCCGGCCTTTAATAGATGAACGAGCACCCTGAAGGAGGTGGGAAGACCGGGCACCTGGTATTCGGCCATATGCGAGAAAAAGCTTCTTGACACGCCCTTGCCGAAGCCGTTGCCGTCGTTTTTATGGCTCCAGCGCTTCTCGTGCAAGGGGAATATCTGCTCGACCTCCTCCGGCGCCGCGGGGTCAAAGGTCAGCGTAACCGCCTGCGAAAGGGCGTTTTCGGATTTTATGACCTCCTTTACGTTGCGATGGCGCTTTATGCGCTCAAAGTACTGCTCCTTGGTCGTCTTATCAAGGCGTACAATCCTCGAGGGGATGGTCGTAAGCAGCGCGTCGACGCCGGCGTCGGCGAGCTTTTCGACAAGCAGCCGGCAGCAAAGGCTGTCCGCCTGCATATTTTCAAGCCGTATAATAGCTTGCCGGATGCCGCGCAGGTGCTCCACCGCGCGTGTCACGCATATTTCCTCGCACCCGGGGGCCACAATAAAGCCTGCGAAAGAGCCCTGGGGAAAGGTGAGAGGCTTGTACTCGGTACACAAACGCTTTTTTTCGGTCATCAGCGGAAGAAAACCGGCCGTGCCCGCCTCATCGTAAAATTCGAGGATATACATGCCGCGCCCCTTGCCGAAAAAGCGCCACCACCCTCGTATCCAGTCAAGCGTAAAGAAGGGATTGGTGTTGTCGATAAGCCGGAGCAGTCCGTCCCACGCGGACGAGCGCATCTCCAGCTCCTCAATGCTGCGTATGACCCTTATTTGCACGATACATCATTCCTTTTTCCGTTTACGTCGGCTGTTTATTAAAAAGCGCCCGAAGCGCTTCCTGCGCGTTTTTCTCTTGCCGCAAAGCTGCGCCGCCCTCGTTTTTGCCCGCCGCCGTAAAGCCGAGGCTTCGCGCCGCGCAAAGGGCTATGCGGTCGTCGTAAAAAAGCGACAGCGATACGCCGCCGCCCCCCCTTAGGACGGCCTGCCCGACGGCGCGCGATATGACGGCCGCGGCGTCCCCCTCGCGGCAGTCCCTGCGCGCTACGACGTCGGCCGCCGCCCGATCCTTTTCGTCGCGGACGAAGGCCGCGCAGACGACAATGCCGTTTCTCTCGGCCAGCACGCCCATCTGCCGCCTGTAAAAACGGCGCACGATTTCTTCTTTTGGGCAGCCGAAAAGCCGGGCGAGCGGCGGTATATCCGATAGCGTAGCGGCGCGCACATCGCCGCTTTCGCCGCGAACAGGGGAGGGGGAGGACAGCCAAAGCGTAAGCCTTTTGCGAAGCCCCACGGCTCCCAGCGCAAAGCGCGCCGCGCCGTGAACGGCGATGCCGCCACCAAGGTGTGCCGACACATCGCAGAGAGCTTCCCGGGATAGGGCGTACTTTATGCGCCCGAGCCGGTTGCGCTTAAAGAGGACTACGCGCCGGCTGCGCTTTAGAAGGTTTCGGAGGGCCCCTTTAAGGTGATATGGCATAAAAAGCGCGAGGGAGAAGGCGTCGCCTTTCGGGAAGGAAAGGCCCGCTACCATTTCCCGTTCGTCTGTCCACTTTAACTTGTATTCCTCGTAGCCGGCGCCGAAGTCCACCGTGTGCAGCCCGCCGTTAAAGCAGCGCTTTATGTATTCGCGCCTCACCGTTTTGCCGGGGGCATAGATGCTGAGAAGATTCTGGTGGGCGGAACGGTACAGGGCGGCGCGCCCGCCGCAAACAAAGCCGTATTCAAAGGCGATGAGCCTTCCGTCAAGGTAAAGCCCCAGCGCGAATGCACGCCAGCGGTCCTGTCCTGCCGTCATAAGACGGGCAAAGAGCCGGCGCGACCGCTCGCTTAAGAAGCCGCTGGTGTCGAGCTTTTTGCGCCAGCGCGATTCATGCAGGAGGAAAGCCTCCGAAAGCTCGTCGGGCCTCATCTCGCGAAACGACACCTCGCCCAGATCCGCCAGGCGTTTTTCGTTTCGCCGCGCGTCCTTGATGCCGTGGGAGGAAAAGCGCTCCTTGTAAAAGGAGTCGAAGGTCCTTTCGCCTATGCGAAGGACGGGTGACATGACGCTCGCGTAAAGCCGCGGCCGCCGGCGCGACCGGACCAGGCGCAAAAGCTCGCAAAAGGCGGGACTGTCCTCCGCAAGCCCGGCAAAATCGAATATCACCGGCCCTGTGAGCCGTTCCAGCACGCCCCATACGGCGGCCGCCGCCGCGCGCTCCTGCCCCGGCTTTACGGCGATGTCCATATGGGTGGCGTACGGGTGGCCCAAAAACCGGCACTGCCTGTATAAGCGCCGCTTAAAGAGAGCCAGCGGGAACACGGCGACAAGCTCTTCGCCGTCGTAAACCGCAAGGACGAGGGGCTCGACGTCCCGGCCGTATTCGCAAAGGTAGGCGGCCATCCAGTCGGGGTCGGCGAAGGCCGTCTGGCTGTCGCAGGCCGTGAGAAGCGCCTTCCATTCGCGGACAAACGTCGTGCCGCCCGGCGCGGGGAAATCCGCCCGCTCGACACGTAGTCCTTTAACCGCGCTTGCCGGGGGATGGGCCTTATTTTGCGCGGCGTACGCCCTTTTTTCATTATTGAGAATGCGGGCGAGCAGCAAAAGGTTGACAAAAAGCTGCAGGCAGGAGGTGGCGACAAGACCCCACGCCGCGCCCCAAAGCCCGTAGGACGGCACAAGCAGCGCGTTTGCGGCGAGGGAGGCTAAGAGCACGCCGCCGTACGCCAGGGGCTGCACATAAAACTTTCTCGTGGCGGTCAGCGCATACTGAACCGTCTCGCCGGCGTAGGCGATGCCGCCCGCACCCACTATAAGCGTGAACATGCCGGAATGCGCGGCGTATTCGGGGCTGTACAGCAGCGCGAGTATATGCCCGCCGAAAAGGGCGGCGCCGCAGAGCATGCAAAGGCCCATGACGGCGGTGAGAAGGAGCATGCCGCGCAAAAGCCTTGCAAAACCGCGGATATCCCCGCCGCAAAAAAGCTTGGCGAGCCTTGCGTTGTGGGATTGGCCCAAGGCGCTGACGGCAAGGCTGCCCGTGGTCACGATATAAGCCGCCGCGGCGAAATACCCGAGCGTGTCGGAGCCCCGGAAGGCCTCGATGAAATACTGCGGCATATTCTTGTTAAGAGAGACAAAGAGCAGCACAAGTCCGAGCGGAAGACACAGGCGCGCCAGGTGTGCCGATACGCCGGGACTGAACGCGGGGCGGACCCGCGCGAAAGGACGCGCGGCGGGCAGGTCGTAGAAAAACAGCACCAGCATAAACGCCGCGGCGAGCCCTGCGGCGCCCATGACAAGGCTGTGAAAGCGCCAGATGAGAAGGCCTGTGAAAAGCACCGAAAGAATACCCTTCAGCATAAGGGATACGCCCAGCCTGTCGAGCCGTTCCTGGCGCTGGAAAAGCCCGTACAGTATATCCCCGGCGGCCTCGAAGCCCTTTGCAAGGCCCACGAGCATGAGCACAAGGCCCGTCACGCTGTCGCGCCGCAAAAACGCGAGGGCGGCCACCGCCGCAAACGCGGCCAGCGTTGTCAAAAGCCTGAGCCCCAGGTAATGCCCGAACTCGTACTGGCCCTTGGTGTCGGTAGCGAGAACCGAGCGAAGGTCGAGGTCGGCCAGCATAAACACCGGCGCCGTCATCGCGAAGGCGAGCGAATACTGCCCTACCATTTCGGGCGTGCCCAGCTTTGCGATGAGCACGAGCAGGAAGGCCCTTGAACCGGCGTAGGCGACCTTACCGGCGAGGTTCCATGTAAAATTGACGCGTCCGGACAAGGCCCTTTGCCTGACATTGCCTGCAGACACCATGGGCTTATTCCTCCCTGTTGATGTTGTAAAGGCCGACGCCTGTAAAAAGCCAGAAGTGCCGCCAATGGATGATGTCAACGGCGATGCCGCTCACGAGAAGCCCGCATAAAACGGCGATGCAAAAGGCGCAGGAAGCGCCGTTTTCCACGGGCGCGGGCGGCCGCTTTCCGTCCGGCGGCGCCGGGACAGGTTGCCGCTTTTTTTCGCCGAGGGATTTTTTGTGGCTGAAGAAAAGGCAGGCCAGCAGGTAGGCAATCGAGGCCATGAGCAGCACAAAGCCCGCCGCGCCGTTTTCGGCCGCCGTTCGTATGTATAGGCTGTGGGCCGACAGACGGAATTTGGTGATCTTCGCTATTTCGTTTTCAAACTGTCCCGCCCCCACGCCCAGCGGGTTTTCAAGCGCCAGCTTAAGCCCGCCGCGCTGGGTGTCGAAGCGTTCGGTGTCGTAGCTCTGAGGCTGCGCCCGATCGAGCAGAAATTCCGGTATGCCCGTCTTTGACAAAAGCGGAGAAAACAGCAGCCAGCCGAGAAGGAAAAGCCCCGCCGCCGCAGGGACAAGGACCCTGGGCTTTAAGATATTGACGAGTTTTCCGTTTAAAAGAAGAAAGACAAAGATGGATACCAAAAGGTTTATCCACGCGCCCCGCGAGAAGCTGAATATGACGCCCAGCGACAAAAACGAGATGAGCGCAACGTGGACGGCGGCGCGGGCTTTCACAAGCGTCCTGCGGCTCATGTCGTCGACAAGAAGGAGAATGGCCGGCACAAAGAAGGGGCCGAACACGTTGGGGTCCTTGAACAGCCCCTTGACGCGAAAGTCGTCGGCCATGAGGTAATCGGGGAAAAGCCCGAGAAATCCCGCAAGCCCCAGCACAAAGGAGAGGGCGGCGGCCACGAGGTAGGCGCGGAGCATGGAGTTGACGTTGCCGCTTGTCGCATAGGTGCAGAAGAAAAGCGCAATTAAAAAGAGGTAGAGGGTCACGAGGTGATACTGCAGCGAGTCGGCCTGGTCGGCAGCCCGGGCTATGCCCGGCAGGCAGGCTACAAAATATGCGCCGAAAAGGATGATAGCGGGAAGCGCCCTCCCGTAAAAACGCGGCCTGTAAAGTCCGGTCAAAAGCCCGATAGGAACTGCCGCGCACAGGAGAATATCCGACGGAGCCGGCTCTATGAACACGCAGAAAAGCAGGCCGATGCCGATTAGTACCATCAGGTGGTAAAGCTTATGCTGAAGGAGCATGGCTAAAACCGCCAGCAGAAAAACGGCAAGCCCCGCGGCGGGCAGGATGCCGAACAAATGCGTAAGCCCCAGAGCCGGCGCGGCTATGATGGCCGCCGCCCACAAGGCTCCGGAGGGACGCAGAGTATGGCTGTTCATGACACCCTCCCGCGCCTATTTACCGGCTGTTCGTACAGCCTGCGGTACTGGCTGACCATGCCTAAAAGGCTGAACTTCTCCAGCGCGACGGCGCGAGCCGTATTGCCCATGCAAAGGCGCTTGTCCCTATCGACAAGGAGTGCCTTAAGACGCCGCGCGGCTTTGTCCACCTGAAAATCGTCGAGCAGGTAGCCTGTCCTGCCGTCGTCTATCATCTCGGAGACGCCGCCGACATTGCTGGCCACGACGGGCAGCCCGCAGGACATGGCCTCGAGGATGGTTATGGGCAGGCCTTCCCATTTGGAGAAAAGGCAGAACACGTCTACGCTTTTCAGGATGCGGGGCACGTCGTCGCGCATGCCGAGCATACGCACGTGGCTGCCGATGCCGAGCTCCTCTATAAGCCTTACGCAGTCGTTGTAAAGCGGCCCGTTGCCGACGATTAAGAGGCGGTGGGCTACGCCCTCCCATAGCAGGCGCGCGCTGACTTTGAGGGCGAACATGGGGTCCTTGGGCTCAGCAAGGCGCGACACGAACGCAATGACAGGAAGCCCCCCGGAGGTCCATTCGGGCTCGTGAGGCGGCAGGGCGGGCGCGTCGGATACGCCGTTGTAGATGAGGCACGAGCGGTTTACCTGCGCCCACCTGTTTTGTATGCCCTTTTCCATATCGCTTTTCGATACGAAAACCACCTGCGTGCAGCATTTTGAAACGAGCCGTTCAAGCGCGGACATGACGCGGTAGAGCGAGCCGGTGGTGGTCTTGTTGAGTCCCCAGCCGTGCACGGTGTAATAGACCTTGGGCACGTGTGCGACGGTGGCCGCGAGCCGGCCGATGATGCCGACCTTGGAATTGTGGAAGTGCGCTATGTCGAAGCGGGTCTTGCGCATGAGCCTTAAAAGCGCGATGAAGGCCTTAAGGTCGCAGCAGGGCGAGATGTTGCGCTTTAGACAGCCGAGGGTGCTTACGCGCACCTTGTTTTTCCTGGTGCTGTTGAGGGCTGCGATCCAGTCGAGCAGCTCGCCTCCCGGGGCCGTGACAAGGGTGATTTCATATAGGCTTTCGGGCAGGTTTGAGATGATGTCGTACACGACGCGCTGGCTCCCCCCGATTTCGGAGAGGGTTATGCACATCAGAAGCTTGATCATGCCTGTGCCTCCTTTTGCTTTTATATTCCTTCACTGTCACAGAAGCTTTTTTGCGGGAATGCGGTTTATGACAACGCCCAGTACGCGCGCGTTTATCTGGTTAAGGCGGCGGACGCATTTTTCAAGGGTTCGGTGGGACAGCAGCCTGTAATCGGCTTCAATCAGCACGTTTCTTATTATGCTCGTAAGCATCATGGTGTCCGCGTCGGTCATAAGGGGAGGACAGTCGGCCAGTATGACGTCGTAGTGCTCTTCCATGGAATCGACGAGAGTCCGCAAAGCCGAGTAGTTTATGCCCGCGCTGTCACGCGGGGCGACGACGGCGTCGAAGCCGAGGCCGGACACGGCCTTCACAACATGCTCGCCGACGGTATGGTAAGGGTTTTCGCCTGTCGCGCCCCCCAGCTTATAAAACACGGGCCTTTCGGCGCAGCAGTCGATGAAAAGCACCCTCTTGCGGCACCTTGCCATGGATGCCGCCACATTCACCGCGACGGTCGTCCTTCCCTCGAGGGGGCGCGGGCTTGTGAGCATCACGCTCTTTATATTGTCGCGTTCCATGACCATTTGCAGGTTGGCGTGTATGGCCTTTGCGGCTTCGGCGGCCTTTTTGTCAGCGGGGTTGTGGAAGCCATTTTTCTTTAGGCCCGATATCCGCGGGAAAAAGCCCATCACAAAGAGCGAGGGAAGCTTGCCTAAGGCGTGAATGTCGGTTCTCGTCTGCTCGCTTGCGCCCAATGCCACGGCGAGCAGCATGGATGTCGACATCCCCCCCGCCGCCGAGAGGACGGCGTTTAAGACGGGGTTGGGGCTGACAGGCTCGTCGGGAAGCTTTGGGGCGTCCACCGTATGTATGTCCACATCCAGAAAGCCTCCCCCTGTCTGCGTGCTCATGACGTTTATAAAGGCCGTAACTATGCTCTGCGAAAGCGTCGGCTGCTCCGTGCGGGCGGAGATGTTGATAATGCCCGTGTCGTAATCTACGCCGATGTCTATCATATCCTGCAGGTCTTTTGTAGGAATGGTGAGGCCGAGGGAGCGGATTACGCTTTCGGCGACCGATTCGCTTTCCGCGACGTTATAGAAAAGGCGGATGGAATTGGAATCAAGCAGCGCCGTCTGCGACGCCCCCACCGCCGAACCGGCGGTTTTTTTGCTGATGATTATCATGGCCTTCGATTCGTAAACCGGAGCGAGCAGGTAGACGCTTATCGCAAAGGCGCTCAGCGCCGACACAAGGGTCATCACAACGATGAGCCAGGAAAAGCGTTTGAAGGCGCTCATACAGTCGTGAAATTCCATTGGTCCACCTCCGTTTACGTTTTTTTGACGGTGTAAACGCAAAAAAGCGTTTAATTACCGGAGCGGCCGCGGTTTCGGGCTTTTAAAAGCTCCGGGCGTGGCTGCCGCTCTGAGGGGTATAGCGTTGTTAGCGGGAGTGCAAGGGCGTTTTTATTCTTCCTTACCTAATTTTTGGGCGTAAAACCTTTTCGTTTCCCCGTATGCGCTGTGTATTCCGGGTAAGCGGTCGGGTATCTTGCGTATCAGCGTTATGTCCTCTCGCGTCGGGATAAGGGGCTCGTATGTCCTTCGGGCCGGCGATTCAGCCGGAGGAGGAGAGGGCTTGAGCGCGTCCGGCTCCCCGAAGTCGTCTTCTTCCTGCCGCACAAGCCGTTTGGATTTCTGGAGACATTCGTGCATTTGCGTGTCTATGCTTTTTCTGACCTTTTCGCGGACCAGGTCGAAATCCTTGAAGGAGACAAGGCTGATATTCATGCGCGTGATGAGCGCGCTTATCTCGTCCTGCAGTTCCCTGGCCTTTTGCGTTACGCTGTCGACCATGTTTTGCAGATCGGCCTTCATATGCTGCATGTTGGCGAGGGCCTTCTTAACCTGCTCCTCGGCGCTTTCCGACTGGGAAAAGACCTTGTCCAGAAATTCTTCAACATTTTTTTGGGCCGATTTGATGATTGTGGAGGCGCTGTCATAGGCCAGCATATAAATCTCGCCTAAGTTGGCGAGGCTTCTGTCGGCGCTGGCGCTTTCGTTTTTCTCGGCCTGGGTCGCCTGAAGTATGTAACGGTTAAGCTCGTTTGACATATTATCGAGAGCAATGTTCTTTTCCTGGAGGGCTTTCTGGACCTGCGCCGATTTTTCCTCCAGCGACGCAATGCGGCTCTCGTTCATCCTGATTGTTTCCTGCAGCTGGGTGAGCCTGGCGTGTACGTCCGCCTTTTTATAACCGAAAAAGGATTTTCTCATGCGACAACCCTGCCTTTTTTGAGATTATACGGATATGTGTCCGAAACTGCCGGTACAAATCCGTTCCTTTAACAATATGTCGGCGGCTCGTCATAAATGACAAGCCCTGACCGGCGCCGTAAAAACAAAAAAAACAGGCTGCATTCGAAAATGCAGCCTGACAATCGTGGCAATTTAATATTGCTGTAGACTCAAGGCTTTGCGCCGTCAGCTTTCACTGACTTTGCCAAAATATTCTTATCGGTTGTAGTATAATGAACTTTACCGTGCCTGTCAAGAGGTTTTAAAAAATATTTTGTCAAAGCATAGCGTATGGCGTCCCGCAGGCGGATCCGGCGGGCATTATTTATTTTCGCAGGTCTGGTTTGCGACTGTGCACGACGTTTTGCAGGCCGACTGGCAGGAGGCCTGGCATTCGCCGCAGCCGCCCTTGCAGGCGTTTTCCTTTACCGACGATTTGGTAAGACTTTTCACATGCTTCATTTTTTCTCTCCCCTTAATTAATATAATCGAAAGGCACAACTAAACGGTTCACTCTGAGCGGTGGGTCAGCCGATACAGCCACGACCCGGCGAGTCCGCCTGCAACGCCGTATGCCATGCAGACGCCCAGCATGGTGTACATCACCCTGGCGAGATAAAGCTGCAGGCTGCCGTAATCCACCAGCGCCATGAGCGAAACCATGACGGAACCGGTGAGAAGGCCCGAGAGCATGCCGAACACAAGGCCTCCGGTGATCACCCGTCCCCTGAGGATATAGGCGAAGATGCCGCCCGACAAAAGCTGCGCAAGCCCCACTATCACGTACTTTTTGCTGAAGATGATGCTGCGCCCCGCCTCAGGCACGGCGGACGTATCCTCCGTACCCAGCAGGATGCCGAAGGTCATGATGAGTATCAGCGCCGCAAGCGACGACAACGGCAGACAGACGAGCCATCTCAGCACCCTTGATTTCATGGGACCGCTTACCTCCTCGGGCAAAAGGCGGGTTCCCTTTTCGGAGATGTGTCCGTCAGCCTTTCGCCGTTATCTTTTGCGAAACGTGCGCCGCAGGTTTACGCCCGCCACGCCCCCCGCCGCGCCCGACACGAAAAGGCCGACGAGCAGCAGGTAAGTGTACATGCTGGCAAAATTTATTCCGCCCAGCACTATAAGCGACAAAAGCGCAATGAAAACGTACGTGACGACGCCGATAAGCGCGCCGGTAAAAAGGCCCCTGCTGCGGATTTTGGCGGCGGAGAACCCGCTCCCCAAAAGCACCCCGGCGCAGGCGGCCACGGCCGCGAACGCGCGTGAGCCGCGGGCTCCGCTTAGCGACTCGGAATCGCTTACGTTCATAACCACGGCGAAAACGAGCAGCAGCAAAGCGCAAATGGCAAGGCTCAGTACAAAACCGGACAACACATTGCGCAGCATGGACCCCGCGCCTTTAGAGTCCTGACCGGATTCGCTACGCGCCATGTTTTCACACCCTTTCACCCAATTTCAAGGCTCTTCCGAAGCCCTTGCGGCTTTAGGATAAGCCTTTACTAAAGGATATTCAGGGCGTGCGCCGACTATTCCGGCAAGCGGCGCAAAAAGCGCGTCAAAAAGGTCAGTCGGTTATGGTGTCGCAGGACTGGACGGCCCAGCGCTTGATGCGGAGCTTGGTCTTGTCCGGACCGGTCTCGATGATGAGCATATCCTCGTCCTTTATGCCGACCACGCGGCCGCTTATGCCGCCGACGGTGGTGATGAAGTCGCCGATATCAAGCTCCCTGCGCATGGCTTGGATCTTCTTTTCGCGCTTTTTCTGCGGCAGTATCATAACAAGGTACAGCACCACAATCGGGACGATGAAGATTAAAAGCGACCATATGCCCATAGCGTTGGCGGCGCCGTCGCCTGCCTGGCTCGCTGTGCCTGACAGCAGGATGAAATTCATTGCAACCTTTCCTTTCCCTTTCCCGGACGCATGAAAGCGCCCGGCACCAACTCCCCCGCAGGATAAGGCTACGCCCGCAAGGGACTCAAATGATATTATAACTAAATAACAGCAAAAATCAAGCAATTTATTCCGATTTGAGGGCAAAAGAGAGCGCTTATACGGGGAAATTCCGCCAAAAGGGTTATATACGCCGGCCAATAACCGGGATTTGCCGCCTGCAAAACTCCGAAAACCGGCCCTTGTCGAGGGCGGCCCGCGCTTTGGCCATAAGGCCGTTGTAGAAATACAGGTTGTGTACCGTGAGAAGCCGCATGCCCAAAAGCTCCCCCGCCTTTAAAAGGTGCCTTAAATACGCCCGCGAATGAAGGCGGCATACCGGGCAGGGACATTGGTCGTCCAACGGGCTGTCGTCGCCTTTATACTTCTGGTTGTGTATGTTGAGCACGCCGGCGCTGGTGAAGGCGTGCCCGTGGCGTGCGTTGCGGCTGGGCATGACGCAGTCGAAGAAATCGATGCCGCGCGCTATGCCCTCGAGCAAATTTACAGGCGTGCCCACGCCCATGAGGTATCGCGGCCGGTCGGCCGGCATATGCGGCTCCACCGCCTCGATTATGTCGTACATCTCCTCGGCCGTTTCGCCCACCGCCAGCCCGCCTATGGCGTAGCCGGGCAGGTCGAGCTCGGCTATGCGGTTCATATGCTCGATGCGCAGCGCCGGATAGGTGCCGCCCTGGTTGATGCCGAACAGCATCTGGTTGGGGTTTAATGTGCCGGGCAGGGCGTTCAGACGCTCAAGCTCGGCCCTGCAGCGCACAAGCCAGCGGTAGGTGCGCCCGCACGACTCCCTGACGTATTCGACGGGCGAGGGGTTGGCCACGCATTCGTCAAACGCCATGGCTATGGTGGAGGCGAGGTTTGATTGTATGCGCATGCTCTCCTCAGGGCCCATGAAGATGCGGCGGCCGTCTATATGGGACGCGAAGCGCACGCCCTCCTCGGTGATTTTTCTAAGCGGGGCAAGGGAAAAGACCTGAAATCCGCCGCTGTCGGTTAGCAGCGGGCCGTCCCAGCCCATAAAGCGGCGGACGCCGTAAAGCGCCCGGATGGTGTCGTCACCCGGGCGCAGGTGGAGGTGATAGGTATTGCAGAGGGCGACCTGGCAGCCGGCGGCGCGCAGGTCCTCCGAATCAAGGCCGCCCTTTATGGCGGCCGCGGTGGCCACGTTCATGAATACGGGGGTCTCCACGGTGCCGTGGGGTGTCGTGAAGCGCCCCCGGCGCGCGCGGCCCTCGAGCCGCAGCAGCTCGAACACGGACGGCCCCTCCTTTGCGATGTCGTACCGGGTTATGCGAAAAGCCCGGTGATGAACTCAAGAAACGGCAAAACGATTACGGGGAAGAATATCGCGGGCAGCATATCGGCCACCTTTAGGTGCTTGATGTCGAGCATGGACAGGGCGAGAGCCATAATGGCCACGCCGCCGGCGGCCGACATCTCGGCGACGACCGGCTCCGCAAGCACCGGGGCGAGAAACGACGAGCCGAGGGTTATCAGGCCCTGGTACAGGAAAACGGGTACGGCGGAAAACAGCACGCCCGCGCCAAGGGTGGAGGCGAAGAATACGGCCGTCACGCCGTCCATGACCGATTTGGCAAACAGCACGGTGTGGTCGTTTGACAGCCCGCTCTGAATGGAGCCGGTTATGGCCATGGCGCCTATGCAGTAGAGCAGGGTTGTGGTCACAAAGGCTTCGGAGAAGCGCCCGCCGTCGAGGGCAATCCGCGACTGCATGGCGTCGCCGAGGCGCTTTAGGCGTTCGTCCAGGCGCAGCAGGGTGCCCAGAAGCGTGCCGAGTATGACGCTGATGATGACGGCCAGCACCTGCCTGCTGCCGATGAGATAATAGGTGCCTATGCCGAACACCACCAGCCCCAGCGCGCGCATGACGGCGTCCATATATTTCTGAGGCAGCCCCTTGCGGAACATGAGCCCCAGAAGGCCCCCGGCCACAATGGCCGCGACATTGACGAGCGTGCCGGCGAGCGGCATATCACAACCCCCAAAACTCCGCCGGTTTTTTGGCATGCGCGCACCGTGCGGATTCTTTCTCTACAGCGTTTCCGACAATGGTCCGATATAATCCAAAACGCTTAAAGACTGCTGTCCTTAAGCGTTTTAATACCAAATGCGGTAAAAATACGGGTTTTTTTCCGCGTCTAAAGCCGCGCTTTTTTAAAAGACGCGGGAGGACTCTGCTATATAGCCCTGGTGACCTTATTGGCGCGCAGGCATCTTGTGCAGGCGTAGACACGCTTTGTCTCGCCGCCGCAGACCGCCTTAACGCGCTTGATATTGGGCTTATAAGTGCGGTTCGCCCGCCTGTGGGAGTGGGACAAAGTGATGCCGAACGCCACTTTTTTGCCGCAATATTCGCATTTCGCCATTAGGTTGCACCCCCCCTGCGTTTTCCGGCGGCTTTAAGCCGGAAAGTACGCAAGCTATTTTATCAAATAACGTTTTAAAAAGCAAGCCCTTCAATAATAAAATAATTGAAAAACGCTTTCGCGGGCGCCGAGCGCCTGTCAAATGGCGGCCTCTGCAAGCGGGAAGGCTAAAAATTATACGCCTCTTCGCTCTTTAAAATACGTATGCCCCTTCCTGTGAGAACGTCCACGGCCTTTTGGTTGTCCTCGACCCTAATCACCACGTACGCCTCGTTTTCGCTTCTTGTGATAAACGCGTACATATACTCCACGCTTATGCCGTTTTCCGTCAGTATATTCATGGCCTTGGCGAGGGCGCCCGGCCTGTCCTCGACCACGATGGCTATGACCCTTGTGATGGATACGGCGTAATCGCTCTCCTTTAAAACAGCCTCCGCCTTTTCAGGGTCGTTTACGATCAGCCTCAAAATCCCGAAATCTTTTGTGTCGGCTATGGACAGAGCCCTGATATTGATGTCGTTTTTGTGCAGCGCGTTCATAATCTCGGCGAGCTTGCCCAGTTTGTTTTCCACAAACACGGAGATCTGTTTGATGATCATGGTTCTTCCTCCTGTCTTTATTTGGCGCGCCTTTGCCTTGCGGTAGGGCAAAGCCTTTGTCAGATTTTGCGCTTGTCTATCACCCGCACGGCCTTGCCTTCCGAGCGCTTGATGGTTTTGGGGTCCACCAGCGTGACCTTTGCGGTAAGCCCCAGCGTCGATGCCATCGCGGCGGATATACGCCTGGCTGTCTCCTCCAGGCCCTTGACATGGTCGGTGAACATTTCCCCGGTCATCTCCACCATAATCTCGAGGGTGTCGAGATTGTTCACCCTGTCCACGATAAGCATGTAATGCGCGGAGGTAAGCCCCAGCTCGAGCAGCACGCTTTCCACCTGCGACGGGAATACGTTCACGCCGCGGATGATGAGCATGTCGTCGGTCCTTCCGCACGGCTTTTTCATTTTAAGGAATGTCCTTTTGCACGGGCACTCGTCCATAACAAGGCTTGTGATGTCCCTGGTGCGGTAGCGAAGGAGCGGGAAGGCCTCCTTTGTTATGCAGGTGAACACAAGCTCGCCCTGCTGCCCTATGGGCAGCACCTCGCCCGTCTCGGGGTCGATGATCTCAGGTATGAAATGGTCCTCGTTGATATGCATGCCCGACTGCTCGGAGCATTCGCACGCCACGCCCGGGCCGGTGATCTCCGTCAGCCCGTAGATGTCGTACGCCTTGATGCCGAGCCTTCTCTCTATCTCGCGGCGCATCTGCTCGCTCCACGGCTCGGCGCCCATTATGCCCGCCCGCAGCTTGAGCTCGCTCGGGGATATGCCCATCTCGTCCATTGTGTCGGCCAGGCTGAGCGCGTAAGACGGTGTGCAGCATATGATGCTGGAGCCGAAGTCCTTTATGATGTTTACCTGCCTTGCGGAGTTTCCGGTCGACACCGGCACGACCGTCGCCTTCATGCGCTCGGCGCCGTAATGCATGCCCAGCCCGCCGGTGAAAAGGCCGTAGCCGTAGGAGATGTGTATCAGGTCGTCCTTTGTGCCGCCTACGGCGCAGATGGCGCGCGCCGTCACCTCGCTCCACACGTCGAGGTCGTTTTGCGTGTAGCCTACGACTATCTGCTTGCCCGTCGTCCCGGAGGAGGCCTGAAGCCTTATCACCTCGCTCATGGGCACGGCGAACAGCCCGAAGGGATAGGTGTCGCGCAGGTCGGATTTTTCGCAAAACGGCAGCAGCTTAAGGTCGTCCACCGATTTGATGTCGTCGGGCGTTACGCCCCTTTCCTTCATCTTGTTCCGGTAATGCTCCACATTGTCGTAAACGTGCCTTACCATGGCGCAAAGCCGCTCGGACTGGAGCTTTTTAAGCTCGCCGCGGTCTATGGTCTCCATTTCCCGGTTCCAGTAACCCATATTGTTGCCCCTTACGATTTTTTAACAGTCAGTATGGACGCAGTTGTAGCCTTCCTCAAAGGCCTTGAGGTTAATTGCCTTGAACTTCTCGGGTACAAGCGCCTCTATCGCCCGCTCCCATTTGTCCCTGCCGATGAGAAGGTGCTTTGCCAGCGCGCCTATCATCACGGTGTTGACCGCCTTTGCCGAGCCCGCTTTTTTAGCCAGCGCAAGCGCGTCGAGCGCCTTTACGTCGACGCCCGTCGCCTTTATCGCCGCCGCGATGCCCTGCGGGTATTCCGCTTTCCCGGTGATGACGGGCATGGGCCTTATCCTGTTGGCGTTGAGGATAAGCCTCCCGCCGGTTTTCAGGTACCCGAGCCACCTCGCGGCTTCCATCTCCTCGAAGGCCAGAAAGAAATCGGCCTCGCCCTTTTCTATAAGCGGCGAGTGGACCTTGTCGCCGTATTTGACGTAGGTTACGACCGACCCGCCCCTCTGGGACATGCCGTGCACCTCCGACAGCTTGACGTCGTAGCCTTCCCCGACGAGCACACAGCCTAAGATTTTGCTGGCGAGCAGAAGGCCCTGGCCTCCCACGCCCGCTATGAAGATGCTCTCAGTCATTGTCTCCGCCTCCGATCGCGCCCAGGCGGCACAGTCTCTGGCAAAGACCGCAGCCGACGCACAGCGTCTCGTCGATTTCGACGAGCCCGCCGTTTTTTGCCATGGCGGGGCAGCCTATGCGCATGCACACGCCGCATCCCGCGCATTTATCGTTTACCTTGAGCGGCGGCCGGCGCTTCACGCTTTTTAAAAGCGCGCAGGGGCGTTTGGCTATGATGACCGACGGCTCCGAAGCGTCCAGCTCCCGCCTTACGATTTGCTCGAATTTGTCGAGCTCGTACGGGTCGGCTGCGGTGACCCGGTTTATGCCCACGGCCCTGCACAGCGCCTCGATATCCACCGCCGGCGCCGGTTCGCCCTTTATATTGTAGCCCGTTGCGGGGTTGTGCTGGTGGCCTGTCATGCCGGTGATGGAGTTGTCGAGGATGATGACCGTCGAGGGGCTTTTATTGTACGCTATGTCTATAAGACCGGTGATGCCCGAATGCACGAACGTCGAGTCGCCTATGACGGCGACGGCCTTTTTATCGCCGCCGCGGGCCTTAGTAAAGCCGTGCAGGCCGGAGACGGAAGCGCCCATGCAGATGGTCGCGTCCATGGCGGAAAGGGGCGGCATGGCGGAAAGGGTGTAGCATCCGATATCGCCGTATACCATGAGCTTTAGCTTGGACAGGGTGTAGAAGGTCGCCCTGTGCGGGCAGCCGGCGCACAGCACGGGCGGTCTCGCCGGAAGGGGCCCGCCGTATGTGACGCTTGGCGTTTTTTCGCCCAGGATCTTTTCCGCGATAACGCCCGCCGTAAGCTCGCCTATGCCGCCGAAAAGCTCCTTGCCGGCGCACGCCACGCCGAGGCTCTTGCAATGGGTTTCGATGATACCGTCAAGCTCCTCGATAACATAGAGCGTTTTGACGCTTTCGGCGAATTCCCTTATCAGTCTTACCGGCAGGGGGTTGATAAGCCCGAGCTTCAAAAAGCTGGCCCTGTCGCCGAGGGCCTGTTTTGCGTACTGGTAGGCGATGCCCGACGTTATCACGCCGATTTTGGAGCCGTTCCGGTATACCGTGTTGAAAGCGTCGGTTTCCGCTATGGCCGAAAGCTCCTCCATCCGTTTTTCGACGGCGAGGCGGCGCGGGCGTGCGTTGGCGGGCATCATGACATACTTGGCCGGGTCCTTCACGTATTCTCTTAATGCCCTCTGCTGGCGCTCGCCTGTTTTTACAAGCGTCCTCGAATGGGAGATGCGCGTCGAAAGGCGCAGCAAAACGGGGCTGTCGGTCTTTTCGGAAAGGTCGAAGGCTTTTTTGGTGTACTCAAGGCATTCTGCCGAGTCGGACGGCTCGAGCATGGGCACCTTGGCCGCTATGGCGTAATGGCGGGAATCCTGCTCGTTCTGTGACGAATGCATACCCGGGTCGTCGGCCACGGCAAAGACCAGCCCGCCGTTGACGCCGGTGTACGACACGGTGAAAAGCGGGTCGGCCGCCACATTCAAACCCACGTGCTTGCACGCGGAAAAGGCCCTCGCGCCGCCGATGGAGGCCCCGATGGTGACCTCGAACGCCACCTTTTCGTTGGGCGCCCACTCGCAGTAAATTTCGTCAAAGCCCGCCGCGCACTCGGTTATTTCCGTGCTCGGCGTCCCCGGATAACTCGAAACGACGGTGCACCCGGCTTCATAAAGGCCGCGTGCGACCGCCTCGTTTCCCAGCATAAGCTTTTTCATGGGCTGTACTTCTCCTTAACGCTGCTCGTCTAATCTTTTGTCAATAATCCGCTTGGCCTTGCCGACATAGCGCTCGATGGTCTTGGGCGACACCAGCGACACCTTGGAGTCTATGCCCAGCACCGAGTAAAGGCGGGCCTTTATCTTGTCCTGGAGCGCCTCCAGCTCGCTGTATTTTTCGAGCAGGCTGCCGTCGGTCAGCTCAAGCATCACCTCCAGCGTGTCCATAAACCCTTCCCGCCGCACGATAAGCTGGTAATGCGGGCTTACGTGCCTCATGTTCATCAGCACGCTCTCTATCTGCGACGGGAAGACGTTGACGCCGCGGATTTTCAGCATGTCGTCGGTCCTGCCCTTGACCTTGTCCATACGGGCGAAGGTCCTGCCGCATCTGCACGGCTCGTAGTTAAGGCGGGTGATATCCTTTGTGCGGTAGCGCAGCATGGGTATGCCCTCCTTGGTGAGGGTGGTTATCACCAGCTCGCCCTCGCTGCCGGTCTCGTGCGTCTCGCCCGTCGACGGGTCTATGATCTCGGGGTAAAAATGGTCCTCGTTGATGTGTATTCCGTCGCGGTACCGGCATTCGCCGGAAACGCCGGGCCCCATTAGCTCGCTCATGCCGTAGTTGTCGGTGGCAAAAAGGTCGAGGGCAGCCTCTATCTGGTCGCGCATCTCGGCGGTGCAGCCCTCCGAGCCGAATAGGCCTATCCTCAGCTTGAGCTCTTCGCGCCGGATGCCCTCCTCCTTTGCCACCTCGCCCATGTAGAGGGCGTAGGACGGCGTGCTGATAAGGCAGGTCGTGCCGAAATCCTTTAATATCATGACCTGCTTTACCGTGTTGCCGCTGGAGATGGGTATGACCGACGCGCCTATCTTCTCAAGCCCGTAATGCAGGCCGAGCGCGCCGGTGAAAAGCCCGTACCCGAACGATATCTGGGCTATGTCCTCGTCGGTCACGCCGGCGGCCGCGCATATTCTCGCCACGCAGTCGGACCACACCTCGAGGTCGTTTCGCGTGTAGCCCACGACCGTGGGCTTTCCCGTCGTGCCCGAGGAGGCGTGGATGCGCACGATTTTTTTCAGCGGCACCGCGAAAAGGCCGTAGGGATATGTGTCGCGCAGGTCGTCCTTTGTAGTGAAGGGGATGTGTCGTATATCCGAAAGGGTCTTTATCTTCTCGGAGTAAACGCCCGCCCTTTCAAGCTTGCCGCGGTAATGGGGCACATTTTTGTAGCAGTAGTCCACAGTCCACCGCAGGCGCTCGAGCTGCAGACGCTCCAGCTCCCTTCTGGGCATGGTTTCCAGTTCCTTTTGAAAAAACAATCCGCTCATTCCTTTGACCTCGCTTGGCTCAAAGCGGCGAAGGCTCTATCCGTCACGCTCTTGTCGAGCCTGGGTGTAAATATGCTCACCAGCGGCACCACGACAAGCGACATGAGGATAGCGCACGCGCCGATGTTGATGGGGCTGTTAAGAAGCCTTAAGGCTCCTGTAAACACCTCGTTGTTGTGCTTTGTATAGAATATGACAAAACCCGTAAGCGTTATGACGACTCCCGACGCGAAGCTGGCCCACACCCCCGCCCTTGTGACGCCCTTCCAGAAAAGCCCGTACAGAAACGGCCCCAAAAACGCGCCGGCGAGCGCGCCCCACGACCACGACATCAGCGACGTGATGATGTTGTTGGGGTTGTTGTCCATGGCGAGCAAAACGGAGAGCAGCACAAAAACGGCGCAAAAGCCTCTTATGAGCGCGACCTGCAGCTTGGGGGGCATATCCTTTCGCCTCAGGCCCTTTAGAAAATCAACGGTTAGGGTGGAGCTTGACGCTATGACGACCGACGAGAGGGTGGACATGGACGCCGACAGCACGAGCACGAGCACGACGCCGATGAGCGCGTCGGGAAGACCGCTTAAAATAAACGGCACGATATCGTCAAAGACGGGTCGCCCGCCTTCTGGCGCGGTGTAGAATATGCGGCCGAACGCGCCCAGAAAGTACGAGCCTCCCGCTATCACGACGGCGAACGCGGTCGATACAACGGCGGAGATACCGATGCTTTTGTCGTTTTTTATGGCGTAGAATTTATGTACCATCTGGGGCAGCCCCCACGCGCCGAGGCTGGTCAGCACCACTACGCCCAAAAGGTTGACGGGGTTGGGCCCGAATACGCTGGTAAACGGCGACGCCATGCCGGGGACGGCGGGGTCGGACACGCCGGAGAGGGCGCCGACGGCGTCCGCAACGCCGCCCTTTTGGACGAGGGCGGCGAATATGACCGCCGTTATGCCGGCGAGCATGATGATGCCCTGGATAAAATCGTTTACGGCGGTGGCCATGTAGCCGCCCAGGATGACATAAAGCGCGGTCAGCGCCGCCATGCCTATGATGCAGTATTCAAACGGCAGCCCGAATGCCATGGAAAAAAGCCTGGACAGCCCCTTGTAGACCGACGCGGAATAGGGGATGAGAAAAACAAAGATAAGAGCCGAAGCCGCCAGCTTGATGGGTTTCGAATCGTATCTTTTGCCGAAAAAGTCCGGCATGGTCGCGCTGTAAAGATGCTGTGTCATGAGCCTTGTGCGCCTGCCCATCACCTGCCAGGCAAGAAGCGAGCCGACAAACGCGTTGCCGAGCCCTATCCACACGGCCGACAGTCCGAAGTTCCACCCGAATTGCCCCGCGTATCCCACAAAGACCACGGCCGAAAAATACGACGTGCCGTACGCAAAGGCCGTAAGCCACGGCCCGACATTCCTCGACCCAAGCACAAAGCCGGAAACGTCCACGGCCTTTTTGCGGCAATAGACGCCCACGCCCGCCATGACGGCTATAAAGAGAGCCAGAAGCACTATCTTAACAAGCAATTTCTCATCTCCCGAACGTTATGTCTGATTCTATCATATGTTTAGCGAATATGTCAATCGCGTTGTTTGCGCCGCTTTCCCGGCTTTGGCCGCGATGAAAAAAACCCTGCGGCGGGCGTTGAATTTATGCTCTTTATAGTGTATACTGAAGCTATGGTAGAGCGACGCGGCACGTCGTATTACGAGAGGATGACATTTTCGTGAACGAAAACTTTTACGTTACGCTCTCAGAACTTATAGAGGCCCTTTCCATAGAGCCGCTGTACATGCCGGAAGGCGCCGAGCAGACCCGCATCACCACCACGGACATAAACCGCCCGGGCCTCCAGTTAGCCGGTTTTTTTGATTATTTCGACAATTCCCGCGTGCAGGTGATGGGCAAGGTGGAGTTTGCCTTCATGGAGAGGTTTACGCCGCAAAAGCGCGCCGACAGCATAGGCAAGCTCTTCGCCACCCGTTTCCCGGCCATTGTGGTTACGCGCGGGCTCAAGCCCTTCGACGAGATGATGGAGGCCGCCCGCGTCCACAGCATACCGGTGTTGACGACCGACCGCACTACCTCTTATTTCGTGTCGCAGCTGAACTCCTACTTAAACCTCCAGCTTGCCCAGCGCATCACGCGCCACGGCGTGTTTGTGGAGGTCTACGGCGAGGGCATCTTTATCACCGGCGAGAGCGGGGTGGGCAAGAGCGAGGCCGCTATTGAGCTTTTAAAGCGGGGGCACCGGCTGATATCCGACGACGCGGTGGAGATAAAGCGCGTGTCCGACAAGACGCTGGTCGGCTCGGCGCCCGATGTTATACGCCATTTCATGGAGCTGCGGGGACTTGGCATAGTCAATGTCGGCCGCCTTTTCGGCCTCGGAGCCGTCAAGGAGACGGAAAAGATAGACCTTGTCATAAATCTGGAGGTTTGGGACGAGAATAAGCAATATGACCGCTTGGGCCTTGACAGCGACTACACGGAGATCCTCGGGCTTAAGATACCGTCGGTCACCATCCCCGTAAAGCCGGGGCGCAACCTGGCCGTTGTAATAGAGGTGGCCGCCATGAACCTGCGGCAGAAGCGTATGGGCTACAGCGCCGCGGAGGAGCTCAACCGCCGCCTTATGGAGCAGATGACCAAGGGCTGAGGCGATTATTTTTATCCGGAGGTCTTTTGATGAGCGTCCAACCGCTGATTGCTTACGCTAAAGAGCAGGGCATTGTCTACCTTGCGGAGGAACCGATGAAAAACCACACCAGCTTTCGCATAGGCGGGCCGGCCGAGGTAATCGTTTATCCTAAGACGCAGGACCAGTGCGCCGCGATTATCAGGCTGTGCAAAAGCGTCGGGCTCCCGCTTTTCGTGCTGGGCAAGGGCTCCAACCTGCTGGTGAGCGACAGGGGGCTTCGCGGGGCGGTGCTTTGCACCGACCTTATGTGCACGCTTGCCGTCGAGGACGGCGCCTGTGTCAGGGCGGGGGCGGGCGCTTCGCTCAGGGACGCCGCGCTGTTCGCCCTCCAAAACGGGCTTTCCGGGCTGGAGTTCGCCCACGGCATACCGGGCAGCGTGGGCGGCGCCGTCTATATGAACGCCGGCGCCTACGGCGGGGAGATGAGCGCCATAGTACGCGCCACCGCCTATATCGACGAATCCGGCGAGCCGCGTGTCGCGCAGGGCGACGGGCACGCCTTCGGTTACCGCAGGAGCGTATTTTCGGGCCGCGCCTGCCTTATCACCGAGACCGTCGTATCGCTCAGTCCCGGCCGGCGGGAGGATATGGCCGCCCGCGTGACGGAGCTTTTGCGCCGCAGAAGCGAAAAGCAGCCGCTTAATCTGCCGAGCGCGGGCAGCGTGTTCAAGCGTCCGCCCGGACATTTCGCCGGCAAGCTTATAAGCGATTGCGGCCTTGGGGGATACACGATAGGCGGCGCGCAGGTCAGCGAAAAGCACTGCGGTTTCATCGTCAACCGCGGCGGCGCGACGGCAAAGGACGTGCTGATGCTCATAGAGCATATAAAGGAAACGGTGCGTGAACGCTTCGGCGTCGAGCTGGAGTGCGAGATAAAGCTTGTGGGGGAGCCGTAGAAGGCCGGACGCGGGAGCGCCGGCGACGGAAAGGGGAGAAACGGTATGACATTCGTGGTTGTCACGGGCATGAGCGGCGCGGGCAAAAGCCGCGCGGTGGCCGCGCTGGAGGACCAGGGCTTTTTCTGCGTGGACAACTTCCCCATCGAGCTCCTTTCCAAATTCGGCGAAATGGTCCTCCGCTCGCAGGACAAGATGAAGCAGGTCGCCATCGTCATCGATTCGCGCTCGGTCACCGATTTCGTGCCGGTTATGCAGGAGCTTTCCGAAATGAGGCAGCAGGGGCTTGACTACCGCATCCTTTTTCTCGACGCGGCCGACAGCACCATCATCCGCCGCTATAAGGAGACGCGCCGAAAGCATCCTTTAAGCGAGGGCAATATGTCCATTTACGACACCATCGTGCACGAGCGCACCCTGCTTTCCCCCATACGCGAGCGGGCAGACTTTTTAATAGACACGACCTCGCTTTCCCCGGCGCAGCTAAAGGAGCAGATAGACCGCCTGTTCCTCGAGGGCAAGCGCGGGCTTACCATCAACGTGGTGTCCTTCGGCTTCAAATACGGCATATTGATCGACGCCGACCTGGTGTTTGACGTGCGCTTCATCCCCAACCCCTTTTACAAGCAGGAGTTAAGGCCCTTCAGCGGCCTTAACGAGCAGGTGCGCCGGTATGTGATGGAGTGGGACAGCGCGGGCGTGTTTCTCGAAAAGACGGCGTCGCTTATAAGCTACCTCATACCCTTTTACTGCGACGAAGGTAAATCCTCGCTCACCATAGGCATAGGCTGCACCGGAGGCAGGCACCGCTCTGTCGTGATTGCGGAGGCGCTCAAGGAACGGCTTATGGATACCGGCATGAGCGTGTACTGCTACCATAGGGACATCCAGAAAAGCGAATGACATGCCGAGAGACAAAGCGCGTTTTCGCGCGTTTGTGAAAGGCGGTGCGCCATGTCCTTTTCACAGCAGGTAAAAAACGAGCTTTGCAAAAACGCCCTGCCGGCTTGCTGCTTTCGCGCGCGCCTTTACGGCATCGTGCTGTTCGCCGGCACGCTCTCGCCGTCAAAGGTGCGTCTTAAGACCGAAAGCGCCGCCCTGCTTTCCCACGCCTTTTCGCTCATTCAAACGGTGTGCGGCGTCACGCCCGCGGCGGAAGGGCCGGGCCGCGGCGGGTATTACCGGCTCTCGGTCACAGAACCCGCCGACGTCGAAAGGCTTTGCTCGGCGCTCGGCATAGCCTTCGCCGGCCCCGCGAGGCGCATCAGATACGGCCTTCTTGAGGGCGAATGCTGCCGCGCGGCCTTTCTGGGCGGCGTGTTTTTGTCCTGCGGGTCGGTCACCGACCCGGCGCGCAGCTACCACCTTGAGTTTGAAACGCCGCATTTCAGCCTAAGCGACGATTTGTGCGCGCTGCTGGCCGATTTTGGCCTTACCCCCAAGCTTTCGGTGAGAAAGTCCTGCCGGGTGCTATACTACAAGGAGAGCGAGCAGATAGAGGACCTCTTGACGGTGCTGGGCGCGGTGGGCGCCGCCTTCGCCCTCATGGACGCCAAGATAGTCAAGGATATACGCAATAACGTCAACCGTCTCACAAATTGCGAAACGGCGAATATCAGCAAAACGGTGGAGGCGTCGGGCGCGCAGCTCGCCAGCATAAGGCGGGTCATGGAGCGCGGGCTGGGCACGTTGCCGGACAGCCTTAGAAAGGTGGCCGAGCTGCGGCTCGCAAATCCCGACCTCTCCCTTTCGGAGATAGGGAAGCTTTTAGACCCGCCCCTTACCAAGTCGGGCGTAAGCCACAGGCTGAAAAGAATCATGGAGATAGCGGAGGGCGACGGCTGATTTAGCGCCCGGTACCGGGACGTTAAGTCAAACGCGCGCCCTGCCGAGCCCAAGAAAAAGCGCGGCACCCGGGCGCGCCGGGGGCGCGACATCAAAGGCGGCTTGCCGCCGGGAGGCAGCATGGTCCCGTTTGTTCATCTGCATGTGCACAGCGAATACAGTCTTTTAGACGGGGCCTGTCGTATAGACAGGCTTGTCGAGGCTGTCGAAAAGATGGGGCAGACGGCCGTCGCCATCACCGACCACGGCGTGATGTACGGCGCGGTGGATTTTTATCTCGCGGCAAAAAAGCGGGGCATACGTCCCATTATAGGCTGCGAGGTATACGCCGCGCCCAAAAGCCGCTTCGATAAAACGCGCGCGCCCGACGGCGATTACGCCCACCTTGTGCTGCTTTGCGAAAACGACGAGGGCTACCGCAACCTATGCCGCTTAGTGTCGCTTTCCTTCATCGAGGGCTTTTACGTCAAGCCGCGGGTGGACACCGAGCTTCTTGCCGCCCACAGCGGGGGGCTTATCGCCCTGTCGGCCTGCCTTTCCGGGGAGATACCGCGCTCGCTCGTGGCGGGCGACGCGGCGCGTGCGGAGGAGCTGGCGCTTAAGTACCTCGACATATTCGGCGAGGGCAATTTCTTTTTAGAACTGCAGCAGCACGGCATCCCGGAGCAGCAGGCCGTCAACAGCGGCCTTGTGCGGCTTTCAAAGAAGACAGGCATCCCGCTCGTGGCCACCAACGACGTGCATTACATCGATAAGGCGGACGCCGGGGCGCAGCATGTGCTCATGTGCATCCAGATGAACCGCACGGTGGAGGAGGGGCGCTTTTCCGGCTTTGACAAGGACGAGTTCTACCTCAAAAGCGGCGACGAGATGGCCGCCCTGTTCGACTGGGCGCCGGAGGCCGTCGCAAACACCGTGAAAATCGCCGAACGGTGCAGTGTCGGCTTTGATTTCGACCATATCCACCTGCCGGTATACGAGCTGCCGGCCGGCGAGAGCCATGAAGGCTACCTGCGCCGGCTGTGCCTCGAGGGGCTGGCGCGCCGTTACCCGGACCCGGACGACCCGCAGATAACCGAGCGCCTTGAATACGAGCTGGGCGTCATCGAAAGCATGGGTTATACCGACTATTTTCTCATCGTACAGGATTTCATTGCCTACGCCAAGAAAAACGGCATACCGGTGGGGCCCGGGAGGGGGTCGGCGGCCGGCAGCATCGTTTCCTACGCGCTGGGCATAACCGATATCGACCCCGTCAAATACGGCCTTATCTTCGAGCGCTTTTTAAACCCTGAGCGCGTGACCATGCCCGATATAGACATAGACTTCTGCTATGTGCGCAGGCAGGAGGTCATCGACTACGTGGTGCGCAAGTACGGGGCCGACCACGTAGCGCAGATAGTGACCTTCGGCACCATGCAGGCGCGCGCCGCCATCCGCGACGTGGGGCGGGCCCTCGGCATGCCCTACGGCGACGTGGACGTCATAGCCAAGCTTATACCGACGGAAAAGGACATGGATATAACGAAGGCCATGAAGGTCGAGCCGCGCCTTTCGGCGATGTACGAGAGCGACGGGCGCGTGCGCCGCCTTTTGGACACGGCCCGCACCCTCGAAGGCATGCCCCGCCACGCCTCTACCCACGCCGCCGGCGTGGTCATCACGCGCGAGCCGGCCGACCGGTATGTGCCGCTGGCTACCAGCGAGGGCGCGGTGGTGACCCAGTACCCCATGGGTATACTGGAAAAGCTGGGGCTTTTGAAAATGGATTTTCTGGGACTTAGAAACCTCACCGTTCTGGCCGACACGCGGCGCATGCTGGCGGCGCGGGGCATTGCGCCCGACCTTTCCGGCTATGACGACAAGGCCGTATACGACCTGCTCTCGCGCGGCGAGACCGAGGGCGTGTTCCAGATGGAGTCGTCGGGCATGAAGCAGGTGCTCGTCAATCTCCGGCCCTCGCGCTTTGAGGACATCATCGCCGTCATATCGCTCTATCGTCCGGGGCCCATGGAATCCATACCCCGTTATATAGAAAACAAGAACTACCCGGAGAGGGTCACCTACAAGCACGAGCTTTTAAGGGACATTCTTGACGAGACCTACGGATGCATCGTCTATCAGGAGCAGGTCATGCAGATAGTGCGGGTCCTGGCGGGCTACAGCTACGGCCGCGCCGACCTTGTGCGCCGTGCAATGGCCAAGAAAAAGCACGACATTATGGAGAACGAGCGCAAGGCCTTTCTCTACGGCGACGTCGACGAAAAGGGCAATGTTCTGTGCTGCGGCGCCGTTAAAAACGGCGTGAGCGAGGCGGTGGCCAACCAGATATTCGACGAGATGGCAAGGTTCGCCGAATACGCTTTCAACAAGTCCCACGCGGCGGCCTACGCCGACATCGCCTACCAGACGGCGTATTTCAAGGCGCACTACCCGGCCGAATACATGGCCGCATTGCTGACAAGTGTGCTGGACAGCAGCGGCAAGGTGGCGGAATACATAGCCGAGTGCGCGCGGCTCGGCCTTAAGCTGCTGCTGCCCGACGTCAACCACAGCTTCGACGGCTTCACCGTGAGCGAGGGCGGCATACGCTTCGGGCTTGCGGCCATCAAAAACGTGGGGCGCTCGCTTATACAGTCTCTGGTAGCCGAGCGCGAGCGAAACGGGCCGTTTACGTCCTTTTACCAGTTCTGCGAGCGAATGTCGGCCTACGACCTCAACCGCCGGGCGCTGGAGTCGCTCATCCGCAGCGGCGCGTGCGACGGCTTCGGCCAAAACCGGCGGCAGCTTTTGTCGGCCATGGAGGTGGTGATGGACGATGTGGCTCGGGTCAGAAGGCAGACGTCGGGCGGCCAGCTTTCGCTGTTCGACGGCCAGGACGGCGCCGGCGTTTTCAGAATGGACATCGTCTACCCCGACGTGGAGGAGTACCCGCTGCAGGAGCTTTTGGCCATGGAAAAGGAGATGACGGGGCTGTATCTCTCGGGGCATCCCATGTCGTCGTATCAGATGGCCGCGAAGGCCGCGCGCGCCGTGCCCATCCGCAAGATAGAGGAGTCGTTCGAGGAGGACTGCGCCTTTCCGGCATTTCGCGACGGCAGCCGCGCCGTCGTGGCGGGCATTGTGACCGCGATTACCGAAAAGACGACCAGGACCGGCGAGCGCATGGCGTTTGTCACGCTCGAGGACATGACCGGCGCAATGGAGTGCCTGATTTTCCCGAAGGTCCTAAGCTCTCACGCCTCGCTCATCCGCAAGGACGCCGCGCTCGCTTTGACGGGGCGCATAAGCGCGCGCGAGGACGAGTCCCCAAAGCTTGTCTGCGACACCGTGCAAAGGCTGCGCGCCGGCGTGAGCGTCGCCTTTGAGACCGGCGAAGGGTACGACGGCGGGCAAAGCCCGGACGACGCGCCCCAAAATCGCCCGCAAGAGCCGCGCCGGCCGCCTACGCTGTATCTCAGGCTGGCCGACGGTGCGCCGGAGACGGTCGGCGGCGTGACCGGCCTTCTGGAGAGGTATCCGGGCGGGTCGCCCGTGGTGCTGCGCTTTTCAAAGGAGGGCCGGACGGTGCGTCTGACCCGCCTGCGCGTAGACCCCTGCGACGAGCTGACAGGAGCGCTGTCGGAGATGCTCGGCGGCCAAAACGTTGTGGTCAAGTGAAAGGCTTTTCCCTTTTGCGGGCGAAAAACCCGCTCTAACCGCCGCCTTTACCCCGTAAAAAAGCGGACCGCGTACGCCGCTAAGGGCAAAACGCGGTCCGGTAAGGCAAATGCGTCAGAGCGTCTTGGCATTTTTAAAAAGGCCGGATTACTTTTTTGCCTCGCTGAGGGCTTCCTCTAAAAGGGTCTTGAAGGCGTTGAAGGACGAGGTGGCGCCGGCGGTGTCGTCGACATCGTCGAGGTTGCCGCCATTTTTCATATACTGCTCCGCGAAGGTGTTCAGCTTTGCGAGGGCCGCCTGCGCCGCGGCGTAGTTTTCTTCGGTGGAGCCCTTGCCGTAATTTTCGTCCTTTACGACCTTGTTGCCGTTTTCATCCTGGGTATAGGCCACAAAATCGACATCGTCAATCTTGCCGTCCTTAACCTTGAGGGTAAGCTCGTAGCTGCTCCCGTGGCTGTCGACCTCGGTGGATTTGGTATAGGTCCCGTCCTTATAGGTTTCGTCCTTTTGCGCGCAACCGGCGAGTGTCGCGCAAACCAGCACTGCGGCCAAAGCAAATGCGGCGATTTTTTTCACGGTCTAATACCTCCTATTTTAGTATACTATCGGGATGGTTTTATTATAGCAAATATTTAAAAAATGGCAATCCCTTTTTTAAAATATTCTTTGATAAAGGCGGCTGTTTTATGCGCGACATGGTTTTCAGTCGGCTTTGCGGCATGCCTTGCGGCCGTCACGCATCAAAACCCGGCGGGTGCAAAGTGCCAAGAACGTCGAGAATTGACCGGAAACGATTGCAAAAAAAGGCGAAAGGGAGTATAATGTCATAAAAACAGACGTCCGCGAATGCAGGGAGGGACGGGAGTGATCTTTAAAAAGCAGCGCGAACCCATGTGCGCCTACTGCTTCCACGGTCGCTTGATGATGGGCGGCAGGGATGTGCTGTGCGCCTTGAAGGGAGTGGTGTCGGCCGACTACCGGTGCCGGAAATTCAACTACGACCCGGTGTCAAGGCAGGTCAAGCGCCGCCGCCTGCCTGACGCAAAAGGGCTGGATTTTTCCATAGACTGACGGTAAACGACAGGGAAACGGGGCTTGACATGACTACAGCCGAGCGGTTTAATCGGGCCAAACGCGCCATTTTGGAGCGGGAATACGGCCATCTTAACGATATGCAGCGGGAAGCGGTGTTTTACACCAGCGGCCCGCTTTTAATCCTTGCGGGCGCGGGCAGCGGCAAGACCACCGTCATCGTCAACCGCGTCGCCTATCTGCTGCGGTACGGGGACGCTTACCACGCCGAGACGCGCGCTCCGTCCGAGAAGGACGCCGCCTTTCTGGAAGACTGTCTCGCCAACCCCTCGCCGGACAAGGCCGAGCGGGTGCGCGCGCTCATAGCCGACCGCCCTGCGCCGCCGTGGAGCATTTTGGCCATAACCTTCACCAACAAGGCCGCGACGGAGATGAAGGAGCGCATACGCGCCATGGCGCCGGACTGCGCCGAGGATATATGGGCGTCCACCTTCCACTCCATGTGCGCGCGCATACTCCGGCGGGACATAGAGCTCTTAGGCTACCGCAGGGATTTCACCATCTATGATGCCGACGATTCCGAAAGGCTCGTCAAGAGCTGCGCCAAGGAGCTCGACATAGATTCCAACCTGCCGCCCCAGGCCCTGGCCAGGATAATAAGCCGCGCCAAGGACAGGCTTCTCATGCCCGAGGAGTTTGCCGCCGCCGTTGGCTCCGACGTGCGCATGAGGATGGCGGCGAGGGTGTACCGGCTCTACCAGGAGAAGCTGCGCGCCGCCAACGCCCTGGATTTCGACGACCTCATCCTGCAGACGGTGCGCCTTTTCCGCCGCAGCGAGGAAGTACTCGACTATTACCGCCGGCGCTTTAAGTATATCCTCGTAGACGAGTACCAGGATACAAATATCGCCCAGTACAAGCTCGTCAGCCTTCTTGCGGGCAGCGAGGGCCGGCTGTGCGTGGTGGGTGACGATGACCAGAGCATATACAGGTTCCGCGGCGCGACCATTGAGAACATCCTGCGCTTCGAGGAGCAGTTTAAGGGAGCCCGCGTCATAAGGCTGGAGCAGAACTACCGCAGCACCCAGCATATACTGGATGCGGCCAACGCGGTCATCAGCCATAACACCGGGCGCAAGGGCAAGACCCTGTGGACCGCCAACGGTTCGGGCGAACGCGTCCGGCTGTACCGGGCCTTACAGCAGGACGACGAGGGGCTGTACATTGCGAGGAACATAGAGCGTCTCATGCTTGAGGAGGGCTTCGGGTACGGGGATTTCGCGGTGCTCTACCGCACCAACGCCCAGAGCCGGGCCATAGAAAACGTGCTGCGCCTTAAGGGCATACCGGCGCGCGTGATAGGGGGCACGGGCTTTTACCAGCGCAAGGAGGTCAAGGATATGCTGGCCTACCTCAGCGTGCTGGCCAACCCGGCCGACACGCTGCGCCTGCGCCGGATTATAAACGAGCCCAAGCGGGGGATAGGCGCGGCCACTTTGGCGCTCATGGACAATATCGCCGAGGAGGAGGGCGTCACCCTTTACGAGGCAATGCGGCGGGCCGAGCAGTTCCCGGCCGTCTCAAGGCCGGCTGCCAAAAGGCTCTCTGAATTTGTGTCCATGATGGACGAACTGCGCGAGCTTTCCCGCTCACTTCCCCTAAACGAGCTTTACCGCGAGGTGGCCGACCGCTCGGGCTACACCGACGCGCTGCGGGCTATGGGGGCGGAGGGCGAGGACAAGCTGGAGCTGGTGGAGGAACTGAGCTCGGCGATTGTGCTGTATATGGAGGCCGCGGCCGAGCCGACGCTCGCGGGCTTTCTCGAGGAAATGGCCCTTATATCGGCCGCTGACGAGTACGACGAGGACGCGCCGCGCGTTTCGCTCATGACCATACACACCGCCAAGGGGCTGGAGTTCCCGGTGGTGTTTTTGTCGGGCATGGAGGAGGGGCTGTTCCCGTCGGGGCACGCGTCGTCCTTGCCGGACGAGCTTGAGGAGGAGCGCAGGCTCGCTTATGTGGGCATCACCCGCGCCAAGCGGCATCTGTTTTTAAGCTATGCCGAGCGGCGTATGCTGTACGGCAACACCGTTTACAGCCAGATGTCGCGCTTTATAAAGGAGATACCGGCGGAGTGCATCAAAGCCGAGAACGGGCCGCCGCCCGCCGCCGGGCCAGCCTCGTTCGCGGGGGCGTCGTCGTTTCTGACCGGGCAGGCGGGGCCGGCAAGAAGGCGCGGGGGCGGCGCCGCGGGGGGCGGTGTTGCGCAGAAAACCCCGCAGAGCGCGGGTGCGGCCTTCAAAAAAGGCGACCGCGTGCTGCACCGCGTGTTCGGTCCCGGCATGGTTCTGACCGTCACGCCCATGGGCAACGACACGCTTTTAGAGATTATTTTCGACAAGGCGGGCACAAAAAAGATTATGGCCAATTTCGCCGGCCTTAGGCCGGAGGCGTGAAGCGTGCGCGCGAAAAAACACCGCCGGGACTGTACAGTCTGTCCCGGGCGGATGTATAAGAGCAATAAAACCTGCGGCCGGGTTTAAGGTCTAATAATTTTTATTAAAGATTACCGTTGCATTTTTGTCGGCTGTGCTGTTATAATTCTTGAGATAAGATAGCCAAGATGCTTGAGAAAAAGGAGCCCAATAAGGCCAATATTGCTGGCCGGTATAAATACAAGAGGCAAGGAGGGGGATTTGTGAAAAAATACAATCCCTATGAAAACATGCTGCGCGTCCTGGAGGACACGGCGCGCGTAATGGGCCTTCCCCCGGACGACTATGTCGCCCTGAAGTATCCCGAGCGGGTTTTGGAGGTGTCCGTACCCGTACAGATGGACGACGGCTCGGTAAAGGTGTTCGAAGGTTACCGCGTGCAGCATTCCAGCGTGAGGGGCCCCTGCAAGGGTGGCATCAGGTTTCATCAGGACGTGAATTACGACGAGGTAAAGGCGCTCGCGGCGTGGATGTCCTTCAAATGCGCCGTGGTGGATATCCCGTACGGCGGCGGCAAGGGCGGCGTCAAGGTCGACCCGTCGACCCTTTCCAAAAACGAGCTTCAGCGGCTGACAAGGCGTTACACGGCCATGATTCTGCCCCTTATAGGGCCGGAGCAGGACGTCCCGGCTCCCGATGTGGGCACCAGCCCCGAGATTATGGGCTGGATTATGGATACTTACAGCATGTTCACGGGATATACCGTACCCGGCGTCGTCACCGGCAAGCCTCTTGAGGTCGGCGGCTCGCTCGGACGTTCGGAAGCCACCGGCCGCGGCGTGATGGTCATCACCGGGGAGGTGCTGAAAAAGCTCGGCATGCCCGTAAAAGGCACAAGGGTCGTAGTCCAGGGCATGGGCAACGTAGGCGGCACAACCGCTCATCTGCTACATAGGGAGGGCTGCAGGGTCGTAGCCGTAAGCGACGTGTCCGACGGCCTCTATAACCCGGACGGCCTCGATATAGACGACATCGTGAAATTCGTTTCCGACCGCAAATCCCTCCTTCGCGATTACCATAAAGACGGCGTCAGGCATATAAGCAACAAGGAGCTTCTCACCTTGGACTGCGACGTGCTTGTCCCCGCCGCTCTGGAGAACCAGATTACCGGAGAAAACGCCGACGATATACGCGCTAAAATCATCGTGGAGGCGGCCAACGGCCCGACAACCTACGAGGCCGACCAGATTCTCAATGAAAAAGGCAAAATAGTCATCCCCGATATACTCGCAAACGCGGGCGGCGTCGTTGTATCCTATTTTGAATGGGTGCAGAACATCCAGTCGCTCATGTGGGACTGCGACGAGGTCAACAAAGCGCTTGAGAAGATTATGGTGCGCAGCTTCCACAGCGTCTGGGATATGGCGGAAAGCCGCGGCATGTCCCTGCGCACGGGAGCTTACGCCATCGCCCTCGACAGGCTGGTCACCGCAAGGAAGATACGCGGCATTTTCCCGTGATTTTTTCGCGCGAGTTGTATAAACGACCCTGTTTTATACTTCGAGTAAACCCCCGGGTTGGATACCGGGGGTTTATTATAGGCAATTGGGGCGTTAAAACCGCTTTTTTAAAAAAGCTGTTCGCGCTTTTTCTAAGGCCTCTAAGCTTTTGCGCCGAATAACCGCAGCCTTGTCAGGTTTTGCGTTTGACTGCGTTAACTATAAGCAATAATATTACGGCGCCGGCCGTCGCAACGAAAAGGCTCCAAATATTAAACCCCGTTATTCCGTTGCCGCCGAGCAGATTCATTAAAAGGCCGCCGACAAAACCGCCTACAATGCCTACCAAAATATTCATCCCGGCTCCCATTTTTTTGTTGTTGCCGGTTATCATGCTCGCTATCCATCCGGCGAGCGCGCCTATAATTATCCAGCCTAAAATGCCCATTTTCTTCACCTCCTTTTGCTTAGTATTTGTTTTTATATAAATATTATAAGCGGCATATTATAAGCTTCGTATTGCGAACGAATCCGGCAAACGCTTTTCGGCGCGGCTTTTGCCGCAAATCCCCATAATCCCCAAACTTCGGGCCAAAAAAGCAAAATTTGATATCAATTTGAAATTACAACTGGAAAAGAGTAAGGTTTTATGTTAAAATCATGTCGTCGGCGTTGGCGGCGGGCGCGGCCGCCGAAGCAAAAGATGACGGGGAAGCCCCCGTATGCGCCGCGGCCGTGCGCGCCATAGAGGGTTTTCGCCTTAAGCGGATAAATTCGGAAAGGGAAATACATGCTTATGGAAAACGATAGAATAAACGCGCTTTATAGGGGCAAGACCCTTCTCATCACGGGAGGGACGGGCTCCTTCGGAAACGCGGTGCTTGAGCGGTTTATAAAAACCGACATAGGGGAGCTGCGCATCTTTTCCCGCGACGAGAAAAAGCAGGACGACATGCGCCACTATTATCAGGACAAATACCCACGCGAAAGCGCCAAAATAAAGTTTTTCATCGGCGACGTGAGGGATATCGCGTCCATTAAAAACGCCGTGCACGGCGTGGATTATATATTCCATGCGGCCGCCCTCAAGCAGGTGCCGTCGTGCGAGTTTTTCCCGCTCGAAGCGGTCAAGACCAACGTTATCGGCACCGACAACGTGCTGACCGCGGCCATAGAGGAGGGCGTGAAGGCGGTGGTATGCTTGTCTACCGACAAGGCGGCCTATCCGGTCAACGCCATGGGCACAAGCAAGGCCATGATGGAGAAGGTCGTGGCCGCCAAATCGCGCACCGTCAGCCCCGACAGGACAAAGATATGCTGTACGCGCTACGGAAACGTCATGTGCTCGCGCGGCTCGGTAATCCCGCTTTTTATCGACCAGATAATGGCGGGCAAGCCCATGACGGTGACCAACCCTAATATGACGCGGTTCATCATGTCCTTGGACGAAGCCGTGGACCTCGTCCTGTTCGCGTTCGAGCACGGCGAGAGCGGCGATATATTAGTCCAGAAGGCGCCGGCCTGCACCATCGGCGTATTGGCCCAGGCGGTGAGGGAGCTGTTTTGCCCGAGCCAGGAGATAAAGATTATCGGTATCCGCCACGGGGAAAAGATGTACGAGACGCTGCTCACCAACGAGGAATGCGCCAACGCTTTGGATTTGGGCGACTTTTACCGCGTGCCGTGCGACAAGCGCGACCTCAATTACAGCAAGTATTTTGACGAGGGCGACGTCACCCGCAACCCGCTTCACGAATTCAACAGCAACAACACCAGGCTTCTGGATGTGGCGGCGGTGAAGAAAAAGCTGCTGTCGCTCGAATATATCCGCCGGCGTCTCGCCGAGTGGCAGGCAAGAAGTTAGCGCCGCGGCGCGGAGCATATATGAATCATTTACCGGAACGGGCCAATACTAAGCGTGTCAACGGTATTCGGCAGCTTTAATGCGGCGTATTGCTAAAAGGGCGCTTAAACGGCTGTCCTTACCATATAAAAAACGGGGGAGTTAAATGAAAGGGATTATTCTCGCCGGGGGCGCCGGGACAAGGCTGTATCCGCTCACGCTGGTGACCTCCAAGCAGCTTTTGCCCGTCTACAACAAGCCCATGATTTACTATCCCCTTTCGACCCTTATGCTGGCGGGGATCAGGGATATCCTCATCATATCGACGCCGGCCGACCTGCCCAATTTCAGGCGCCTTCTCGGAGACGGCTCCCAGTTCGGCATACGCCTTAGCTACAGCGAGCAGCCGTCGCCGGACGGCATCGCTCAGGCCTTTATAATCGGGGAGGATTTTCTCGGCGGGGACGCGTGCGCCCTTATACTGGGCGACAACATCTTTTACGGCAACGGGCTGGTTGACCTGCTCCGCGCCGCCGCCGCAAACGCGCAAAACGGCAGGGCAACGGTGTTCGGCTACTACGTTAAGGACCCCGAGCGCTTCGGAGTGGTGGAATTCAACGAAAAGGGCGAGGTGCTGTCCATAGAGGAAAAGCCGGCCCGCCCCAAATCCAACTACTGCGTGACGGGACTGTATTTCTACGACGGCAGGGCGTCGGAATTCGCCAAGCTTCTCGAGGCCTCCGACAGGGGCGAGCTTGAGATAACGGCCTTAAACCGCATGTATCTTGAGCGAGGGGCGCTGAGCCTCCAGTTTTTAGGGCGCGGCTTCGCGTGGTTCGACACGGGCACAATGGACAGCCTGATGGAGGCGGCCGCCTTTGTCCAGATGATACAGCAGCGGCAGGGCATAGAGGTGTCGGCGCCCGAGGAGGTCGCCTACAACAACCGCTGGACGGACAAAGAAAAGCTTCTTGAATCGGCGCAAAAATACGGCAATTCGCCCTACGGGCAGCATCTTAGAAATGTCGCCGAGGGCAGGATAATCGGCAGACTGCCGGAATAGGGGACTGAATTTGGATATCGGGCACAACTGGAAGAAAAACGCCGCTTTATTCCTTTTAAGCCAGACGGTTTCGCTGTTTGGCTCCATGCTGGTACAATACGCCATAACATGGCATATCACGCTTAAGACCCAGTCGGGCATAATGATGACCCTTTCCATCATCTGCGGCTTTGTGCCCACGCTTATCGTCTCGCCCTTTGCGGGCGTATGGGCCGACCGGTACGACCGCAAGGCCGTAATCATACTGTCGGACTCGCTTATAGCGGTGTCCACTCTGGCACTGGCCGCTTTATTCATGGCCGGGCTCGGCTCCATATGGCTTCTGTTCGCGGCTCTCGCCGTACGCTCGTTCGGCGGAGGTATCCAGACGCCGGCGGTGGGCGCGTTTCTGCCCCAGATTGTCCCGGAGGAAAAGCTCACCAGGGTAAACGGCATAAACGGCAGTGTCCAGTCGCTTATCACGCTTCTGTCGCCCATGCTTAGCGGGGCGCTGCTGTCGTTTGCCAGTCTCGAGGCCATATTTTTTATAGACATCGTCACGGCCGCCGTCGCCGTCGCCATACTGCTAATCCTTAAAATGCCCGCCCGCGAAACTGCGTCGGAGCCGCAAAACGCCGGCTATTTCAAGGATATGGCTGCGGGCATAAGATATATTGCCAACCACAGATTTGTCAGAACGCTTTTCGTGCACTGCGCCGTATTTTTCGTGCTGGCGGCGCCGCTGGCGTTTCTGACCTTGCTTCAGGTGACTCGCAGCTTCGGCGACGACGTCTGGCGGCTGACCGTCTTAGAGGTGGTTTTCTCGTCGGGCATGACGCTGGGCGGCCTTATCATAGCCGCGTGGGGCGGCTTTGAAAACAGGGCGCACACCATGCTTTTGTCCCTTTTCGCCGTAGCGCTGTGCACCATTCTTCTCGGGCTTGTCCCGGTATTTTGGATTTACCTTGCCGTTATGGGGTTTGTCGGGATTTCCATGTCTATTTTCAACACGCCCTTCACGGTGCTTTTACAGCAGAAGGTGGAGCCGGAATACATGGGCAGGGTGTTCGGCGTGCTGAGCATGATATCCAGCTCCATCATGCCGCTGGCCATGTTCATATTCGGCCCCGCGGCCGATATAATTAGGATAGAGACCTTGCTTGTCGCTACCGGTGTGCTCATGCTCGCGCATTGCGCGGTCGCCATGCGGAGCAGGGTGCTGCTTGAGGGCGGCAAAAGCGAGCAAACGGCAAAGGACAGCCGGACGGGGGGATAACGGGGTATGACCGGACACGACCGCAGACGCGGGCATGAAAGCAAAAACGCGCACGGGCGGCATGAGCATGGCCATGGGCGGGCCCATGCCCGCGACAAGTCCGGCGCGTCGGGCAAAAGGATATTCTGGGTGACGGTGTTAAACGCGGTCATCACGCTGGCGGAGATAGCGGGGGGGCTGTTGTCGGGCAGCCTTGCCCTGCTGTCCGACGCCGTCCACAATTTCAGCGACACCGCGGCCGTCGCGCTGTCTTATTTCACGGGGAAGATAGCCCAAAGGCCCAAGGACGCCAAAAGGACCTACGGGTATAAAAGGGCGGAGATACTGTCCGCCTTCGTCAACTCGTCGGTTCTTCTGGCTGTTTCGTTTATGCTTATCGTGGAAGCCTTTAAAAGGCTAAAATCGCCCGAGACCATCGACGGTACGCTGATGATAACGGTGGCGCTTATAGGGCTGGCCGCCGATATTGTGTCTGTTTTGCTTCTTGAGAGCCAGGCGCATAAAAGCCTTAACCTGCGCTCGAGTTATCTCCATCTTATCAGTGACGCCATATCCTCCGTAGGCGTTTTAGCAGGCGGCGTCGTCATCAAGCTCTGGGGCGTCGTTTGGGTCGACCCGCTGGTCACGGCCGTCATATCCGTCTTTATCATCAAGGAAACCGTACGCATTATAAAAAAGACGGTGGACATACTGATGCAGTCCTCGGCAAAGCTGGACTACGACGCCATAATAAAGGGCATAGAGGCGATGGACAAGGTCGTAAACATCCACCATATCCACTGCTGGATGAGCGATGAAAGCACCGTCTACTTCGAGGCGCATATCGATATGGAGGACATACCACTCTCCGAGGTGCAGAAGGTCTACGACAGGATAGAGCGTTTTCTCAAGGAGGAGCACGGCGTGAGCCATGTGACGCTGCAGGCCGAGACCGACAAATGCTGCAGCAAGGATGTTTTTTAGAAAATTGTATGGCCCTTTTGCCGTAAATATGATACAATGCTTGTCAGCTTGCCTGGCACAAAGGAGTGTACCGCTTTTTTATGACTGCCGATACCGGACTTTCGCAGATTTTCCGCCCCTGCGAGCTGCTTTTGCCAAACACACCCGAGCCTGAGGTCTGGTGCGCGGTGGCGTGCGATCAATACACGTCGCAGCCGGATTACTGGCGCCGGGTGGAGGAGCTTACAAAGGGAAAGCCCTCCACCGCGCACCTCATACTGCCGGAGCTGTATCTGGATGAGCCTGACGTCGCCGGGCGCATCGAGGCCATCCACCGCACGATGGAGGACTATCTTAAGCGGGGGATACTCGCGCCGGGCGGGTTCGGGTTTGTTTATGTGGAGCGCACCCTCTCCGACGGACGCCTGCGCCGCGGGCTTGTGGGTGCGGTGGACCTCGAGGCGTACGATTACCGCCCCGGCGCGCAAACGCCCGTGCGCGCCACCGAAAAGACGGTGACCGAGCGCATCCCGCCGAGGCTCATGGTGCGTCAGGGCGCGCCGGTGGAGCTGCCTCACGTGCTTTTGCTCGCCGACGACAGGGAGCGCTGTCTCGTCGAGCCCTTCGAGAGGGAAAAGCGCGGCATGAAGCTTTTATACGATTACCCGCTGATGCAGGGAGGCGGCCGCGTGCGCGGCTACCTCGTTGATGCGGCCGGACAGCGGCGCGTTGCCGACGCCCTCCGGCGGCTTGCCGACCCCGGGCGCGCCGCGCGCCTTTACGGCGACGGGAGCGGCCCGCCGCTCGTCATAGCGGTGGGGGACGGAAACCATTCGCTTGCGGCCGCCAAGGAGAGCTATGAAAGGCTTAAGGCGTCCATGCCCGCGGAAAAGGCGCTGTGCCATCCGGCGCGCTACGCCATGGCCGAGCTTGTCAACCTGCAGGACGATTCGCTCGTATTCCAGCCTATTCACCGCGTTCTGTTCGGCATCGAGCCCGAAAAGGCGCTGGCGTCCCTGCGGCAAGCGGTCGGCGCCGGCAGCGGCGGTTGCGGGCAGCGCTTTGAATGCGTATTTAAGGGCGGGCGGGAGACAATCGTTGTTTCAAACCCGTCTTCCAAGCTGACGGTGGGGACGCTGCAGAATTTTCTGGACGATTATACGGCCGCAAACGGCGGCAGGGTAGATTACATACACGGCGACGACGTGGTGGAGGAGCTGGCCGGGCAAAAAGGGAATATCGGCTTTTTACTGCCGCCTATGGAGAAAAACCTGCTCTTTGAAACGGTGATAGCCGACGGTGTGCTGCCGAGGAAAACCTTTTCCATGGGGCATGCCGCCGATAAACGCTTTTATCTAGAGGCGCGGCGGATACGCTGACGCCGCGGGGCGGAGGTTCGCCCGGAAAAAACGAGGGAGGTAACGATGGACATGGGCCTTGTGCTCACAGGAGTGACCAAGCGCTTTGGCGACCTTACCGCCGTCAACCGCCTGAGCTTTGTCTACGACAAGCCCGGCGTGTTCGGGCTTTTGGGCACCAACGGCGCGGGCAAGACGACGACCATACGCATGATACTGGGCATTTTGAAGCAGGATGAGGGGGAAATCACGTGGAACGGCGCGCCGGTCGAGAGGGAGCGCGTGCGCTTCGGCTACCTGCCGGAGGAGCGCGGCCTTTATCCCAAGACGAAGGTAATCGACCAGCTCGTCTATTTCGCCTGCTTAAAGGGCATGAGCCGGCGGGACGCCCTCGCTGCGGCGCAAAGCTGGCTTGAACGGCTTTCGGCGGGGGAATACCGGGACAAGCCCGCCGAGCAGCTTTCCAAGGGCAACCAGCAGAAGATACAGTTCATCTGCGCGCTGATAAACCGCCCGGAGCTGCTCATACTGGACGAGCCCTTCAGTGGCCTTGACCCTATTAACACCGACCTTTTCAAATCGGTTATTTACGAGCTTGTCGAAGCGGGGACATCGGTCATAATGTCGAGCCATCAGATGTCCACCGTCGAGGAATTCTGCGAGGACATCACCCTTCTAAAGGACGGGCTGACTATCTTAAGCGGCAACCTGAGACAGATTAAAAAAAGCTACGGCCGGACCAACCTGTTTTTATCGTGCGACAGGGATATCGCCGAAATGGCCGCCGAGGAGGGGCTTGCCATCAAGCGCAGGACGCCGGAGGGCTGCGAGCTGCGCATAACCGCCGAGGAGCAGGCCTACCGCCTGTTAAGGCGGCTGCTTTCGGAAAACGCGGCCGTGGACCGCTTTGAGCTCCGCGAGCCGTCGCTTCATGAAATCTTTGTGGAAAAGGCGGGTGGCGCGCAATGAGGGGCTTTTTAACGGTGTTCCGCTACACGTTTTTAGAGCATATCAGGAAGAAGTCGTTTATAATATCAACCGCGATACTTCTAATCATAGCCGTTGCGGTTATGCTGCTCCCGTCCATGATATCCACGCTGCAGAGCGGCGGAGGCGGCGCCGACG